>Ga0213833_1002740_pt1 | contig 11220 bp, 17 predicted proteins | sample SWATP21_FD_160575 | JGI IMG/M metagenome (GOLD analysis project Ga0213833, IMG submission 160575) | Coastal seawater microbial communities from Marineland, Florida, United States - SWA TP2 #1 | ecosystem: Environmental > Aquatic > Marine > Coastal | place: USA: Florida | collected 2016-08-14
CACAACGACCTCTCCCCCATACCCACACCCACACCCACACCCACACCCACACAATAGCATTTTTCTTTTTTTTTGGCGACGACGCACCAATGGGCCCCAAGGTGCTTTGGCCAGCACTGCGAAGGAAGGCACGCGCACGCGGATGCTTTGCAGCTCCAGTTTCCACCGCCCCCACACCGGCACCAAGAACTCTCTGTTGACGTGCTTGCACGCCCAGTGGTGCAGGCAAGACACATCAATTCGACACGGCACATCGTGACGCTTGGATGTGAACAACTGCTCCACCAGTTTGTGAGCGCCTTCTTTGGGACGGTACGTGTGCTTCTGTGCCAAAATGTCGCGCCGCGTGAGGCCAACGTTGGCGTATGGGGCCCACACATCTCGGGTGCGGTCAAATCGAAATGCGTCCCCCGTTTCATGGTCCAAGAACACTGGCGTTGTGCAAACCAAAGGGTCGCGGTCTGTGCGTTGCAACCATGACCAACCATGACCAGCCGCGCGTGAGCCCAAGCTGCGCCGCACACTCACACTCCCACCATACACGTCTCACATGGGTGCACACACGCACCATCAAGTTCAGGGATTGGGCAACTGGAAATGTAATCCAAGTTTCCACCGCGACCGTTTCCGTTCACAACAGTCAGATCCTTGCCACCTGTAGCAGCGACATACGCAAGAAGTTGTCCCCCGGCACCGGCACAAAAAGTGGCCTTCCCGGTGTCGTAGCACATCTTCAGCAACAGTCGGGCCTGAAAAGCGCCCCACAACAAGGCGTGACACAACAAACGATTGGTGAACGTTGTGCTCACTCGCACTCGGGCGTGGTGGAAGGAACTTCAACTGCATTGCGCAAGCGCACCTGGCCGAGTGCTTTGGACCAAGGGAGAATACCAGCGTCTCCATACATGAACACGAAGTCCAAACGATCAAACCGGGTCACTGCCACTGGATCTGCGTATCGTGAGCCCTGTTGGAACAGCCATGGGCGCAGCTGGTTGCCATGTTTCACCTGGTGACACCCAGAACAGTCACATTTGCGCCGCGCAACGAAAGCAGCACAAAGGAAACAGAGAAGAAGTTCTCCCGCTGACCACGCCACACACCATGAACTTCACGTCAGGGCTGGCCAAAGAAGCGAAAGATTTCTTCACGAGCTCCACAAACGCCTCGAAATCAATGTGGTGGTTGCGCCGCTTCGTGGTGTTCACGATGAGAACCCACATGGCGGCACGTGGTGTGGCAACGACGGCGCCCAAGCACCGGGCAAGTGCACACTGTTTTGTGTTGTAGACACTACAACGCACACACAGCAAAGCTGGTCCAGCTCGTGGGTACCAGGCCCGTGCGTACAAACCGCCACAGCAACAGCGCTGCTCTTGTTGGCACATTCATGTTGACAACGTTCGCCTTGAGTTCTACATGTTGATGTATTCGTAGTCACATCGGCCGGTGAATACTAATACACATATGTGTTGCTTTCCCACCCTTCCACGCTGCTGCCCACAGCTCAGCAGTTGCCTTCGTCGCACCTCGTTCGCCTTGAGCTTGTGCACCATGGACCGCGACACATTTAACACGGTTTGGGAGTTGTCCAAAGTTGGCGCTGCGGTGAGCGTGGACCTGGCCAAGAAGGCCGCGTACTACTGCTGGATCCCTGGCATCATTCTGGTCGGCGCCTACAAGGTTGGCCTCAAGCCCAAAGACGCGGTGAAAGTGTTCACACCGTTCCTGTAGTCACATCGCAAGGGGGGTCCCGTTGTTCTTTGATACACTGAGTGTGCATGGGTGGCATGGCGTCTGTCGTTTCGTCCTCGCGATACGCAGCACCGGGTCCATGCAAACACCGCAGTGTGCCTCTGCCCCTCGTGCCACGTGCCACGGTTGTGGTGTTCCTTGTTTTTTCGTTGTGGCTGGTGCCTGGTGTTCCTTGTTTTTGTTTGACTCTCCCGTGTATCCTGGCGGTGATATGTAGTCATTTTCTTGTTTTCGTTGACACATAGAACCACATTCACGGACGGCCGTGTTGACTCGTTTTGGCGCAACCCATCAAAACGTTGGCTTTCTGGCAACCACTTGCAACCCCTCCTTTTTTTTCCCCCACAACACATGCACGCAAGCAAAAACAGCATTGGCGGCAAAAGAAAAACCATCAACCAACCACCCACCCACCTCGCCGCTACACCTCTACGGCAAGATCTGTCGCGCAGGATCAAGCAACACCGTGTGGTTGTGGTTGGCTCCACGCTGCTGCGCCGCCAACGCTTGGTGGGCCTGCTGCCTTCGCAGCGCGTGGCGGTCCAACCCCCCTGTCACATCCGGACGAGGGGCTCCCTGTGGCGGCTGTGCGGCGACATGGGCGGGCCGACCACCCATCGCGCGGCCAGCATGTGCTCCGATCATGCCGCCAGGCACCGGTGCCGGTGCTGCGGCGCCGGCACCGATGCCGGCTCCAACACCTGCACCCGCACCCGCGCCCGCACCTGCTCCAGTGCCAGCGCCAGCGCCGTCCGTTCGACACCTGCTGGAGACGTTCACCTCCGTCGGGCGAGGGTTGTGCTTCTGCAGCGTCCGTTGGAGGTCCAGCAAACCGTATGGCTTGGCGAGGATGCCGTCAAAGCCCGCCTTCCAGTATGACTCGCGGTTGCGGGCCGACGTGTTGGCTGCGAGGGGGAGGGTGCAGAAGGCATGTGGTGAGGCACCCCACGCCTTCGCACACCACACAACGCACACACACACACGCGCGCGCGCACACACACACGCACACGCAAGCAGGCAAGCAACCACACGTACCTGTGCATGCGATGATGGGGTTGTTGTAACCATCGTCTCGAAGCTGGGCACACAGCTGGCGACCATCCGCGCCACGCGAGAGGTTGATCTCGGTCAACACCACATCGAAGGGGCGGTCGGACTCGTGAATGGCGCGGCGCACCTGGCACACCAACAAACACAAGCAACAAAAAAAAAAACAACCTTCGTGAATCACACACCACCGCACACACTCAACATGGAAGGGACGTACGTCATAGATGCCCTCACATAACGCAAAGGAGCATCCGAGCTTGCGAAGCATGCGGCCAGCGAGCTTGCGGTGCAACGCCTCGCAGTCCACAAGTACCACATTCAACGACCACGCCGGAGAAAACGGCTGCAAGAAGGCACCCGAAACACCACACACGCACGCACACGCAACCACAGGGTTGTCATGACCTCAATCCTCAAGTGTCACTATTGCGGCTGCCACCAGCATATCTCTCTCTTGCTCTCTCCACACACCGTGCGTACCTGTACATTGGACCGGTACCGTCGCGTGGCAAGGGCGAGGCGTTGCTCCAGCATCGTGGGGCTGTGTTGTCCGCCAGGGGCACTCACACTGCGGTTCCGCACATGCATGCTGAAGTTGGTGGGAGAACCCGCGCCGGCGTCGGCATCCATCACACGCAGCGGGTCCGTGTCGGAGCCTGAGCCACTGTCGGCCGCCATCTGCAGGCGCTCGTCCAAGAATCGTGACGTGGCCGCCAGCCGCAGCCGCGCAGTCTGTCGGTCGTTGGTGCCAGACTCCAACGTGTCATCCACGAACACGCTGGTGCTGGGCAGCAGCGCCACAGCAGCGGCGGCGGCAGCACCGTCGTTCGAACCCGCGGCACCGCATCCTTCGCCACCACCACCTCCACCCCCTCCTCCTCCTCCTCCCCCTCCTCCTCCAAGCACGCCGCGGTGACCATCGACGCCAGCCTTCGTGCCCGTGGTCGCGAGCACAGGCCGCGGTCCACCGCTGGCACCGGTCTGGGCGCTGGTGTCACTCCCTGCAGCCAGGCCGCTGCTCACGCTCTCGCCGCCAGACACCCGCACCGCCGTCGCAAACACCTCGCTCTCACCGCCGCTCCCGCTGCCGTACTGGCCGCGCAGCGCAAGCGGCACGTCCACTCCAAAGTCTGAGTACGACGCCGGTCGAGCAGCCCCGACACTCCTGCCCTCGGTGGTGGGTACACTGCCGTTGTTGCTGCCGCCGCCGCCGCCGCCGCCGCCGCCACCACCACCACCACCACGCCTGCGCCCGTGCCCGCGCCCTCGCCCGCGCCCAAGCGCGCCAGTGGGCGCACGCACCCCAGCGGCGGATGTGGCCGAGTCCTGGCTCACAGCGCGTGTGGCGGTCGTGGTGCCGCCTGCAGTGGGTGCACCTGTGGTGGAGGGGAGCGACGTGGGGGGGGCTTCTCCTCCTCCGCCTCCTCCTCCTCCTCCTCCACCACCACCACCACCACCACCAGCTGCAGCTGCAGCAGCGGCGCGGGCTGCACTGGTTTGCAGCACGGCCTGGCGCAGGCCCTCACCCGTGCGGCGCCGCGGGCGTGTCACTGCGGGCGAGCCACCCACCAGGCGAGGCATCTCGACCACGGCGCCGTCGCTGCCACTGTTGTCGCTGCTGTAGCCCCCGCCGCCGTACTGTGCCCGGCGGTGTGTGGATCTGGCCGTCGTCTCACTGCCACCACCACCGCCACCACCTCCACTGTTGCCACTGCTGGCACTGCCGGTGGACCACACAATTGTCGACCGGAGTGGCTGCGACGCGCCGTCATCACGTTGTGCACCATCGCCGCCGCCGCCGGCGCCAGAACCTCCACGTGCGGTGGCGTGTCGAGGTGAGGACAGGCGAGATATCATGTCGAGGCGCTGGTGACCATCGATGTGGGGGCGCGGTTCGTCATTGGGTTGGGGTGGGGACACCATGAACGGGTCATCAAAGGTCGGGTCGGCACGTCGCATTTGCTGCTGCAACGAGTACGCGACCCGGCGTTCGTCGGAGGTTTTTCGCACCGGCGGAGGGTCCAGGAGGGGTAGCTCAAACCAAAACACCGTGTCTGGGCCTTGGTCATACAACCCGACCGTGCCACCCAACAACTCGGTGACCATCCTGTGCATGACATGACACGGCCACAGGTTACATGCAACACACCCGTTGATCGAAGGAACACCGAAGCGAAGCGAATCGAAACACAGCGCCATGACACCGCGCGACAACACGCCCCCGGCAGCAGCACCGCGCCCCGTACCGACAAATGGGCAATCCCAAGCGCACTGGGCCGAACATGCCGGTGGGGTCTTGATCAAACGGCTCAAACAGGGTGCTGGGGTTGGCCACCTGCAGGCCGTAGCCCTTGTTACGAATTTCAAACCGCAGGGCCGGGACGATGGAGTTGGTGCCCCCGACACGCTTCACAGACAGTACCACGGGGTCGTGGCCCCTGGAGTACTTCACGGCGTTGTTCAGGCCGTTGCGCAGGATCTGCAACAGGCGAAGGCGGTCTGACCAGATGTCGACGGGGACGGACGTGGAGATACGCAGCGTGATGGGTACCGCGGCACGGTCTTTGTCCGTGATGAGCTGCTGCAACAACTCTTTCACTACCACAGTCGACCGGCGCACAGCCAGCTTTCCCGCGCTCAACTTGGTGTGGTCCAAGACGTCCTCCGTGATTTGTTGCATGTGCAGCACAGACTGCCAAATCGCGCGGAGGTCTTCGGCGTCGTCCACCGTGATCTGCCCTCGCGTTGCGATGAGGCGGTCAAAGACACAATCCAGGCAACCCTTGATGGAGTGAATGGGGTGTTGCAGCTGGTGGCAACAATACCTGTGCAACGAACCGGGGCAACGAGCAGCGGACAAAGCAGGGATGAGTGAGTGACATCGACCCACACGACGGCACAGTCGCACACCAACACCAAACACAACAAATAACAACAACAACAACAACAACAACAACAACAAACAACAACAACAAAAACAACAACAAAACTGCGCACAGCAACGGGAACCCCCACGCACCCAATCGTGCGCTCATGCACCTCCCGAGACGTCTCCGCGCGGATGTTGGCGTCCCGCAGCTTGTTTCGGTCCGCCAACAGCTGTTCACGTTCCGCGAACGCCTGTTCCTTTGCCGACAGCTCGTCGCGCACCGAGCACAGCAGCACATACTGGGTGCGCAGCCGCTTTTCCGAAGACGTGGCGCCGGCAACACAGACGACGAGGTTGCAGACCAGGAAAACGATGGCGACATACACCATCGCATCGTGTGCATGGGCGTACCACGTCCACGAAAACGACACGTAGCCTCCCAACACGATACCCACCCCGAGCACCTGGCGCCAATTTGCCATCAGCGCCGTCACGCACAGGTGTGGAACGAGGATGGCAATCGACAGCTGGTCGGAGGGGACACGGCACGCACAGGTTGCCAGGCATGAGTGCAATGGAGGCAGAGTGCGCATGCACTGTGCATGCCATACACATGATGCGACACGAAACACACACACACACACACACACCTGCAGCGGAGGGATGATGTTACTCGCGAGCACATTGCACATCACGCTGTCCTGCGTTTTGCTTGTGCAGAGGTATGTCAGAGATTCGAACGACATCGCCATCAAGAGGAGTGTGGTACATTCCAACAGCGTGGCCCAGAAGGCGCAAATTTCAGGTCGCGTCAGCATGAGCCACGCCACAACACACACCGGCGGGATCAAGCAGCCGAAGCAGAGCAGAAAGAACCGGTCGCAAAAGCCGCACGCCATGTACTCTCGGACAGATAGTACCAAGCAAAACAAGGCACCCATCAGCATGAGCGCGACGTGGCCCATGCGACTACTGCGCCAGAGAGACATTTGGAAGCCATACTGCACCCCCGCACGCGGTCACACAAACGCGCAACACACACAAGTCACAACAAAGACCGTGCGCCCACACCCCCCGTTCGCACGCCCAAGACGCACTTCATAATCTGGATCGATGAAGGTGAGCGAGTACTTCGCATTGGGGTCCCACAGCGACCGTTGCCGAACAAAGAAGCTGCTCGTGCGTGTCACTTGATCAACCGACGCATCCGAAAAGGCTGACGTAAATGACGAGTCTGAGCGATGGCGCACAAACTTGCCGGGAGTGCTGCGGGGACCCGAGGGGGCTGTTGATACGAAAGAAATGCAACCGGACAAGCAAATGGGCACACACGCGTCAAAACGACCAAATGACGAAGGGCACAACCAACAGCCACGGCTTGCAGCCGCAGCAGGTGAAGAACGCACAAGAAGCTTGGCTGGCATGGCTGTGGTCAAGCCCCGAAAGCAGCCCATCGTACAGCTGCTGGTTGTCCACATGAAGCACCATTGTGCTGCACTCGGGTTTGTGGACTCTCACAGCGTGCACGCCTCGGTAATTGAGGGCAAACGGTGCATGCGAACCGTGAGCTGCCACAACTTAGCGATTCACACACGACGACAGAACTCGGCACTTTCTGCCGGCTTAACGAAAGCAACAAGCTGGCTCGCACATGCGAATGTACACACAAAGCTGCATCCACGTGGTCCAGAGGGAGTCGCCGATCGCGTCCAGAGTCGGCAGCGTTCCCAGGGAAACGAGAACTTGACCTCCACCCGCGCAGCACCAGCCGCAACACTCACAGAAAATCACGTGGGTCGTTGAATAACGAAACTACCATGGAAATACCATCCGCCCCCAATTTTCACTTGGGGATTGAAGGCCGTGTGACAGAACTCGACAAGCGCAAGAGGGAGTGCGTTGGGACCGGCTATGCCACAGATGCGGCCCGGAGAAGTGGGCACACAGTGGAAACTTGTGGCGCGATGGCGAATGGTGATGGCAGAGGCACAAGATTTGGGTTTGTTATTCTGGACGGGCAACCGGTGAGTAGGGTGGCTCGGGAGGCCCGGGTCCGTCTTCGTTGGAAGGCACATCCCCATCCCCCCAGCGGGACTCGTCTTCCAGCAGCGTATCAGGGCTTGCTCCTTCCATATCACTGTCTAGTCCACCTCTTTGTGCGCCATCTTCCTCTTCCACGTCGCTTGCTGGGGCCTCATCGATGCCCGGTCCAGGCTGCCGGCTGCTGCTCGAGCGAGCCGTTTGACCCCCGCCCCTCGAACGCGCGCTTTGACCGCCGCTTCGGTAGCTTCGACGGGCACTACCGATGGCGCTCGCACTCCCGGATGAGCTTCGGTCTGTTCGTAGCGGCGGCAACCCAACAGAACGACGTCGTTCGTTCGTCTTGGACATGGACCTGCGGCGCTCCTCTGCCATGTTCTCTTCCTTGAGAGCGTTTTCCACGTTGAACCGGCTCGTGTCCGCCAAGTCACGGGGCGTGTTGGAGGATGCCAGGGTGTTCTTCAAGTACGTGCGCTTCGAATTCGTGACCTGAGGAGCGCGTTGCAATCGCAGCAGCTGGGGAAACCAAACACACAACAAACACGTGAACTCATGCTGCAGAGGCACGCAAGCAAGTGGGCGCGCACGCACATCATTGTTGGCCTCTTCCTCATCCCGCTGGTACTTGTGAGCGCAAAACATCATGTGCGGCTCCAACGTTCCCGCCGCTCGCCTCGCATAGTACTCCATGCTCTCCGTTGCAGAGCGCCGGTCCACCCGTTCCCGGGCACGCACCTTGAAGGCGGCCATGCGTTCGAAAGCTGCGGGCAGCATGAAGTGTGGAGAGTCGTCCCAGCCCGCTTCCAGTGCAATGGCCTTGGCACGCGCCGCAGCCTGTTGCTTCCCCAGCTTCTTATTATTATTCTTCTTCTTCTTGCCCCTCCTGCCCCGATCCCCCTTCCTGCGTCGACCGCTGCTCCGCCGGGATGAGCGTCCTGTGCTGGTTGTGAAAACGGACGCCGCGCCGGCATCCGCTTGCCCCGACGGCGTGATCCAAGTGTCCGTCTCTGCGTCGTACTGGGGAGGCGCTGCGAGCGGCGAGGGCGAGGGTTCGCCGAGCGCGGAGGGGTGTTGACTGGTCGAAAACATGCTTGGATCGTCCTGCATATAGGGAGGCGAGCCCAGGGGTGTGAAGCCTCTGCCGACAGAGCCTGGTCCGTCGCTGGAGGTGAAGACAGAGGACGCATCGTCCTGTGGGGGCCCTAGTGGCCCGCCGTTGAGTGTAGAAGAATCCAGCATACTAATGGGCTCATCTCGGACTGCGCCAGTGACCGCACCGCGACCGCATGGTGAGACCCAAGCCACGTCACGCCCACGAGACAGGGGACAGCAAACCGCCACGCGGACACACCATGCGTCGCCCCAAGCCAAACAACCACACAACACAACCACACAACACAACCGCACCACGTACGCGCCGCAAGGTCGTCCAACATCTCCACATCGCGTGCGCGTTGTCGCCGCCACACCCGCATTTTTCGCACGTCGTCGCCGTCCCGCACTGCCTGCTTCACAGCCATGGCGTCAGCGTACTCAGCGCTGAGGAGCCCGCCCGGTGTGCCCTTGCCACTGGTGACCTGGAACCGCGGCATCACCACCTCGGGTGTGTATGCAAACCCGGTGCCTACCCCGACTTTAGGTGGCGGAACTGCCCCACGATGCGCACGGGCGCGAACGGCCTTGGCACTGGCCACCGCGGCTGCCGTTTCTGCGGCACGAAGCTCCTCCACAGAGCTCACTGACTCGTCAAAGTTCTTGGGAATCGACGTCACAGTGAAGCCTGTGATGTGCCCCGGTGTGTTGTGCAGTGCATGGTCGTGGTCCTTGCTGCCACGCTTCGAGTCTGACGCACCAGCGCCTCGGCCCTTCTTTTTCGTGGGAGGGTGGGCCGCGGCATGTGAGGTCTTCCACAGCAACTGCGCCGCCGTGCGATCCGCCAGCTGCGTCATGCCAGCACGTGGGACATGGTGTGCGGCGCCATCCGCCTCACCCCCAAGCATGCTGCGCAAGTCGGTTGCAGACAGCAGACCCACGCCGTACTTCGCATCCAGCTGCTTGTGAGGGCTGTTGTTTGGCAGCTCCAAACGACCCACAGGTGTGGGGTCCAAACGATTGGCGCGCATGGACAGCGCGTCGAAATGACGAGACGCGGATGACGGCCGGTGGCCAAACGAAGGAGCAGATGGAGCCATGTCGTTTCTGATTGGGCAGTGCCAGCATCCCATACATCCACACAATAATTGTCACGCATCAGGCACGCACAGGCACATGCACCCCAAAGGCTGAGGGTAGCTAGCCAATGAGATGACCATCATCATCAACACCCCCGCGTACATGGACTTCTTCTTCTTCTGCTTGCGAACGTTGAGACCCGCAGGCGCGGTGGAGCTCTTAGACATTCGACCCAACGTGGACCGTGATCCTGATCCGGATCCTGGCTTTGCTGTGCTGCGTCGAGAACGCAAGGAGCGAGCTGCAACACTGCGGCGAGACCGAGCAGTGGGTGCCGCGGACGACTTGCGTGTGGATGACCGACGGGAAGACCCTGTGGCATCCGACGGCTCCTCACGAATCGGCTCGCGTACATCTCGAAGGAGCTGTGCCCGCTTGCCAAGGCCCTTCCGTTTCACGCCCGGGTTCAAGATGTGGCGTGGGACAGCGCGCTTGATTGTGGCCTTAAAGTCAGCCGATGCAGAGGCTGGCACATGGTCCACGTAGCCACGAGGAGACGTGGATTGCTGACGAGTGCGTGTGCGCACGTGAGTGATGTGATCATGCCAGAACAGAAGACAAAAACGGCGGAACAGTGCAACAACGCACCCCATATCGATTGTACACTCGTCGCAGTGATTGCGCCCGGTCCGAGCTTTGGATGTACAGACGCGGATTCTGCCAGAAGCGTGCACAGGTCATGCCGTGTCATTCCACACAACCACCCAACCACAACCACACAACGCACGCGATTCAACTCTCGCAGTTCGTATTGGTCAAGGAGCTGTGATTCGGCCCGGAAGGGGTTGCGAGGGTCCACCTTTGGAACAAAGACACGCTTCCGCTGCACAACACTCTCGAGTTGCAGCCGGCGCCACTTCTTATCCTCCGCAACGAAGGCCTTGATGTTGTCAAGCGCGCCCGCTGCGACAGCATCAGCCATGGTTACGAATACTCACACGAGCATGCACCCAGCTTCGCGGCCGCTGTCCGTTGTCAAGCTTCGGGTGGAGAATAACTTCACAAATATACCCTACTGGGCTTTCGCCGACCACCGCGTGGTGCAGCACAGTGCCGTGCCGTGCCTGGTATGTGTGGTGACGGGGTGACGTTGTTCCTGCCTGTTGTACATACACGGGTGTTGTGCCACGGGCAACCATGTTGGAGTTGCATTCCCGAGTCATCCCTGGCCCGTGACATGTAAGATTCCCCCTTCAAAGATTGTTGGCAATGCGTTCCGTTGTTTGATGTTTAGAAATGGTCATCGGGACGCGCCTCATGGCAGCTCAGCTGAA
>Ga0213833_1002743_pt1 | contig 11214 bp, 15 predicted proteins | sample SWATP21_FD_160575 | JGI IMG/M metagenome (GOLD analysis project Ga0213833, IMG submission 160575) | Coastal seawater microbial communities from Marineland, Florida, United States - SWA TP2 #1 | ecosystem: Environmental > Aquatic > Marine > Coastal | place: USA: Florida | collected 2016-08-14
GGGGGGGGCACACGGCGAGGACGATGCAAGCAAGGCAACGTGAGGACTCATTCACCCGGGGCAACCGACACATCACGTGCGGGGGCACGTACATTCTGGACCTGCGTCGGGCTAGCAGACCCTTGCCCGCCGTGACAGCCACCGCATCATCCTGCTGCGGCTGTTGGTCTTGCGACCGATGTTGTACGGGTGTGTGGGTCGGGGTTTGGGCACTGTATGACGTGCCCACGGACATAGACCGTCGCGCGCGCGTTTTGGGATGTTGGGGCGGGGTCCACGAGGATTGCTGTGTTGCAGCGTGAAAAAAGAACCTGTCACCGTTACACGTTCGCAAACCACAATCATCATGCACCATGCACCATGCACCATGCACCATGCACCGTGCGTGTTAGAGATACAGGAACCAGAGACACCCTGCAGAGGTAGAGGTACGACTCACGGCTGGTTGGATTCTGGATCGATCATCCTCACCCAGCCGTTGGGGAGGCGCAGAGTTTTAGTACTGCCGTGCGCAACAGGGCGGCTGCGCCCGCGCCCATGACCCGCGACCGCAGATTTTGGCCGTGGTCTCACCGACGCGCTGGTGGCGGTGGTCTGGGTGTGCGGCTGCACCCATGACCAGTGCTGCGAGTTGGAGCGGTCCCAGCCCGCGACGCAGGCCCACCCATGTTGCGCGGCATCCCAAGAGACAGCCGCTGCGTCGTCGGTGGTGCCTTCTTCCTGGGGTGAGGCCTGGGTGGCCGCGCCCCACTGGTTGGAGCGAGATCCCAGGCTCTGGCTGCGCACCCTGATCGGGGTGGCGACAAGCTGCCGGGCGCTCGTGGGCGGGTCAGAGTAGCCAGGCTGCGCCGTGGGAACGGCTTTGTGGCTCGAGCGTGACCATGCACTCACCTCATGCCTGGCACTCGGCACCGAATGTGTCCAACGCTGCGTTGCATTGCCTGTCGCCGCACCGATGCGCTCGGACCGAACCAGGGCGTCTCCCAAACCACCATCCTCCCACCCACACGCAACAGCGTCGGTGGGACCCACCCCTCCTTCCCGCGCAACAGACGGACTTGCTTCCTGCTGCGGCTGCGGCTGCGGCTGCGGCTGCGGCTGCGGCTGCGGTTGCACGTCATCACTTCTGGCTATCGGCGATGGTTGTGGCTCTGTGCTGTTGGGGGACGACGGCCAGGCAGCAGCGCGCCGGCGTTGGCAGTGTTGGGCACGACCATGCTCATCGGCAGGACTCCGCCGTGGCTCCACGCCCACGGTGGTGCTGTTTTCCCGAAGTGGCAAGTCACCGCGCTGAGTGCTCGCCACTTGGCGAGTGTGCGGCGGCGTCTCCAAGCGTGCCCCATCGTCGTCGTTGATGTTGTTGTTGCTCTTCTTGTTTTCTTGCTCCTTGGCACGACGCTTATCATGCTGAGCCGACGTGCGTCGCGTTGACTGAGGCTCACGAGTCGGCGCACGCCCCTCTTCCTCCTGCGACTGTTCCTGCGACTGTTCCTGCGACTGTAGCGCCGGCGCCAGCTGCGGCTGCGGCACTGGCTTTGGCTCTGGCTCTGGCTCTGGCTCTGGCTCTGGCTCTGGCTCTGGCGGTGTGACAACCTCATTCGGCTCTGGCGACGCGGCGACCTCGTTCCCCAACTCCATGGAATGGAGGTTTGTGAGGAACTCACACGCGCCACGCTGTACAGGCGACAGCGCGGTGACAGGTTGGGTGTCACTCCCCTCGCAGCCATCACTCGCGTCGCTTCTGACCAACCCGTCAAGTGCGACGCTCCCATCGGAGGCCTGACACACCTCTCTCCCAACAGCAACGCCACGTGAACCCCTCCCCACCTTCGCTTGACTTCGCGGTGCCGTTTTCAACAGCAGAACCTCTAACGGCGTGTGCATGCCCTTGTCACGCAGCTGCTGAGAGTGGCGTAAGAGTGCCACATGCCCGCCCGTGGTGTGAGCGTGGCTCACAGACCGAGGGCTGTGAGGCGTGGAAGGGGTGCTCACAGCGCTAGCGCCAGCTTGTGCCACCACGCCGCAGCCCCCTGGTGGCTGTGCTTGGCGTCCGGCGTTGTCCACATGTGCATGTGCATGTGCATGTGCATGTGCATGTGCATGTGCATGTGCATGTGCATGTGCATGTGCATGTGCATGTGCATGTGCATGTGCATGTCCATGTCCATGTCCATGTCCATGTCCATGTCCATGTCCATCCTTCGCGCTCGCGCCGCCCTTCTTCGGGCCATGACCTGGTGATGGGACTTGGGAGGGCGACGCGTGCACTCCCTCAGGCTCGTGCACTCCCTCAGGCTGGTGGTTCACGATCCCCGACGCGACGGGGGATGGCCGTATGCCAGTGTCCGTGCCAGTGTCCGTGTCCGTCCCATGTCCCGCAACGATCTGCCTTCCATGCTGCCCCGTGGGGAGCGGCACACCACCACCCTTGCGCACCCTTTTCTTGCGCCGCGTCCGCCGCTTGGAGGACACACGCCGGCGGTGGGCACCACCACCATGTCCCGTCGCCCGCTTCTTGCTTTGACTCGAGGCTCGCCGCTCGACAGCCGCGGTTGGCGACGCGGACGACCCCTGTGCCCCAGGCCTCATCGACGGCGCCGGCTTCCCTTTGCTGCTCCCCCCGCTCAGGTCGCGTGGGGGTGCCGACACTGCGGGGTAGCCGTGCAGGGACCACGGCCGCGAACTGCGCGCCACGGTTGGGGCATGGCGCCGGGCGTGTGGCGGCTGTTGGGCGGGGTTTCGCGGGAGCTTGCGTTCCCCACGAAGACGGTGCACACGGCGGCGCTGCTCCGCGGATGTGCCTCGCTGGCCGCGCACGGACCGCTGAGACGCTGCGTGAGCCGCACACGCGGCTGCAGCGGCGGAACCGTCGCCTGACTGGAACCCCAGCACCGCTTGTCGCGCCGCAATGGCTGCTGCCGCGGCAACCGAGGCGGTCAGAGGCTTGGAGGCTGGCGGGTCCTTGCCTTGGCCACGCGTTGGGCCAGGTCTGGGTTGGGGGTGTGGTGATGCAGCCAACCAGCAACAAAGACAGCACGTGAGGAATTCTCGAAGGAATGCGTGCATCGCTATGAATTATAATGCACACAACACCCAGCGCCACACCTCCCACCCATGCACGTGTATGTACCTGGGGCGTCCGCTTCCGTTCCCGGAGCGCGCGGGGAAACGAGGGTCATACAGCGGGGTCTGCACAGATCCTCGGGCACTGGAAGAGGCTGTGGTGCTCCGTGTTGTTGGTGTGCGCCTACGGGAACGTCGATGAGGTGCCTGGCGTGCAGATGGTGCCTGGTTTGTCCACGGCGCACGAGACAGTGGGTGAGAAGCAACTCGAAGCGTGTGCGCAACAGCTAACGTACACTCACAGACACCATCCCGAGGCGCATGAACATTGTAAGCTGTGACCCACCCCAGTGTGTTCAGTCATGCAGGGAATCCGCGCCGCGCCACGCCAGCACCATGGTGGGAGCACACATTGAGGTGCTTCTTGTGTTGGTGCGCTTCGAACGAAACGAAGATTCGCGCAAGGAGGGGATTTTATTGGGTAATTTCGTTCTCGCCGTTCATCGTCGTCTCCTGGCGCGCGTGGTTTGCTGTTGTGGGTCAACATGTCCATGTCACCGAAGTCATCGCTGCAGCTGTACCGAGACTGTTTGCGACTGATTAGACATGTAGCTGGCAAGGTACTGGCGGCGTGCGGGCGTTGGTGGCGCGACATCTCACGTGGGTGGTGTGTGCAGAGCCCCAAGGCGGTGCACCTGCAACAAATTGTGTCCAGCCAATTCCGAAAGAACAAGTTCCTTACGAACGACCTGGAGATCCATGAAGCCAAGCAAGCGTGCGTAGCGTTGTCTGTGTCCGTTCACTGCAAGCCTTGGTCCCTCATGTTGCCGTATGTCGACCCAATCACGCGAGTGCAGGGCCGAGAGGGTGCTGAGCAACTACTTCTTGTTCGAGCATGTACAGTGCGTTTGCCCCCATCGTGGCCTGCCGCTGCTGCCATATCCCCTCATGGGACCGGATGTGTGTGTGTGTGTGTGTGTGTGTGTGTGTGTGTGTGTGTGTGTGTGTGTGTGTGTGTGTGTGTGTGTGTGTGTGTGTGTGTCGGCTTTTTCGCTGCTGTGTGGCTTTGTGGCGACGCTGTGGTGCACAGGAAGGACCCCAAACTCCAAGAAATGCAAGCAAAGAGTTGGGCGCAAGCGGAGGAGGCAGACAACGAGTACCAAGCGGCAGTGGAAACGGTTGCACAAGAAGAAGAGCCCGCCCTTGTGGATGATGGTGAGGATGAGTCGTTGTACCCAACGGAAGAGAAATAGGCTCGTCCGCGAAAGAAGTTAAGGTTTTTTCACTTTCGGCCCAACTCTACTCATCTAGCGGCTTCTCAGTTCGCTGCGCCCGCACCAGCGCCCGCACCAGCGCCCGCACCAGCACCAGCACCAGCGCCCTCACCAGCACCCTCGGCTGCAGCTTCAGTCGCAGCACCCTCGGTTGTGGAAGCACCTTCAACCTCTGACAGAGCGTTGCGGCCGAACACCACCTTCGACGTCCATCGAGAGTAGGAGTTGTCCCACACCATGGTAACCTGAGGCCACAAGGCGTGGTCGACGGGTGTCGTGGGGTGGGGGGTCAAAACAACGAGAGGAAGACCGCGCTGCACACGCACCCAAGCGCAGCACGACGTACACTTCCGCCTGTTGCCGTCACCGAGTGGCGGTGCAGCGTGTCAGGGGCGAACCGCTTCATTGTGGCAAACTCCTCCTCGGCGACGCCAAGCACTTGCAGACCAATGTCGTAGCCCTGTGCATGCATGCGAAAAAAAAACGTGGCGAGCCAAGCAAGCAGTGAGCGGTACAAACTCACCGCGTGAGGACTCAACAGGAGCACCAGGCCCAGCATCACCTGTGTCATGAACTCAAAGGTCACCGTCTGTCCTTTTTGCGTGAACAGGTTCACGGGCTGCTTGGCGCCAGCGGCAATGTCTAGGTACAGGGACATGGTGTCGAGCGTGCCCTTGTTCTTGTTCAGCAGCGCCTTGGCATTCTCCAGCTGCAACAGGCCATCACGCACGCGCGCAGCGTTGAGGCCTTGCGCCGGGGCAATGGCGTTCGTGAGCCAGGTGGGAAGGGACCCGGCCAGGTCGATGCTGACACAGTACGTGAGCTGATGGAACAAACGACACAACAACAAAAAGAAGCACGAGGGCGTTTGTTCAGTGTGCGCGGACCTGTGAGGCCACCGGTAGGGCAAACAAGCGACAACCGCCTGCGTGCCGCGTTGACCGTACCTCGATGACGTTCGGCTCGACTTGGCGCCACATGTAGCCGGACGGGTTCAACTTTGCGCGGACGGCGATCTCGGCCGGCTCCAAGCTGGGGCACTCAGGCACGTCCACACTGCACGATGCCGCGACGAACGTGTTGTCGCCCACCATGGCGTTGTACTCCAGCACCACAAGGTCGCGCTTCCACACGGGCCAGGGTGCGTCGTACATCAACCAACGAAGGGCGCAGAAGGGCATTGTCGGAGGCGCTTTCAGGTTGAACGCACCATCGCGCTTGCCAGGCACACCCTGATGCAAGGGCCGGCGCGCACGCATGTCAACACGCACGCAAAGCGGGCGCGCCCAGCCAACGCCCCCAGCACACGCCAGCTGATGGGAAGGCAAACTCACCGTGAGGACTGCCAAAGTGCGACCGTCCACAAACTCCTGGTCGATCTTGCTCAGGATGGTGCACACCCTGCGCGCGCACCAGTCGGGATCAGAGGTGCGGAGCCCGCACGTGACTTACAGCAGGCAACGTACTCAGAAGTGGCGCCCATGCAAACCCAGTGGTTGACGATCTCCAAGTTACCCTCGAAACGCGTCTTACCGCGCACAAGCAGCGTCTCAGACTCCCCAGCCAGCTTGGTGCTTTGGATGGTCACGCCTTCCTTCACGGATCTGCGACACCAAACAGTGCATGAGACAGACACCCCACCCTGCGGCGCGGACAGTCGGTCAAGAGGGCCCATGCCACCATGGCACGTCCATACCCTGCAGGGAAACGCTCTTCGTCGTCCGCGTACTGCACAAGCTTGCGGGCCGTCTCCTCCGCCAGTGCCATGATCTCAGCCTGGCGCTCCTCGGTCAACGTGACACCCACGGGTGTCCCTTTGGGTGAACCGGCTGGGACGCCCCACCCAGTGGGAAGCTCATGGCGCTTGTACTTGTTGTAAAACGTGGACATGGTGCACGGGGCGTGGGCGGCCGCGGTGTCAAGGGGGTGGGCACGCACGGGCGAGGTCAAAGAGGGCAAGGCACGAAGTGTGGCAAACACGTTGCATGACGCGGCGACACTGTGACAGCCGTGAAGTCTGCAACCGTGGCGAAGTTCCAGTCCCCTCCAACATTTTTTTTTTTGTGAGCTTCTGTTGATCAAAGGCGCCGCAACGTAACCGCGTGCGCTGCTTCTACTATTGTGTAAACGCCTTGGCAACGTCCTTGGGCAGCACAAACTCTCCGCAGTCCTCGATTACGATTTCTGCGCCGACCTGGCCATTTGGCTGGCCGAACTTGTCGATCTTCTTGAGGACGTCCATCCCGTGAACGATGTTGCCAAAAGCAACATACTTGTTGTTCAAGTACGGCGCACGTGCGGTTGTGATGAAAAACTGGCACCCATTGGTGTGGGCGCGGCCAGCATTCGCCATGGACAGAATGCCAGGGCCTTTGTGGCTCAGATCGAAGCTCTCGTCCATGAACGTGGACCCTGCAGACACACAACACAGAGCGACGCCACGCACTCAGCCCCGACGCGGCTCACATCCCCCAAGCCAAAGCCAAAGACGCACCGCACACCCACTGCCCATCCTACGCACCGTAGATCGACTTGCTGCCACGCCCATCTTTGGACACGAAGTCGCCGCCTTGGGCCAGGTGACCCTCGACCACACGGTGAAACGTGGTGCCTTTGTACCCGAAGCCTTTCTCATGTGTGCACAGCGCGCGGAAGTTCTCAGCTGTCAGCGGCGCCACATCGCTGCGCAACTGGATCACAATGCGCCCCGCTGGCTCGCCGTCGATCGAAACGTCCATCCACACCACCGGGTTGCCCAGAAACAGCGGCGTGTCGAGCACCTTGATTGCATCCACGTCCAACGTCTCATTGGAGAGGAAGGGAATGGTTCCAAACGTGCGGTACCTGCACACACAAAGTTACATTCGCCGGCAAACACAACACCGCATGCATCAGGCAACGTAAATTCATACACCACGTACAGCAAGAACACAGAAATGCCCATGACCGCAGCGAAAGCAAGGAGGAACGGCGCAAATGCGGGTGTTTCAGCGCCGTCTGCCCCGGCAATGAAGCCCCGCTTCACCGACGTAGCCTCACTCCGGCCACCAAGGCCTCCGCGGTTCGCGCCGGGTGACTTGGACAGCGTCCGCAGCATCATCTTGCGTCCCTTGGCCCGGGAGGCCGCTGCCTGCTCCGCAGCGGTGGCCTCTTCCTCGGCCACGGTCCTGGCGGCGTTCTGTTCGGCGTCCTTTCCAGAGTTCCGCGCGGCGCGTGTGCACGTAGTGAAACGGCGCCGGGCAGACCGGAACGGCTGCTGGGCGGGAACGCACGATCCGGAGCGGGCGCGAACATTGAACACTCGCGAGACGAGCCGCTGTCGCACCTGCACGGCGCGCTGCAACGGGGCGCCGGGCGTGAGGCACAGACGCTCCAGTGTGAATTTAGCTCCGCGACGCATGGTATAGACGAAGGTGCCACGCGCAACACACACGCGGGAACTGGGCCACAAGTGGGGAAGGTGGAGCCGGGCAACACGTGCAGCAGAATCAGCTGCCGGAGCAGCAGCAGTAGCACGTCATCGTTTATGTTGCCGTTTTATGTCCATAGTACAAGCAGCAGGAAGTTGGCGTGTCGATGTTGGTTCCGTTGTAGCACAAGCTGGGCCTTTGTGTGCAGGCAAGACTTGTTGGCGTTGAGGTCCGCTTAGATCGCCTTGAGGCGCCGTATCATCGCCAGCTCTTGATACGATCGGTGTCATTCCTTAGTTTGGCTTTGGTTGGTGAAGCAGGGGTACCGGCATCGGACCCTTGTGCGAGACATGGACTGAAACCGCGTGGCACCCCCATTGATCTGATCCTTTGACCCAACGCGTCACGACAGCCGCCGACGTTCTGGCACCATGTCCAACATGGAAGAGTGGCTGCGCATTCAAGCGGAACGTGCTCAAGCACGTGTTGTGGTCGGGCGCTCTGGGATGGGTGTCACACCCGTCCGGTACTTTTCCGTCCAGCGTGTGACCACCAGCGATGTCATCTCCGTCATCACCACCACCGTTGTGGATGGTCCCGGAGAGATGCACCCGGAGGAGCTGGAAGCTCGTCGCAAGGACCTTCGCGACGCACAGTACACAAGCCCGCTACGCCACCCGACGCTGCTTCAAATGGAGGAGCGTGAGCGCCAGAACAAGGCGTTGTGGCGTGAGGCGGACATCTTTTTGTCCAAGCTTGCTCGGCAGCGCGCGCAGCGCATCCGTTTAGAGACAGACGCCGCGCTGAAGATTCAGACCATGTTCCGTGGCTATAGATGGCGCAAGTTCATTGCGAAGGAGAAGCGCAAGCGCCGCGTCCGGATGCGCATGCGGAACCGCGTGAAGTTCATGACCAAGGCCAACAACATGGTGATTGTGGAGCGGGAGAAAAAGGCGCGCGTGCTGGAGGCCAAACGCCGGGCCGTTCGCACCATTCAGTGCATGGTGCGGTCGTACTTCGCCCGCCGTGCGGCCGCCAAGGAGCGCCAAATGTTGCAGGAGGAGGTGCTGATCACGCTGGCCACCCGCATCCAGTGCATGATCCGCCGACGACTCGCGCGGCGTGCGGGGAAGAAGGCGCGCATGCGAGCACGACAGGACGCGCAGCTGTGTGCCGCGCGGTTGATCCAACGGTTGTTCCGGGGTCACCAAGGCCGCCGCAGGTGCCACGCCCGCCGCTTTGGCTTGCAGCGGGTGGCCGCCCACATCATCCAGCGCTCCTTCCGCCGGATGATCATCTCGCGCAACATGGCGAAGGAGCACTCTCGGCGCCAGTCGGAGATGAGAAACAACGGCGCCATCGGCGTGCAGCGCCTGTTTCGGGGCAAGCTGGGCCGCCGTCGCGTGGCTCTCATGCGGAACCGCGAGGAGGAGCTCCTGCGCAACGCCGCGGCGCTCAGCGTGCAGCGCGTGTACAGAGGTCACCTCGGGCGGCGGATGTGGCGAGACCGGGCGTGGCGGCGGCACCAAGACGAGTGCATGCGTGTGGCCACCCACTTCATTCGGCTGTGGCGCGGCTTCATGGGCCGCCGCCGCTTCCGGGACGAGCGGGATCGCCAGGAGGCGGACGTGTTTGCGCAGGCGCGGAAGGGGCACCACCAGAAGGTGAAGGACCTCATGGCCGGGTTTGGCACGGACAAGGTGTACACCGTCAACTCCATGGACGATCAGGGGAACACGGTGCTGCTTGTGGCGGCGCGGTGGGGGCACAAGAAGATTGTGCGCCACTGCTTGCGCATCAAAATGCAGATCGACCACGTGAACGACGCCCGCCACACGGCCGTGGAGCTCGCGGTCAAGCACAACCACGCCGACGTCGCGGAGTACCTCATTTCCAAGGAAGCCTCGCTGTCGTTTTTCGGGCGGACGCTGCTGCACGAGGCGGCGCAGCGTGGCATGTCCTCCACGGCGCGTGCCCTCATCGCGTCAAACGTGCCGGTCGCAGAGAAGGACTCGAACGGCGACACGGCGCTGCACGAAGCCGCTCGTCACGGGCAGTACGACACGCTGAACTTGCTGCTTGATCGCGGCGCGGATCCGAACGCTCAGAACGAGGTCGGGTGGACGCCGTTGCATGCGGCCGCGGAAACAGGACAGCACGACGTCGTGCAGAGGCTGGTTGACAATGGTGCCGACGCGAGCATCAAGGACAACGCGAACAGAACTGCCTGGCGCGTGGCGCTGAGCAAGAAGCATGAAAGGTACGCGTGCCTGAGTGGAGTGTTGTCCCCGAACCTTCCCTCCCACCTTCCTCTCCCCCTCGCCCGCCCCGTCCCCATCGTCCCCTCACGTTGTTTGTTTGTTGTTGGTGTGTGTTCGTTCCATGGATTGATGTGATTGCCTTGCAGGTGTGCCGTGATTTTGCGTGGCGTGTGGGCGGAGGCACTGGGTGCGGAAGCCGACCTTGTGGCGGAGGCCGAAGCAAGCCAAGACGACAAGGACACCGTGTTCAAGTATGCCGTGGACAACAACGCGGACGAGGTGGAAGCTATTTTTGGGCGCGGCCTGCCCGTGGACTTTGGCGACCTGAACGGCACCACCGTGTTGATGGCAGCTGCAGCTGCTGGTTCCATGGATGTCGTCAAGCTCTGTATTCGGAAGGGTGCGAATGTGTCCAAGGGAAACGTACGTGTGTGTGTGTGTATGTGTGTGTGTTGTGGTGCCCTGGTGTTGCGTGTGCTGTGCAGGTGGTTTGGTCGGTCACACGCCCCCTCATTCACCCCTTTTTTGGCGTGATGACCCCGACTCCCCCAACAGAAAGAGGGACGCACCGCCATCCACGTGTGTGGGGCGCACCAAGACGTGGCGCTGTTTTTGCTCGCGAACGGGGCGGAGGTGGGTGCTCTGGACGGCACAGAGCGCTCGGGCCTGCACGAGTGCGCCGCGAACGGGTGGCTTCCAGAGCAGGCCATCGAGGGGGAGGGGCTGGAGGTGTGCATGACAGACGAAACCGGGACGACGCCGCTCATGGCAGCGGCGCGCAACGGCCACGCTGCGGTGTGCGAGCGGCTGTTGAACATGGGCGCGCGCGTGAACGCGGCCGACTACCGCGGCCAAACCGCGCTGCACTTTGCGGCGTGCTGTCCCGAGGGCAAGGCGGCGGTGGACAAGCTGCTTGCGCGTGGCGCTGCCGTGAACCACGCGGATCGGCACGCCCGGACGCCGTTGCACAAGGCAGCGGCGATTGGCTTGACGGACACGTGCGCGTCTCTGCTTGAGGCCGGCGCTGATGTGTCAATGAAGGACGAAAAGGTGTGTGTGTGTCTGTGTGTCTGTGTGTCTCTCTCTCTCTGTGTCTCTGTGTTTCTCTGTGTGACTGTGTGTGTGGTTGCGTATGCCATGTTGGCGAGGGTTGCTCACGCTGGTTCGCGCGTTGTTGGCTGCGAATGGTGCTTTTGTTTGCCCCCC
>Ga0213833_1002744_pt1 | contig 11212 bp, 12 predicted proteins | sample SWATP21_FD_160575 | JGI IMG/M metagenome (GOLD analysis project Ga0213833, IMG submission 160575) | Coastal seawater microbial communities from Marineland, Florida, United States - SWA TP2 #1 | ecosystem: Environmental > Aquatic > Marine > Coastal | place: USA: Florida | collected 2016-08-14
GTGTACCAAAGGGGAGCGCCTGCACGATGATGCCGCGCACACACACACACACACACACACACACACACACACACACGCAAGCGGAAAGAGAGGCAGCCACGTACTTTCGTCAATCACCTTGTTGTTCAGCAGCACCAGAGCGAGGACCATAGTTGCGAGACCTCGAACGGCGGCCTCGTGTCGATTGAGGGAGTTCAGTTTCCTGCAGCACCAAACAGTGGGACGAGGAGTGTACATGTTGTTGAGCTGTGCAAGTGCACACTGCATACTGCCCAGGCGCAAGAGCGTTTGTGCTCACCGAAGATATGTGGGCTGGTTCAAGATGTTCTTCAGGAACCAGGTGTTATCCTTGGACGCAGGCCCGTCCTCTGTGGCTTTGTTTAGGTCTGATGCACAGGTGCACACGCACAGCAACCACAGGTGTCACAAGCAACATATCACACACGAATTACCTCAGTCTGTGCGGGGCAAAAATAAAGAAAGAAGCAAACAAACAAGCACAGTCGCACCTGCGCCTGCTGTCACTTTTCGCGCCACAGCCAAGTCGAAGCCAAAGATCTTGCGCACACGCTCCTGGGCTTCTCCAATCACAGCCCTGTGTGTGCACGCATGCATTGTGTCAAAGACAACACACACACACACACACACACACACACACACACACACACACACACACACACACATACATACACACATGTAGACACGAGTGCACACTCATGGGCTCACCATGGGCACGTGCAGAGAGTACACGCCACCGCCACCACCACAACGAACCTCGAAAAGCCGCGCCCGTAGTCAGCGAACAACAACTTGTTCATCTTTTGTGTGGTGATCGGCCGGCGCGCGACGCAACCTTCCAAAATGATGAAGCGCACACACTTGTTGAGCAGCACCTCGCGCTCCTGTTGCACATGTTTCACATCAATCATCCCGTCACAACACGCCACATTGAGTGACGTGTGGGCTGATGGAACGGCGCTCAACGGCACGCGACAGACCAATCGTCCCACACACCTCTTCTTCAATGGCATCCAGCTTGGCCCGGGCATTCGTACTGACGTGCTCAGACAGATCCACGATTTGCGACGCTTCCCATGCTGTGTTGGCCTGAGTGAAGGTGAACTCCTCCTCATCAGACAGCTCATTCATGATCGAGGCAGCGCCATCAGACTGCTCTTCCGCTTCATCCTCTTCCTCCACCACTGCGCGCCTGCGACGAGCAGCGCGTGACGCCCTGGAAGAGGGTGGCGCTGCCCTTGCACGTGACCTCTGATACAAACACACACACACACACACACACACACACACGGCGTCACGCGTTGCAAGTCACATGCAGCTGGAGCACGGCAGGCCAGCACCACCACTCACCGTCGAACGCCGTGACATCGCCGTAGATATGAACAGAATACCACACGAGCGCACCCGCTCCAGCGGCCCACAACCAAGCGCTTCTGCTCGCTTCTGGTGCCTGTGTCGGAGGTTGCAAGTTGCAACCGGCGTTCGCGCCAACACGGATCTAGTCGTGGTGAAGTTACTTTGTCGCGTCATGTTCGCACAGTCAGTTCCGCCTCCGGCCGGATTGTTTGACCGTTCAGAGCGTGCACACACACGACGGCGAAGGCGTGTTGCAGCCAGCACCGCAGTGCATTGGCAGCCGTAGTGTGGCAGGTCCGGGTCGCCAATCAGTGCTACCATGGCCAACGAAGCCAAGGCCCACGAGGGCAATGCGTTGGTGCGTAGCTGCAGTGCGGTTTGGCGAGTTCGTCCCTCACGCAGCGTGCGGTGTTACCCCCTGCTGCCACACTGTGTGTGGGGTGATGTTGTGTGTGGGGGTGCGGAAAACAGACTCTGGATTGGACCTTTGGGTTTGACAGCCGCATGATCGGTGGCGTTCACAACCTCAGCAGCGACACGCGTGATGTACGTTGTTGTGGTGTGATGTCTGCGCAGCAACGTCCGGATGCAGTCGCTGACGGCAGGCTCGTGTCTGGTGTTTGCAGGCGGTGTTCTACTGCGCAGCACACACAGGCGTGATCTATGACTACCGCTCTCGACGACAGCAATTACTTCAAGGCCATGTACGTTGCTGGGACCGTGTTGCATGGTGACTTGCACATGCATGTGGCTTTTGCTCATCACCTGGACTGTGGGTATGTTATCCTGTCAGTGCAACCCGATTACGTGCTGCTGTGTAAGCGAAGACAAGCGTTGGATTGCGACAGCTGACGCGGGGCCTGACTCCATGATTGTTATCTGGGACTCTGCGAACGGAACCCCGATTAAAACCATCTTCAACGTGCGTGCTTGCTGCTTGCTGCTTGCTGCTCGCTGCTTGCTGTACGTTGATCGCCGCGCGGCTGTTCGTTCTCACGCCACCCGTGACTGTGCCAGCCCCACCCCAATGGAGTTGTTGCTATGGACATCTCCCCAGACGCCATGTTTCTGGTGACGCTCAGTGCGGCGGATGACGAGGAGCACGAACAGTTCATCTCGCTGTGGGAGTGGACACATGAGCGGGAAGGCCCGTTGTACACGTCCACCGTGGACGTGGGCAACGTCCAAACCGGTGTGCAGTTTAACCCGTCGGACGTGCGCGAGGTTGTCACGACCGGCACGCAACGTGTCGTGTTCTGGAGCTGGCATGCCAAGAAGGTAACGGGTTGGGGTTGGTTTGCGATGACTGCCCGGGAGCCAGCCATGTTGTGTGGTGTGGGTGCATGGACTCACCATGCCACGGTTGTCTGTTCCTCCTTTTATGTGTGTGATTCGCATGTGTGTGGATGTGGATGTGGAACGTGTGAATTGTGTGAATGTGGTGTGTACGTTGCATTTGGCATTCATTGGGCACTTCACTTGGCACAGTTCAAGTTCTACTCCCCGCCCGTATCTCAGCGCGACTTTCGGCAAACCGTGGGCGTGTTCACGATGACAACGTTCCTGCCAGGGACAACACAAGCCGTCACCGCCACGCAAGACGGCGACGTCCTGCTGTGGGACCAAAACTCTGTCGGCGACAAAAAGAACGCCACCGACCGCGTGGCGGTGAAGGTGGTGCGCATTTCCCACAAGGGCGGCATCCAGTTCCTCGGTGTGGTGGGGAAGCTGTTGGTCACCGGCAGCGACGACGGCTGCGTGCGGTTTTTCGACTTTGGGTTCCGCCTGGTGGCGTGGTTCGAGGACATGGACGCCGGACCCGTGACGTCCGTGTCGTTCGCGCTGGCGTCGGTGGCTCCGCTGGACGACGAGTCCTTCTCCGTCCCCGACTTTTTGTGCGGCACCACCCACGGGCTGGTGGTCGGCATGCAGGCCTCCATGTTCGAGGAGCTGTCCGCGGAGCAGCGGCGCGGCACGCTGATCGTCCAGGGCATGGACGACGAGGTGCACGGGCTGGACACGCACCCGTTCCTGGCGCAGATGGCCGTCGCTGCGTACTCGGGCTCCGTCCAGGTGTGGGACTACCTGGAGCACACGCTGCTGATCGTGCGGCGGTTTGATGCGGCCCGCATGCGCCCGCACGTCGTGGCGTTCGACCCCCTGGGCCGGTTCCTCGCCATCGGCTTCACCAACGGGTCGCTGAAGGTCGTGACGCCGGATCGCCTGGAGGACGTGCAGCCGGTGCTGAAGAGCTCCCTGGGCGCCGTCACCGACATCTGCTTCTCCAGCGACGGCTCCTACATGGCCACCGCCGACGCAGATCGGTGCGTCGCGCTGTACCGCTTCATGAAGGCGCCCGTGCGGCGGTCGGGGTTCAACGCCACGGCGGCGTCGGCGGCGACGGGGGCTGGTGGTGACACCAGTGGCGAGGGCAGCAAGGAAACAGAGCAGTGGGTGTACCTGGGCAAGAGTCGGTCGCACAGCCGGCCCATCACGGGGTTGGAGTTTGGTATCGACACCACCGGCCAGCCGCTGCTGGTGTCCTGTGGCGAGGATCGTCGGTTGATGGAGTACGATGTCACAGGCAGTTCCATTGCCAAGGGACTTGTTGCGAAGGGCAAACGCGTGCGGGTGCGAATACCGGGGCATTCGTTGGGTGTTGGGTGTTGTTGCGTGTGTGGCCAGCGAGCGCCACCTGACCCTTTGGTGTGCATATTGTGTTGTGATGGTGTACGACCACGACGGTGTGTGTCTGTGTGTTGCGTCTGTCTGTCTGTCTGTCTGTCTGTCTGTCTGTGTGTACATGGAGCGATCAGATCGAGCAAGCAGCGGTGCCTACGGCATGCATGTGGCACCCTCCCACAGGTCATGCCCGAGAAGACCTGTTGGTCACCGCCTCGGACGAGTACAAGCTGAAGTTGTGGAATGCCACCAACAAGGGCTGCCGGCGCACTGTTGTACGTGTGTGGGGTTGGGTGACAAGCCGGGCATGGTGTTCCTGTGCTGACGTTGTTGTGTTGTGTGTGTTGTTGTTGTTTTGGTTTTGTGTTTTTTTGTTTGTTTGTTTGTTTGGTCCGACACAACAAACCTAAACAGCTGGGTCCGACCTACGGCGGCCCCATCAACCGCCTGATGCGCCTCCCACAACCCCCCAGCCGCACGGACATCGCCGGCAAGTCCGGCGCCGACCCCCACGCAGAGTGCCTCGTGTACGGCACCGCCGAGAAGGTGGTGGGCCTCATCATGATGCCGCTGGACGGCAACCCCGACGCGTCCATGGGCCTCATCGCCCACCCGCGAGAGGTGTCCGCCATTGCGCCCGCCTACGACGGGCGCTTCGTCCTCACCGCCGGCGGCGCGGACGGCGTGATCAACATGTGGTCCGTGGACCTGCGGGGGCTCCAGGCCGTGGCGGCGGAGGGCCGAACCGGCGACGGCATGGGCTCCTTCATTGGGCTGCTGGACGGCGGCCGACACGGCACGTTCTACGAGGAGATCGCGGACTACTTTTACTACGCGCAGCTGCGGAGCCAGGGCGAGGACACGACCAGTCCCCGACGCACGACGGGGCGCGTGCCACTGGCCGAGCTGCCCAACTTGATGCGGGCGCTGGGGTACTACCCCACGGAGCTGGAGGTGGAGAACATGTGCTCCGAGATCCGCTACGCCCACTTCACGGAGACGGGCGAGACGACGGAGGACCTGGACCTGAACGACCTCATCCGGCTGTACGTCAACCACCGACCGGTGCTGGGCATCGGCAAGGCGCAGGTGGCGCACGCGTTGGGGTTGATCGCGAGTGCGACGGGCGCGGGGGCGTCTCCCGACGACGATGCGCCGGCGCCGGAGGTGGACTGGGGGGTACTGGCGGCGCTATTGAAGCGCAAGTCGGAGGCGCTGTCGGACCAGGAGTTGCTGACGTGCGTGAACGCGTTGGTGGGGGACGAGGACGTGGACGGGTTGATGACGGCGGACCGGTTGGCGCATGACGTGCTGGGGTTTGAGGACTACGGGGCAATGGAGGACGGTGAGGCGTTGGCTGCGGCAGACGGAGTCGCAGCAGAGGCATGATGATGATGACGTCGCCATGATGATGACGTCGCCGTTTGTGTTTGTGTTTGTGTCGTGTCCCCCAAACGAGAAGAGAGCGAAACGTAAATGCACCCCTCCACGCATTCCTTCACATGCACTGTTGCTCGTACTATGTTTTACCCACGAAGCTCGAGCTGTGGTGGCGGTTCGCAACGCACCCGCCGTCTCGTGTGTGCGCGGTTCCCCTTATCGTGCTACCGGCAAAAGAAACAAAAAGAAAGAAAGAAAGAAAGTCAACAAACCCGCACGCACAATTTGTTTGCACCGTGCGGGGATCGTAACGTGCGCCACGCTCACGTACGTACAGCGTGCACGAAGATGAATCAAAACAAGGCCAGCCAGAAGCACTCCACTCACACCGATACATAGCATCGCTCCCATGAAATGTGGGCCGATGCACTCACACACGCGCACTGCCGGCCGCTGCACCACGTCACGTGGACAACACAGGCGACGCAGGGGCACCCAACGCATGCGCCAACGCAGCCAACGCCTGTGACGCGCCGGCACACACCGCCAGACACTGGCGGCGAGGAACACGCAAGGACGCGTCCGGGTTCACACGAAGAAGCACGGACGACGGGGACCCACGGCTGACCAGGATCTCGCCCTCTGTGCACACCGAGTGCATGGACGTCCCCGCACCCAGCTCCAACACCACGGTTCGAGGTCGGCGCCGCTGTCGACGTCCACGTCCACTACCCAGCCCACGCGCGCCGCGGCGAGCACGCTTGCTCCGCCTCTTCGGCCCGGCCCGGCGACGAATGGAGCGCAGCGCGGCGGACCGAGAGGGCGGAAACGCCAACAGGGACGGGTTGTCGGAGGGGTGGGACACGAGGGGGCGGGCGGGGGTGGAACAGCTGGGGCACACCAAGCCGCTTGGCGGCGCAGACTGCACGGCTGCAGGCGGGACCTCCCACGTGTGGGGCTGCGCAACACCAGCGGCATCGGTACGACCACCACCGCCACCACCACCACGACCACCATTACCACCACCACCACCGGCAGCACTCGCGGCAGAAGAAGAAGAAACAGAGGAAGTAGTGCTGCAGCTCCGTGTACCACTGCGCGAAGCGGTGGTGGGGGGAGGGCAGGGTGTTGCATCAACATGCTGCATGACGCACAGCCTGCCATGCAGCTCGGCGAGGTGCGTCCGGATGGGAACCTCGCCGCGTGGCGCCTCCTCCGCCGCGCCGCCTACCGCACCGGTGCTCGTGCCCGCCTGCTGCATGTCCGCGTTGGGTGGTGGTGTGGAAGAGGAGTCAACGGGAGTGGGATTGGCGGCGGTGGTGGTGGTGGCGGCGGTGGTGGTGGCACAGCAGCCAGCCCCAGTGGTACCAACAGCTTCCGCATCGCCCCACCACCCAGGCCCAGCCCCGGCCAGCGCGGCGGGCATGAGCCCATCAATGTTCGTGCACAACACACCGCCAAGCTGGCGAGGCTTGAGGGCCAGCAGCACACGGCGAAGGTGCCGGTACGCCCCCCGCCTTGCTTCTCCCCGTGCGTGTGCCCGCGCCACGGCACCGCCGAGGCCAGCTGCCCAGCGCCACGCGTCGCGGTGCGCAGCCCCGGCGGCGGCGGGCACGGACTGTGCAAACGCGATCTTGCTTGGATCCCACCCGCCCGCGTACTGTGCGCCGCGGCCGCGGCCACGGTACGTAGGGATGCCGGCCTCGGCACTCATGCCGGCACCGGCGGTGACGAACACCACCTGCGCCGCGGAAAGCGCCGCAGCGGCAGCGGTGGCCCAGGCGCGGATGTCGGAGCGAGGCATGGGCACCGCGTCTGCCACACCGAGTGGTAGGGGTGACACGGGCACCAAGTCGGCGTGGCTGCTCCACACCACGTGGTTGTCATCGATGTGGGTGCCGAAGAAGCTCACATCCACCTCCTCCCCCTCCTCCCCCTCCCCCACTGGCACGCCCTCCCCGTTGTTCTGGCCACCCCGAGGTACAGGCTCCACGTCACCCATCGATGGGGAGGCGATGGACAAACTCCTCGGCTCAACCGCGTGCAGCCGCACGACCGTGCCGCCGCGCACGGAGGATGTGCGTTCCAGCAGCTGCGGTTGGATCCGCCGTCGCTTGGCGTGGCCAGGGCCATCTTCTGAACGCGAGCCACGACTGCGAGCAGCCATACTCACGCCACAGCACCGCTACAAGCAAGGCCAAACAGAGAGGTGCATGTGCGCCGTCACGAGTGGCGAGGTGTGCGCACGCGCCTGTGCGCATCCGTGTCGTATCCGTGCTAATATGACGTGACTTTGTACGCCCCACACGAGCAACGCATGTGGCAACAAAACTACACAAGCAGCGGATCGCCAGAACTACAACGGTTTCGGCCGGGGCTTGGTGCGGATTGCACCATCGGGTTGACAGTGGAGTGCACAGCACCACCACCACCACCACCACCACCACCACCACCACCCGAAGCTGCACTGCTGCTGCTGCGGTGACTAGTGCTGCCGCTACGGCTGCTGTTGCCGGTGCTGTTCCTGTTCTTTCCGCGGCTGAGCTTTGACCGAATGGCGCCCAGGCCGGGGGTGACATCCACCACCGTCGCTCCGACAGTGGCCACGCCATGGCCGACGGTGGTTCCTACGCTCACCACGCCGTGGCCCACTGTCGAGCCAACGGTCACGACTCCATGACCCACCGTGGTGCCGACAGTCACAACCCCATGACCGACGGTGGCGCCAACTTGTGCACCAACACCTGCCACCTCGGTGATCACGTCAGTGGGGAGAGACGACGTCATGAACGCCTGCATGAATGTCATGTCCGTCACAGCACCCTTGGGAACCACGTCGTGATACGAGTAGTAGAAGTGATGCGCAATGGCTGCGATGAACATTTCAATGCAAATAATGAAGTCCTGGTGGTGGTGGTGGTGGGGCCGAGCAGCAGCAGAAACAAACCAGCCAATGTGACACAGTGGCGAGGTTAGTGCGTGGCGACACGAGCACCACACGTTACAGAGCACACGCACCTGCAGTCCGTCTGCAACTTCGTCTGTGGTGTACGTCAAGGTTGCGTGGATCCACCCGAGCTTCACAAAGAACGCAATTGCGACAGCTTGCCAAAAGGAGAAGAACACCACCGCTTTGATGCACACAAACTTTGGGAAGGGCCGCAACGGCTTCAGGTCTTCATAGGTGGCGTGGTAAAACAACACGAGGCAGTACATGGCCCTGCGTGTGGTGATTACACATGAAAGGAACCCACAACCCGGTTTTAAGAAAAAGGCACCGTGTGGTGCCAATGCTGTACCAACGACGTACCACACTTGGGAAGCGTTCACAAAGAACGTGATGTAGATGTACCCACAGCTGAAGTCTGTGAGCTCGCCGTTACAGTACGACTTGTTGAATACCAGTACGAACGTCAACGCGGTACAGACAAGTCGAACAACAACATACTGCAATGCCCCCATCTGTGACAGCAAGACATGTGAACAGCCAAAGCGCCGGTGTTTAGCCGTACGTGGGCACAAAACACACGCGCGCGTACACACACACACACACACACACACACACACTACCGCAGGCGCTCGCGGCAGCAACAGCACACCTTGCATTTGTTGAGGAACTCTGGCCCCAACTTCCACTGGCGCAGGCACCACGAAACCGGCGGCAAGTGGCGCCCATGGTGGGGGTCGCGTTTTGACAACTCCTCTGCGAAGGCTTCAGGGTTGCCCTTGGCGCAGTAGTACCTGCGCGCGTGCAACACAGGGCGCGACTGTGAGAACGGCCGAAACCCACATCGGATCGCCAATGCCAACGCCAACGCCAACGCCAACGCCAACGCCAACGCCAAACCGCAGGCATGGGCACGCACATCATGAAGTATGTGAACGAGTAAATGACATATGCTTCGTCTGAAGGAGGGGGAGTGTCAGTGATCGCCTACCAGCTGCGCGTCGTTCACAGAAATGAGTGGTGACGTACAGCACTCGCGGGCAGTTTCTATGTAGATGGAGTAGTTCTTGAACCTCAGGGACAACCATGACTCGACGGCATAGATTGGCACCATCCACATGATGCGAATCATGTAGCGCTGCAGCACTGGCGATGAAAAATGGAGCAGGTGATTCGAGATATCAATGATGGAGATCACACATGCCTGCCATCACACAAAAGCAACGCGCGAGTCAGCAAGCGTCCAAAGCGGCAGTACCACGCATCCGCGCCTCACTACAGCACACCATACACATGCAGACTCAAGGAAGCACCCAAGGCGCAAGCCCGCCACACATCAGCACGCACACACACACGCACCATGATGGCAAACACACCGCCCGTAAACCATGCAACGATGTGATTCTCTGCCCCCTTCTCCTTCAGCTGCCAAATGCACACCGGCATGGCACAACACACCGCTACAATCAACGTGATCACCATCGCCTTTCCGAAGCCGTGTGCCGTGCAACGCAGGGAGCCACAGCCGCAGGTGGATCGCGCCGAAGGAGGATTGGGCACCAACGACGATGTTGAACTGGTTGACGCCGTTCGATTGCGGCGGCGAGATGGCGACGCCTGGAAGTTGCCGCCCCGGCGGTCGCGCACGTTCGCCATGGGTGCGTCACCGTCGGCTTGGTCGAGCAGCGGCGCGTTCATCCCACACCTGTGCCAGGCACACGCACGTTGCTTTTGCGGGCACAAGGAAACACCTGTCCCCCGTGTGTCCGAGGTGGAAATTTATGTCTGAAGTTACCCAAATATGACACTCGGCGAAGCTTCGAGTGTTGCCTGCCTCTGCAGAGGGCAGTGGGCGCTCGCATGGACTTGTCACGCAAGGCGCTGCTGGCCGGCTTCCACGCAGCAGATGTGGATGGTAGTGGGCGGTTGTCGCTCTCGGAACTCAGTGTCGCGCTGCAACAGTGTGGGCTGTGGGTTGGCCGCGATGACTTGACGCATGAAGATCCCAGTCCACACCGACTTGGCGCGACAGTCGAGCGGCTGGCTTCCGTGCTGCGCTCCTCTTCCTTCGAATCCCCGACAAGAACCACATCCATCGCAAGTACCACGGCTCACGATGAGGGCGAGGATCGCTATGGGTTTGAGGAGTTCCAAGCCGTTGTGCGTGCGCTGCAGTTGGAAGCAGTGTTTCAACAGATCGACACGGATCATGACGGCCGCATCAATGTGGCGGAGTTGCAGACGTTCTTGCGGACACAGGTAAGGGAGCAGTCGCTACCACTTGGGTCCATGCTGCTTGTAGCTCTGTGTTACCCCTGCCTGTGGCTCGCGTTGCAGGGTGTCGCCACATTGGGCCCCGATGTCATCAAGATGCTGAACCGTGTCGACACAGACGGCAGCCACAGCGTCGACATCGGAGAGTTCTTTGCTGCCTTCCTGCGCTCGGCGCACCTTGACGCCGCGGCCCTCGCTTCACAGTGGTCGCACATGTCGTCCATCGACACCGGGTCCGACTTGTGCACGGTGCCGCCACCCGCGTCCATGGGCATGTGGCGCTTCCTGTTGGCCGGCGGTGTCGGCGGTGTGCTCAGCCGCACACTCACCGCCCCTCTGGAGCGGTTGACCATCATCGCACAAACGCGCAAGGACGGGCCCCACGTGCCCCTGCGGCAGCTTGTGCGCTCCGTGACGGCGCGTGACGGGGTACGGGGATTGTTTCACGGCAACGGCGCCAACCTGCTGCGCGTGTTTCCGTTCGGCGGGTTGGTGTGCGTCTGGTACAGCACCCTCCTGAGTGTGTTGCCCATCCAGGTTGGTATCATGTCATGC
>Ga0213833_1002745_pt1 | contig 11210 bp, 18 predicted proteins | sample SWATP21_FD_160575 | JGI IMG/M metagenome (GOLD analysis project Ga0213833, IMG submission 160575) | Coastal seawater microbial communities from Marineland, Florida, United States - SWA TP2 #1 | ecosystem: Environmental > Aquatic > Marine > Coastal | place: USA: Florida | collected 2016-08-14
CTACGACAAGATGGGGCGCTTGGTGGAGGCCGTGAATGACTTTAGCAAAGCGATTGAGTTGGATCCGCGCAACGCTTCCTCCTTCAACTCGCGTGGCCTGGCAAGGGACAAGTGCGTGTGTGTGTGGGTGGGTGGGTGTGGGTGGGTGCGGGTTGTCGTTGTGGCGTCCATAGTGTGGTGTGTGCTGCACCTCGTGCCGTTCCATGGATCCGTTTTCATTTCTTGTGTTGGTTGTCGTTTCTTCGATCTGCTGGCCCCCCTCTCCCGCCTCTCCGGTGATGTGCACTCAGACTGGGATCACGTCAGGAGGCGTTGGCGGACTTCACACAAGCCATTAGCCTTGACGGGAAAAGTGCTGTGTTTTGGCACAATCGAGGGTACTGCCTGAGAAACATGTAGGTCCACGCTCCGGGTGTGTTGTTGTGCGCACAGTCAGCATTGCAGGGAGTTGATCGCTTGCGTTGCGTTGTTGGTGGTGCTTGTGGTGGTGGTGGTATGTGCAGGGGTGACTATCGACAAGCCATTGAGAACAGCAGCCGTGCCATTGACCTGGAACCACGACACGCTGCCGCGTTTAACAACCGTGGGTATGCATATCGCAAGCTGGGCATGTACGACAAGGCTGTGCAGGGTACGTGCTGCCAACATGGACGGAAAAGAAGCAGCAAAGGAAGGGCAAATGAAAGATAGAAACTGGGGCCGGTGCTGACATAAGCCTTCTGTGCTCCCGTGTTTGTGTGCTTGGAACTGTCGCACGCAGACTACACAAAGTCGTTGCAGCTTGATCCTACGAACGTGAGAACCTTGAACAACCGAGGCTACTCGTACGTGGCTAACCTTCGTAGTCGCAATGGTGCCTGTGGCGATGTCGCCGGGAACGTGTGTTGTGTCATCTGTGTCATCCATCACATCACATTCGTCTGTGCTGTGCGTGCGGTGTTTTGGTGGCGTGCACAGCTACGCGAAGTCGGGCAACTACGACTTGGCGATTGCCGACTACACTCGCGTCATCAAACTGGACCCCGGCAACAGCCACGCGTACCATAACCGCGGTATCTCACACGACAAGAAGGGCGAGTTCGAGCAAGCGATTGCGGACTTCACACGTGTGCTGGAGCTCGACTCCACCAATGCCAACGCGTACCTCAACCGTGGCTCCACCCATGACTCCATTGGCCAGCACGCCAAGGCCGCTGCGGACTACTCGCGGGCGCTCGACCTTGATCGTCGCCTGCGCACCAACGGCGCGGCCAATGGACCTGTGGCGGCAGCGGCAGCAGCAGCTGCAGCTGCTGCCGCTGCCGCTGCTGCCGCCGCTGCAGATGCAGATGCTCGAGGAAACCCCAGACCTGGCGCCGGTACGCGGAGTGCACATGCACCTCACACCGCCACCAACAGCCGTGTCAACGGTAACGCTGGGTCCACCACAGTTGGTAGTGGTACCGGTGGTGGTGGTGGTGGTGGTGGTGGCGTCAGTGGTGGTTCCTCCGTACCAACGGGCCTCACCGCAAACCCGACGACGCATCGGCGAGCTGGTGCTGACAGCGGCGCCAGGGCACCTGCTGTGCCTTCTCGCTGGGGTGGAAGCCAAGGTCATCGAAGGCGTTGAGTGTGTGTGTGTGGTGTTTTGCGTGTCCTCGTTGGTGTAGGCTGTTGGGTACGCAACGTATTGCGTGTGGTGGGGAGGTGCTGTGGCTCGGTTCAGCTCACTGGTTTGTCACCGTTTGCGAGTGAGTAGGCCCGTTACAATCGTGCGTCGATTTTGTTTGTGTTGCGTTTGCTCTTTTTTTCTTCGGGTGATGCGTGTGCATGGTAAGGCGTAGAAGCTGTGATGTACAGAAAAGGTCGCAAGAAACAGCAGTAAAGTCAACCTCCTTGGCAGTGCAAATTGGTCTGTCGTCGACCACTTCACCACGGACATTGTCGCGCGGCATTGCTTGATGCTGCGCAGTGTCGCGCGCGCTTTGTGACATGGCTCGGTATCTGAGTGCTGCAGAGCTCAAGGCTGCCAAGGAGGCGTTTGTAACGGGACACACAGGCACATCATTTGCCGAGGTATTGGTGTGTGGCTTCCTTGGACCGGTTCGTGTGTGTGTGTGTGTGTGCAGTGCCATGCTTCGGTGTAACATGCGACTCACACACGCAGTGTTCGCACCCGCGTTTGCTGTGTCGACGCTGCGGCAGCCATGCTTGCTGTTGCTGCGTCAGTTGGTCGCCCGTAGTCATGTGAAGGTATCCTTGACCGCACACCATGTGGACCCGCTTTCCGTGGTAGTCTCCTTTGACCCCTTGCGAAAATGTGTGCGGTGTGCCAATTCAGACCCGCCAGGCCATGTTCTTTGTCGAAGCCCTGGTCCTTCTGCTCCCCACCTTGCTGGTGCTTACTACAGCCGCAGTCTGGGCGCCGTACGTCATGCATGGTTGAAATTGGCTTGTTGGGGTGCCGTTGGTGCTCATGGTGTTTGGATACTCAACAGGGCACTCATCATGGGGGTACTGTGCATAAGTGGCGCGCTGGAGGCATATCAACGCGTCCGATCCAAGCTTGGTGATGGGTACCTTCGCTTGCCATGGCAATCATATGACCCCTCAGTCAGTGCGCAAGTCACACAGCGCTTGGCTGGAGCCAAACTGCCGTTCCTCACGCACTATCGCGGAGGGATGCTGTTGATCACGTGCGAGCTGCTGCAGCGTTTTTTTTTATGTTGCACCTTTTGTTTGTTGTACCAGTCTTTCGCGACGATCTCACGCCATGGTGTGCGCGCTTGCTTGGGGTGTCTTGGCAGGATCATATGCATTCTGGCAGTGGACTTCCCTGTGTTCCCTAGGCGCTTCGCCAAGTGTGAGCGGCATGGGGTGTCCATCATGGACGCAGGGGTGGGATCATTTGTCTTTTCTGGGGCACTCGTGTCTTCTCAAGCCAGGAAACTGCTGCCACGACACTCACCGTGCGTTGGTACACTTGGATCGGATCCTTTGTGCCTTTCGTCCTCCCCAAGGACACCAGTGCCCCCTGCCCTGACCCCCTGTGCTTGTCCTTTGCGGTGGAAACAGCTCTCACATCATTCTGGCCGCATTGAAGCAATCGGCTGCGGTGTTGACGTTGGGTTTCATTCGCTTTGTTGTGAACAAGAGCGTGAACTACCAAGTGCGTATCACTGCTCAACATGAACCGGTAGTTGTCGCGGGCTGGGCGGCAGTGGATCACTCACGTCATCGTGTGCCTGCCAGGAGCATGTGTCTGAGTACGGCGTGCACTGGAATTTCTTCATCACACTTGCAGCTGTGACAATCATGGCAGCTCTCCTCGAAGCCGCTGCGGCTACCACACGTCGCAGTATCCCCACAGCCGGCTTTGTAATCATAGGTGTCGCAGTGGTGGTGGCATACGAGGTTGCTTTGCACGTGGGGCAGCTGCAAAGTTTCATTTTTGAGGCGGAGCGCGACACCTTGTTTCAGCAAAACCGTGAAGGCGTGTGCAGTTTGGCAGGTACGTCCCAGCAGAACTGCAGTGAAGTGCGACACTGCCTCACCTCTGCTCGTCACCGAACTGCTGTGTAGGTTTCTTTGCCATTTTTACGTTTGGCATTGCAGTCGGCCGCTGTATCCACGTGAGTTGGGGGGTGATCCGATGCTATTTTGGTGCGGTGGAAGGCGTTTGTCGCCACTCAACAACGCAATGCCTGCCCCGCCCGCCGTTCTCTGATGCTTGGTGCAGGCAAAGAAGCGCAGCATTCATGAGTGGAACACCCTGCTTTCATGTTTGATCGTGATTGGTGTCGTTGCCTTAGGCTGCGCTGCTTCCCTGCACCAAGCTTTCCCCGTGTCGCGACGATTGGTGTGTGTATCGTGGTGTCCGGATGCATCCATGTACTCATTCATTTTGCAACGCGTTGTGCAACAGACGAATGCGTCGTATGTGTTGTGGATGGTCGCATACAACACGTTGCAGGTGAGTATCGCAGCGCCAGTTGCCTTAGTCGTGTCTTGCTTACGACAGGTGCCGCATGTGTGTGTTCCACACAGCTTGCTGCCTTGTGCTGCATCGATCTGATGTGGGTTGGTCCACGACGGTCCGAGTCCACTCACGCTGTTTCCTGCGTGCTGCACGGCCTCAACGCGAACGGGTTGCCCATGTTTTTGCTGGTGCGTCGAGTGTGAATGACGTCGCAAGGGCTACGTGTTGAGTGAGTGTATTGCTGAGTGGGTGCTGACTGACCATGCAATGCAACGCAGGCGAACGTGGCAACCGGTGCCGTGAACATGTCTGTCACCACTCTGTTCACTCCGAACCACGTTGGCTTTGCCATCGTTGCCGCCTATGTGCTGGTGGTATGCGCATGCGGAGTCGGGCTGTCGTTGCTGTCAACCAAGCCAAAGCCGCACTGATAGCGGTGTCTCAGCACGAGTCAGTACTTCGCTAAAAGCACAAAGATACACCATCTTGACTTGGTTTGTTGTTTGTTTGGTGGCAATTGTAGCCATCATGGCAGTGTGAGCCTCAGACACTGCACTCACTGAAACAGAAAAAGCTCCCAACTCAACCACCCCACCACGCGCAATCTGCCTCATCCACTCCCAACTAGTTGCTCGCGTGCCGACTCCAACGCACGCTTCGCTGCTTGCTCGTGCTTCGCTACCGCATCGTCAAACCGGCGAAGCATCGAGCGCACTTGTACCAGCGCTTGCACGGCGCTTTCCAGTGCAGCAACACCAGTGCATGTCGAGGATGACGCGCGTACATACGAAGCCACCTGAGTGGCGAGGTCCGCAGCCAAACCTTGGAGCTCGGGGATGGAGACGGGTTGTTGCAGTGTGCCATCAACTTCCGACTTGCACTCCAGGTGGTCTTCGGATTCAGCGCCAAACATGGCACACTCTTCCGGAAACAGGCTCCACATCCTGGTATCGTGGCGTAGAACAGCCTTGCGCCATGGCGAGTCGAGAGAAAGATGCTCACGCACAGCTGTGGCTCGAACATCGGATGCAATGGCCGGGTTCAGGAGCTGCTGTTGCCATTGCTTCATCGGATTACCTGGTTGCGAGGAGAAACGCATAGCATGGTAACTTGAACATCAAACTGCGACCAAACACAAAGCTATCACGCACCGTACGAGGCCACCAGTGTCATGTTTTTGAGCTTCGCCAGGTGTGGGCCCAGTGCCTTGGCGCCTTCCTCCCCAATGTAGTTCGCTGACATCACCCCAAACACCGACCTGGTCATCATGCAACACCGACTGTAACACGATTTCGCAAGCAGGGCAAGACGAACTATTCAGGTGCAACATTATCATGTTGTTGAGTTTCGCCAGGTGTGGGCCCAGCGCCTTGGCACCATTGTTGCCAATGATGTTGTCTGAGCGCACACGACCACGTGGTTATGATGCACGCCACTCATACAGCGGTCAGCGTGTCCCGCACAAGCACAACAGCAAAGGAAACTCAAGCGCGCCACGCACCGTCCATGTCCAGCGTTACCACGCCGTTGAGCTTTGCCAGGTATGGGCCCAGTGCCTTGGCGCCGCTGTTTTTTATGTGGTTGCCTGACACGGCACAACCACATGGTCAACTCATGCCACACTTCCATCACACAAGCTTGTTCCTTGCAAGCTCAACCTCAGACGCAGACGCCAACACGCACTGCTCAAGCTTAGCGTTGTCATCTTCTTGAGCTTGGCTAGGTGTGGGCCCAGTGACTTGGCACCTTCTTTGCCCATGTAGTTCACTGACATCACTCCCACAGCCGTACAGTCATCACTACCCACACACACGCAAGCCCCAACGCAAAGTACGCACTGCTCAAATCCAGTGTGGTGACGTTGTTGAGCTCGGCCAGGTGCGGACCAAGCGCCTTGACACCTTCCGCGCCAATGTTGTTGTCTGGTGTTTCACACAAATTTCCACCGCGGCCATGTACACCACATGACCAACACGCCGTGCACACCTCCACCAGAACACGTACTGCTCAAATTCAACGTTGTCAAGTCTCTGAGCTTCGCGAGATATCGCCCAAGTACCTTGATGCCGCCCACACCGATGGCGTTGCCTGACACAACACAATGGGCGTGCGTGGTCGGCAAACACGCTGTAAATCCACCACACATGCGGACCGTTTCCAGCACGCACCACTTAGGTGCAGCGTTCTCATGTTGGTAAGAACCGCCAGCTGTGAGCTCAGCACCTTGGCGCCTTCCTCACCAACAGTGGTGTCTAACATCACAGAGCAACAATGTGGTCACCAGGCACGCTCAACACATTCGCAGGCCTCGCGCACGCAGACATAACACCGCCAAGGCTCACGGTTCAACTTGAACGTGACCATGTTGGTGAGCTTAGCAAGGTGTGGTCCCAGGGCTTTGGTGCCTTCCTCGCTGATGTTATTGCCTGACATCACAACTGGGCTGTCAGTATTCATGCGACGACCACGTTGACACGGTCGCCGTTGCCGCGCAGGAACGCACTGCTCAAGTCTAAGCTTGACAAACCGGTGAGCTTCGCAAGGTGTGGGCCCAGTGCCTTGGCGCCTTCCTCGCTGATGCTGTTGCCTGGTATCACACGCAACACCGTGGGCTTCACGTGCCGCGCTGCGAACAGCAAACACATGTGTCCGCCGCGCGAAACACTCCAGTCCACACGCACTGCTCAAATCTAGCGCTGACATGTTGGTGAGCTTTGCCACATGTGGGCCCAATGCCTTCGCGCCTTCCGCGCCAATGTTGCTGGCTGAATCAGATACACAACCACGTTGTCAGTCTTCACTCCGCACTTTCCACAGAAGCATGTCTCATGTTGCCCAACAATCAACACCAAGTACCCACAACTCAAGTTCATCGTTGCGATGTTGTCGAGCTTCGCCAGGTGTGGCCCCAGTGCCTTGGCGCCTTCCGCACCAATGTTGTTGTCTGCCCCCACTTGTCAGCACTCGAGACTTCTAGACTTCTAGCCAAGCACCGACGCAAATACGCACGGGGCAAATGCAAAGTTGTGATGTTGTTGAGCTTGGCCAGGTGCAGCCCCAGTGACGTTGCGCCTTCCTCGCCAATGTTATTCACTGGAAAACAACAAAAGCACCGCAGGGTCATGGTTGGTGTCATCGCCAGCACAAGCAAATGTCTTCTCCATTGCCCAAGCACCCACGCCAAGCACGTACTGCACAAGCCTAGTGTTGTCATGTTGGTGAGTTTTGCCAGGTGCGGGCCAAGTTCCTTGGCACCTTCGTCACGAATTTTGTTGCCTGAGACCACAGTCGCTTGTCACCATTCACGCCGACACAATGCAGCAAACCAACCACGCTCCTGCCGTACCACTCAAATACATCACTGTCATGTTGGTGAGCTTCCCCAAATATGGGCCCAGAACCTTGGCGCCTTCGTCGCCAAGTTTGTTGCCTGACATCCACAGCCAAGTTGACACCATTTGTGCCACACGACCAACACATGCCGTACTTCGCCCAAGCACCGGCACCAAACACGCACTGGTCAGGTGCAGCGTTGTCATGCTGGCTAGCTTCGCCAGGTGCGGGCCGAGTGCTGTGACGCCTTCCACGCCAAGCCTGTTGGCTGAGAAATCCATACAACCATTGGCTAATCATGCTAGCCACACTTCCAACAAGGGTGCGCGTGCAATGCACGCCCAAGAACCAACAACAACACGCACATGCAAAGTGTAGCGTTGCGACGTTGGTCAGCTTAGCCAGGTGTGGGCCCAGTGCCTTGGCGCCTTCCACACCAATATTGTTGCCTGACACACAAACCAAAGCCATCACATCCAACAAAGCCGCCTGCCATGTGCACGCTCACCACCGTCAGCACGCACAGCTGAAATCAAACGTTGTCAAGTTGGTCAACTTCGACAGGTGTGGGCCCAATGCCTTGGTGCCTCCCTCACCAACATTGATGTCTGGGCATATCCATCGCATTGCACACACAACGATGTGTGATCATTCACGGCACAAGTAACTAACATGCAAGCACCAGCACCAGCACGTACCACGCAAACATAACGCTGTCATACGTGTAAGCTTCGCTAGGTGTGGGCCGAGTGCTTTGGCGCCTTCCTCGCCGATCTTGTTCCCTAATTCACAGGGTTATTACTCCCTTCACTGTCCATTCGTGCATGCAGGATGCACACCAAACACCGAGCACTCACAGCCCAAATTTAACGTTGTCATGTTGTTGAGCTTCGCCAGGTGTGGGCCCAGTGCTTTGGCGCCGTCCTCGCGTATGTTGTTGACTGACATCATGCGCCGCACCACACATCCACATGGTCCTCAAACTCACGCCACATCGGCAGCACATGGGCTCGCCCTCTCCATGAAGCATCAATGCAACTACGCACAGCTCAAGTTCAAAGTAATCAAGTTTGTGAGCTGCGCCAGGTGTGGGCCAAGTGCCTTCGCGCCTTCGCCGCCAATGTTGTTGACTGACATCACACATGTCATCATTCACGTTTCCAGTCGCACCCAACTCCACCACCACCATCAACCCAATACGCACCACGCAAATTCAGTGTAGTCATCCTTTGAAGCTGCGCGAGGTGAGGACCTAGCGACTTGATGCCTTCCTCGGCGATGTTATTTCCTGCCATTGAACACAATATCACGCGGTCATCATTTGGTCACCACGTACGCATGCTCTCTCGAAGCAGGACGAATGCCAACACGCACTATTCAAGTTCAACGTTGTCATACAGGTGAGCTTCGCCAGGTGTGGGCCCAATGCCTTAGCACCTTCCTCGCCAATTTGGTTGCCTGGTATCCAACGCACAACCACGGGGTCTTCGTTCATGCCACACTGCCACCACGGTGTCACGTGCAGACTCAGGCACTCGCCAACACGCACCGCGCAACTTCAATGTTGTCATGCCGACAAGTGTTGCGAGATGTGGACCCAGTGCCTTGGCTCCTGCCTCACGCAGGTTGTTGTCTGGCGCATCACCAAGTGGCCATCCTTCACCCCACGCTGCACATACGAAAACCAGTCCAATGCGCTCAAACACCATCACCCGCATGCACGCACTGTTCAGGTTTAACGTTGTCATGTTGTTGAGCTTCGCCAGGTGTGGGCCCAATGTCTTGGCGCCTTCCTCGCCGATACTATTCCCTGGCATGACCAGACGCAACCATATGGTCATCATTTGTGCCACGTTTCCAACAAAGCGCCATGCCGAAACCAAGGTGCGCGCAATAACCACGCCAAAGCGCACAGCATAAATCCAACGCTGATATGTTGAGCTTCGCGAGATAAGGGGCCAGCACTTTGGCAGCCGCGTCGTCAATGAAGTTCCCTGGGCCGGTACACACACGACCATGTGCCCGTTCACGCCATACCACCAACAGCAGCCAACACAAAACCATGCCAACACATACGTGGTAGCTCTAATGCTGTGAGGTGCTTGAGCTTTGCCAGGAGTTGGCCCAGTGCCTTGGCGCCTTCCTTTCCAAGGCTGTCCCCTGACCAAACCGCAGTTGGGGTGAGTCACAGTCTGTGACTCTGAATGAACGGGCACAGTTTCCGCTGTTGAAGTACCTTGCAGCCCCAGACACGTGAGTTGGCCGGCTTCAAGAATGGTCGGCAGGAGTGAGACGTTCCAGGTGCCAGCTGCGCACTCACAGTCGACAGTGATGCAGTGTCATGACCGCTACAGCTGTGGCGATGGAGGCAGCACAGCAGGACATGTATGGACCACACAGTATGGTTGCCAATTGAAAGCGACACGTACGTTGCAGAGCCAACCGCTTCATCTTGCGAAACATTGGCACTTTCTTCTTGAGTGCGTCTCCAGGAGCTGCCAGTGACAACAAGGCCGTGAGTAGATACATGTAACACGATTCGCTCCCTCTTGCCGTTGCGAGCCGAAGTAGCGTACCCCAAATAGTCATGCCAGAGAATAGTGTAGCTCCAATAGCTGAGTCATGCAAAAGTTTCAGCCTCGCCCACTCACCCCGAGATCGGCTGACGGTACACAACACGCCTTCCACAGACTCCGGACGTCGTTCCAGCGCCATGCGCACTGTTGGAAGCCCGACCCTCCTCGCAATGAACTGCGCCACAGCCTGTTGGAGGTCGTAAGGACCGAGTTTCGACTCCTCCTCCATCTTGTGTAAGCTTACGCTCCACGTGGGTGGATGCACATAGTGCTGTGACTCGCAGCCTGTGAGTCACAGCTTGTTGCCGCCCGCAGCCTGAGACTCTTCTCAGACTCTTCTGGCTGCTGCAAAAGTCACCCGAAAATAGCACACTTGCTACAGCGCCATGGCATGTTGTTTTCGTGTAATCAAACACCAAATGTGGTCTGAACACCCCCGCAGGCATGCGCTGGCTGGTTGTTATCATAAGCAGAACGACGTGTGTTGTGATGCAAGTTGCTTTTGCAAGGCAAGACACCGCAGCACCAGCGTGCTTCATCAACGTTTTGTGTTGCACGGACTTCATCGTTTGGTGGCGTAGACACGTGAACGTGTGCGTCGGACCCACAATTCACCAGCGAACTTTCGTTTCTCAGCCCGTGTCCGCGCATTCCTCGTAACGGCAGCGCCCGTCCCCATCTCAACAGGGAGGGCCGGCGCCCCCCGCGTGACAGCAGCGGGTCGGGTGCGCGTACTCCGCGTGGCGACGGAGTCGGACCGGGTCTCAGCAGGGAGGCAGCGCTTGTCAGCGCGGGTCCGCGGACTCGGTGCACAGGCGCCATCACCGTCACCGTCACCGTCACCGTCACCGTTGCCACCATTGTCACCATTGTGACCACCGACGTCATCATTGTCGCTGCTGTTGCTGTTGCTGTTGCTGTTGCTGTTGCTGTTGTTGCTGGCTCCGAAATGACCATCGCTGTCGTCATCACCGTCGCCTTCACTCGCAGAGAGGTCGCGGTTGCCGTAGTTGATGAAACTGGCGGCAAAATAAATCTTGCTGCCGCCAGCACCATCTCATTCACTCGCAGAGTGGTCCAGGTCACCGACGTCGTTATGACCCCTGGCACCGAAATAATGACCATCGCTACCATCGCTGTGACTTCCACCACACCTATCGAAGCTCACCAACATGACGTCGCTGAACTTGTACAGTGCGTGACGATTACGTTGCTTGATGTGCGGGCATGGTGACCACATGATTGAGGGTGCATGCAAAATACCAGACAACAACATTCACATGCAAGGGGCAGAGGCACTTGGCCCACATCTGGCGAAGATCATCAACCTGCAACGTTTAGAG
>Ga0213833_1002746_pt1 | contig 11201 bp, 8 predicted proteins | sample SWATP21_FD_160575 | JGI IMG/M metagenome (GOLD analysis project Ga0213833, IMG submission 160575) | Coastal seawater microbial communities from Marineland, Florida, United States - SWA TP2 #1 | ecosystem: Environmental > Aquatic > Marine > Coastal | place: USA: Florida | collected 2016-08-14
GGCCCGAGCATACCGCCACCGATGCCAAAGGCTCGGCGCATAACCACGCTGACCCAGGGGATGCTGGCCTGCTCAATGGCCGCCGAGGCCTTCGCCGCCGCCAGCAGGGTTCCAGCCCGTTCTGCCTCCAGACCGATCATGACACCGGGCTGATCCACCAGATTGACCATGGGTAGGTGAAAGGTGTCGCAGGTGTCGACAAAGCGCTCCATCTTGCGTGCGGCAGCACTGGTGAGGCTGCCCGCCATCACTGCTGGATCGTTGATCATGATGCCCACCGCCTTGCCATCGAGGCGGCCCATAAAGGTGCGCAGCGAGGCGCCGAAATGCGGCGCAATTTCAAATAGGGAATTGCGGTCGAAAAGCGTCTCGACGATGCGGCGGACGGCAAAGGGTTTGCGCCGATCCTCGGGAATCACCTTATCCAGCTCGGGGTCACTGCGCCGGGGGTCGTCCGTACCGGCAAGCTCGGGCGGCGCCTCCCAGATATTGGCGGGCAGGTAGGACAAAAAACGTTTTACCTGGGCCAGCGCTTCCAATTCGCTGTCGGCGACGTTCTGGATGATGCCGCTCACCCGGGTGCACAGATCGTAGCCGCCCAGATCTTCCTTGGATGCGTCCTGCCCCAGACCTTGCTTCACCACCGGCGGCCCCGCAGCGAACACCTGGGCCTGGTCTTTCACCATCACCGAAAAGTGGCTGCCGATGACGCGGGCGGCACCGAGGCCAACGCAGGCACCGAAGGCGATGCTGGCCACCGGGATGCGGCCGATCATCTCGGTGGCGGGCCAAAGAACATAGCCAGGAATTTTTGTTCGCCCCGCTTTTTCAATAAGCTTGACACTACCCCCAGCAGAGTCCACAAGCCGAATGAGCGGCATACGGAACTCGTTAGCCATACGTTCACCGTAGATCCACTTATCTGCCACCGCTGCCTCGGACGAGCCGCCGCGAATCGTAAAATCGTCAGCCACCGCCATCGCCGCCCGACCGCCGACCTTGCCTCTGGCAACCACGCAATTGGAGGGTATGGAATCCTGATAGCGGCCATCTTCTGTATACTGTCCCTTGCCCGAGAGCATCCCAAACTCTTCCAGGGAATCCTCGTCAAGCAATGCCTCAATGCGCTCGCGGGCAGTCATGCGGCCTTTCTCGTGCCAACGGGCTACCGCTTCATCGCCCCCCATTTTTTCTGCCGCTGCTCGCCGCGCTTCCAGCTCTTCATAGGGCGACAATTCTTTGCGAGGTTCGCCGTTTTCGTCCTCAGGCTTCATAACGAGCTACCTCGTGCCCTTCCTCAACAAAATCTGACTCGGAGACCAGAATTTCAGTCAAGGTACCGCTTTCCGGCATTTCGATGGGGATTTCCATCTTCATCGCTTCCATCAGCAAAACGACCTCCCCCCCGCCAACACGATCCCCCACACCAGCCACCATCTGCCAGACGACACCTGTTACCGGCGATTTAATTGTTCGTGATGCCATAATGGTTTTCCTGTCATCTTTTATATTCGGATAATTCAAGTTAGTTGATCCGCTTGAGAATCAGCGACGCGGTGTTGTCTATCACCCGCCGCGCCGCTTTTTCCGTTTTCTCCTCGGAGCGGCTGCGAACCGCTTGTTCCAGTTTCGACAGACGGGTCAAGGACTGCTGCATCCAACGCTTTGGCACAGGCGCGAGGTAACGATGCTGCAAATAGCAGATCCGGCCCATCTTGCGCAGCAATTCCGTCGCAAGCCGGCTGCCGCAGCACTGCCCGAGCTGTGCACCCATGCGGTAGGAAACTTCGATGATTTCAACGAGTGGACGCTCGCTCTGCAGTTCGCACTCGAAGATGCGAATACTGTCAAAGAAGGGCTCCAGGTCGCTGTCGCTGGCGTGCCTGACCGCGAAGCGAGCGACCGAGCCGTAGATAGTTGCCAGCAACTCGAACTGGTGGGCAACTTCCTCCGGGGTTGGGTCTATCACCCGGGCGCCGCGCTGGGCAGTACTTTCAAGAAGCCCTTCCTGCTCCAGAATGCGCAAGGCCTCGCGCACCGGGGCGCGACTAACGCCCAGCGACTCCGCTAATTCGACTTCGCGAATTCTCGCGCCAGCCGGAATTCGCTCGGCCAATATACTGCGGAGCAAGTAACGAATAACTAGCTTGGCGGCTGGCCCCGGAAGCCCATTATCGCCCATGCCAAATACCGCATCCTGCCAGCCTTGCTCAATGGTCTGTGTCATTCTCGGTTCCTCTTTTCCTATGTTTGTCCTGATCGGCTACTCATTCGTAGTTCCAGCGAAACTGCATATATATCGTTCGCGGCGGCTCCAGGTCTTGCACCACATTGGTGGTGGTTGGAATGGGTGCCGTGCGCCGATTGATCGCCTCGTCCGTCAGATTTTTGCCGGTTACCCGCAAGGTCCATCCAGCATCCACATGCGTTATGCCAATATTCGCTCCATAGCGCGCGTACTCGCCCTGAGTAAAACGGTCGTCGCCGGGAAAGCCGGTGGTGGATAGGGTCTGGTACTCCACATCGAGACCGCCAATCAACTCCAGCGAGTCGAGCGCCAGACCCGAGAGCAAAGGCAGTCGATCAAACGGAACATGTACATTCAACGCCAAGGCGCCCGACCATTCCGGCGCAAACGGCAGGCTGGCGCCCGTGAGATCACAGCGGGGATCATCGTCACCGTCGGTATTGGGTCGACCCGGCGCGCAGGGACCTATGGGAAACTCGGTAAAAGTCGCATCGTTGTAACCCAGCGCCGCATTGACCGAGAGCCAGTCTGTGGGTAGCCATAGCAAATCGGCCTCCACCCCCTCGGCTCGGGCGCGCCCCGCGTTCACCGTGACAGCGGAAAGATCTTCAGGCCCGGATGTGAGCAATTGAAAATCTTCCAGATCCATCTGGAATACGCCAAAGTTGAACTGCATAGAGCCGTCCAGCAAGCGCGTTTTAATATTGATCGCGTATTCTTCGACGACTTCCTTTTCATAATCCAGCCCCTCGGCACGACCCGCTCCCGAATTGAAACCGCCAGCGCGAAATCCTCGAGCCCAATGAACAAATACACTGATGTCATCGTTGAGGTTGTAGTTCAGAGAGATTTTTGGCTGAACCGTACTTTCATCGCGCCTGATGCTGACATCAAACTCCTCGTAGCCGAGCGTGGTGGTCAACAAAGTCGTATTGGTCGTATTGAAAACACGGCGGATATCGGCTTTCTTGTCCTCGGTCGAGATGCGCACACCGCCGGTTAGCTCCCAGCGCTCCGCGATATACCAGTTGAGCTGACCATAGAGCGCCTCGGTGACGGTCTCCTGGTCAAAGAACAGGGTGCTGGACTCCAACAATGCATCAGCGGGAATCAGAGCGGCCGGCAGCAGGCTCGGCGGCAGTATCAGCGATGTGCTGCTATCATTCGCGGCAATCAGCCCTAGGAACGGTTCGGTTTGAAGGTCCAGGCCAATATCCAGATCGAGCTCCCGCTCCTCGTAAAACAGTCCGGCCGTAAAATCCAGTTTGCCGCCAAACAACAGGGGCGATGTCAGCACAATATCAATGTTGTCCTGGGGCTTTTCCGTATCAAAGCTGAAACCGAACAAGGGCGCTGGCGTGGGATCGCCACCCGCCACCAGACCAGCCACATTCGCGCGCGCGGCAACCGCCTTCACATTCCATTCGGCAAAGGCACGTTCCCAAGTCAACGCCAGCGAATCCACGGTGCGCTCGGATAAGGTCGGATCATTCTCGGAGCCACGCTGGTTGCCCGGTTTGACATCAAGCCCCGGGTCGAAACCGCGCAGAAAATCCTCGGTATCCTGATTGATCAGTAGAATTTCCGTGCCGTTTCCAATGGCGGTGATGTCAGCGCGTTCATACTGCACACGCCAAAGCGATGACAGCAAATCCGGTGCCTCCAGCTTCACCCTGAATGACTTCCGGTCCCTGTCAACCTGCCGCTCAGGCACACCGAGGAAGAACGAGCGGGGGTCTTCGCCCACCGCCGCAGTGGTGTTTTCAAAAGTCCCATCGCGCTTGTCACTCAAGCCCGCAATTCTGAAATTCAGCAAACCGGGAATGAGCGGACCGCCTACGGCACCCTCAATGCGCTCCTGGTCAAAATCGCCTGATTGGAGGTCAATATAGCCACCAAAGCTGTCTGACGGATTTTTAGTCGTCACGTTGATCAGCCCCGCGGTGGTATTTTTCCCCAGCAGCGTACCCTGCGGGCCACGAAGTATCTCAATACGCGCCAGGTCGACAAGCCCGGTAACAAAGTAGTCGTTGTCGTTGTATGACACGCCATCAATCAGGAGCCCGACCGCCTGATCAAAGGCGGGGTTGCCGGGCTGTTTGGCAAAGCCGCGAATATTCAAATCGATACCTGCGCCTTGGTCGGTTTTCAATTTCACGTTGGGAGCAAAGTTGGAAAGTTCAGATAAATCGGTAATACCTTTCTCGGACAGGAAGTCCGCATCGACGGCAATCAAGGATATTGGTACGTCACGAATTCCCTCCTCCCGCTTCTGCGCTGAAACGACAATCTCCTCAATAACTCGCCTCGACGTCTGCTCGCTCTGGGCAAGGCATTGTGACGGCAGCAGCATTGTAAGCGTCAGCGCCGCGAAACATTCTGCAGCGCGTGGGGATAGTTTTTTGATGTTCATCGATTCTCCAAACTCCTTTTAGTTATTGTGATGAAAAGGATGCCGCGTCACTTGGCCCACCTGATCTTTCAAAACACAGCCGCAACCAGTACGCGGCGTCTTCCAGCGCTTGGTCCGCCTCGTCAATCAGGTGGGAAAACGCGAGGAAACCGTGCGTCATGCCCTCATACCGCTTGAGTTCGACGCGGTTGCCAGCGCGTTTTAATAGCTCCGCGTAATGCTCCCCTTCGTCGCGCAACACATCGTACTGCGCTGTCATAACCAGCGCAGGCGGCAAACCTGCGTGATCATCGGCGAGCGCTGGCGCCGCCAAAGTGCTGACGGGCTGGCCCTGAAGGTATTGCTCCCAGAACCAGAGCAGCCCGTCCAGGCTAAGGCCATATCCCTCGGCCATTTCCCGGTAGGATGGGAAGTCACGCCGCGGTGGCTCCAGCGTGGGGTAAATCAGCAATTGACCGCATAGCCGCCCCGCTCCGCTTTCCCGTATTTGCAGGGCCAGAGCAGCCGCCAACGCCGCCCCTGCGCTGTCACCGCCGACGGCGATTGACTGCTGGTCGATGGCATCCCATTCGCGCAACCATTGACAGGCAAGCAAGGCATCATCAATCGCCATCGGAAAGGGGTGCTCCGGCGCAAGACCGTAATCGACGGCGACTACCGTACACTGAGCCCGGTAACACAACTCACGGCATAATCCGTCGTGCGTGTCGAGATCGCCAAGAACAAAACCGCCTCCGTGCATGAACAACAGGGCTGGCCCAGGCGCCTCGCTCTCGCGGTAGACCCTTACCGACAGCGTTCTGCTCGGGCCGTCAATGACGTGATCGTCAATGGCTATCGGTAACGTACGGTTTGCGCCAGCTGCGGACATGGCCTTGTGCCGGAAAACCTTCCTCGCCGTATCAATACCGATAGCCGGGAGTTTCGGTTCCTGTGCAGTCGCGTCTAGGTAGTTTTGAATCAGCGGATGCACACTCATCTCAAGCACCCCCCAGTACACGTACGGCGGTCATCGCGGCAAGGCCGAGCAGCAATATAGGCAACAACCCATCGGCGATCGCGCCGGGCAGCGCGATCGACACCCGGCTGCCGATAAGCGCGCCCGACACAGCACCCAGTGCGTAGGGTGCAATATTCCACCCGGAAATGTTCTGTGCTGTAAAGCCTATGATTGTCACCGCGCTGCCACTGATCAGGGCAACCGTCATCAATGTGGTAGCAAGCACCGAGCTGGCGTCAAGCTTACTGAGCGCTCGCAGGAACGGTGCAATGACAAAACTCCCGCCAAGCCCGAACAGACCAGCTGCAAACCCGCCCGTTCCACCTATTCCCGACGCCGCAATGACTGTGGACATATTCCAGGCGAGCCTTCCCGTACCAGGATTCAAGGATATAGGCTGCGGAAATTGCGCTGTTGCTCGCCCGAAAGCGCGTCCGACACCCATCAAACCCAGTACCGCCAAGAGTAAGCACAGAGCAGCCTCGACCGCGCTGGCGGGCATGTATTGAATAAGCCTATGCCCCAGCACGGCACAGGGGATGCTCGCCGCCGCCATGAGCAGCGCCAGCCGGTAGCGCAAATAGACGCGCCCCCACAGCACGATCAAGCTGCAGATGGCGGCGAGAAAGGTGCCTGAGAGTACAATCGGTACCGCGTCCGACAAATTCCACCCCAACCACAGCATCATCGGCAAGGCTATAATGGCGCCACCCAGCCCGGTAAGACCCCCGAGCAGGCCAACCACAATACCGAGTGCCAGTAATACCATCAGCGAATGCCTCCCAGGGCGAATGCAAACCCCTGCGCCACAACAACGCCCGACAAGATGCAACTGATTGGAAGATAGCCCTCTATTACCGCGACAGAAGCGGTCGTCTTGCGTTCAGCGATGGCAATCACTCGCAGCCCCTGCGCCCGATTCGCGCGCGCTATCCGCAGGGCGATTTCTCCGCTTTTGGTCACTAACACTGTCTTTATATCGCTAAGAGTTCGTTGCATCTGCCAGCCCACGTTTGATCAGCAAAAGCTGAATGGAAGCAACGAGACTATGCATAATATTAACTATTTGCAATAATATTTTATAGATTATACCTCAGAGTGAACGGTAAATTATCTATAAAGTTATTTAATATCAATATGTTAATTATATTATTATTTATATTTATGTCGACAATAATTTATTTTATTGTCGACATTATGGGCTGCATGCTTCGCTACCAGAAAGGCGATATTCCCCAGCTGGCTACCACCACGGCTGGCTTGGTTCGGGGGCACCGTCGATCTGCACGCCAGATTAGCGCGTCACTTGGAACAGAATTGCTCTAGCATCAACCCGGTTTCGCGGGCATACAATTCTTTGAGGAAACAGGAGGGGAGACACCGCAATGCCCGGCGGAAGTTCGACAGCAAATGGTTGGATTGGTGACTGCGGTCGATCGAGCCTGGATAGGTCAGTTGCGCAAACACCAATTTGCCTTGATTCATGGCGTGGCTCCGAATGCCGGAATTACCCACTTTGCAGCTCAAAGCGACACCAGAATAAATCACGGCATTTCTCTTTTCACTCAATGAGCTACGTTGACGCAGATAGCAAGCGCTGGGACACTACTGGGTCCCTAGCGTTTTTTGCTGCGTTCCAGCGGCGCCCTCTCACCGAGCGAATAGCGTGGTCGCTCTTCGTTGCATTCAATCTTTGTTAATTTGCGGTTAAAACTGCCCCGGGGCAGCTTTGGATTCTATTCAACATCCACTGGCGATAGGCATAGGGTACCGCCATAAATTGGTGAACACCGCTTTCAGCGGGGCCGGCCAAGCGCCTTCCCTCGATTTCAACTTCAGTAGCCTGTGCGTTCAGAACCATGACCATGAATGCCAGCATGGACCGCACGCGAAAGCGTTGCGAGAAATACCGGAAACTGGTTCATAGTTCGAAATCCATGCTGAAACGCGCGGTTATAGTGCGCGGATTATTAAGAATGTAAAAATCAGTGTCGTCGGCCCCTTTTATCACACCGATCGCTGCGGTTTCGTCCGTCCAGTTGAGGATGTTCAGCCCAAGGGTCGGTCGCCCAGAGACCGACGGCAGCGAAAAATTCAGGCTCAGGTTGTAAGCGCCGTAGTCGTTAACAATGTCGTTGTTCGCGATGTCGTTGTAGCTCTCGCCGATATAGGTATAACCGACCAGCCCTGACACATTAACCCACCAGGATGGGGAGCCGAAAAAGGCGATGTTCGTACTGTACTGGTATTCCGCCGAGCCGGGGAGCGGTTTGCCTGACTTAACGATTTGGTTGCCGGCCTGAAAATCTTCCGTGGTGCGCGCATCGACTCTGCCGCCCGTCAGGTTGAGCGTAATACCCGGAATCGGTGTCAACCAGACCAAGCTGGCCTCGTAGCCCTCGCTTTCTGCGCTGCCGACATTGTCGTAGTAATTGATTTGAACATTGTTCTTGAGAACGACCAGGGCATCAGTGTAATCGATGTGAAAGGCGGTCAGATCAAATTGCAGACGCTGGTCCAACCAGGTGGTTCGCAATCCGATTTCGTAGTTCCAGATATAGTCTGACTCGTAAGTACCCGGTACGTTCTGAAATTCATCTTCCGGTATATTCTGGATTCCGCCAAACCGAAAACCCTTATTGGCCAGAAAATAAAGGGAGTGATCGTCAGAGAAGCGATAAGTGGCTGACAGCTTCGGGTTGATTCCCTCCTCTTCAATCTTGGCGGTTACATCCTTAGGCGACTCGCCTTCACCGACAAGACGGGCGCCGATACCCTGCCCTACAAAGCCGCCGTCAACTTCGGTTTGATAGTAACGGGCACCCAGGGAAAGCTCCAATGCGGCCCAGGGGCGCCAGGCCACATCAAAGTATAGGGCTTTTTCCTTGGCTTTGGCATTGGTCTCGGCGCACAGTACCGAGAGCTCACAATCGAGATCATTCAAGATCGGCACGAGCTGGCCCGCGAGATTACCGACCCCCAGCGAGTTGGTGAGAGCATTGATCGAATCCAGTGTCCCGCTCGCAAGGCTGCTCGAACCATTCAGCACCTCCAGATTAAGTTTCAAAAAATAGCGGATTGGTGAGCTGAGATAGTAAACGCCGGTCAGCCACTCGAATTTCTCGCCTCCCTGGGACTGCAAACGCAGTTCCTGTTGAAACGACTCCGACTCCTGGTCGGTTACAAGTGGCATGGCGAGCGCTTCCGGGGTGCCGGGTTCGGGTTCGCCCAGCAAAGCAAAGGAACTGTCGATGATATTATAGCGCTCTTTCGTTGTTTTGGAGCTAGATGACACCAGCTGCACGCTTTCCCAGTCGTACTGCAGTTCGAGATTCTGCAATCCGAATTTGTGCCGATTCGGCCAGGGCAGCAACGAACCTCGGGTCGCTCGGGGGCCGTTCGGATCATCGGAGATGATCAGCCCGTTCTCGGCTTCGTAATCCTGCTCGATAAAGGTATACTTGAGTTGAAAGTGATCGTTCGGTTGCCAGAGCAAGGCGGCCCGAAGCTGGTCACCTTCGCCTTCATCGACATCCTCTGCGTACTGTTCCGGACGTAAGTCATCGATCACTCCAGGGTATTCTCGGGTGATATAGGTCAGCCGCATACCTAGGTCTCCACCTTCGCCGAGCAGGGGTATGTTAAGCGTGGCACCTTGGACGAGGGCGCGAGACCCGTGTTTAGGCTTGGTTGTTTGGGCAAAGTAGCGCACCTGCCACTGATCGGGTACGGGATCGTTAAGCCGGTAGCGCATGACGCCAGATAGCGCTGCGCCCCCGAACAAGGTTCCCTGAGGGCCTTTGAGCACTTCCACCGCTGCAAGGTCAAACGCCGACAGGTCCGGGGTGATACTCGCGGCATAAGGTTCATTCAGGGCAGTGTCGCCTATGAATATCCCCACCGGATAGGGAACGGTGCTGACAGGCGACGCGCTGGTTGAAATGCCGCGCATGACAATACGCTGGTCGCCCGGACGCGCCGAGTTGGTAATAACACCGGGTGTCTGCTCTAGAATATCGTTGATACTGAGAATGCCCTGCTCTTCAAGGGAGTCGCCATCGATCGCCGCGATGGATGCGGCAATATCGCGTAATGATTTTTCCCGTTTTGTCGCAGTAACAATGACTTCTTCGATAACCGGTCGGACTTTAGCGCTCGCACCATCGGTTTCGCCATTCGCCCAACCGGATACCAATGAAAAAGTTGATACCACCGCACCGACTATTCCGTTGCACGCTTTTATTCTGAACTTCATTGACGCGTCACTCCTCAAGTAGTGATGAATTTTGGTCGCATAAGAATTGGACCTGCATTTCCTGCAAGATCGAATCCGGTAGTGACCCCATATGGGGAAGCAGCCACGAAACCAGGGAATCGAGTCCGTAGACAAAGGAATAAAACCGTTTCGAATACTGGCCTCCGTCACGCAAGGGCCAAGAAAGCGATTCGAATTTGTCGCGAGGCTGACAGGCAACGGCTTCAATATCCGCCTTGATCGACCCCTTGCTACCAGACGCCCGTCTGTGTTCGGTGTTGTAGGCGACAACACCGATGATGGCATTGTAGCCAACGCCGAAATCTTCCCCCTGTTCGCCGGATTGGGTACACACATCGACGATCTCCGCAGTGACCCTCATATTGGATTACCAGCTTTCCAATCTTCCGGCGCCAGGTGATGATCCCGGGGCGGTCTCGCTTGCCAGCACCTGCGCGGCAACCTGACCGGCGTATAACCCGACAACAAAGAAACAAAAAGTCGTGACTTCCGGGTACTCATAAAAAGCACTCACTCGCCTGGCATTTCGCCAAATATTTTTATGTGATTATTTTGCTGCCAGCCTGACCACGAGTCGTCGTCAGGCTGACCCGTATAAAGAAAATGTTTGAGGTGATGGACCCATTGCCGATGCAAGCGCTCACGCTCTTCGCGAGTTCCAGACTTCCAGACAAAGCCATCATAGCTGCTACCATCCTCAGCGAAGTTGCCGAAGATAAACGGCACATCAAGACCGTGAAATGAACCAAAAACGCTTTTCCAAGGTTCCGGGTAGTTATCCCATACAAAACGATAGCGCCAGGAATTTTGGCCGCTGGCTACAATCTGGTCGGCAGCCGAATCCAGCGCCTTATTCACCACAAGGTTGTAGACCGAACTTTTGGTGCGCAGCCCCATTAGGGCAAAGCTGCTGATCAATGCGTCGCGCGCTACCTCATCCTGCCGACCCAGCCTCCACAAACGCAACCGATCCTCTTCGCCCTTGATATACAGCAGCAAGCTCGCTTCATTGCCGGTACTACCAAGCATTGTCGGCACGCTATTAAGCAAGCCTTCGCCGTCCGCAACCAGGACAGTGCCATCAATCATGGGTTTTTCAAGCTTGATTCCTCGCCCGGCCTCAATCAATTCGTCCGTGTTTTTGCTATGCAGGGCTTCACGCAGTGCAGTGCCTTCAAGATGCTCCTCACCGAGACGCTCGACCACGGCTTCTCCATGGCGCAATAAATGCTTTAGTTGACCCGTCAACGGAATGCCCGAGAGA
>Ga0213833_1002747_pt1 | contig 11188 bp, 13 predicted proteins | sample SWATP21_FD_160575 | JGI IMG/M metagenome (GOLD analysis project Ga0213833, IMG submission 160575) | Coastal seawater microbial communities from Marineland, Florida, United States - SWA TP2 #1 | ecosystem: Environmental > Aquatic > Marine > Coastal | place: USA: Florida | collected 2016-08-14
CAGCAGGCGACCTAGTTCTAGCCCCAGGGCCGCCTCGATGCCTGCCACACGAAGCAAACGCAACACGTGAGGCATGCAGGATGCGACATCGACTCTAGCTCACGCACCAGGAAACCCTAGCGCCACCTCGCAGTACGCCACGTTCAACGAGAGCCGGTACGTGCAGGTGTCACCATCGGTGTCGCCGGCATGCTTCGAGTCACCATCCATGCCGGCAACCAGCTCCCTCAGCGCGGCCTTCACACCCTGCACATTGGACTTGTGCGTCGCGACACTGGCGGCACCCCGGCTAGCCACGCTGGGCGGCGGGAGAACGCTGTGGCGGCTGTGGCCGTCGCTGTGATGGTGGTGGCGACGCCGCCGCCGGTGCGGGTGTGCTCCGTGTCGCGGTGGGCGGTCGCTACGTGCTCCCGCCGCCGCAGCAGCAGAAGCACCGTCGCCACTCGCCAGCACCGCCTCCGCGGTTGCCTTGGCCGCGGCCTTGGCGACAGCACCGACGCCGGCCGCAGCTGCGCCGCCGCCGACGCTGCTGTACGCGGCGCTCCAGCCGAGGAGGCCGTCGATATCCCAGCAGACGGAGGTGGGCTCCACGTCCACCTTCACAAGCGTCGGCGGTGGCACGGAGCCCGGGGACAGCCCCGTCGGCGTGCCCCCTGCCCCGCCACCGATCCCAGCCCCTGCAAAGCCTCCAGGTGCGCTCATGGCTGCCAGCGCTGAGGCTGCCATGATGCACACATTGATACGCAGTGCCTGCGCCGTGCGACCACGAGGCACGATGGAAATGCGCGGTGTCTCCACCCCGTGCTGTGGACAACCCGGCGGGAAGGTGCGCTCCACGAAGGCGGCGGCCTTGAACGACGAGTCGACGGTGGTAGACGCCTGGGACTGCACCAGCACCACCAACGCGTCTTGGACGTGCAGCTCCAAGCAGTGGGATTGCACGGGCAGCAGCGTGGGCATGTCAACACTCCCACCACGCGAGCGAGGCGATGCTGGCGGGGGTTGTCCTGATTGTGGTGGGGCGCTGCGGAACATGGTTACGCTAGCAGACATGAGGTGCACTTTGACGCGCATCGTGGGCTTCGTTTTGGCTCGAAGGTTTCTCACAGACATCCTGGGCACGCAACACAATACTCTGTCAACACAAGACACATACACACACGCAGACACAGACAATGCTTGTACGTACCAGGATGACGTAACCGCCTCGCCAGCTGTGGTGTGCGGCCCTTGGCCAGCATTTGGCGCCTTGTATGTCGCCCGCACATCCAAGACACTCGCGGTGCCGCGCTGGCAGTCGAAGAACGCGTCTGCATCGTCGGTGTCACTGCCGCTACCATCGTCAGCATCGAACTGCATGGCATGTCCCGCGGTCAGTGGCCCACCCGCACCAAGGCTAGCCACGGAAAAGAACTGCGTTTCGTCCATCGTGGAGAACGCTCTGGAGCAACACGCGCATAGCATGGTGTGAGCCGCCTCCACACCTGCAGAGTTGCAGCAACCCCACGGCACCCTACAACGTACGATTCGTGACCTCCACGGCTGGAGGCGTGGCTACCCGGCGACCCTGGCAAGACAAGAGACGCCAGCATGTCTTCGTCGTCGAGACTCGACTGGATGTTGGATGCGGACGCCAGCACCGCCGAACCCGCGAGGGCAGTGCCTGGACCGTCGCCTCCACTGCTGCCACTGCCACTGCCACTGCCACCGCCAGGAAAATGCGCAGCGAGTATGTCACCGGTGTCTCCACCGCGAAGCGTGTGCGCCAGGGCGTGGGACACGGCGCCAAGAACACCGCTGTCGCCCCCCTGTGCGCCTTGCATCGTGCGTAGTATCGTCTCCAGCATGAAGAAGTCCTCAGCGCCAAGGCTCTCGTCCATGCTGCCTCCTTCGGACGCACCAAACTCCTGCGCCACAGACCCAGCCCTGCGACGGCGCGGGTGCTTCGATGCGCCGGACTTTGGGGGAACCGGCGCGACTGGGATGTCTTCCAGGTTCGCAGCGGCTGACGAGAGTGCTGTCAACAGCTCCAGCAGCTGTGACAGCGACTGCGGCGAGACTTGCACGGCTAGGTCCTGCAGCGCGACGTGCAGTGAGGCGGCAGTTCGGGACACGACACGTGCGGGCCCGACACACTACACACAACAACTCACCTTGACGAAGAAATCCACATCAATGGGGTCTGAAGCACGCACACCCGTGCCAATCACAATCTTGACACGGCTGGGCGTGGCACGGTAGGCACTCTCCAGCAGGGTGCACACGGAGTCGGGCCGCTCACCTGACCCCCTGGTGTGTACTGCCACACAAAACCCGTGCAGCGCCAACACCTTGTGCATGGAGCTCACTTGAAAGCTCGTGCGCCCTTCAAAACTTTGCCGGCCCCGCATGGAGCCCTCCATGCGACTGCCAGACACAGACCCGGCGCCCACGTTGGGCGTCTCATCGAAAAACTCCGCGAGTGGGCAGTGCAGTGTAAGGCGGCTGGCACACTCTTCTGACGGCGTCACGGATATCTTCAGGTCACGCACAGTCAACCGGATGCGACTGGTGACTTCCTGGATCCACGCTGCCAGTGTTTGCAGCCCTTCCCGTGTTGCACGGTCACGGCCGAACGCCGCTTCTCGGAGCCTGTCAGCCACGCGAGGGTCCTCCCCGACATCGTCATCGTCATCGCGCCCTTTCGCCGCACGCGCAGCGGCTGCTGCTGCAATCGCGTCTTCTGGGCTAACTGGCGCCAAGGTCAGGTGCAGGCCTTCCAGGTCTACGGTGCAGCCCTCAGCGAGGAGGCTCCCGTAGGACAGGGTGGCTTCAATTGACTTGATGGAGCCGGACACAAGCTTCACCGGCAGCCCGGCCAGATGCTCGTTCACAGCATCGACATCCACCGTCAAGTCAGTGAGTTTCAACTTCCCAGCTCGCAACTGCACGTCCAGTTGCTCGACGTTGAGGTCCTCTCGGAGATAGCTGCGGTAGAGTGGCACAAGCGCCCAAAGTTATGGCACAGGTGTGGGGTTGGCATGCGACGAAAGACCAGCTACGCATACAGCAGGACAGCGAAACGTACCGCCCAAAGGCGCGCTTGAGCACATAGCGATAGAACCGCTTCAGCGCTGTGTCAGTGAACTTCCTGAGCATGAACATACTGTCGCGCTCTGCAAGGCGGCACACACCCCGCCAGTCCACGCCGCTACCGCTTGGCTGTGGCCGCCGCGGGCACTACGCCACGAACACCCGCCCAGAGGCGCCCATGAACGTCAGTTCCGGAACACGTGGTGGTTCAGCGTGGCGGTCCCAGTGTAAAGAAACGAGCAAGAATCGGTTGGAGTCACCCAATCATTGCCTTGGGTCCTACGGTACGAGGCGTATGGTCTCACTGGTCAAACTTTGTTGAACAACAGCGGCGGACAGCCGAACAACGCCAAAGGGAACGTCACGGAAACTCACGAACAACGCGTGCTTCCAAGAGCGCCTCTTCAAATCATCAAGCAAGGTGTCATGCGGAGATCTAAATAAGAATATATATGTGATGAAAGGGTTCGATATATTCTGCGCGGCAAGTCAGGCAGCGCGGCTGGCTGCCGGCATCAATCCGTGCACCGCGATGGACGACGACGATGTGGGCGCCATGGCTGCGAGCCTTGCCGCCATGAAAATGGGCGTGTTTGAGCTGGCCGTTCCGCGGGATTCCGGGTGTGCCCATCAACTTCACTGCCAGGTGTTGCCGCACAAACTTCTTGTGGCAGGCCTGCACGACGAGTTGGTGTGCCGGAGTCTGGATCCTCTGCTACGGCTGCTTTGCTTCCCATCATCAGCCTCCGCCGCACCCAAGTTCGTTGCGTACAGTCGCACAGATGGAGATGTGTCGTTGGTCGTGGATGAGGGGAGTGCAGCCCTGCTAGAGGAATTGGACGGCGCTCTGATGGGATCCCCCGTCGCTTTCTGTGCCATTGAGGTGTTTGAGGGCTCCTCGGCGCTAGAGATGACGGGACTCATCGCTACCCTCAGCAAGCCTCTAGCCGACGCCAACTTAGGGTTGCTGTACCTCTCCACGTACAACACTGACTTGCTGCTTGTAGAGCAGCAGCACTTGGCGCGGGCGGTGGCTTGCCTCTCGTCGCGGTTTCCTGTCAACACTGACACGGACGAGGCTGGAAGCGGCACTAATGATGAAAGCAAAGGGAGTGACCCCAGCACCAAGCCAGCCACTGACCACGAAGCCAGTACTGGCGCCGCGGAGCCCGCCACCGGCAAGCCAGCCAGACCCCGCGGATACTCGGCCAACTTTGACGCTGATGACGGCGACAGCGACGACTGGCGTGCGGTCGTAGCTCGTGATGCCGCGTCTTACATGGACCTTAGTGCAGAGCGCGGTGCCCCCGAGCTGTTCGCGGCATGCATGCCGCTGAGCAGCAAAGACCAGTGCTGCGCTGCCCTGTTGAAGTCTCTCTTCTTCGCTCCTCGAGGCGACGATGGCGACGACCCATTCCCGTTCCGTGCGTTCGTGCAGACTGAGAAAGACATTTCGCTCCTGTTGCCCAAGCCGCTCATAGACCTCTTCCCGGCGGATTGTGTGCAAGTGCATGAGGCCCCGTGGCGCAGCGTACACATTGCCAAGGGAGCTGTGCCCTTCGCAGACAGCCGCCTGGTTAGCCTGCTGGCGCTGACCCTTGCTGATGCGGCTGTCCCCATTTACTACTTCAGTACCCACGCCAACGATTTCGTGTTGGTAGAGCGAGCGGCGTGGAGTAAGGCCGTCAGTGGGCTGAAGCGTGGGCTTGGCACAGAGGTAGAGTTTTCGTAGCGAGGGTGATGGAACGATAAGCACACTGTTGAACCAAATCGCGTCGCACTGTGTTGCAGTCGCAATTACCACCAAACCTCCAACGAAAAACAGGCACGCACATGCCCCCTAGCGACCACGCATGACGGACTACTACTCATGCGTGGCATCAGCGTCGCTTGCGTCCGCATTCAACGCCCCGATGCGACCCAACGGGACCACGGAGTTGCTGTTCACGTTGCGGCGGCTGCCGGATTGCGACAACGTCAGCGGCATCGTGCCGGTCAACGGGCCGAAGGTCGGCGAGTACCCAGCTCCCATGGAACTAACTAACAAGTCATCTTCATCACCATCCCCGTCGGCGTCGTTGGTATCGCCGCCCGAAGATGGGCTAGCACGCACAGCCGTCGTCCCGATGGGCGCGAGCTTCGATTCCGCGTTGCGCGGAGCGGAGCCTGATTCGGACCACTGCCATCCTATGCCGCCGCGCTGGCTTCCGACACCACCCGCAAGCACACGTGCCCGCGTCTCGGATCCTGGTCCCTTTTGTTCTGACTGCCCAGCGGCAGTGGCGCCCGCCTTCTGCAGCGGAGCGAGGTGCTTCGCTGGGGCCAATGGCACCTTCAGGTGAACCGCCATGCTCTCCAGAATAGCTTCAATCCGCTCCATGCGGCGGTCTTGCTGTGACATGCTCTCCGAGTGGCGCTCCAGCTCCTCGTTCATTTCGTTCAGGCGCCCCCGTACGTCAAGAATCTCCTTGACAACCATGGCCACCTCGCTCTTCTCGCGCGTGAGCGACAAGTACGCGGCCTTTTCGCGCTTCCACTGGCGCAGTGACCTCAACAACGCTGCCTTGCCAAACCGTCCTCGGTGACGCAAGTGGAGGTTGCCATTGGCGAGTGAGTACCTGAGGTTACACGCCAAGACCAACAACACAAAGTCAGTGCATTCGACATGAACGGTCGCAGCAGGGTGCGCGAACGCACTTGTTGTTGCCGATCGTCTGCGACAGCCGCCGCACAGCCTTGTGCACAGCGCTCCCTCGGCGCTCATCCTTGTTTCGTTTGGTCCGTGGACGCGTCCCTTGCATAGCTTTCGCAGCGTCCCCAGGGTCGGCCCCCGCCTTGAGGCTTTCACGGTACAATTGGCCACGCGAGTAGATCCAGCAGGCTTGCACCATGCGGGCAGCAGAATTCTGGAAGATCTTGCGGCCGGTGTTGCGATACAGGGCGTTGAACGCACGCATCTCATCTGGCCGAAACGTTGACATGGCTGTGATCACTGTCACCAGCAGGGCGATGACTGCAACACCGACGAGACATGTGATGACTGCCACGGCGCGGCCGCCATGGGTCAGAGGGAACATATCGCCGTACCCAACGGTCTGCGCGTCAAGATTAAGAGTAGGTTAGGTTACACTGGCGGGGACCACCCAACGCACAGCTCCGTACCGTCATCGTGATAATCACAAACCAGAACATGTTGGCCAGGGAATTCGAGTCGGTGCGCAGCTCCACTTCGTCGATGCACATCACGTGCAACGTGCGCCACGAGGCACACAACGGCCGTTCAAGCACTCGGAGGCAGTAACCGAGCACGAAGATCAGCATGAGCATCACAAATCCAAGCAGCTGTAGTGGCGCACGCTCCATCAGCGCCTTGAACGCGAACGCCGCGTCGAACGACACGTTGTTCCACTTCGCGATGACGCGCGCCTGGGCTGTGCGGAAGCCCACCAAGTCATTGAACACCGACACGATCAAGTAGAGCCGTAGAAGTTGCCACAGGCTGCACCAGGCATCGAAGGTGTACACGACGTCGCCGCCCATGTTGTAGACGGGGATTTCGAACGACACGCCTGGCGGTGCATGGACGGCACATACCAGCAGCTCGACCAGCAGAGGCTGCAGCATCCCTGATGTCGTCAAGGTTTCGTCAATGTCCATTCCACCACGATGCTTGTAAAGGATGAGCAAAGCTCGGGTGCGCATCACAAGCACAATCAACAGCAGCGCTGTAGTTGCGGAGACAATGGCCTTCACAACGTTGATGGCAACGGAGGCCTCGTCTTCGTTGTCGAAGAGCATTTCCGCGGCAGCAATGGACAGGAACATGCCTGTCATGCCCAGGACCAGGCATATCAGGTTGAGCTTGCGCTGTTTCGCCTCCAGCGCCTTCACAATGAGCTCTTTCCGCCTGACCGAGGAGATCTTCTCATCACCGGGCTCATTCGTGGGCGACGCCACCACCGCAACATCGTAGACAGTTTGCGGTGTCAGCCCGTGTTGGCCAGGGTGGTGGTCGTCGTCCCGATACATGGCAACCCAGCGGCGCTACGGCCAACGCATGCGACCGGCTAGCAATCAAAGTGCACGCGAAGCATCTCCGATCCCTGTGCTTCCTACAAACCCACCATGGAGGGCCTCACGAAACACGCCACACTACACTTTCGTTAGCTCCCCGTTGTCTACCGGGAGGTGCTGCCTGCAGTGATTGCTCGAACGCAAGGGTGGCGAGCTAACTTGATGGGAAAGCGGCGCATGTGCCGTTGCGATGTTGGATGACTTGATGTTTCTTCCGAAATTCAAGCATCATCACACATCCGCCGTCACACCACAATCGAGCTGCACAAAAGTCGCGACCGCTCACGTGACACTTGTGAATTTTGCCTGTGCCCGACCTTCGGGAATCTCCCCTCTCCCCTGAGGCCACTCCACATCATCATCATGCGCAGCGTAGCGAGTAGCGTAGCACGGCGTGTGTGCGCCACGTCGCGGATTGGCAGCACCCGTGCTCCCGCGACCGTTTGGGGTGCTCCCGCTCACCGCACCGTGGCTACTCTTGACGTACGTGGACGCCGCAGCTTGTGGTAGGCGTGTTGGTGCTACCATGCAATAGCAAGCGCTGGCACTACATGTGTGGTTGGGTGCGTGGTTCCTCCTCACCTAATTCGCGGCATCGGACTCGCATTTGCGCAGGCATCCAAGCTTCACACAACCCAGACCACGAGCCCCAAGGTGCGATACCGGCAGCGTAGCTTGACATGTCCTGCACAATATGCACCCTTGTGTTTGCCGACGCTGACGTTTCGCCTGCCGTGCGCTTCAGACGATGCTCCCAAAAGAGGAGTTGATTTTCGGTGCCACTTTCACTGACCACATGCTGCGTTGCCCTTGGGACAAGTCGACGGGCTGGGCTGACCCCGCCATTGTGCCTTTCGGTCCAATGGAGATGAACCCAGCGTCTGCTGTGTTGCACTATGCCATTGAGGTGGGTGTTCATCGCCTGGAGTTGCGGTGTGATTTGCACGCCGCGGCGGCGGCACGTGGCTAACTGTCGATTGCGCTCAGTGTTTCGAGGGCATGAAGGCGTATCGTGGCAGCAAGGGCGAGATCCGCCTGTTCCGACCAGATATGAACATGCGCCGATTGAACAACTCCATGGGGCGACTGTTTTTGCCGGTATGCTTGTGTGGAGCGGCTTTTGCACCGCTTCGTGTGCACCCACCGTTGCTCTGCGTGGTTTGCAGAGCTTCGATGGGGATGAGATGTTGAAGTGCATCATTGAGTTGCTGAAGCTCGACAAAGCGTGGGTCCCTGAAGGAGAGGGTTATTCGTTGTATGTCCGCCCCACCGGCATCAGCACCCAGGCGACTCTCGGCGTCGGCCCGTCAACGAAGGCTGAGGTCTTCACAATCTGTTCACCAGTTGGCCCGTACTACCCCGAAGGCTTCAAGCCCGTGTCCTTGTTTGCTACCAGCAAGTACCAGCGTGCATGGCCCGGCGGAACGGGCAACACGAAGATCGGCGGGTTCGTACAGCTGGCGGCGTTGTCGTGGTCGCATATTTCGTTCTCACAACGCCTGCTCTCCGCAGCAACTACGCGCCCACGATTCTTCCACAAGTGGAGGCTGCGAGTGAGGGCCACACGCAAGTGTTGTGGCTCTTCAACGACGGTGAGCGTGAGGAGATCACGGAGGTCGGCACCATGAACTTCTTCATCCTGTGGGTGAACGAGGCCGGCGAGAAGGAGCTGGTCACCGCCCCACTTGACGGCACCATCCTCCCTGGTGTTACACGTGACTCTACTTTGGAGCTGGCTCGCCAGTGGGGCGACTTCAAGGTGTCCGAGCGCAAGCTGTACATCGACGAGATCACTGCGGCCGCCGCCGATGGCAGAGTACGCCGCTGCCGGTTCGCGCGCTTTCGCACACCTTTCTGACTGTGTTCCCTTTCCTCACTGCAGCTCATTGAGGCTTTCGGCACTGGCACCGCAGCCGTCGTGTCCCCAGTCCGCCACATCCATCACAACGGCAAGGGCATCGATGTGCCGCTGGATCCGGAGGACGCCTCTGCGGGCATCGGCCCGGTGACGGCGCGGGTGTCGCAGGCGCTGCTCGACATCCAGTACGGTCGCGTCGAAAGCGAGTGGTCTGTCGTCGTCGCATGATGCCGGCAACGAACCGCTGCAGGGGAGGCTTTTACATCGGTTCCGTGGAGGGTTGTGGGGAGGGCGTGTCGATCGCAGGCGAGGATTGTCGCTTGTTTGTTGGAATGCTGCTGTTTACTTCAGCGAGCATCGTCGATTCCGGAGGTATCAGAACGGCGCGGATTCCAGTTCCTTGGAAACACCAGTAGGGTTGGCAAGGGACTCTCCGAGTCGCTACAATCCCTGGTGGAGGCGGAATTTGCGGTCGCTGGCTTGCAATGCCACCCGCGTTTCTGGTACACGCCGATCGGGCGTGGGTGGAGGACGTGGGGGTGTAGTTTGTGTACTTATGTCGTGCATCATGCACCAAACGTGTTTGCTGCGCGCCAATATAGCCAGTTTGTAACATCCCTATGCGCCTCTATACGCGAGCGATTGCGAAACTCTACGACGGTACTCGATGCACGTGGGAAGCTGTGTGGCCGGGTGCGAACGTCGCCGCACGCACGACCGAAGTCTCGGCGTCAATCGCCAGGTTGGCCAACCCAGCACTCGCGTCAAGTGGTGTAGACATGAGCGCACTGCGCCTACGGCCTGAGGCCACAGGACTAGGCGTGGGCCCATGGCCACGGAAACGGCCGTGACGTGAGACAGTCCGAGGGCGGGCACGCCGAGCTACGGGTGACGCCAACCTTGCCGTGGCATCTCTGCCGGGGGTAGCACCACCAGAGGGCGGGGTGTAGACTTCGCTGCCATGTCCAAAGAACGCTGCGCCGCCGGTGAGTAACAGCGGGGACACGTTGCCTTCGCCCCGCGCATGGCTAGGGCTGTGGCTAGTCCACGAGCGTAAATCGGGCGACGGCCCACGCCGCGAAGCAGACGGAGTACGCCCACTCCCAACACTCGACCTGGGCGAAGAGGACACACGCACACGAAGATGGCTGCGGCGGTACAAAGCAGACGACGCAGGCCGAGTGTGCGCGAGCGTACTGCGAGTGCCGCCGACGAGCAGCTGGCCACCGCTGTACCTGTGACCCCCCGCGCGACCAGCAGCATGGGCCTGCGTCGGCCCGGCGGCTGCTCGCGCCGCCTCCTTGCGGGCCTTGGCAGCGCTAACACCAGGCGCGCGGATGCCAGGTGGGTGGGGTCGCAACCCGGGTGAGCGGATGGAACCAGCAAGCGCCACGCCGTGGCCACCTCGTGCTTGGCTGCTGGCAGAGTGCTCGTGGCTCCCGCGGACGGGACCAGGGACGCTTTCCGCGCCCATGTGCACGACGTGTGCCAAGGCGCCAGAGCTGTGGGCTCCAGCGATGGGCACCGACTCCAACGACGCGCCAACAAGGTCAGGCTCCGGCCCAGCACCCTCTGCTTCGCCGTCACTGTTGACGCCTGCCTTGGTGTCATCGCTGACATCACGACTGTCGTGAGCACCAGACGGCGAGTGGGGAGCGTCAATGCGTGGCACACTGTGGATGCCGCCCGGCGTCACGCGGCCGCCGTCCATGTACACGATGCCCGCCACCCCGCCTGCGCCTGCGACGGGAAGCTTGCGTGCGGCCATAGCAGCCACGGTTGCCGCTGGCTGATACACCTGCAACCCGGTGTTTCCGCCGCGGTTGTGCGACTGAAACTCCACATCGTGGAGCAAAGCGTCGCCGGTGACATTGGTGGAAAGCGGGAGTACCACACGAGAATGGGGAGCCTTCGTGGCAGCTGCTCCACTCATCGCACCGACGTCATCCTGCTCTGCCGCTGCTGCGGCATTCGGTTCCCGTGTTGCCCTCCCAGTCCGTAGCACGCTGTCTGACAAGTGGCGATGACTGTCGCCAGCCCCATCGCCGGCGCTGAGCGCCGACTCACTGTCACTGCTCGCAGCACCATCCTCTGCACCACTGACATCTTCATCCTCCCCGTGACTGCCGCTGGAATCGCTGTCACCACCTGGTACTGCCCACGCATCCCCTAGGTGGACACTGG
>Ga0213833_1002748_pt1 | contig 11186 bp, 7 predicted proteins | sample SWATP21_FD_160575 | JGI IMG/M metagenome (GOLD analysis project Ga0213833, IMG submission 160575) | Coastal seawater microbial communities from Marineland, Florida, United States - SWA TP2 #1 | ecosystem: Environmental > Aquatic > Marine > Coastal | place: USA: Florida | collected 2016-08-14
GGGTATCTCCCATACAACCCAGGGTGAGACGAGCCATAGACAGCTTCATTCCAGAAACTGGCAGCAACTGATAGGAAGCATTGCCTTTCAGTGACTTGCGAAGACCAGCATTGATCTTTGTTACAGCACTGGCCGGCGCACCTTCTACACCGAGATCCACTTTATCTTTGGCCAAAACTTGTGTGGAAAAGAGTCCACACATACCGATACCAAGCATCACACTCAAAAATTTTCGAATCATCAGATACTCTTATCTCCTGACACTTTTAATACTTGTCGTTTTTCGTCAACAGTCTTCAAGCAAAAGACGTTATCCGACGAGAGGATAGTCTGGAGTTCCTGGACTGTCAATCTTTGTTTCACTCTACAAATACAAACGCGGGATGTATAATGAAGTTGTAAAGCTTAGAAAATAAGGTACAAGTGCAAGGAAAAGCATGAGCAATCGGAAGAAACCTCCCTCAAAGCCAAAGACCTGGCAAAGAGAATTATGGGCTCTCATCCAAACGCAAAATAGACAGCAGAATACCTCTCAAGATCTTCCAAAGGCCTTTCAGCCCCCCACTCCACCACCTCATATCACCCCTATCCAATTGGATAAAGCTTTCATGGAAAGTGATGTTCTTGAGGACGACGATTTTGAAATCGATGAGCCGATCTTTTCAGTGAGTGGCGCTCTAGAGAGATTAAACCATTTGCTGGAAGTCTCTTATGGCAGGATCGGTATCCGAGGCGAGATCTCCAATCTTGCCAAACCCCGCTCAGGCCACTTGTATTTTCGACTCAAGGATGCCACCGGTGTCATATCTGCGGCGTTTTTTAAGCCCAAGCAAAAAAAGATGCTTTTTCCACCCAAAGACGAAATGGATGCCATCTGTTGGGGGACCCTACAAGTGTATCCTCCTCAGGGAAGATTGCAATTTGTGGTCGAAGAGTTGGAGGAAGTGGGACGTGGTCCGCTGGCAGCTGCTTTCCAAGCACTCAAGGAACGGCTTGAAGAAGAAGGTCTTTTTGAAGAATCACACAAAAAACCTCTTCCCTCTTATCCCAAACGCATCGGATTGATCTGTTCTCCAACAGGTGCAGCTTTGCGAGATATCATTCATGTACTCAAGCGCCGAAGTCCAGAAACCTCTTTGCTTTTGGCCCCGAGCCAGGTGCAAGGAGAAGGTGCACCAGCACAATTGACAAGTGCCATTCGAGCCCTCAACCGACAAGAGGATATCGATCTGATCATTCTGGGAAGAGGCGGTGGTTCTCTTGAGGATCTCTGGGCCTTTAATGAAGAAGAAGTCGCCAGAGCCATTTACACATCCCGTATCCCAATTATCTCAGGTGTGGGACACCAAACGGATTTTACTATCGCAGATTTTGTCGCGGATCACAGAGCTCCAACACCTTCGGCAGCAGCCGAACTTGCAGTACCAGATAGAGAAATGCTGCAACAAGAGTTACATCAATACTCCCAACGATTGCAGATCGCGATCCGTCATACACTTGAAAGCAAAAAACTTCAATTTCAGGCGCTTTCCTATGAACTTCAGGCACCCCACCGAAAGATCCTTTCGCTCAAAAAAGGCCTGGAACGCTACGAAAAAGAACTCCGCCTGGCTTGTCTGGATGAAGTGAAGTCCCACAAACAAAAACTCCAACACTACCAAAGTCGTTTAGAAGAACTTGATCCCAGCCACACCCTCCGCAAAATGAGAGAACAGTGGCTGGTGCTTTCTCAAAGGTTGAGCTTTAGCCAACAACAGATCTTGGAAAGGCATAGACATCGCCTGGCACAACTGGCAGGAAGACTTCAGGCGCTCTCTCCGCTAAGTATCCTGGAGAGAGGCTACGGCCTTGTATACGATGAAAACAAAAGTCTTTTACGAAGCTCATCAGATGCAGAACAAGGACAACAATTGCGTATCCGTCTGCATCAAGGTGAACTGGACGTTCGTGTGGAAAAGTGCCATCCAGAAAAGCCTTCTGAATGATTTGAGAAGAAATGGGAGCATTTGGGAGAGAGTCAAAAAGCGGGAGTGTGCTGAGAATGTGCTCAATCGATGAGCTGTATCAAGCAAATTTGCTCGATGATGAAGAACAAGTGTTATTCATCATCATCATCATCGTCGTCGTCGTCGTCCTCGTCATCGTCATCTGAAGCATCCCCTTTGGCTTTTTCGCCTTTCTTATCTTTGGCGCCCTTCTTGCCTTTTTTGGGTGTATCTTCATCATCATCATCGTCTTCTTCATCATCACCACCGTCCATATCCAGGCCTTCCATAAAGCTCAGATCAGGCGCTCCACCCTTTTTACCTTCCAGATTCTGTTTCTGAATGGTGTTTTTGTCGACCTTCTTCACTTTATATGTGTGGAAAGTCGTGGGCATCCAAAGACTCATCGCTGGGATGTAAGTGATCAACAGCAGCGCAATTCCCAACAAGGCCAAGAATGGCAAAGAAACTCGATAAAGTTGGAGCACAGGTTTTCTAAAGGTCAAACTGGAGATAAACAAGTTGATTCCGACAGGCGGCGTCAGATAACCCAACTCCAGGTTGGCCAGGAAGATGATTCCCAGGTGGACAGGATCGATACCAAATTGGTTCGCAAGTGGAACGATCAGTGGTACAACCACGAGAATCGCGGAGAAGATATCCAGTAGACAACCCACCAACAACAAGAAGATATTCAGGACTATCAAGAATTGCCATGGTTCTTTGACGTAAGGTGACATCATCTTGAAGAGCTGATCTGGCACCTCTTTTTCGATCATCAAATCGCTAAGTGCCAAAGCGCTGAGCAAGATGATAATGATGGAACCCACCAGCTTGAGTGAAAGCTGTGTGATCCGGAAAAGATCTTCTTTGAGATTGATATCTTTGTAGACAAGTGCTTCAATCAAAAGGATGTAAGTCGCAGTCACAACAGAGACTTGAGGTAGTGTAACAAATCCCTTGAAGTACAACCACAAGATCAAAACAGGCAGGATAGCTTCCCACTTGGCATCCCAAAAGGCCTCTTTCACTTCATTAAACGAGAAGGAAGTTCTTTCTACACCAGAGCGCAGACTAACCCACATCCCATGCAAAGCCAGAACCAGGATCAACAACATCCCTGGTAAGATCCCCGCCAAAAACAATGCACGGATGTCTGTTCCAGCAATCACACCGTACAAAATCAGCGGCAAACTCAAGGGAAACAGCAAACCCAGAGAACCAGATGCAGTGAGTACACCAAGTGAGTAATCTTCGGGATAACGGGCTTTCAGCATCATGGGATACAAAAGTGTTCCCAATGCGATGATGGTCACACCAGAAGCACCCGTAAAAACCGTAAAGAAGGAGCAAACCACAACGATCTGAATGGTCAAACCCCCCGGCAACCACCCCAAAATGCTCTGGAACAGTCGAACCAAGCGTTCACCGGTTTTACTCTCGGCCATCACGTAGCCAGCAAAGGTAAACAGCGGGATACTCACCAGAGTCGGTGAACCCGTCAACTTGTTATAACCCTCTGTAAAAAAGTCCGTAAGATTGTAGGCTTTGGAGAGTTCAACGCTATGCTCAAAGCCTAAAAGCATCGCGATCCCGCCAATCACAAGGAATAACGGAAGCCCAAAGAGGGCCAAAACCAAAATGAGAAGTATACAAAGGATGGTCATGCGTCTTCTCCTTTTTCGGTCTCAGCAGCCTCATCAGTTGCCTGCTCACCACTTTCTTCGGAGGTCTCAGATGCCTGGCTGTCAGAGGCATCTTCAGTTTCTGCGCTCTCTTCGGCATTTTCTTCTTGTGCGGTCTGTGCATCGTCTTCGTCAGGTGTGACTTCAAAAGCACGTCTCTTGGCTTCTTCTTCTTCCTCTCGACCCTTGATAATCATCGCGATTTCCCCTTCAGGGAATTTCACTGCGTGAATGTACTCAAGTGTCTGGACCAGATAGCGAATAGTGATCAAAGAGAAAGCTGCAGGAAAGACCAAAGCCCAAGCCCATTTTTGGGTGGGAATGGAATTTAACATCACCACAGAAGGATTTTTCATGTAGTCAGCCACCAAAACAAAAGCGTGCATGGTCAGCAAGAAACTACCGATAACACAGAAAAATCCGATGATGATTTTATTGATATAGATCTGTTTCCCCTTGAGCAAACGGCCAAAGGCATCGATGTTGATGTGATCTGCTGTAGAGGTTGCAAGGGAAGCCCCTACAAGACCTATCCAGACAGTCAATTGCCGAGAGAGCAAATCGACAAAAGAAAAGACGCCTTTCAAATAATTGATAACGCCGACATTGAGATAGATATTGTCTAGAATGATCTGTGCCATTCCAACGCTCAAGATCACCACGATACCAGACACGAGGATAAACCGCTCGACCTTCTGGATCGATGAATCTAGGCGATACCAGGCATGCATCAACCGTACCATCAGGTATTCTCTCCATAAGCAAAGGAAGTGTCGTCAGGAAGGTGTCTTTGAAGTAGACCTTCTCTGCTTCATTAGAATTTGAACCAGAGCAGGGTAACCGAGGAAGGCAATTTTGACCAGAGCAGGATTAGGAAGGTATGATTTTTACAGATCTTTTACTTTTTCTTGCGCTTCTTACGACGGTACTCTCTACGAGCATCCAAGATTTTTTTCAGATCTGCTTTGGTAAAAAGTTTGCCAGTAAAGTACTTACGAACTTTCTTAGCAACTTTGCGCATCAACTTCTTTTCTTTTTTGGCAAGTTTGTTGGAGATCAAGCCAGACTTTTTCAAAGTTTTCAAAGACTTGCGATTATCTCTTCGAACCACTTTATTCAAAATTTTGTGATACTTTTTCGCAACTTTTAGCAAGATCTTTTGCAGATTTTCAGGCATTGCATCAAAGCTCTTTTTGGAGATAACCGTCGCACCCAAACCAATTGCAAAACGATACTTGACACGGTGTTTTACGTAAGTATGCCACTGCATAGCAATCAGAGTCAGCGGCGTGGAAACGACTGTATTCACAGAACCAGTTTGCAAACCAGCTCGAACGTGCAAGAGACCCAAGAGCCGTGGTGTAATTCCTGCGGACTTGGCAAAACGCTTGGTCATTGGATCATCTGTCCATCCCCAAACTTTGGCAGCACGCAGATCTTTCAAATTGGTGATTTTGTTAGCGGAGAACAGATAGATATAACCCAAGTCTGCCCAACCCAAGAGGATCATGCCTTTGTCTTCGAACTTCTTGCGAAGGAAGCCATCGAGTTTTCTACGAACGTAGTACAGCTCTCCGTACTTTCGGAACATAAAGGGCAATTGCAAAGCCAAGATGGAAGGAGCCATCTTGATCAAACCGATAGCTGTAAAAGAACCACCCTGCAATTTACCAGAGCGAATCTTCCGAACCACCAAGCTTTCATCACCCATGCTACCACCAGAGTAGAATTTGAGTCTGATCTTCTTTTTGGATTTCTTGCGAAGTTCCCACTTCATGGCATTGAAAACTTTCATCCATGAAGAACCTTTAGGGGCTAAAGTAGCAATCCGGAGGGTGTACTTTTTGGCATTGGCCAATCCAGGCAGCATGACAAAGCATGCCAGCAAACAAAGAGCAACAAACCCTTTTCTCATCTTAGACTCCTTTGCGGTCGGTGTTATTTCCACTTAAACAGAATGAGCGCCTCTACGATCCTTTCTCATGCACCGATAGCCAATGTACTCTCAGAATCCAATCCTATCGACGGCGAGGCCAAATCATGTTCAGCATATCGTACTTCCTGGAATAACCAGGTATTTTCGTTTATAAAACCAAGAGCTTTTTACCATTGGTTGGTATCTTGCGGGGGTAGTGATTATGGATTGTTATGGAGGGTGTCGCAAGGACCCCTACCATTGCGAATGAACTTCGCCTGTATTGAAACAACATATTCACACAAAAGTTCCTATCGTTGTTCAACTTCCAGAGAAATCACAGGCCCTATCTCAAGTTATGGACAGAATTCGTCTACATCTAATGATGCGATCTCGCCCAACTCTTTGGCCAAGGCATTCATGAGATTGACTTTGGGAAAGACGTGAACGGAGGTTTTCTTAATCTTGGTCAAGAGCTTCTTGCACATCGCAGTATCTGTCGCTTGTTTGGCATAAAAGCGTGCTTTGTACAGATCAACGAGCAAGAGTTTATTGTTGGAGTGCTTGTAGGCTTTTTCAAAGTGGGCATTGGACTTCTTAAGGTCCCCACCCAAAGTCTTGGATTGAGCGTAGAGTGTGGCCAAAAACAAGTGGCCTGCTCCATAGAAATACGTACCATCCAATTCTACAATGCGGTGCATCAGCGCCTTAAGTTGAGGAACTTTCGCGATAAGATCCGTTTCGGACAATCCATTGATCAGAGCATATCCCCAACCAAAACCTGCCCAGAACATGATATCCACATCCGCCTTTGTCATCTTTTTCAAGATATTGTGGTAGTCCTTCTGACCTTTTTCCATGGCTTTCAGAAAGCCTGGATACTTGGCTTCGATCATGTTGAAACAGTGGCTGCGACCTCGAAGAGCCATCCTTCGGATTCGAGCAGTGAGCTTATCCACTTCTTTGGTCAGTTGTTTCCGCTCATCTTCTTTGTCCGTGTTATCGGCTTTGTACTTCAAGCGATTCAAGCGAGGCTCAAGGAGGAGACCATAACTTGCAAAACCACGACAAAGCAATAGCTTCACTTCATTGCGATTGATTTTTTGCTTCATGATCTCTACCAGCTTCAGCTGGCCACCAATGGCTTGAAAGGCCAATTCCACATCATCTTCTTCTAAGAAAGCGTCAAATGCGGGTTTTACAAGCAATTCGATCATAATGGGTTTGGTCATATTGATCATTGTAGATTGACAACCCAACACGAACCCTAGAGGGATAAACAACAAGAATGCAAGATGTTTTCTTTTCATAAACAAAGCCTCTATCCACTGTAAATCAAACAACGGGGCAACAGTTTTATATTGTGAATATGAAGAAAGGTGTAAACCTCAATAGTAATGTGATTCAACAGGTGTGATACTGTTTCGCAACAAATGTCACTTCAAGACGTACAAAGAGCGGTCCCAGCTACCAAATATCACAAACCCGTTTCCAAGCACAGGTGACGCGGTAATTTTTCCTTTTGCGGAAAAAGACCACAAGAGCTGACCACTTTTGCGATGGACTGCATGAAACTTTCCGTCATCGCTGCCCACATACACTGCCTCTTTCCCCACAGCAGGAGCAGCCTGAATCCCAGAGTTTGTAGGTAAAGACCACTGCAATCCCTTGGAACCACTGTGGATAGCCAAGAGTTTGTTGCCGGTGGTTCCGACAAAGACCACCCAGCTTCGCACACCAGGGGCCCCAACGATTCTACCTTTTCCGCGAAAATGCTTTTTCACACTTCGACTTCGAGCGGAGACTTTATACAATATCCCCTTGCTGCTACCGAAATATAATTTGCCTCTGGAAATGGCTGGAGCAGTGTGTTTGCCTGAGCCCACTCGCTTTCTCCAAAGGACACGTCCTTTTTGTGCATGGACAGCATAGCAAGTTCCATTTCGCCCCACTGCGTATAGAACACCTTTGTAAAGAGCAGGTGTCGTTGCAGTTCTCACTTTCACACGCCAGGCCTTTCGACCTGTTCTAAAATCAAGGGCATACAGGTAGTGATCTGTGCTGGTCACATAGACTTTTCCATTGTAGACAACGGGACTTGAGACAATAGCAGAGCGGGTGCGATACTTCCAGAACATCTTACCGCTGCTTTTATCGACTGCATACAAATGGCCATCACGACTACCAAAAAGAACGACCTGTCCGGACAATGCTGCCCCGCCTCGGATCGCACCTTTTGTTGTAAAAGACCAAAGAAGTCTCTTTCTGCGCACCTTTAAAGCATAGAATTTACGGTCATCACTTCCAAAATAAACAACCCCTCGGTGCAACAAAGGTTCCGTTCGGATACGTCCTCTCGTAGAAAAACGCCAAAACAACTTACCACCCGGTGCACGAGAGCCTTTATAGGAACCTGTTCGCCGTTCATTTCCACGTACGTGTACAGCCCGAGCACTGGGGTTCCAGATGGCTGTGCGTACCCGTCTGGTGCGCGAATAACGTCGTTTTTTACGCACCTTTCTTTTCACAGGCTTAACAACTTTTCTCACCAAAGCTCTTCTTATCAAAGGCTTTTTCTTCCTGGGCTTTTTCTTCTCAAAAGAACCAAAGAGTCCGCTCTTGTACATAAGACCAGCAGCTCCAACCCCCAATATAGCAAGGACGATCACGATCCATCCCATACCTCCGCTTTTTTTGCTCTCAGGAGGACTCACAGAAGACGCCAAATCCACAAGATCGCGTTCTGTCTTTTCACTGGGACCCGTGACTTCATCCACTGGCACCAATGCATTTGAACCCTGTGTAGTTGCCTTAGAATCTCCAAAAGAGACCTGGAGTTGCGAGGATTGTACCGCCGAATTTTGTGACTGAAAGGAGATCTGCATCCCTGAAACAGAATGGGTCAAAGGTGTTTCTGTTTGTATCCAGTTTTCGTTTTGTTGTATGGAAGCGCTTTCACTTGGAGGGGGAGGTGTTCTTTGGGTGTCCTTAATCGGACTTTCTACCTGCTGGACCACCATGGTCTCATCGTACAGATCCATATCATTGGCAACAGGCAATTCCCAATCTTCTAACGGACGTTCACTTCCATCTCCGGTGGGCAAGGTCGTGTTCTTTAAGAAGGCCAAATTGGGAGCACCGCCAAGGCTTTCACTGGAAAACCCGGGCATTCTGGCAGTGGAAAGACCATCGTCATAATTGGCCGAATCCTGAGAAAGGGGTCCATAATTACGATCTTGTGGTGCGTACTTGAGGATGGTGTACCAAAAATCCTCTGTGCTTTCATAGCGCTCCGCAGGAGATTTGGCCAAAGAGCGCATGACTGCCCTTTCCAAACCTTCATCGATAACGATCCCAGGATAAGCTTCAGCAAAAGGCTTTGGGATCTCTTTCATGTGTGCAAAAATCAAAGCGATGGTGCGATCGTGGGGCAAACCAAAGGGGGTATTCCCTGTCAGCATCTCGTAAAAAATCACGCCCAAAGAATAGATATCTGAACGGGCATCGATCTCTTGATTGCTGCATTGTTCTGGGGACATATACGCGGGCGTTCCTACCAGGCCTTTGCTTTTGGCTTCCTGGTTTTGCTCAAGGGGCTTGGCCAGACCAAAATCCAGAACTTTGGCAAAATGAGAATCCGCACCTCTTTGGATCAATTGGATATTTTCAGGTTTGAGGTCTCTGTGGATAATACCCGAGCGATGCGCAGCAGCCATCGCATTGCACAATTGGTAAAAGATATGAAAAGCCAGACTTAAATCTAGGGGTTTTCTTCGCCTTCCTTTCAAAAGTTCTTGAAGGGTCTGCCCTCGGAGATACTCCATGACATAGTAATGTCCCAAGAGTGGCTCTTCGCCAAAGTCATCGTAAATCCGAACCACATGATCATTCTGTTCGGACAGATTGGCCGTGACTTGTACTTCGCGAAAAAAGCGTTCTGACACACCTGGAACTTCAAAGATCTCGGGCTTAATCACCTTAACGACACGCCAATTCTTTTGTCCAGGCCCTTTCAAACCAGCGTGGTACCCAAGAAACACCTTCCCAAAACCGCCTTCAGCCAAAAGCTTTTCAAGACGGTACTTCCCAGCGATCAACATCAAGGGAAGTTGACAGGTTGGGCAAAATGAAAGAGGTGTGCTTCCTTTAAAATCTAAAGGAATGCCACACTGTGGGCATTGAGAAAGAGCTTCTTTTGTCAAAACGTTCCTTTTCGCGCATGAAAAATAGGGCCAGGATACTCATGAACGTATACCGCTTCTTTTTCCGATCTAGAAGGACTATATTCTTTTGCAATGTATCCAGAGGCTCCAGGAACTGTCAACAGTCGAAAAAGAGACATCAAGTGAATGGGTATAACCATACATAAAAACAAAAAGAAAATGAAGCTCTCTGGTTCGAACAAGGTGGACACCTATTGATAGAGACTCGCCAGAATCTTTAGAAAATGTATAATGAGCCACATTACAGACTCTTTATAAACCATCCTGGAGTGAGAGATGGACGATAAATCGAGAGGTCACGACCCAAACGATCCCAACCGCACCCAACATGCAGGGGCGCCGGCAGGCTATGACAACCAACGTCAGGGGTACGATGACCAGTATCAAGGTTATGAAGATCAGTACCACGGTTACGAAGATCAGTACGAAGGGTACCAAGATCAATACCACGAGTATGCCGATCAAACAGAGATGGGCTACGAAGATGGTGAACAAGAACATTTCGATGATCTACTGCGTTCTTATGTAGATCCAGCAGATGCAGATTCGACGGTCTTCCAAGAATCCGAATTACATGGGGCTCGTAACCAACTTCAGGATATGAGACGGTCTGAACAAGACCGCATCAAATCCCCAAGAAAAAGATCCTTTAATCTTTTCCACCCACTTGTTCTTCTTGGCATTCTTCTACCAGTCGTGACAGTCGTGATCATCTTTGTGATGAGAAAACCCACACTGGACGAACTCTTAAAAGCCCAAAAATACGAACAAGCCATCCCACTTCTCAAACAGAAACAGCGTTGGTCTGATCTTGGCGAAGTCTACCAAAAACAAGGAAGATTGAAGCTTGCTTTAAAAATTTATATTAAAGCCAAAGCCTGGAAAGAAGCTGCGGATCTCTTGTTTAAACAAAAAGACTTTTACAAAGCAGCAAAACTCTACGAGCACACCCAACACTGGGAACAAGCAGCGACAAGTTTTGAATTGGCCAAACGTTACAACAGGGCCGGTGAAATCTACCACAAAAGACTGTCTAAAATGGACAAGGCCTACACCTGTTATCAAAAAGGTGGAGCCTGGAGGCAAGTCGTAGAAATCCTCGTATCACAAAAGAAATACGAAAAAGCTGCTGTCTACTGTGAAAAGAAAAACCAATGGGAACAGGCTGGAGATCTCTACCGAAAGCTCAAACGCTGGGATGAAGCTTTTAAAGCTTACAAAAATGCAAATCAAGTGCTCAAACAAGCACAGATCCTTATGTATCTCGACAAGCCCAAAAGGGCTGCAAGACTCTTTGCAAGCAAACGAAATTACAGATGTGAAGGTGCAGCTCACCTGCAAAAGAGAGATTATAAAAACGCACTCAAAGCATTCCAAC
>Ga0213833_1002750_pt1 | contig 11182 bp, 16 predicted proteins | sample SWATP21_FD_160575 | JGI IMG/M metagenome (GOLD analysis project Ga0213833, IMG submission 160575) | Coastal seawater microbial communities from Marineland, Florida, United States - SWA TP2 #1 | ecosystem: Environmental > Aquatic > Marine > Coastal | place: USA: Florida | collected 2016-08-14
GAGGTGACATGACACTTGGATCCGTGCACGTTCGGCGAAGTCGCTCGCGGCATGACGCATTTTGAGCTGCAGGTCAACTTCTGCTGCAGCGAACACTCTGGCATAAAATTTATGCCGCAAAAAGGGGAAAAAGAACCACGGGACCCAAATGTGCCAGTGCAAGTGCACAGTTCACACCTCGCCACAATTTGCGCATAACCCCTCCCTTTCAAAGGGTTCGCCTGAGATGGCTGCGGATGCTGCCTTCGTGGTGGTTGTGAGCATTTGCTCCGTTGTGGCGGGACTGAGTGCTGGGATGACCGGTTTTGGGCGAGCCATCCTGTTCCACGTGCTCATGGTGGTGGTCCTGCTGATTTCTCCGGGCTTGTCCGGCAACGAGGGCGATGGCAGTGGGTTTTCCCAGGGCGTGGCGGTGCTTGCTGTGCAAGGCGCTTGTATGGCCTGGCCGCAAGCGGTGCACACGTGGAAGGACTTCAACCCGGCCTTGTTCTTGCTCTTCATGCTGCCTGCGGCGTTGTTTGTGTTTGTGGGCACACTCCTTCTTGTGGATGCTCCGGAACGGCAAATCAAGCTTGGGGTCGGCGGGGTTTTGTTTGCGTTTGCTTTGTGGCGTTGGTACTGGACCTTTTCACATCCACCCCCGCCTGTGAAAGACCGACACCCGGACAAGGCGGCTTCGACGTCTGGCCTCAAGCCGGCTCCGGAAGATGTGGACCTGGAGGGTGGAAGCGCGAAACCAAGCGCCATGGTGGGACCACAAGCGTGCTCAACAGCCAGCACGGTTTCCACTGTTGCCACCAGCGTGGCAAGCGACAACAGCGGCAGGGATTGGGATGGGGGCACTGCACATGCGTCCAACGGCACTGGCAGTACCGTCTCGCCAGGGGCGCGTGACACTTCTCCACTGCCGCCGCAATCCACAACCTCTGCCCCGCTGATGCAATGCGGCAACACGCTGGACACCTCTGTGTTGTCCATCATGCCGCTGGAGGCTACACAGGTCGACTCCTGTCTTGGTGCCGACGGCTCACTTGTCCCCGCCGCCCCACAACAGCAACCCGGGGATGCTGCTCCGGTGGCTGCGCCTTGCACGACACGCCTGGCTGCGTGGGTTTGGGATCACCGACTCGCAAAGCCACTCGCGGTGGCCGCTGTGGCTGCCGGGTCGGCATCGGGTTTCCTCTTGGGGGTGTCTGGTGTGGCTGGGCCACCCATTATGGTATTTGCGGCGTTGGCGAACTTTGACAAGAGCGTTCTCCGTGCCACGTTCACGTGCGTGATTGCCATCAGCACAACCGTGCAAGCCGCGAATCTGTTTGCTGTGGGCGTCGTCCAACTGGCTGAGTGGCCGTTGTACCTTGGAGCCACTGCCGGTGTGCTTCTCGGCATCACAATCGGAAACGTGCTGCACCACAAGATATCGCAGGAGGCGTGCACGCGAGTGATTCTGGGGCTGCTTTCGCTTTCTGCAGCTATGCTGCTGGGGCAAGGCAATGCGTTGTACATCTTTTCAGCTCTGCTCGTCATTGCTGTCGCAGCCGCGCTGATGTGGAGGTGCACAAGATCCCGATCTGCCAAGGTTGTTCCTGTGGCAATGGCGCATGCCGAGGTGCCTGTGCGAGGCACCCCTCCAGTCGCGGGACCGTCAAGCGACGCCACGGCTGTGGAGTGAAGAAACGTGTGGGGGGAGTTGTGGTTTGCAGGGCTGGGCTTGGTTCTCTGTTGTGGCTTGTTTTCGTTTGTTTCCATGAAGTGCTCACTCCACCACAGTGTGTGGATGGGCGCGCTGTTGCCATGTGTTGGTTTCATACACACTACGCCAATGCCGTGTTTGAACCATTGTGCACAGTTTGTCTATTTTGATATGTTCAACTTGTCCAACAGCAAGGCACACACTACCCTGCGTGAAGCAAGACAAAAGGAAAGGTACAGCACGACGCACGAAGAAACAAAGCCTCAAGGCTACACCATGTCGACGGATTTAGAGACAACCACAGTGGCTGTCGGCGCAGACTGCGTCAGTTGCACCTTCTGCCCCATGATGACTTGATCACTGTCCGTGGAGTCCAACGAATTGGCACGACGGAAGCCGTCCTTCGTCATCTCCTCAAACCGTGGCTGAGTGCGGCGCGCTGCGGCAGCCTTGCGACGCATGAAGATGATGCCAGCAGCCACGGCACCCACAGCAACCGCGGCCACAACTGCAACGCCGGCAATCATCAGCACGGGGCTTCCGTGGCCGTCACGCTCGTCGTCGTCCCCTTCCATTTCCAGGTCGTCAATCTCATCGAACGCAGCGATGTCCAGCATGTACGAGGGGTGCAGGTCCTCCTCCTCGATGGCTTCCGCCAAGTAGGCCTCCGCCTCGGGGAACTCGGCCTGGCACGCCTCGGTCATGTTGCCGGCATCAAACAGTGACTTGAGGCAGCTCATCACGTCGTCGCGGTTGTCAGCGTTGCGGCAGTGCTGCTCCACATCCGAGCGGCAGGCACGCTTGTACCGAGCGGGTGGGGTCAGCATGTCAATGGCGGTGTCCTCGAGCAGCTCCATGGTAGAAGCGGAAACCTGGTTCCATGTGTTCAAGCACTCTCCTGTCAAGGAGTCCGAGTGGTCGTCAACGCACAGGAACAAGCGGAATGGGTTGGGGCGGCGCTTGTGGTCGTCATCGTCACGGTCCAGACGGCGATCGTCGTGGTCCTCCTCCCGGGGCGGGCGGGGGCAAAGCGTCTGGGCCTGATCCTTGCATGCTTCCAACACAGGTTTCAGCTCTTCCAAAGCGGCTTTGACGTCCTCATCCAGCTCGGGACGCTTGTGGTGGTCGTCATTGTCCGCCAGCACAGTCCAGCTGGCCAGCAGGATCACGCAGATCACAAGCAGTGCACGGGCCATGGGATAGGGTTGGAGCAAAGTGGTGGAGTGTCTTGTCTTGGGTGGTTTTGGTAATCACAGTAGAGTTGTTGTTTTGCAGAAGAGTGTGGAGCTCGTGGGATTGGTGGAGTGAGGAGCTGGAAGCGAAGGCGTCGCTTCGCCACCTTGCTTGGCATTTTTGGGCAGCTGTCGTGACACGACACAGAATCCGGTGTCGCACCCTAACGCAATGCTATAATTGACAATCCAACCACAACGTAGCTTCGCCGGTACGTAAAGTATCCACATGTCCTGTCGACATGTTTGACAGCCAGACTCATGTGCTTGTCGCTGCTGTTGGACAGCCGTGGACATGGGTTGGCCAGTGTGTGTAGTGTCATTGTTGTGCGTCGTGGTCTGCATTCATGCTGAACTCGTCGCTGTTGGACCGGGTGGGGGCGCGACGGCGTTTGGCGGTGGTCTGAGACTTGGCACCCTCAAGCCCGACACACCTGGTACGACTGCGACGGCGCCCGTGTCCGTGCAATGCGGGGGCCGCTCTAACTCTTTGCCTGTGCCTGCCAGCGCGCTGTGAGTTGATTCATAGTGACACTAGCTCGGGTTCTGAAGAGGTGCTTCACAGTTTTCCCTGCACCCGCGCCGAGTTTGGCGCCCCGCTGCCGCTCGTCGTGCCTGGGCTGCTGCTTCCAGTGCGGGTTCCGCGGCAGCCCTTTGGGTGCGAGTTCCCCGGCGAGGGGGCCCTGGCTGGTGCCGTGGCCGTTGTCCGCCGTGGTGTGTGTTCCTTCCAGGCCAAAGCCAGCACGATGGAGCAGGCTGGGGCCGCCGCCGTGGTGGTGGTGAACACGCCCGGCAGCAACGTGTTTCGCATGCCGCCGGGTGGCGCGTTTGGCCGACCGGAGGTGAATGTGCCTGCCGTCATGACGTCTCACCGCGACGGTGAGGTGGTCATGAAGGCAGCACTTGAGCACGAAGATGCGCAAGTGGGCGCAGACAGCGTGCAGCAGGAGCAGCTGTTGTTGCGAATGCACGAGGTGGCGGTGCGTGCGTGTGTGCGTGTGCGTGTGCGGCGGCGGCAGTTGTTGATGCACTCGCACGCAGCTAGCTGTTGCAAGCACAACGGTTGGGCAACTGTCCTTGACTTGACAGCCAGTTGCGCTGTGTTACTGCACGGAGTTGTGATTGGTTCTTGTTCCTGTTGTCCCTCTTTTTGGTTGGCCACAGGACGCGGCTGCCACCGCGGCAGAGGAGGCACGACTCTTGCACAGAATCAAGTCCCAGCCACATGATCCTGACGCGCATGCTGCTCTCAGTTCCCTGTACGTGCCGCCGTTGTTTTCACACAGCCTTGTATGAATACTCTTCAAGCCAACACACACAACAAACAAAAACAAAACACAGGAACCACGGGGCATGCTCACACATCATGTCTTGCTTTGTTGTCATCGTTGGGTGCGGGGGTGCGGGGCACAAATCATGGGTTGTGATGCTGATACAGGTACACTGCAACTGGACGCCAGGGTGATGCACGCAAGCACGAGCGCGCTGTGCACCGTGTGGAGTTGGTTCGAGAGCTGCACCGTACCACAGCTCTTGCAGATGACCCCACTCCAGAGTGCGTACGCGGACACGTGTTGCTGCGACCGCACACACGTGAACCCACCTGGGTGTGTCACGCTACTGCAGGCAACTGCGACATCGACTTGGGTTGTTGAAGCAACTTGGGTCGTCGAGTGCACGAGACGGACTGTTGGAGCAGTCTGCTCGTGCCTTCTGGGCAGCCGCGGACACTGCTCGTCGCTTGGTGCCGCGTGGAGTGCTGGCACAGGGAGTGTTGTTTGAACGCGCGCTGGAAGAGTGGGCACGGTGTTTGCAAGCTGCAGCGGACGCCTTGGACGACATGGGGTGAGTGGTATTCCTCCTGCATCGTGCTTTGCAGCGACCGCCTTCGCAGGGTGGGGATGGTGTGCAGTGGGTGGGTGGGGCGAGTGCCACTGATGGGATGGTACACCGTGCAGGTACCTGGATGACGCAGTGGATGTGTTGAGGCTTGTCATCGACATTGACGACAACCACCCTGAGTACGCACGTGTTTGACTTCCTGCTCACCACCCGTCCACCCCGTCCTAACAGCGCGCGGGCGTGTGCAACACTTGGTGCAGGCCGTTCTACCAACTAGGCATGCTGTTGCTGCGGCAATGTCAGTCCGTCACGCCGGTGAATCGCTTTGAGTTCGACCCACCCATCCCACAGTTGGACATGCAGGGAAGTGTCGATGGCGACGCTGCCAACGAGTTCTCACCCCCAGTCGCCGGCAAGTCTCCACCCCACAGTTTTGACTGCCCCACCATCGAAGACGCGCTCGTGGCTCTGACCTCAGCGGGTCGCCTATTCGAAGCCCAGCGTCGCGTGGAACGCGAAATCGACCGCTGGGAAACGGAGGTGGACTTTTGGGCCGCCGCGTTTGGTGGAAAAGAGGCGTTGTACGTGCTCGGGGATGGGGGTTCGTGTCGTCCTCGTTGGCGCGCTGCACAACACACCAAGCTTGATGTGTGGACGGCTCGCGATGGGGCTCGGACAGGTACCAACGCGCAACCGAGCCACTGAAACAAAAGCTCCGCCACGATGTGGCGCAAATGCACTATCTTCAGAACCAGCGGTTTGCGAACTCATCGTTCGACCCCCAAGGAGTGCCGTTCTTGCCGGTTGCGCATGCGTTAACGGTACGGGTGGGTTGCGCCAGCGAGGGTTTTCAAGCGATGCTCATGCCCGCTTGTGGTACGCAGAAATTTCTCGAGTTTCTTGAAATGAATCACGACAGTGCACCAGTCGTGTTGGACAGCGTCTTGTCCCTCCAGCCCCACGAGCAAGTGTACGTCGCGGAGACATACAACATTCAAACGTTCTTTCCCCCAAGACACCGGCTGGGCGCGTGTGGGCGCGATCGCCTAGCGCCGTGCCTCAACCCTGACCTGGACCTCTCCGCCCTCCAGCGACAGTACGTGTCGTTGTGCCGTGTCCTTGCCTCACATTGTCTCGACGCGGTGCCGTTGCTTGTGCAGGGCAACCCGCTGTGCGTGTTGGCAGTGCCCTTGTTCTTGCAGAAAGTTCACGCTTTGTTTGTGGCGTGTGGTGTGTCTGCGCTGCGTCGCACAGGTACCCCAGCACCCCGCTCAAGCCTGCACACGTCGTCGTGGATGACTTGCTTACAGACGAAGCCCTGCGTGGGCTGCGACACCTGGCCGAAGAAGGCACCGTTTGGCATGACCCAGCCGTGAGTTGTGTGGCGCTGTTTGGGGTGACAGTGGCGGTGGTGCTGGTGCTGCCGGGTGGTGTGAAACGCACACACGCCTGAGTACGATGGGTGACGTGTGGGTGTGTCGCTGTGACGATGTGTTGTGCCGGCAACAGGACGGCTGGATCGGCACCTCGCTGCAAACCGGGTTTGTGTCAGAAGTCGTGCTGCGCGTGGCACTGGAGCTGCGGGAGGCGTTTCCAGACATCCTGTGCCACCACGAACTCCGCAGTGTGTGGTCGAAGAAGTGCGTCGTTTCAGCATGTGGGCGTGTTTGTTTTTACCACGTGCACTTTCACCCTTCCTTCGTGTTGTTGACGTGGCTCCCCGGGTCGAATCGCGTCTGTGGCGTGGTGTCTCATGGTGCGTTGGTGGGAACGGTGTGCCTCCGCATCGTGCAGGTACGACAACACCATTGTGCCGGTGTCCGAGGAGGAGCATGCTGCGTGGGTGTCGAAGAAGGCGGCTGAGGACGCATGGCGAAAAAAGAACAAACACGCGCCGTTTGATGAAGACGCGGCACTACCTGCGTTCCCCCACCTGTCCAGCAACGTTGTTACTCGACCTCGTGGCCGTGCTGGTGTCCCGGTCCACTTTGATGACGCCGCTGTCAAGGTCAACATGTGGATTACGCGCCCCGGTGCCGGTGTCACCGAGGACGATGGTGGTTTGGTGCTGTACGTAGTGCAGTCGTCGTTCGCGGCGCGGGCAGCCGATCAACCTTCTCGAGCCTATCAACCTTCTCGGGTTGTGGGGTTGCGTTGGCCGGGTACGGTGTTGACGCCTCCTCTCTCTCTTGTGTGCACCACCAGATATGCGAAACCCGCGCCGTTGGAGTGGGATCCGCTCACCACAACCCCGGACGCTGCTCGGGAGTGGTTGCGCGCTCACAAGGCTGACGAAGCACATGTGGTGGCCCATCGACCCAATCGTGCGGTGATCTTCGACTCCAGTTTGTTTCACGAAACCGATGGTGGTTCGTTTCAGAAAGGGTGAGTGCGGGGAGTTCGTTGCGGCATTGTGGGTGTGCGAAGCTGCACGTCGAACCCACCAGCTGAGATGCTTGCGGTGCCAGGTACCTCAACAAACGCATCAGTGTGTCGTTTGTGTTCGGATTTCGTGGTGACACTTGCTCATCGTCGTCGGCGTAGCTCGTGGTTGTGATATCGAATAACATTGCAAGTGCTAGGCATGATGCGAGCCACTGCACGTTGTACAAAGCGTGTGGCGTGTGTGAAAAGGTTCGTCAACGAAAGCGATGAGAGACAAGCTGAGGTCGTGTTACGCACCTACATACACACACTTCATCGACTGAAATTTTCTGCGTGCACCCAGCACAACTACGCCTTGGGCCACGTGCACCAGATCCTCAAGCACATAACACAACTCATTGTGCAACACGTCTTGCATCGTGTGGCATCATGCCTCCATTTCTTCCGCCTCTTGGCGCTCTCGAATAATGACCGGAACCGACGTGGGTGGGATCATACCCATCTCCGTCACCACCAATGCGACATGCTCCATCGGGGTCAAGTCGTACACAAGATTCAACAACCGCAGGCTGCATCGGCACGAAACACAACACAACACAACACAACACAACACAACACAACACAACACAACACAACACAACACAACACAACACAACACAACACAACACAACACAACACAACACAACGCACAAAAAAAAGTGAGCCCCACAACAGTTCGACATCACACAAACACAGCGCAACACCAGCGCAACACAGCGTGTCACAACGCGACGCACTCAGGGTTGTCACGCCAGTCACTGAGCGGCTCCTTGTCGTCCACGCCAGCCTTCTTCTGGCTCTTGCCCGATCGATGGGAAGCAGACCCCGCACCTGCACCGGCGCCCGCACCAGCGCCCGCGCCTGCCGCCGCAGCCACCCGCTTCTCGTAGGACCGAAGAGCGGCGTTTTTGGGAGGGCGGCCGTCCTTGGTCATGAGCAACGCGTCGGGGTCGCCCAGCTCGTTGTAGACAATGGAGTCGATCTGCACACGTTGTGAAAACTGTGCCATCACGCCGTGGGAAGCAGCAACAGCATGGGGAGACAATGCAAAGGAATGGGGAACAGCGTAGGAACACACACACACACACAGCGAGACAATGCAGGTGAGGCAACCTGGGATGTGGCACCAAGACAAGCTAGCCAACGAAGGCCCACCTTGTACGTTTCGCAGCAAAACAGCACCGGCTTATTGAAAGAAGCAGCGACGGTGGACACAAGCCCGGTTCCAACTCGAGACAACGCTGCTCCGTTGGACAACATGGAAGCGGCACCGAGGATGACCTTCGTCACGTCCTTCATGACGTACGTGAGCGCGTTCAGCCAAATGTACGTGCACCTGAGCCCGTGGCGTTCCAGTCGCTGCAACAGGTCCTTGCCTTCCAGCTGTGGCCGCGCATCGGCAATGATCACTCGGAAGTTGATGCCTCGGTCATGTGCTCGCTTCAAGGACAGCTCCACCACGTTGGAGCGGGCGTAGGTGAGGATCACGTCGCCGTCCACAATCTTCTTGTGGTCCAGCAAGTGTGACACAATGGCGTCATCGGCAACCTGAATGCGCTCCTGGATGTAACGGTCGATCTCGTACAGCACCTCATGTTTCGCTTCATCGTCGGTCCATGTCAACGGCAGGTTCGCAATGACGCCGCGCACAAACCTGTGCGCTCCGACAGAAATAAACGAACACCCGGTGCCGTCCACACAATGAGAAGACCACACAACAACAACAAACAACAACAAGGCAATCCACACACCCACACAAAAGAAAACAAAAACAAACAAACAAACGTGCGGCAATGTGTGATAATGCACCACGACGCACCGAATCGCATTCCCAGTGCCAAAGGAATGTGGGCGGCACTTGGCGAGGAAGTCAATTTGAACACGCAACCGCTTGTCCAAGTCGCGGGCCATGGCCTGGCACACAAAAAACAAGGGGGGGGGGGGGGGGGGCAGGCAACAGAGAGGGAAAAGAGCGGGCAGGCACATCAGCACGCCAGCGCCAGCATCCAATGACACACACACACACACATACACACACACACACAGCGAGTGACGATACCTGGTTGGGCGGGGTGGAGTAATCTTGAATCACCGCTTTGAAGGAGTTGAGCATCGCCACACATCGGGCGTTGGCGCCACGAATGAGACCCTTGCTGTACTTGAGGCCCAGACGCAGGATGGCGGGGTGTACATCTTCCGTCTGGTCAACCCTCAAAGTGAGTGACTGCAACGACCAAGACGATCGAACCCGCCTCACCCCATCCCTTCCCTTCCCTGCCCTACCTTCGAGAAACCGACGTTGGCGGACAACGATGTGGTCAACTCATACTGTGCAAGATGGGAAAACACGGGGACCTGTTGCAACCCACCGCACCCAGTGGCACACACATTTTGGTGTTCACTCCCCGTCAGACGGCAGCATGAAACGACGGCGCCGGGACCATGGCCCTTGTGGTACGGTACCGCAACACACGCGCACCTCATTCATGTGTGGGCTGTAACCCTTTCGGCCTCCTCCACCCTTCGCACCTCCACCCTTCTTGCCCTGCTTCTGTCCCTTCTTGCCTCCCTGCTTCTGCCCCTGCTTCTGTCCCTTTTGCCCCTTCTGTCCCTTCTGCCCCTTCTGCCCCTTCTGTCCCTTCTGTCCTTTTTGCCCCTTCTGACCTTTTTGCCCCTTCTGTCCCTTCTGTCCCTTCTGTTGCACCAACGTCCGTCACCAGGTCCATGGCGGTCAGACAGGCCCTCTTACCCCCGACACACACACACACACACACACACACACACACACACACGCCCAACACGCCAACCCACAAAACGCCCCTCACACGCAAAGCACGCGCCCCGTACCTGACCCTTGCGAGATTGCGGCCCTGCAGGTGGCAATCCGCCGCCACGCTTGCCGCCAGACCCGACGGAGCTGACGCTGGAGGTGCGCGCACGGCTGGTGGCCACTGGCATGGCGGGTGGCGCGGCGCCGCCGGCGGGGGTAGCTGCAGCGGCGGCGGGTGCCGGTGCAGGAGCGGGTGGTGGAAGGACGAGCGAGGAGGGCTGTGTCACGCCAAGAAAGGGGGGAGGGGGCAGGGCAGGGCCGGTGAGAAAGAATGAAGGACAAGCAGAACAAACAAAGGAGCGGCAGCAAACACACACCGCACACACACAAAAGACGAAACGCAGCGCCGACGTGGGGTGGTGCAGCCGCGCAAGGGAACTGCACACGTACCACCTCGCCGTCCATTCCCTCTACCACTGGACTCCAGCCTGTGAGCTTGCTCTTCTCATTGGGAAGAGCCGGAGCTTTGCCCTCGTCCAACGCTTTCTCTGCACCATGCACACCGACACACACGGCCAGCCATCAGCACTCGGGATGCCCACCCTCCAGCACACGCCGCCCAGGCCACTCCCAAGTCCAAAAGCCCTCGACGCCATGCCTGCTACAGCGGCGCCACGCACCAATGCTCTGCATGACGTCCATGGTGACAGACAGACAGCACGGCTCCGCAGGGCAGTGAGCAGTGCCGCCAATCGCGCAGACATGGTCATGACAGTTGGTGTATTCATTTGACAAATGTTTTCTTGTTTTCTTTCTTTCTTTCCTTTTTGTTTTGTTTTGTTGTGCTGTGTTGCGGCCGACAGCGTCCGACCCCTCTGCCCCCCACCTTTCCATGTGCCCGCACGGCCATGGACGAGGCTAAGTCGAACGCCAGTGGCCAAAGCATGTCCTCCGATGCTGCGACTGCGGAGTCACCCCGTGTTTCGCGGCCACTGAGCCGCTTCCCTGCCGTGGTCGTGACACAGTGCGTGGACGGTGTTGCGGCAGAGATGCGGCAGTGGGACGCCCTTCGAGACGCAGGTCAGGACCATGCTGCCGGAGTTGTTGACTCTATCACTAGAAGAGGGTAGGGAAGGTGCTCTTTGCCCGGTGGGGGCCTGCGTGCTTTGCGGGAGCACCGCCCCCTGACCTGTGTGCTTCCTTGTGTGCCACGCAGCTATG
>Ga0213833_1002751_pt1 | contig 11180 bp, 5 predicted proteins | sample SWATP21_FD_160575 | JGI IMG/M metagenome (GOLD analysis project Ga0213833, IMG submission 160575) | Coastal seawater microbial communities from Marineland, Florida, United States - SWA TP2 #1 | ecosystem: Environmental > Aquatic > Marine > Coastal | place: USA: Florida | collected 2016-08-14
TCGACCACCCGAACATCGTGCCGCTGCACATCTTCTCGCAGCGAGGAGGCGAGCGCTATTTGGTGATGAAGTACGTCGAGGGCCAAAGCGTCGACGACCTCATCAAAGACGGCGGCCAGGTGTCGTTCGTTGAAGCGCGCGAAATCTTCAGAGCTTTGGTGTCCGCCCTCGACTTCGCCCACCAAAAAGGCGTCATCCATCGCGATGTCAAACCCGCCAACGTGTTGCGCGCCGACGACGGACGCATCTTTCTCGTCGACTTCGGCATCGCCAAACAAGAGACCGGCAACAACGTCACGCAGACCGGCATCTTGATGGGCACCCCCCAATACATGTCGCCGGAGCAGATCAAGGGCATGGCCATCGACGGCCGCTCTGACCTCTACGCGGCGGGGCTCCTGCTGTACGAAATGCTGTGCGGCGTCCCTCCGTTTCAAGGAGAGAAGACGTTCGCGATTTTGCGCGCCCACGTCGAGGCGCCGATCCCCGATCCCCAGCTGCTGCGCGACGACGTCATCCCCGACGACTTGCGCAGCGTTATTGCATCATTGATGCAAAAGAACCCCGACGAGCGTCCGGCCACCGGCGCAGAAGTCATCGAGATGCTCGACGGCAAGCGGGCGTTGCAAGCGCCCGAATTCGGCGTCGCGCCGCAGCCGGCGAACAAAACGCCGGTGACGATGGACATTCCCCCCACCGCCATCGAAGACGCCTTTCGCCAAAGCCATGAATTGGACTTCGCGCTCGACGACGACATCGCATTGCCCAAGAACCGAGCGCCGTTCTTGTTCGTCTTGGTGCTCGTCGTCGTGGCTGCGCTGGGGCTCACGTGGAGCTACCGTCACGACCTCTCGAAGCTGGTCTTTGGCGGCGAGCAGACGGTTGAGAAAAAGCTGTCGTTGAAAGACCGCGCCCAGGCTGAGCTCGACAACAAAGACGGGCAAGCGGCGCAGACGCTCCTTGAAGTTCATCTGCAAGACCACCCCAATGACGTCGAGGCCTTCGCCAAAGTGGGGCACGCGTTGTTGCTGCTGAACAAGCGTGAAGAAGCCAAAGCACACCTCAAGAAGACCCGCGCGTTGGCCAAAGCGCAAAAAGACCCTGCGAAGTTTGCCGTCGACATTGCTGCGTTGCAGGCGGCCATCGACGCACACGAACACGACGAGCGCGAGCGCATCGCGGCCGAAAAGCGAGCAGCGGCCGAACGGGCTGCAGCGGCAAAAGCCGCAGCCGAGCGCGAGCGGATGAAGCTGCCAGTGGACCTCACCAACGCCCAACTGCTGGCGGTGACCGACTCGCCCAAAGCACAGACGCAAAAGCGCAACTGCTGGGAGACGATCGTGCTGCGCAAAGACCCGAAGGCGACGGCCAACATCACCATGGAGTTGCGCATCCATGGCGACTCGGGTCGGGTCACCAAGTCGAAGGTTGTGCGCCGTACGTTGAACAACAAGCGCTTCGAGGCTTGTCTCGACAAAGTTGTGAAGCGTTGGCGGTTCCCTCGGTTTCGGGGGGCGGATGTTCTGCTGAACCACGTCATGGAGTTCCGCTCGAACTAGGCGTGCGCATCCACAAAGTCCGGATGTTCTTGGCCGGTTCACGGTGGCGTGATCCCCCTCCACACACGCCAAACGGCAGGTCAGGCGGGTATGGACAACATGCCGTCGAAGACCCTGCATCTGCTGCCCACCCTCGCGCCCCTGTCGGCCGCGCACGGGACGTCGGCGGTGAAAGACGACAAAGGCGCGACAGCTTCGCTGCAAGCGCTATGGTCGACGGACGCTGCGGCAGATGCCGCGATGTCACCGACGAGGACGCACTCTCTCATGGCCCAAGCAATGCATGAGCTGATCGACGGGCTGTCCGTCTTGCAGCAAGCAACCGCTGCTGGCGACGTCGACGCAGAGACCTCTGCGTTGCAGCAGTTGGCCGCGCGGTGGCTGACGGCGTTGGCGGCGGTGGGGGCGCCTCGAGGACTGCTGCGGTCGGTGCAGAAAAACCTCATGCTCATGGCACGCATGCCAGAGCGACCTCCCATCGACGGCGCGCAACATGCCATCGCCGACCTCGACGACGCGCAGTTGGCACACACGCTGCTGGGCATGCTGCGGGTGGCAGAAGAGCGAGAAGAACTGCGCCCTGTCGACGCCGTCGACGTGGACACCGTCGAAGACATGAGCCAGCCCCTGGCAAAGGCGCTGCAACGTACATCGCGTGGGTTGGTGGCTCTCGACGACCTCGGTGAGGCGCTGAGCTTGCGGCCCGACCAGGCAGCGTCGCTGTGGTTTGCGCACGGGCTGCTGTTGTGGGTCGAGGCGGAGACGAACGCGACGTTCTCTCTGTCGACGTGGTTGCAACGACGGGGTGCCCACCCCGGCCTGGTGCGCTCGGCTGCGTTTGCCGACCAGTTGCCGGCGTTGCCCGACAATGTGGCCGACGCCTTGACGTCAATTGGTGAGGCTCGGGCTGTGGCGCTGTGGACGCTGACGGCGCACCTCGCCGACCGGTTGGAGTTGGCAGCGGAGGCACCGCCGTTCGCGGCGTTGGTGGCGAAAGCACGGTTGTCGCCGGCGGAGGTGGCGGACGTGCTGGACCTCTGGTCGACGCTGGATGCGGACGGAAAATTGTAGGGAAAAGAACTGCGAGACGATGCCGGCGCCTGCATGCTTTGTGCTGCCGGCGCCTGCATGCGTTGTGATGCCGGCGCTTGCATGTGTTGTGATGCCGGCGCCTGCATGTGTTGTGATGCCGGCGCCTGCATGCGTTGTGATGCCGGCGCCTGCATGTGTTGTGATGCCCCAAGGAGTTGTCAACGCTGGGACGAAACTCGAGCTGAACCCGTTCGGCACCAGCAGCATCCATGCGTTGGTCTTTGGCGGGCTGCGTTCGGTGAGAAACACACAGCTACGATCGCTTTTGCCTCCGTTTTCGCCGCCCCTTGTTTGGCGGGCGACGCTTTCGAGGGGTTTGGCTTTGGTCTCGCGACGCGTTTTGGGGGCAGCGAACGCCGACCCCTGCGCACTGGGGAGCCGCAGCCGAATCTCCAGGTCCTCGACGACCACCACGTCGTCATTCGCACCCACAGGACACTGTGTCGATGAAGGAGCAGCAAAGAGAGGGGCAAGGCTCCCTTCGACAAGGCTGTGGGGCTGAGCTGATGCGGAGGCCTGCAATGCGATGGAGCGCAAAGCACCCGTAAGCTTCGCTCCATCGAGAAAGGGCAACCAAACACGCGCTCGTCTTTCGACTCGCAGAAGGAAGCCATCCAATGCCTTCCACTGACGCACGGGGTGGTGAACCGCTGCCAGCTTGAACAGGTCGATGTGCTCAGTGACAAGCCTCTGCAAACTTGCAGACAATCGGCGAGTTGGCTGCTGCGCAACGCGGCGGAGGTCATCCGCAAACCTTTTCTCTGCGAACGCGATTGCCTCGTCGAAGAGCTGGTCTTTGGTGTTGAACTGCCGATAGAGGCAACACCGCGTGATGTTCGCGGCACGCGCCACGCCCCTCGTCGTAGTGGGGCCAAAGCCCCTCTGGATGAACATCGGAATCGCGACGCTCAACGTGTCTTGTTTGCCCATAGGGACCTCACGGAAAAGAGAAGAAGGGCAAAGCCCTTACCTTCTATCCGTTTCTCAAACGGCGACCCTGCAGCTGATCCAGCACTTTTTTCATTTTTCGACAGGCCCCCGCCAGCATGCCGGCGCCTGCACCCAGCACGAGGCCGGCGCCTGCACTCAGAACGAGGCCAGCGCCTGCACTCAGAACGAGGCCGGCGCCTGCACCAACCTGAACGCAAGCGCCTTCCCCAAATCAGAACGGTCCTCTGTCTGCTATGCAGATTTCTTGTTCTTCTTGATGCGCGCCAGCCCGTCCTTGGCAAGGCGGCGAATTTCGGCATTTTCGTCCGTCGTCGCTTTCTTCAAGGCCCGCTTGAACCCACTTTGTTCGAGCCGATTCATCGCCCACACCGCCAAGGCCCGCATTTCGACGTCGGGCTTTTTGGCATCGTCAATCAGCCGTCTTGCCACGCGTTCGCGGCCGCGCTTGTCGGGAGCTTGGCGAAAGCGGTCAATGAGGTCTTCATAGACGGCCAGGAGGTCGTCTCCAGACGCCGCGAGCACCGAGCTCAGCAACTGGTCTGCCTCCGGGTTCATCGGCGCGGCGTTGGTGACTTCACCCAGCCCCTCGGCGACGCGCGACGGCAGCTCGTCGACGATGTCGGCCTCTTCAATCTGGTTGGTCATGACCGCAACGTCTTCGAAGCCAGGAGGAGGACGCGCAGGTGCCTCGTCGGGCATTTCTTTCTTGTCGGTGACCTCTTCATTGATGCCGGCGGGGGCCTCGTCGCCCCCTCCGATGGGAGGGGGAAGCAGGCTTGGGTCTTTCTGCTCGTCCAACTCGCTCAGCCCACCGCCGACCTTGTTGAGGTCAATGTCACGCCGCATTTGCGTTGGCTCAAGGTCGGCTTCGGCGTCGTAGGTGCCGGTGCCCACGCGAGGAGCGGCACTCGATGCAGAGGCAGCGCGGGCGACCTGGTTGTGGGCGATTTCTTTGCGAATGTCGGCGACATTGACCGCGGCCGTCTCGTCCAATTCCGACACGGGGTCATAGCGGCCGGTTCCGACCATCGGCGTCAACGCTCCGCCGTCAGCACTGTCTTCGCTGACGTCGTCGTCGGCAACTTCGGAGCTCGCAGCAGGCGCTTCGACCGAGACTTCCTTCGGGGCTTCTGCGGCGGGCGTCAGACTGGGCAGCGGAATGCTGGCGGCCAAAGGAGCGGGGCCTCCGTCCATGATGGCGGCGCCCGTCGTCGAGGCGGCCGGAAACGACGCACGCAGTTGCTCGCTCAACGGCCGTGGTTTGGGAGGCACCGGCTTTTCTTCGTCGGCTCCCTCTTTTCGTTTGGGGGCGCGAAACAAGTCGAGGGCGTCGAGGTCGCCGGTTTCAAGCGTCGGAATCTCCTCGGAGATTTTCTTCGCGAGCTCTTGGCCCTCTGTGTGCGCGGCCGCCAACAACGTCGACAATCGTTGTGGCAACTCGAGCGAGGCCGACAACACATGAACCTTGACGATGTCGTCGTCGTTGGAGATGTACATCCCCTCGTACACGGCGCCGCCGCCTGTGGTTTCTTTGAGGGCGCCAATGGCTTGGTCAAATGCCTCGGCCGAGAGGGTGCCAAGCGCGCTTTCGGGGCCGGTGATGACGACGGAGAGGTAGGGGCAGCCCTTGAGGTTCAAGCCTTGCGCGAAATACTCGCCACCGTCGACGCACAAGCGGGCAGCCTCCACCACGGAGTCTGCGTTGACCTCTCCGTCGAGGGCGATGGTGTGGCTGTTCAGCACGCCACCTGACAGCAGCACCTTGCGCAAGTCTTCGCCGTCGAACGACTTGATGGAGTACCAGCCCTCGTGGCTGTTGATGCGGTTGATGGCGTCGAGACTGGAGAGCACTGCAGCGTTCACCGTGGGGTAGAACTTGCCCATTCCGACGTCTCGGTGCGTCTGCAAAAGTCGTTCGTTGTCGACGAAGATGCGGCCATGAAGGCTCTTTTGCACAAGGGCGTTGGCCGTCTTCACAGCATTGACTTTGGTGATGCCACTTTCGGAGTGTGACGGCAGCGTCGACACACACAGCAAAGGCATGTCGAGGGGCGCGAGGGCCTCGATGAGTTCATCACAAGCGGAGCCCGTGCCACCGCCGAGCCCAGCGAAAATGAGAATGGCGTCAGCGCCTTTGAGTTTGTGCTGCACGGCGTCGCGAATGGCTTGGGCGTGCTCGCGGACGCAGGCACGGCCGTATTCGGGGTCGCGCCCGGCGCCGTCGCTGCCCTCGAGGCCGATGAACAAGCGGTCGTCTTCGGGAACGTCGAGGTCTTCGCTGCGAGACAGTCCCTGCAAGTCGGCGTGGGCGGTGTTGCACACCAGAGCCCGGTAGCCACGGCGACGCCATTCGGCTGCCAGGTTGCCGCCGCCTTGGCCTAGGCCGATGGCGCACAAGTCGAGGGAGCGGGGATCCACGTCGTTTTTCATCTCGAACCTTCTGCAGCCTTCAGCGGGGCACCGTCGGCGTTGTGGAGCGCAGACCCTAGCAGAGAGCCAAGGCTCGCTGCAGGCGACGCATCTAAAGGACATCACCTACATGCGCACTTGGAGTGAACGGTGTCGTCGGTTGTTTGCCCGAAGGGGAGTTGATGGGTGCGGCTGGTGGAGACGATTTTGATTTCAGGGGCTTACCTGCTGCTCCGGTTGTCCTTAAATGGTGCAGGCGCAGGCCTCGCGCAACATGCAGGCGCAGGCCTCGCTCAACATGCAGGCGCAGGCCTCACGCAACATGCAGGCGCCTGCACCTCACCCCAGCCCAATCTTCTGCTCCAGCGCCCGCAGCCGATGTTGCGCCTCTGCCCACGCCGCCATGTAGGCCTCGCTGTCGCGGATGGACCGATGAAAATCACCCCGTTCACCAATGAATTTGCCGCCCACCATGACGCCATACAGAGCTGACGCCACGTCGCCGTAGCAAAGGGCATGCACCACATCCGTCGCCGGCCACAAGCCGGGATGGTCGGGGTCGACGACGAGGATGTTCGCCAACGCACCTTCCGCCAGCACCCCGCTCGATTGCGCCGGATGCAGCTGCCCAGGGGCGTCCCACACCAGACGAAGCAACTGCTCCGGCGCCCGCACCTGTTCGCGTCGGTCGAAATCGGCGTTGCGTTCGGCCCACACCTGCTTCGCGTCGTCGAGCGCGCCCGATTTGGCAAACGTCGCCATCGACGCCGATGCTGTGACGCCAAACGATGGGCCACCGGCCACCAGGCGCAGCTCCTGTTGCACGTTCATGGTGTCGTTGCAGGCGCCTGCATCCGTGCCGACGACGACGGGAATGCCGTCTTGTTGAAACGGGTGTGCTCCAGTGGGGAACCCAAACTGCACCTGCGAATGCGGGCAGTACCCCAACGTGTGTCGCGATGGATGCAACAGCTTCTTGTCGTCATCGCTGATGAACAGCCCATGCACCAACAAAAAGCCACTCCCCCCGTCGAGGGCGCCGACATCATGCAAATACGCCACTGGCGACTTTCCGTGGCGTTCATGGCTGCGTTCGACTTCTTCGATGCTTTGTGCGACGTGCGCATGAATCGGCAGATTGTGCTGTGAGGCCAGCTGGCTCACGCGACGCCACAACGACGGAGACACGGTGTCGGTGGCATGCGCGCCCACCGCGGCGACCACGCCGTTGTCTGCATACGTCGACGCCAACAATGCCTCGGTGTCGTGCACCTGTTGGTCGAGCCACACCGCGCCGGGGCCACCTTCGTCTTGCAGCGTCGGTGCCACGACACCGCACAGGCCCACCTCGACGAGGGCATCGGCGACGGCTTGGCCGTAGTAGTAGTGGTCCCACACCACGCCGGTGCCGCACAACACGCTCTCGAACGCGCCCATCCGGGTGAAGGCTTTGACGTCGTCAGCGCTCAGGTTTTGCTCGAGTTTGTAGAACAAGTCTTCGACGACGTTGCCTTTTTGCGCAGCAAGACCGCCGATGCCTCTGAAGGCACACATGGCGAGGTGCGTGTGGGCGTTGACGAACGCGGGGCACAACACGTGGTCGCTAAAGTCGAGCAACTCAATGCCGTCAGATTTGGCCGCCAGGATGGCCGGGTGCGTGAAGTTCATCTCGAGAAAGTCGTCTTCATCGACTTCTTCGACGGCCACGATGCGGGCGCCATCGACGCCGATGGCCGCCGGCACCACGCGCAACGCGCCCTTGGGGCCAGCTGCATCAGGCAGCACCACTCGGTTGGCAAACAGCACTTTGAACGAACTCACGTTGACTCCGGTGTCAGCAATTGCCGCTTGTGTTGAACGGCGCCATCGACGCAATGCGTCGTATTTCTCGACGACAACCAGGAGGTCAGCGTCGGGCTGCGGAGTCTACGAGAAAATGCATCAGATGCCGAGTCCAACCTTGAAGGGGGAGTGGAGGCGTGACAAACGGCAGGCACCAAACGTTATCTCTGAACGACGAAGTGACCCTGCAGGCTCGATGAGCCAGTGGAAGGACCGCACCCATGGCTGCCAAGAAAAAGTCCACCGCGAAAAAAGCCCCCGCCAAAAAGGCCTCCTCCAAGAAGACTGCGGCAAAGAAGACTGCGGCGAAGAAGACTGCGGCGAAGAAGACTGCGGCAAAGAAAACCGCCAGCAAAAAAGCGCCGTCGAAAAAGGCCCCCTCGAAGACCGCTCCGTCGACAAAGTCGGCCAAGCGCGCGTCGGCGAAGATGGTGGGCGGACTGCCGTCGCTGAACCCCAAGGCGGCCGGCAAAGTCGAAAAAGCGCAAGTCATCGAGTGGTACCGCTTGCACTACATGACGCGCGAGCTCGACGACCGCGCCAGCAAATACATCCGTCGTGGCATGGGCTGGAGTTACCACGCTCGGTGTTCGGGGCAGGAGGGCATCCAGATCGCCCTCGGGCAGAGCTTCCGCCGCAACAAAGACTTTCTCTTTCCGTACTACCGCGACACGGCCACCGTCATCGGCGCGGGCATGGCGCCGCGCGACCTCTTCTTGAATGGCCTGAGCCGCGACGAAGACCCCTGCTCGGGCGGCCGCCACATGTCGAACCACTTTGGCGACCCCAAGGTCGGCATCCAAAACGTGTCGAGTTGCACCGGCAACCACACCCTTCATGCCGCCGGCGTGGCACGCGCCATCAAGTACTACGACGACGACGGCGTCGCCTTCTCATCGCATGGTGAGTCGGCTGCGTCAGAAGGCTACGTCTTCGAGGCCATCAACGGTGCCTCGCGCGAAAAGCTGCCGGTGGTGTTCGTCATTCAGAACAACGGATTTGGCATTTCGGTGCCCACCGTCGAGGCCACGGGCAACCACGAAGACGTCGGGCAGAACTTCTCGGGCCTGGCCAACGTGAAGGTCATCTCCTGCGATGGCACCGACATCTTTGACTCGTGGCGCGGCATGCAAGAGGCAGTGCTCTACGCGAAGTCTGGCCAGGGCCCCGCCGTCGTCAGCGCCAACTGCGTGCGCATGGGCGCGCACTCCAACTCTGACGCGCACGAGCTGTACCGCACCAAAGAAGAGATTGCCGAGACCGCCCAATGGGACCCCGTCGCTCGTTTGCGCGCCCACATCCTCGACGCCAAGCTCATCACCGAGAAGAAGCTTGAAGCCCTTGAAGCTGAAGTGCGTGACACCCTCGACGCCGACGCCGCGTACGCCGAAGCCGCGCCCAAGCCCAGTCCCGAGAGCAACGAACTCTTCGTGCTGCCCGACCCCTACGACCCCGTGAAAGAAGGCTGCGACACGGCCGCGCCCGTCGGTGAGGCCACCGAGAAGCTGCGCGAGGCGGTCAACCGCACCCTTAAAGAAGAGTTCCGACGCAACGAGCACACCTTCTTGTGGGGCCAAGACGTCGCGTCGAAAGACAAGGGCGGCGTCTTCAACCTCACCAAAGGCATGCTGCAGGAGTTCGGCAACAAGCGCATCTTCAACGGCCCCATCGCCGAAGACTTCATCGTCGGTACTGCCAACGGATTGTGCCGCTACAACGACGACATCCGCGTCGTCATCGAAGCCGCGCAGTTCGCCGACTACGTGTGGCCGGCCATGGAGCAAATCGTCGAGACCAGCCACGACTACTGGCGCAGCAAAGGCCAATACTCGCCCAACATCACCTGTCGCTTGGCCTCGGGCGGTTACATCACAGGTGGCCTCTACCACTCGCAAAACGTCGAAGCGATCATGAGCCACCTGCCTGGTTTGCGCGTCATGTACCCCGCCTATGCCGACGACGCGGCCGGTCTTCTGCGCACCTGCTTGCGCTCCAAGGGCATGAACTTCTTCTTGGAGCCGAAGTACCTCTACAACCGTCCCGACGCCAAAGGGCCGCAAGGCAGCGACAACTACGCCATCCCGTTTGGCAAAGGCCGCATTCGCCACTCCGGCGACGACCTCTCGGTCATCACCTACGGCAACACCGTGCACATGTGCGTGCAGGTCGCGCAAAAGCTCGCCGCCGAAGGCATCAGCATCGAGGTCTTCGACTTGCGTTGCATCAAGCCCCTCGACGAAGAAGGCATCTTCAACACCGTGCGCAAGACCGGCAAGGCACTCGTGGTGCATGAAGACCACCTCTTCAACGGCATCGGCTCTGAAGTGGCCGGCCTCATCGCCGAGCACTGCTTCACCGACCTCGACGGCCCGGTGCGCCGTCTGGCTGCGAAAGACATCCCCATCGGGTTTTCTCCCGTGCTTGAGAAAGAGACGCTGCCCCAGCTGTCGGACATCGAAGCCGCCATGCGTTCGTTGGCCGCGTTCTGACGTCGACACCACGACCCCGTCGTCAAAGAAAAGCCCCCGTCGTCGACGGGGGCGTTTTCATGGGCGCGAGTCAGTTGCTGATGCCCGCTTTGACCTACGGAGGGGTCACTTCAGACAGCGTGACGCTGTAGGTCGGGCCGGTGGGAAGCGAGCGGCTTCGCTGTCCGACGAAAATGTAGATGTCGCCGGTCGCCACAGCGTCGATGAGCACCGACGCACACTCTCCGCTGTGCACGCCCATCATGCCTTCAGCGTCGCTGCCGAGTGCATTGCCGACGCTGTCGGTCACCGTCATCTCCAGTGCACTGAAGTCTCCGGGGACACAAACGCCGTCTTGAATGGCGGCTTGGTAGGTCGTCCCGGCGACACCGCTGAACACGAAGGTGTCGACGGTGCCATCGTCGCGAAGACCGGTGATGGTGTCGGGAATCATGAGGGGCGTGGCAGCGTCTTCGTCGTTGTCAGGCTCGTAGGTGTCGTTGGGGTGCGTCACGAAGGTCACGTCGTAGTGGCCCCCCTCGCCCTCATTCAGCGGCTGCACTTTGACAAACACCGTCTCGGGCTGATCCGTGGTGCCGTAGCTGACTTGGGAGCAGTACGTGTTGCCGTAGTCGTCGTTGTAGCCAATCTGCGTTTCTCCGTCGGACGCATACATGTACATCTCGGTGTCGAACGAGTTGGGGTTGGATTCGTCGTAGTCGCAGTCGTCTTCTCCGTCGGTGTAGGCGTGCAGCACTTCGCCTGCGCCCAGTTGAATGCGGTAGAGGTGGCTCGGGGTGCCGGCGTCGGCATTGTCTTCGAAGAAGTCGCTGATGGCACCCATGTTGGGCTTCACGTC
>Ga0213833_1002754_pt1 | contig 11169 bp, 19 predicted proteins | sample SWATP21_FD_160575 | JGI IMG/M metagenome (GOLD analysis project Ga0213833, IMG submission 160575) | Coastal seawater microbial communities from Marineland, Florida, United States - SWA TP2 #1 | ecosystem: Environmental > Aquatic > Marine > Coastal | place: USA: Florida | collected 2016-08-14
CAGAGCAACTCGTGTGAACTTCCTCCGTGCAGTGGCGACCGTCCACAGCCCAGACTTGGTCGTGACTTTCCGGTATCTGGCAGCCACCACACGCCAACCAACCAACCAACCAACCAACCACACCACAGACGCACAGACACACATCCCAAGGTACATGAAAAAACAGCAACAACAACCACGGCATGTGTGTGGTGTTTCGGTGTGCAGTCGGGGAGACTCGTACTTGTCGTGTGCGAGAAGAACAACCTTGGCGAAGAGCTGCTTGAAGCGATTGACGCAGTCACCCTCCTCGCGAATCTGCACGAAGGAAACGCGCCACGACCACCACGACAACAAGCACAACAACACATACGTGATGAGGTCGTGGTCATGTGCAACCAACCACACCGCCTGCATCCATCCGCAGTTGGCCAGCAGCAAATCCTCCCGCACCGTTCGGTCAAGGTTGCGATCGGGGACGCTGCTGTTGAACTGCCACAGGCGGAAGGCAAGAACAATATCCGCAGCCCTGATGTACTCCCCACCACTTGATCGCTTCGCTGCAAGGCGCTGGAGGTCCTTGGGGCGCACTGCGCGGCCCGAGAGCATGAGGAGTGTGTCAAAGAAGCGGCACAGCTTGCACTCCGGCTCCTTGAACACTTTTGGGGCCTCCTCCTCGTCGCTGCTGTACTCGTCATCGTCGGTGGGCGGCAGCACATTCTCGAACCCACATAGCACGCATGTGAATGTGGCCACCTCATGGCGGCTGGATGAGGGGGAACCGGGGCTGTGGAGCAGTGCCTGCCTGCTCATGGTGTGGTTGGTGGTGGTGTTCCCGCGATGGCGCAGTTGCAACTCAACACCTGGCGCGTGGAGCTCTGCCGTTGTTTCTGATCCTTACACGACCTGGTGACATGCAATTTACGTCATGGAATGGTGGTAATGTAGCCACACTGCTGGAACATGCGGTTGTGGCTTCCGTGTCTCCCACGGCGTTTTGAGTCACACAACACCGCACTGCTCAGTTGTTGTAGTTCGTGTTAGGTCAATTAATCGAACTATTATGCACCCGTGACTGCTCAGCTCACACACGCCTCAGGTAACACGCCATGGCTGAAGACTGGAGCGCGGATGCGCTATTTGAGGACAGGTGTGTCATTGCGTCGTGTTCCGATTGACGCTGCTCGTCGCCGGTTTGATGTTGGATGGTGTGTGTCACTTGGGTGTTGATGGCAGCGAGGTGGATGTGTTGCTGGCAGAAGAGAACCCGTCCTTGCGGGAAATCCTGAAGCAAGATGACCTCATTCAGGAAGTTCGCTCCCGAAACGCGACACTGCTAGAGTTGTACGTTTGGTGGTGCGGTGGTGTGTCGTTGTGCCGTGTGTACTGGGTGCGGCTTGCTTGGCTCCTCTTGTCTGACGAGCGTTCTGTTGTGGGCCCCCCTCAGTTTGTCGCTGCACGACACGATTTCGCAGTTGGTTGACACTGTCGTCGTCGCAGTTCCGTCGGATGCACCTGATTCAGCTGTTGCATATCGGTACGAAAGTGTGTGTGCGTGTTGTCGTGTCGTGGCTTATGAGGCTCACACGGCACTGCTCCTGTCCGAGGCAGGTTGCCATACATGGCCACGGAGGTGTTGAGCATGCTTCTCAAAATTCCAGCTGCAAGCGACGAGCTTGTGGGTCGACACGTGAAAGGATCCAAGGGCACCACATGGCCCCACCTTCGCAAAGTGTTTGGCGTATTCCGGCGACCTGGACCCGTTGCATCGTACCTGCTGGGGTACTGCAACAAACTCGTTCGTGCGGTGTGCGAACAACGACCAGTTGCCATGCGGCTTCTGCTCAACGATTCCCCCAGCATTCTGTCTGGGGTGCTTGCCCATTGTTACAGTGATGCTGTGGTGGACATCATTGACGCGTTTATGTCTCTCCCCTTTCACGGTGTGTACCACAGCACCGTTGCCGCCACACATCACGCTCACACGCGCGTACACAGCTTTGGTACAGCCTGTGGACCTCACATCCTCCCCGTTGGTTTTCCCCTTTGTGCCACAGGACCCGTGGGTCGCCTTCAGCGCAGTGGCGTGGGGTTTGCAACCGAACAGCTGGTGGTGGTCCCGTTGCGTGTCCTCTGCTCTCCCTCATCCGACGAATATGTTGTGGAAGGCGTCGCGAAGGCCTTGTGCCGGGTGCTCACGACCGGTGGCACTGCCTTGAACATGCAGCACTTGGTCAGCAAGGACACAGAGGCACCTTCCACCACACACATGCGGTCGTCCCTGCTCACAGCTGAGTTTGCTGCAGCCCTTGTGGACTCGCCCGGCGTGGCGGAGATGCTTGTCACCTCCGCACTGCGCCTGGACAGCCCCCTGTGCCTGGGACCACTTCGTGTGTTGGTACGCTGCTGGCACGCTTGGTGTGTTTGTGTGGTTGTTTTTGTGTGTTGTGTTGTGCTCATTTTTGAGCTTGTTGTGGCGGCCCTGCGTGCTTGACACCCGGTTTGCTGTCCTGTGACTGCCGCTGGTGGTGCTGGTGCTGGTGCTGGTGCTGGCGCTGGTGCTGGTGCTGGCGCTGGTGCTGGGGGTGGTGCTGGGTACTGGATCTGGTGTCCAACAGCAAGCTGCCCTCGGTGTGGTCTTTTCTGCGTGGGGTCGTGGTCGAGCGTGTCATCTGCAACGTGCAACAGAAAAGCACTTTGACGCGGTATGCATGTTTGTGTGTATGTGTAGTTGGCCACATTGTCTTTGACTGTTGAGGCACTTGTTGGCTGACTCTACTGTGTCATGTGCACACTTCAGATGGTAGACGTGTTGATGGCTGCAGTGCGGCACTCGAACAAGCCGTTCGGGCGTGCCCGATTGGCTGTGCTGCGGCTCGTGATTGCCACAGTGACGCACAATCACCGCATTCCGCACGAAGTGCGTCATTGTGCATCAGTCTGCTGGTGTCAGCTTGCGTTTGGCGGCTCTCTCAACCGTGTGAATGATTCGTCTGCGGGTGTGGTGCGACTGTTGTCTGCAGGCCGCTGTTCGAACTTTGGCCAGTTTGATGTTTGCTTTCCCCACCCATTCCGTTCTGTTGACCACTCTTGCAAGTTTCTTTGGCACAGCAAGTGAAACGCTCCCCCATATTGTGCACTGTTTTGTTGTCAACTGCGAGTTTCACCACCAGCTTGCCTCCTCGATCCCGACGTTGCGTGTACGTTGGTTGTGCCGTGCAATGCAAGACACACCTGTTTGTGTGTGCCCGACTCATGGGTTGGTTGTTTCCAGCCTGGGGACACCAGTTGTGGGCCGCTGCACAGTGCAGCCAACGCACTCATTGCAGTGCAGGGTCGGCGCCATGTGGAGCAGTGGAAGGACATTGCGGCGGAGCTGGATCAGGACCAAGCGTGGCTGGCACTGCTGCGTGGACCGATGTGTGCCATCAATGTGCGACGTGCTGCGGTGATGGGGGGCGTTCATCCTGACTCCATGGGGTTGCACAAGCCGCAAGGGGATGACGCAGAGGTTGATGCTGGGTAAAGCGTGGCGGAAGTGCACCTGGCACACCCAGTTGTGCATGTCTCTCATTGTTGTTTGTTCCGTTTTCTATCTCCGTATTTGGTTTTTGTTTTGACCAACTGGCATCACTCTACTATGGCACACACACAACGCGTAAACGCAGCACACCTCCCAGTCCCCTTGGGACGCTACCTCTGCATCCTTCAACTCCATGCACGCATCTCGACGCAGGTTGTCTTCGCCCCACGGCCTCAGTGCTGGTAGTTCTCTCGGAAAAACTTCACCACATTCTCCACGTCAATCGCTGTGGTCATCAGCCCCAGCGACAATCGAACACTGCCAATGGGCTTGCGCTGCATGTGCTGACCCGGCGAAGCACCCACTGCCCAGGGTGCCGTCTCCGCGTCGTCGGTATCTGACTTGCGCGGAATGACTGTGGGCGAGGGTGTGCCATCATCCACGTCCTCGCCAGGCGTGAGTGGATGGTGCACCGGGAAGCCAAATCGGGCGCACATGGAGGCCTCGTGGGCATTGTCATTGCTGCACTTGCGCTTGTCTTCGACAGGGCACACATCAATGAAGTCCACCTCGTCGCCGCACGAAGACTTGATGCTCCCAAGGAGCGCCTCCACCTCGAAGTCAGATATGCCGAGGTTGCCAAAGCAGGCGCCAGGGTTGCACTCGCATCCCACTCGCAGGTGGATGCCTGCAGCCGTCGCAGCCGTTTCAACAGTGTGGTACCCCACAACTTCTCCAGCGGGATTGAGCACGTTGAGGTTCACAATACTGCCCTGGCGCATGTGCTCACCGTGGTCAGGCGTGCACACATCCTCGGTGAGGGGTCCGCAGGTGTGGGCACCAAACACGCGGATCACGGGCTTGCCGTTGCTGTGTTGCAGGCGAGACAGAAGGATGTACATGTAGCGTGTCACGGAATGAGCGTGGCTGGGGCAAACGTGGAGTCAGACACTCCAGTCCACAGGGGGAAGTGAGGGTGAGATGGCTGCGTCGAGCACTCACTACACGGGCATCCACGCACCGACGAATCACCCCCATACCACCAAGTCGTTGCAGCACCGCAAAGCCTTGACGCAGGGATGGGATGCCCAAGAAGGACACCTGCATCGCATTAAAACACGGCATGGTGAGACGCATCCCCAAGAACGCACCGCGCCGCACTCGATTTCAACGTCGCGTCCGCACAGCAAGCGTACGCTGCCATCCTCATTTCTGTCCGACGGGCGGGGCTTCAACACTTGGAAGCGATCCTACGGCAAGTGACACAGGGAAGGCCCGGGGACAGATGAGCCAGGGCGACAGGTAGGTAGGTGTGCTGCGATACGTCTTCGTGACGGCTACCCTACCTGTGCTGTCACCAGAGTGATGGTTCCGCCACCAAAGTACTTCTTTTGGAGCACATCTGCGGCTTCATTCCGAATGATCAAGGCACCCAGTCCCGTGGGAAACCCGAACATCTGGTTGCACGCATGGGAGGATGGATGAGTACGCCAGCAGCCACAACATGGAAAACAAACAAGCCTCTGTCGCGTCTCACCTTGTAGAAGCTCACGGACACGAAGTCAGCCGGTACAGCAGACAGGTTGAGGGGCTGTGTGGGGACAAATGCAGCCGCATCGAGCAAGACCATCCATCGAGTGTCGTCGGTGCTCATGGCTTTCACTCGCTCGACCCACGACAACGGATAGAGTACCCCCGCAAAGTTGTCCTGTGGGACACAGCAACACAGTAGGTGTCGTCAGTACAACCACAACGAGGGTTTTTAGGCACTCCACGTCACGCCCACCTCGGCTGGGAAGGCAAAAAGGTTGAACGCAGCTGTACAACAAACAAAACGAAAACACCCACAGCGAGTGTGCAATCACAAATGAGCACGCCGCAGCATTGCATGATACGGCACAGAAACTACCGCCCACAACGACTGCACGCACGTTCTGAGCAAGTGCAGTCACGTGGGCCTTGCTCCAACCATCTGTCCACGTTGTCAGCTGAAACAGCACAGAATCCAGAGGCACCTGCATTGAGGGCCTGCTCTCTGATACCCAAAACCTGCGCAGTGGGCCACCACGAACCACCATGGCCACCACTGCTTGAGAACGAGAACGGGCAACCAGAGCAGAACATCGCGCCCACAGCAACACCTCAATGACCAGCGTTGCGGTTCACGCACCGAGTTGTGGTTTGCCACGAGGTACGCAAACTCGCTGCGGTTCGTCCAAGGGAACTGCTCTCCGACCATTTTCAAGGCACCGGTCGCGCCGCTGGTGAAAATCACGGAGTGGGTGGACTCCGTGACACCAAAAAACCGCAGTACCAAATCTCGGGTCTAGTGTGGCGTGGCACAGGCACGTGCATCCATGACAGCGGGTCCACCCAAGTGAGGCACAAACACACTGGCGGCAACCACCCCCCCTCCCACACCTCTTCCACAGCCACGGTTGCAGCGTGGCTGCTCGGGTTCGCAGAGTGAGGGTTTCCGTAGGCATGCAGTCGCAAGTCCTCAAACACTTCCACAAGCTGGGACTCAAAGTACACTCCAGATCCTGAGAAGCAGTCCATGTGAGAGGTGCGAGCGCTGCACGAATTGCACACCACCCGGCACACGAGGCCGCACCGGTGTAGTCCATGTACGTGTCTCCATGGAACCGAGACAACTCTGTGCGTACAAGCTCATCAATGGTACCGTTATACCCATACCATCCTGCTTCGGCGTAGGTCGCCTCGAATGCGGCCGAACATGCCTCTGGTGAGTCGCACTCCCACAGTGGCGTCTCATCAACAGCTCGCACAGCTGCACCGGCTGCCTGCGACGACATGGCCAGTCCTGCCACAAGGATCAGGGCACACAAGGCAGCGTGTCGCACCATTGTTCGCGTCGCCACAACAAGTGGCTCGTGGGTGGGGGGAAGTGGGTGAATGACAGTGCGTCGGGCACGGGGACTCGCATATGCTGCAGCTGTGACAGATCCGAGTCAGCTGACGTGGCCGGAGTACGCCGGGGTCCAGAAATTCAACCCATTCAATGGTACATGTCTGGTGTTGTACCACCTTCTCTGTGAAGCAACAAAGGAGACGCGACGCGCGGCACCGACGGCGGGCGCGTGGAAGCGATGATGCGCTGATTGACGACAGCTGTGGACGTTGCACACAGCCATAGCGCTGAAAGAGGAGGCTCCAGAGTCTTCCGATGTCCGTTTCACGTGAGGGCATGAGCACGGTGGTGCTTGATTCCGCCATTGTGAAGTTTGTGGACGACCGCCGGGTTGCGACAGCGTGCGAGGATGTGGTTGCGGTGACAGACTACAGGGTGAGTGTTGCGGTGCTGGTCAGCGGACCCTTCGGAAGAACGGCGGAGAGGTTTGATAGTGTGTGGTTGTTCGGTTCGACTGCTTTGTGGGCAGACGTCCAGCATTCGGTGGCAAACGCGTGTCGAAGACAGGATTACGGCCATTGCCGTGTCCAAAACACGCCACCACGTTCTTCTTGCTGCTCTCCACAATGGTTACCTCGCCGCCTTTCGTCTCCAGGTATTGTAGTGGTGGCGTGGCTAGCAGGTGTGCAGTGGTGTGTTGACGTCTGTTGCCTTCCCCTGGCTGTCTGTCTGTCTGTCTGTCTGCCCGTGCAGAGTGGCGTCTTGAAGTGGGCGACACGGTTGCCGAGGGCTGTGAATGACCCTCTCGTATCCACTGTTGTGGACGTGCTTGTTGACTCAGCTGCAGAGTTTGCATACGTGGTCATGTCTGACCGCACGGTTGTTTGTCTGACGATGAAGGTGAGCACGGGTGCTCAGTCATGTGCTTCGTGTCTCGACTGACCTCTCTTCGACTGACGTCCACGTTTCAGGGGCGTGTTGTCATGTGGATCAATGGAGGGGCGTGGGAGGAAAATGACGCGAAGTGCGTGACCTGTGCGAGCCTGGACAGTGTGAATGGGTCACTGTATATCGGTTTCACCGACGGGAACATCTCGGCGTTCTCAACCGAGGTGATTGATGTTGGATGCGCAGCCCCAACTTCTTCTCTGTCGTGCCTCACGCAAGTTTTGTTTCCTTGATTGGCGTAGCGGGGAGAATTTCAATGGGAGAAACGTGCACATCGAGGTCCTGTGTCCTGCTTGTTTGCGGATCCGTACAGCACCGTGGTGTTCTCAGGAGGCGAGGATTGCCGTGTGCGCAGGTTTTCAGCTGCGGTTCGTGGTACACATGGCGCCGTTGCCGTCGCTGAGTGCACGGTGTTGTCGTGTCCTCCACCCCCCACTCTCACACACGCAATGCTGGCTTGCAGGGTGAGCGTACATCCTCGTTTCATGAGGCGCTGGATGTGCCGTTGTCGATGGAAGCCATGGGCAAGTTTTTGCTTGTGCGAACCAAGCACGCAATCGACGTGGTCAAAGCCAAGGTAGGACCCAGCTGCCACGTCACGCACACCACCCCCAACCAACCTTTTACACCCCTTGCTTCTGTGCTCTTTGCATAACGTTCGTCTGGTGTCATGGACCTCCCCATCACCAGCGCCTGCGACCGAATCTTCGCTTGTTGTTTCGATTCGCGCTGCCTGCGGAAACGTGCCCATCCGGTGGCATGTTTGTGGTGCCAGCGGTTGGTCGCCGCGAACCTGATCGCCTGGTGTGCATGGGATTGACATTGGAGGCCGCGTCGTTAGACTTTGCTGTGCGTCCCTCGCTTGTGTCTTGGTGGCTCGCGGGTGGTCTTTCATTTTCCTTGTTTTTGTTGTTCACCAAGTGGGTCGCCTCGGGTGTGTGTCACGACTTGTGTTTTGTTGTTGGTGCAGGCTCGGCTGAAGTGGCCGTATGTGGAAAGATTGAGCACGTTTGGTGACAATGACTACAGCGCGTTGCGTCAATTTGTTGATGCCCATGGCTCCATGGTCGCGTTTGTGATGGCAGCCGTTCTGAGCGTTGTGGAGTGCTTGCGTACGTGTGTGTGTCTACGACCTGCCGCCTGGTTGGGCTGGGTTGCAAGCGGGGGGTTTGGGGGTTTGGTGGTGGTGAGGGCTCTTGTTGCTGTACTCATGGTGGTGTTGCGTGTGAATTCATCCAGAGTTGATAAGCGTGGTGCTTGGACACAGCGCTGTAGCCGGGCGCGTTTCAGACAAGGTTGTCGACATTGCATTGGGGTTTCAAACCCTGGGCTTGCTGGAGGGCGCACCGTCTCTCGCTTTCATCATCGCGACCGCTCTCATGTCGCTCTTGCTCCTCGTAGTCGTGTTCAAGCCACTGGTGGTGTCGTTCATGCGCTCCTCCCATCGTGCTTCGCTCCCCGTCGCATTTTGGGTGGCGCTGAAACTCCTGAGTCGGCTGCTCGTAACCGTTTGTGTGGTACCACTTGCGCGTGTCATGTCCCTCGTCTTGTTTTGTTGGGGCCACAAATGCTCTGGCTTGCTGTGTTTGTCCGACGAAGATGTACGCACAACCCCCTACCCCTTTGCTCCCTTGTTCTCTTGACCATGTGCTTGACGTTGATGTGTGCATGTGTGTGTGCGCTTGCGTGTTTGCCTGCTTTCCACGCGTTTCATCCCAGCCCGAAGTTGATTGGCAAGGCTTTGTGTGTCCTCACGATGGCCTATCTGCCTACGCTGTTGGCATCATCATAGCATCGGTGTTGTACACAGCGATTGCTGTGCGTGTCATGCGTGTCGGTACGTATCCCCAGCACCTGCTGTTTCCGCCTGTTTGGCAAGCCGGTGCAGCGGGCGTGTGCACACCCTTTGTCCCCAGCTCACATGGACATCGATGGGTTGTTGACTGACCATTTCTTATCTGGCGTGAACGATCCCTAGGCACTGGTCTTGCCGGAGTACGACTGTCATTGAACTTGTTCAACGCGTCAAAGGATCGACGCCATCTCGCGCGAGCAACTCATGCGTTGTTTCCGAGTTTGAACAGGTGAGTCTTGTGTGTTTGTGTGTGGTGCTCGGTTGGGGGGTTGCAATGACGGGTGAGTGTGTCTTGTTCATTTGCTTGGCCATATGCAGCCCCGAGTACTGGGCATTTCAAGCTGGTATGAAGGCGTTGTTGGTCTTCAGTAGCTACACAATAGAAGCTTTAGCGGACTTCGGCGTTCTTGCAATGGTGCGTCGGCAAGCGCGTATGTGTAATAGGTGGCGGTTGGTTATCCCTGACTTTGTTGCTCCGAACGCGTCACACATCCAGGTGGTCCTGTCGATCATCATGCTTGCAGCCACAGTCCGAACACCCCCGTTCTACACTGCTGGTTGCAACGGTTTCAAGATCATACTGGACGTGTCCTTGTTGTGGGCGAGTCTAGTCGCGCTGCTTGTTACCTCGGTTCGTGTGAGGGCCTTGCGTGCATGTTGGATTGTCAGGTGATGATCCCCATTGTCATATTCTGCTCCACCAGCTTCCAAGCATGGGAAGTACAGACATCCAAGTGGTGGCTGCGGGAGGATTTGGTGCGATTCTAGTGTTTGGGTCACTGTGGTCTCTCTTCCTTGGGCGTTGCTGTCCAAGTCGCCAGTTGGACGAAGTACGGCACGGCTGCGGTTTGCACGCGTCTGAGCCGCCAGAACGGTCTCACATGACGACGTTGTTGCTTTTTCTTTTCTATTTTTCTGTGTGTGGGGTGGCCGCTGCAGGTGGGCATCATGCGCATGCTTCGCTCCGAGCCCGCAAAACAGCCCGACGATGTCTCGTTTCGGTCTGTGGCCGGTGAGAGCTTTGGTGATGAACTGGACTCCACCACCAACAACAGGCCTTCATCCCTTCGTTTCGGATCAGGGTCGGTTCAACGCCAGGTCGTTGCGGCACAGTGGACACCCACAGCTGCAGAGGCTCGAGCAGCGGTTCGTGCTGTTGTGTTCTGTGCAGTGCACTTACCTTTCATCTCGCCGCCTCGCAACCTCCACGCGTTGTTTGTTTGTTTCGTGCCTTTGCCTCTGCTCCATCCTGTAGGTCGTGCATGGACTGACTCCCGCCTTCTCTGGTGCCATGGTTTTTGTTGTCAGGCCAAAGCGCGGCGAGAGGAAGAGTCAAAGCGTGACGGCGCTGCTCCTGTGACCATCCGGCTTCCATCGTCAGCGGCACGTCGACCCACGGTGATTCACATTGACGGCGCCAAAGCCAGGATTGAGGGAGATGGAGACGTGTCGACGGCTGTTACGCAAGCTGTCTTGCTGTGCGTGGCGTTGTCGTGCCGAGCATGCTCTGGTCGTCAAGCGGGCGGGGCTTCTTGCCATGCATGTGGTCACGTATTTTGTTGGTGTGGTGCAGGTACAATGCCGGCCAGGTCACCGGCGATGAGTTTGCCACACTGGTCAACCAGGATGCGCGCTTCACCTCCATGCTGCGCGCACAGCAACCAGGAACACCTTCGCGCTTGGACGATGGCGGTGCTGGGGCCGGTGCTGGGGCCGGTGCTGGGGCTGGGGCTGGGGCTGGGGACGGGGCAGGCGCACCCACTACGCCCACACACGAGCCACACGCGAACCATGCGCTGCCTGGTATGGGTGCCTCAGCTCCCACACCCAGTTCCATCTTGACTGACGAAGAAGAGGCGAAACTGCCCACGACACCCACACGCCGTCGCGGGAGTGAAACGCTCGTGGGTCAACCCATGTTGACACCACATGAACCAACCCAGGAGGTGCGTGTGTGTGTGCGTGGGGGCGGGGGGGGGGGGGGGGGCGCCG
>Ga0213833_1002755_pt1 | contig 11167 bp, 18 predicted proteins | sample SWATP21_FD_160575 | JGI IMG/M metagenome (GOLD analysis project Ga0213833, IMG submission 160575) | Coastal seawater microbial communities from Marineland, Florida, United States - SWA TP2 #1 | ecosystem: Environmental > Aquatic > Marine > Coastal | place: USA: Florida | collected 2016-08-14
CCTTTTTCCGCACGCGCCACCAAGCTGTCAGTATCCGATGATACGCAAAGCACGCCTACCTTTGGCATCGCTGTTGTAGCTGTCGCGCCTTGTCCTGGCTCGTCTTGAGTGCCGCAGCACTGCCAGCATACGCACTACCGGCGTCACCGGCTGTGCTGTCGCCACCCGCGCCTGCGCCCGCGCCCGCGCCCGTGCCCGTGCCCGTGCTCGTCGCCGCGGCGGGTGATCGGGGTTTCCTGGACGTGTGTGTGGCAGCTTCCTTGGTGGCAGCGGCCAACAACGCGCCCATGCGGCGGTGCTGCGACACACGTGACTCCGGTGCAGCCGTGGCGGCTGCCGAGTCGTGCGGGGATGCGGGCGTGGGCGTGGGAGAACTCCCCAAGGCGCCCGCCCGCACGCCTGTGCGAGCACCGTGCGGGGCGCCGCCAGCGGCTGTTGCTGAACTGGGGGTGTCCTTGCTGGGGTCGAAGCCGTAGAGGCGCTTGGCGGTGTCCACCTGCAGAAAAAGAAAAAAAGAAAAAACAACAACAGCAACAACAACAGCAACACGGGTGACGAGCGTGCAACACCTCTCTTCGTCCCCCGCCCACCCCACCCTACTTTGTGCAATGCAACAACGAGACATCACGTGCAGCACACACACACACACACACACACACACACACACACACACGTACTTGCGTCTGCAGGTCTGCGATCTTGAGCAAACTACGCTCCAGCATCAGTGCAAGCGTTTGCTCGGACTGGCTGAGCCGTCGACCGACTTCGCGCAACGATGACAGCCCAACACTTTCATCATTGGAGTCCTCCATGTCATACTGTGCTTGAGAAATTGGGTGTGTCAGAGCTGCCGCTGGCGCGGGCGCAGAACCAGGAGTTGCTAGCGCTGACGTCGGGGCAAACGTGACACCCAGCAATCCGGCAGCACCACTCGCACCAGCGGCGGAGCGGGTTGTCCCTGCTGCGCGATGTCGGGCATACCATTGTGACTGTGACAGTGTTGGGCGGTGAGAAGCTGCTTGCATCGACGGTGGGACATGGTACGGCGTGCGGGTAACAGACACAGGCGACATCATCGGGACAACCGCGCTGGTCATGTGGTGGGACGCCGGGACACTGGCTGGGAGCGAGTGACCCCCACCGGGCGCCGGTTCCTCGAGGAACGTCAAGGCGGAAGATGTTCCCAGTGTCTGGCGCTTTTGTAGAGCTTGATGCATGCCAACGCCAGAGAGGGAGTGGCTGGTTGGTGTGGTACGCGGGCTGGCACCACCAACGGCACCGGAGCCAGGTTGGACACCCCGTGCATTGCGTCGGTCCGACTCAAACACAGGCTCCCACCACTCTGAACTATCGCCACTTGGTATTGCACGTGGTGAGTCTTCTTTGCGCCCGGTCTTGGGACTGTACAGTGGGCCACCGCGCTCCCAAGACAACTTCCATCCGTACCGGTCCCGTTGCGACTCGCCATCACGAAAGCGAAGCGAGTTGCGCGGAGGTTGAGCTCGGGCGAATGCCATCGCGCCCCACGCCCGTACTCACACGAGTCTCACTGGCCACGCAAATCCATCAGGGGGATGGGGTGGGGCTGCAAAGTGGCGAACTGCACTGCGTGCTGCACGCTTGTGTCGATCCGTAATCACTTCTAGAAATACCCACGCCCAACAACCAGACAATCGATCTTTTTGCCAACAACAGTGCAAGCGATGTGCAGCAGACGCAGCAGGCGCAGCAACAGCACACACAGCGAAACGGCGAGGATGATGCGGTAGGTATTGTGGCTTCGACTTCAACTGTCTGGGTCAAAGTAGGTCACGCGATATGTGGTGTGGGCCCGCCGGTGTCTGTGTGCTGTGCGCAGGTGCCACCTTCGTACAGCCCGGCGTGTGGTGCATGCTGCAGGAGGCTCGAGCCTGCCCTTGCAGCGTCGGTGCATGGCGTACGTTGCGCCTGCGCCCATTGTGCATGGTCATATGTGTTGCTTCTTGCGTGTTCCTTGGAAGTGCAATGGCTGCTCTTGTTCCCCACGCGTGTGGGGTTGGGTTGGGTTGGGTTTGTTGTGCCTGATTGACGTGTGCGTGTGTATCAGGCACCGTGTCAGCGTGGTGCTGCGCGAGAGCATGGATACTGTGGGATTCCTCGGCGAGGAGGTGTCAGTGAAGGCTGGGTTCGCTAGAAACTATCTGATTCCCCAGCAGAAGGCCGTGTACGCCACCCCAGAGAACCGCCAGGAGTTCAAGATTGAGTATGAGGTGCGTCGCCAGACATGGCAGACAAGCATGTACGCCCTGTTTTCTTGACGTGGCTCGGTTGGTTTTGTCACCTGCTTCAGGCCGAAGTGGCTGAGAAGCTTACTCGTGACCGAGAGTTGGCGCGTCTTCGCGCCCGTGTGGCAGATGTTGCGCTCTCATTCGAGCGTGCGACGTCTGACGGCCATGCTTTGTACGGCTCCGTGAGGTGAGGGGGCTGCAGCAAGTGGGGCTTCCATCCATTCTAGGTCTTACAAACTTGGGGTGTGTGAGGTGTTTCAGTGTTACGGACATCTTGAAGGCCCTGAAGGACCTGAAGGTGAAGCTTGACCTCACTGAGTCCGACGTACGCATGGCAGCAGGTAGTGGCACCGCTGACGAGGATGGTGGCAGCGATAGGATCAAGAGCGTGGGCACACACACCGTAGACATCCAATGTGGAGCCAACAACTGGGCCCCCATCTCTGTGGAGGTGGTTGCGGCATGATAGTCAGCATGTTGTGAATCAACTGGGGGATTGGTTGAAAAATTGAATGTTTCAGTATCGCACGCACTATGCACCACACCGCACCACAGCGTGTGGACACAGCACTCCAACAAACGCAGTCGCACAAAACAATGACTGCCAAAACAAAACGATGGGTTGGAATATCTCCCCCCGACAACAATGGCCACGAATCGACCACTGGACGTGACCGCAGCATCGCAGATGACTACGGCGGCCAAACGACACACTTAGCTCAAAACATAAAAGCGCAGACTCAGTTGCGACCGGTAGCCACACACCGCGAAACACGAGCGTCCCAGAACTTCCCACCCACCAACGTGCGAGATGGTTCCTGAGCCAGTTCTTGTGCCGCGATCCGAAGGATGTCGGAAAGTTGTCGCACAAGTCGAAGGTGTGTGATGCCGAGCTTCACAGCGAAGCCCCCACCACGAGGCAACACGGGAACACCCGCACCAGATGCCATGCCACGTTCATCATGCAACAAAGAAAACGATGCGGTGATTCGATGAGCAAGGTCAGTTGCAAGGTGTGACACCGAGGCAACAACTTGACGCAATGACTGAGGTCGCGAGCCATCATCAGTATCGTCGCTGTCCGTGGACACGGTGGACGAAGAGCGCGCCCGCGGCTTTGCCGGAGTGGACAAGTGTTCCGCTTCGAGATGTGACCGCACGACGTCAATGACCATACTCGTGCCCACAAACGGGCCAGCGGTGATGTGTGACCACACCAAGTCATCAAACACCCGGTTGGTCAGGCACACGCCGTCGTGGCGCTTGGCGGTGAAGGCGAACCGAACACGGTGCCGCTTCCGAACAACGGGCGAGCAGTCACTTGATGAGTCATCAAGAGACACAGGTTGTGCAGAAGAAGGTGCAGTGCTGTCGGCCTCGATGTGGGACGAAGAAAGGAGCGCAGCCGTTGACGCGGAGCGGCGCCTGCGACTGCCACACCTTGGAGCTGCGGGTGTGGGTGGTCGCCGTGCCGGAAGGGCACAGGGGCGCAGGGACCAAGTTGAGTTGTCCACACAACGCGTGGCTGCGATGTTAATCTTCAAAGACAGCGCAGCTGCGGCAGGGCACGAGTTGGCGCGTGGGCGTGACACGGCCGAGAATGTGGGTGTGCGCTGCTGCTTGCGCCGACTCTGGAGTTCATCCAGTCTACGCTGCTCGTCGAGGTCAGTTGAGCGTGCACGCTTTCCCTGACGCTCACCACTGGAGACTCGCCACAGGTTGACCGAAACGAGGGCAGACTCGGCCGCAGCACAATGGTTGAAACGCGGAGAAGGCATTGCAGAGAGCACGGCCCTGGTGCTCAGTTCAGTTCGCAAGAAAGTCAAGGGAGACTCGGGCACCGACTTGATACAGTTTGGACTCCACCACGCAACAACCGGATAGAGTCTACCAAGAACCCATCCTGCCAGTATGGGCTTGGGGGGCCAACCTCAACACAACTGTGGCGAAAGGAGTGTGTGAATGAGAGAAGTGTGCAGACGCGCTTCCCATGACACCACACATACACTCGACGCCACACCACGCCTCACAACCCCATCCTCATCACCACACCCAAACATCCCTCCCACCCCGACACGCACACACACCTGTCCTCAGCAGGCCCACCTCACCACTGCTTGCCGCGCAACCAGGTGCAACAAGCGCACACACGTTCTTGCAGTTGCAGCAGCAGTCCACCTCAGCGTGAATCATTCACAGAAACGTCAACGTCAAAATTGCCCGTGTGATATCTTACAATTATCAAACATTGTACCCCGTCGGCGTGTCAACATCCCGCGCACCTTGTCAGCATGGCGACCCCCTTGCCACCTGGTATAGCAGATCCGCATGTTGCAGCTATTCTGCGAGACTATAATGTGAATCCTCGTTTGGGTGCGTAGGCAGTGCTGTTGTAAGGCCCCCTGCCTGCGCTCTGACCGTGCGATGTTGTGTTGGGGGTGTTTTGCCGCCATCAGAGTACCGCACAATCTCAGCCGTGAATGGACCGTTGGTTGTGCTAGACAATGTCAAGGTACGCGCCCATGACTTGTGTACCAATTCGTACTGCGTGTGTATTGCTTCATGGGAGGAGTGACGTGATGTACGTTGCCCATTGTGATGGCAGAAACCCACATACGCTGAGATCGTCAACATTACACTGCCGGATGGCGAGAAGCGAACCGGCCAAGTCTTGGAGATATCAGGAAAGCGGGCTGTGGTTCAGGTATTTGAAGGCACAGATGGGATTGACAACACCCGCACGTCGTGCGAGTTCTCTGGAGACGTGATGACAATGCCCATTTCGGAAGAGATGCTTGGCAGGTCCTTCAATGGCTCTGGTAATCCTCGCGACGGCGGACCCGCAGTACGTAGTCCTTCACGGCGAGGCACATGGCGTTATGGCCGCTGTTATGATCGTGCAGTTGCATGTGTGTGTATGAGAATGTCTCTGCGTTTCCGTACGTTAACATCAATGTTGTGCGCGTTGGTCGTGATGGTGTGCGTGGTGTGCTGTGGGTGTGCGTGTGGGTGTGATGACGACAGGTGTTGGCCGAGGATTACTTGAACATTTCCGGTACAGTCACGCACGGCTCAAACCGGGTTGTCTCCACCGTTTCTTTCTGACGTGTGTATTGAACGCTTCGCTTTTGGTGCGTCTTTGGTTGCGCCCAGGGAAACCAATCAACCCCTTTGCGCGAGTGTACCCCAAAGAGATGATACAGACTGGCATTTCTGCCATTGATGTGATGAACAGCATTGCACGAGGCCAGAAAATCCCACTGTTCTCTGCAAATGGCCTTCCACATGATTTGGTAGGGAGCCGAGACTGTTGTTGTGGTTGCGTTGTGAAAGTGAGTTGCTCACACTTCTTGCTCGCATGGACAGATTAGCGCACAGATTTGTCGGCAAGCTGGCTTGGTTGCTGGCAAAGATACGCTTGACCATCACGACGACAACTTTGCGATTGTGTTTGGGGCAATGGGGGTAAATATGGAAACAGCACGTTTTTTTGCAACTGACTTTGAAGAGGTGCGGCATGGTGGTGTAGTGGTGAATAAAGAAGGCTTGCCTGCCAGCGGCCGTGAGCGACTGTGGTGATGTGCAGCTGATGGGTGTGTGTCTCGGTGTCCAGAGTGGCGCAATGCAAAGAACGGTGCTGTTCACCAACCTTGCGGATGATCCGACGATCGAGCGAATCATCACACCTCGGCTTGCCCTCACAACGGGTGAGTCTGCTGTTTGTGAGCCGTTCGCCCTGCCCTTCCCTGCCCGCATCCGTGTTTGCCTCACACCTCCTCCGTGCGCAGCTGAGTACCTGGCGTATGAGCGCGAGTTGCACGTTCTTGTCATTCTGACGGACATGAGTTCTTATGCGGATGCCCTGCGGGAGGTGTCCGCCGCGCGTGAAGAGGTTCCTGGCCGGCGAAGCTACCCCGGGTGAGTGCTTTGTGACGTGGTGTTGCACGTGTTGCACAAGCCACACCTCACAATCGTCACCTGCTTGACAGCTACATGTACACCGATTTGTCCACCATCTATGAGCGAGCTGGCCGGGTTCATGGCTCGAACGGCTCCATTACGCAGCTTCCGATCTTGACCATGCCAAACGACGACATCACACACCCCATTCCTGACTTGACGGGCTACATCACGGAAGGCCAGGTACGCAGCACGACCTGATTGTGTTGTTGTGTTTTTTTGTATTCTTGCTTTCGCTTCCACGACGCCACAGTACTCAAAAGAGGCGATGGTGTTGTGTTCTGCCCCTCTCAGATTTACATTGACCGCGATCTTCACAAGCGTGAGGTCTATCCGCCGGTGAACGTATTGCCATCCTTGTCACGCCTGATGAAGAGCGCCATCGGCGAAGGCATGACCCGCCACGATCATTCCCCCGTGTCTAATCAAATGGTTCGTAGTGCAGGGTTGTCGAATGTGCACCCCGGATTGTTTGTTGACAACGTGTGCTTGGCGTGCAGTATGCAAACTACGCCACCGGAAAGGATGTTGTCGCTATGAAGGCGGTTGTGGGTGAGGAGGCGCTGTCAGACGAAGACAAGCTGTACTTGGCCTTCACTGAGAAGTTCGAGTCGGAGTTTCTGTCCCAAGGCCGGTGCGTTTGCGTGCGCTTTGGCTCGTGTTCGAGTTGCCTTGGCGCTGACACACACACACACACACACACACACACGTACCACGTGTTCCGTGGGTCTGTCCGCAGCTATGAAGAGCGCACGGTATTCGAGAGTCTGGACATTGCGTGGGAGCTGCTGCGATCCTTCCCTCGTGAGATGTTGAAGAAGATCCCAGACCATCTCATTGAAGAGTTTTATCGGAGACGCGCCATCGCACGGGGGTCCGGCGAACAACCGTCTCGCCATGCAGATGCTGGTGCTGGTACAGGTGTGGGTGTAGGTGCGGGAGCAGGTGCCGGCGCTGGTGCTGGAGCGGGTGCTGGCGCAGATCTCCACGCACAGGAGAACGATGACGACGATGCGTAGGTGCAGGAAGGTTTTCTTAGCGATGTCGGTATCATGTTCGATAGCAATCATGGGTGTCATGTGAAGTGGCAAGATGACAAAAAAACAAAGCAAGGATGTTTGGCATGGCACCGTGACGACTCTACGACGGCGCCGCACAACCCACCCATCACGCTAGGCCGAAAGAGAATCCAGTTGTTGTTGGATCAGTTCGATCTTTTGGAAGAATTCATACAGCTGATCGTGTGACATTTCCATTTTGAAGCTATCATCCGCACCCTCTCCCTGTGTGAACACGAAGCACAGCGTTTCGTTGGTGAGCCCGTCCTCCTCCACACAGCATTTGCACCATTGACACCACCCACCTCGGCCGTAGTAGCGTCCTTCAACCCAAACTCAAACATGGCGCGGGCGTCCTTCGCCCGCGTCAAACCAGACTGGCCAAGCTGCAGGTGCAGTTGCCATTTTGTGGAGTCCAACACACTCGGAGTTCCCATGGGTCGGTTCCTCAACTTCTTGATCAACGCCGCGCCTTCACCAGCCCAGACTCGCTCGAAAGTCTCAGACTACGTCCAGAGGGCCACACACACAGCACCACCAGCAAAACAACAACAACATGTCGATGGTCACTACGCTGCATATACTCGGCTCAAGGAGGCAGGCGAACGCCCATGTGAAGACACACACCTTGTCCTCGTCGACACCCGCTTCGACAAGTTGGCGCTTGAGGTCTTCTGGAGAAGCCTGGTGGTACGCCGCTTGCTCAACAATGTACGAACAACCTTCAAGGAGTGTGCTCAACTGTGCGGCGGTGATGGAAAGTAGGCCCTCCAACTGTGTGCTCTCTGCCGCCGAGAAAATGCCGCCGGACTGTTGCACCGCAAAATATGGATGAGCATGTGCGCGCCACCCTTGCACAGCGCACCGGCTGTGCCAGGCCCGGCCCCAACATCCCAACCGCGTACCTTCGTCCCAACCTTGCCAACGATGCGGGCGAGCAGCAATGGAAACTTCGACCCATCCACGGTGTTGACACAAGTGACAGCTTCACGAAACCTGCGCGCACAACATGAGTCCCCCACCAAACGCAGGCGCTCACACACCCCAGCGCAATGCTTTCGCGCCACGAAAACCACAAACCCACCACGCAACCCACTCAACACCTACCTCGACGTCACGTTGAACATGGCATCAGTGCTGCCATCCGCCTCGGCTGCCATGGTGAAGCGAACCAGCGAGTGAAGCACAGCTTTGGGACCTGCTGGTCTGCGCACGAAAATGACGAATACACCAACACAAAAATACACGAATCCCGCGTGCTACTGGTACTGTTACAGCAGCACTACCAGCACTGTACGCCATCGCTCAGTCCAGACTCAGCGATATCAACAACCGCTCGACTTGGTGCAAGGTGAACGGCATTCGTGCTTGCACTTTTCAGCAAAGGCCGCATGAAAGTACACATTCAGACGTGCTTGGTTTCCAAGATGCTCCAGAGCACAAACACCCGGTAGAATGTCAAGAATCTTGACTCGTGAGTCACGAGTCGTGACTCATGAGTCATGATAGAGCAGCTACAAGATACGTGCCATGCACTTGCAGAGCTTCATCCGTGGGGAAACGGATCAACGCCTCTTGAATGTACGCCTTGGCATGAAGAGCAACCGCTGTTGAGCGTGCGTCTGAAGTACCACACAGTTTAGCAATGTACATAAACAGCGGGCAGATGAACACACCTGGAGCTGAGCAAAGCACACGAAGTGCTGTCACGCCTGAAGATTGGACGCCACGAATAAGTTTGTGCACACGAAGCGCGTCCACAATCACTTCCACCGCGCCAAGCGAGACTGTTTGCACCAAGTTCTCATCTGCAACCATTGACATTTGTCAGAACACTGAACAACACCCACCACACCCCGAACGAACCATTCAAAGCCAGATTCCCAAGCACATCTAAGCCACTCGCTTGGACACCCACATGCGAGGAATGCTTCCTCAACGCGGTCAACACCAACTCCACGCCGCCCAATGACGATATCATCTCTGCATCCTCCCCTGTCATCATGTACGGTATGATACCATTGCCAATGGTCCATTGGTATCGTCGTCAAACGCATCAGTCGAAACCTCCACACACCAACGAACGAACCAATTGCAACCAGGATACGCAATGCCGCTAAGCCACTCTCTTGGACACCAACATGGGAGGAATGATTCTTCAACGCGGACATGATCAGCTCAGTACCACCCAGTGATGCTATCAACACCCTGTTCGCGCCTGTCATGGTCGACATCTGGATATCGTTATCGCACATTCGAATGTCCACAATCTCCACAACCCCAACGAACCGTTCACAGCCAGGTTATGCAGTGCAGCCAAGCCGCTCGCTTGGATGCCCGCATGCGAGGAATGGCTCCCCAACGCCAACAACACCAACTCAATGCCACCCAATGATGCTATCGACACCTTGCTCTCGCCTGTCATGGAGTCGACACACCATCACCATACTGTATGGTCCATACATCACTCAACAGCCGCTACAACCTCCGCCGCCCCAACGAACCGTTCATAGCCACATTTTGGAGAGCCGCTAAGCCACTTTGTAGGATACCCACGTGAGAGGAATTGCTCTTCAAGGCCGACAAAATCTACTCCACGCCGCTCAATGAAGCAATCAACACCCTACTCTCGTCTGTCATGGTCGACGTAACGTCATCACACACTTCACTCAACAACCACCACGCCCACAACCAACCGTTCATTGCGAGGTTTTGGAGTGCACTGAAGCCCATCTCTTGGACACCAACATGGGAGGTGTGATTCCTCAACGCCGACAACACCAACTCCACACCGCCCAATGATGCTATCAACATCCTGTGCTCGCCTGTCACGTCACAGTCGACATACCATCATCAACTCAGACTTGCTAACCCCTACCACCCACAACGAACCATTGGCAGAGAGGTTTTGGATCACGCTTAACCCCATCTCTTGGACACCGACATGGGAGGAATGACGCCCCAACGCCGACAGAACCAACTCCACACCGCCCAATGATGTTATCATCATCGCATTCTCCCCTGTTATGTGTAGTTGTCACATGCGTCACTCAACAACCTCCAAACACCCAACGAACCGCTCACAACCAGGTTACGCAGTGCAGCTAAGCCACTTTCTTGGACACGAACATGGGAGGAATGATCCCGCATCGCCGACAACACCAACCCAACACCACCCAATGATGCTACTAATGCGCTGTTCTGGCCTGTCATAGTCGGGATACTGTCATCACACATACCAGTCAACAACCTTCGCCCCCCCAACGAACCGTTCACAGCCAGGTTATGGAGTGCAGCCAAGCCAACCTCTTGAACACCGGCATGCGACGAATGTTTCTCCAATGCCGACAACACCAACTCCACACCGCCCAATGATGGTAGCAACACGTTGTTCTCGCCTGTCATTGTCAATTTACCACCATGACACACTTTGCTCTACATGTACTCAACAACCACACCCGCAACGAACCGCTCACAGCCAGGGCTTGGAGTGTACTTAAGCCCATGATTTGGACACCAGCATGCGAAGAATGGTTGCCCAACGCAGACAACACCAATTCCACACCACCTAACGACGCCAATAGTTTCTCATTCTCCCCTGCCATGGTTCTGTCGTCACACACACCTCAATAATCTCAGCACCCGCAACGCACCGTTCACGATCAGGGCTTGGAGTGCAGCTAAGCCCATCATTTGGACACCAGCATGAGAGGAATGACTCTCCAAAGACGGCAACACCAACTCCATGCCGCCCAATGATACTATCAACGACCTGTTCGCGCCTGGTAAAGTCGACATGCCGTCATCACACATAACATCCTCCCCCCCCCCCCCCCCCCCCCCCCCCCCCCCACCCCCCCCCCTCCCCCCCCCCCCACCTCC
>Ga0213833_1002756_pt1 | contig 11164 bp, 14 predicted proteins | sample SWATP21_FD_160575 | JGI IMG/M metagenome (GOLD analysis project Ga0213833, IMG submission 160575) | Coastal seawater microbial communities from Marineland, Florida, United States - SWA TP2 #1 | ecosystem: Environmental > Aquatic > Marine > Coastal | place: USA: Florida | collected 2016-08-14
TTCAGTCCCGTGCACGGTGCACCTGAGAGTCTCAGCCTGACCCACGCGAACCAGAACACAGTGCGGAAGCTGCGCCTCACTTTCACGTTGTTTGCGACTAGCAAATTGCGAGTACATCTTGACCGAGGAGGGGAAGGGGGGGACGACCTTCCGAAACATTGGTTCAACAACATTCAAGTCACATGAAATTCACCCTGTCCGAAACGAACGACTGCTCACTCTTTTTCACATGGCGTTAGTTCTGGACTTCCTGGCCTGGTACAGACCCAATCACAGCCCGGCATCGCTCAAGAGGTAGGGTGCAGCGTGCGCCACTTGATATTGCGTAGTCCCTGCCCTGCTTTCTCCTGCAGCTGGCTTGAACCACCCTGCACCAGGCCGAACTGGCCCGCATGCCACATCACGTGTAGCACGCCAGTGAAGAAAATGCACCGAGCGCTGAGCATCTCGCCGGTGCAAAGTCCTCGCGGCGCGAACGACTCAACGATGTCTCCTTTCTCTCGGCTTGCTGCAAAGACCCCACCCCGCTCCCTCAAATCGCGCTTGGCATCAGGACTGAGTTCCACGTCGTCGTCCGGTTCAACTGCCTCTTCGTCGTCAAGCAGCGGCAGCAGCGGCAGCAGCGGCAGCGACGACAGTGATGTTGTGCAACCCACCCGGTTGCCTCAGCGAGATGCTCGGGATTCTTCTCGCTCAGTTTCGAAAACAAGTACAGAGGTCACCGGCAGAAAGGGGAGGCCACGGTCGCGTGCACGAGCAGCGGTGCCAAAGGTGTCACCCGTGGACAATGCGAAGCGAGGATCCACATCCAGACCCGTCAGCCCAATTGACACGGCCATGACACCCAAGAAAAGCGCACTGGAGTCCAGTGAGGAGCGCAAAGCTGGGAGTGAGTCAAGCACAACCCCAGCTGAGTCGTGGCAGATTCGGCGTGTGAAGGAGTTGTACCAACAGCTTCGGGGATACGGGACCAAGTACCACAAGTTGATTGACACCATGACCACAAGCCACACATATCGTCTTCCTTGGTCTGTGGTACGTCAAATGCGTTTGCTGTGCTCGCGCTGCGTGATGGAAGGTCACGCCATGTTCGTTGTGTGCAGGCTGCACCGTTGAAGAACTTGATGGTCGCCGCTACCAGCGCGTTGAAACAGGCAGACGTCATGACACCAAGTGTGCCAGAAGCCACGCAATGGCAACTGGAGCAAGCGGACGTGACTGTGCTGGGCCATGTGATCGAGGAGGCAGGGAACAAGATCGACGAGTTTCAAACCGCGTTGACGGAAGCTCTGGAGTCTCTGCGTGAGGACGATGCGCGTGAGCACAGTCGACGGTCCGGGCACAGGTACCAGCTGTCCGAGTCAAGGTCAGAGGCAGGGTTAGATTCTCGGCGCGAACGGTATCGCAACGGGCGTTCGGATCCTCGTCGGCGGCGGCGAAGACATCACCATCGCCACCACCATCACCACGGAGGGCGCTACCACCCGCTGCGAGACACGGAAGACAGCAACGCCTGGAAGAAGTATGCAAGGAGTGAAAGAAGCAAGCGGTCACTTCGCATGGTGCGTGAGTCACGCCGCCGTCATCAAGAAAAGAGCCACAGCGAGCGTGCGCTGAGAGGAAAGCAGTACCACGAGGAACGACGCCGGCGGTATGATGATGACTATGAACGCGGTTCTGCGAGGTCGTACAGGCGACGGTATCGCCATCGAAGTCCTGAATGGGAGCATGGTGAGCAGGGCAAGCATGGTGGCGCGGACGGGCACCACCATCATCACAGTCACCGTCAACGAAGAGAGGGTGAGGCGCGGCGCGGCAGCGAGCATGGGACTGATAGGGACAGGGGTCGGGACAGGGATCGGGATAGGGATAGGGGCAGCAATCGGGGCAGGGACAGAGACTTTGACGATGGCCGTGCTTCACAAGCACCAAGGTTTGGCAGGCGTGCCACGGAAGGCGTGCTGCGAACATCACGGCGTGAAAGTGGGAGTGGCGACGGCCATTGGGGAGGACAAGGCAAGAGTGAAGGACCAGGCAGCGCTTCTGCCGCACTTTCGACTGCGCGCACAGGGATGACCACATCACGGCATACGTGAGTGCGCGTGTGTCCAGGCGTTTTGGTGTGGCTCTTGGTGTGGCTCTTTGTATGTTTCATCGCCTGGTTGCGTTTCTGACCATGATGCGCGGTGTGTCACACTGTGTGTGTTGTGTTGTGTGTGTGTGAGTGTTGTGCTGTGTGTGTGTTTGGCCCATGCGTGTCCCATGCCGGGGAAACAGGAGCTCGCTCCCCACAATCCGTGCCGAGTTCAGCCCGCCTACAACCTCCCGAGCACCACTCCCGGGTGCAGGCAGCTACGGCACCAACTACACCAACGGTGCTGTCCCGGCCGGTGCACCACGCATGGCTCCGCCGCCTGACAGCCGAAGGGCGTCACAGGCGTCGGTGGCGAGTGCTCGGTCCCACTACGGCACGTTCTACGACGACCACCGCTCCAAGCAGTGGCATGAGTCGTACTACAGACCGCCACCCCAACCATACGCCGCCGCTGCCGCGCCGCCTGCAGCTGCCATGGCTCGTGGTCCGAGTCGTGGGCCCCCCATGTCTCGCTTCGCGTCGCTGGGCGCGGCAGTGATGGCGGCGCAGCCGGGTCCCAGCTATGGAGGCCGGCCGCCTCTTCACACCCCACAAATGAACCCACACCTGTCCTCACCAGGCTTCGCACCGCAGCTGCCGTATGCCCCACACGCAGCCGCAGCAGCCACAGCCGCAGCCGCCACAGCAGGCGGTCCACCGATGACAACATCGCGCCGTGGCAGTAGAATTCGGCGTGGCAGTGGGGAGCGCGTGGTGTACTGACTGACCATGCTGCAGCGTCTGCTGTTGCAGGGAAAGGGGGTGGGGGGCATGTGTCTGCATGGGTGGCGGGGCGGGTGCTGCGTGGGACTGGCACCATGTACAGCTGCGGTTTGTGTTTGTGTGTGGCATGGTAAGAACAAATCAGATTGTTGAGTTGGTGGTGGTGCCTCACACGAAACAACAGCACAAAACGCGATCGCGTGTGCTGCAAGACACAGGCATCGAATGCGACATCCACCAGCCACTGACACGTGAGAACGCGTTGCTCACTACTCTTCTACTCTTCTGAGAAACCGTGCACCCCAACACCAGGGTGAACCAACCACAAACAGACACGGCATAATAGGGGCGTATCAACGGAAACACACCGACTACGCAACCAAAGGGGGCACGCGCGCCCAGTCCCACACCATGGCCAGCGAAGAAACAGAACGCTGGGATATGAAGGTGGGCACTAGATTCATCACCGCACACGCGCCACAACAAAACCACGCAGCAGACGAGAGGTGTCTGAGCAAAACAGGGCACACACGGGGGGATACACAACGCGCTCACTCGGAGCCTTCTTCACGTGCCCGCACCTCAGCTCCAGTGGCAGCGACAGGCGCCGGTGCGCTGGCCGACACGGCGTCGCCGGCCGGGGGTGTGCTCACCGCAGCCGCTCCCGCAACACGGCGAGCTTTGTCGGCACCACCAGTGGGCATGGCGGCGGGCATGCACACGATGGCGTCCTTGACCGCCGGCGGGACCACCGCAGTGGCAGCGGCAGCGGCGGCGGAAGCGGCGGAAGCGGAAGCGGCGTCCGTGTGGCTGTCGTGGGTCGGGGACAGGCTGTGGGGGGAGGAGGTGACGGAGATGTTGTCACCGCTCGTGGCACCCCCCCACAGGAACCCGGCGGCGGGTGGGGCACCCCACAAGGACGCGGCCGGCTGGGCCATGGACCACGTGCCGTCACGAACTGCGGCAGCCGGGACTGTCGGCACCGCGGGAACATGGAAGCCGCTGTGGCCGATGGGTCGACCACCGGCACGACCGGCACGACCGGCACGACCGGCACCGGCGGCACCACCTGCGTGCACGCCGGGCATGCCAGCCGACGGATGGTTCCCACTGCGGGGCTGCTGGGGGTGTGCCGGAGCGGAGTGGGCATGGTGGGGAAGCTCCGGGGGCGCCGCGGAGGTGTGTGCAGACGCTTGCGGAGGGCGTGGGAGCGCCGGCGCCGCCACAACAGAGGCGTAGGTGTGTGGGGCACGCGGTGCACCAGCCGGGGCCGCAGCCGGCACGGAGGACGCTGGCACGGCAAAGTGCAAGGGACCACCGTGGGGCAATTGGGGCTGGAACGGCGCAAACGTTGGCGTGAATGAGGGTTGTGGGGTGCCGGTCATGGAAGCTGTGACAGTGGCGGCGGGGGAGGGGGCGAGGGTGGGGATGGTCCACGTGGACACCGGGACGGGCATGCTGGTGGTGGCAGGGCCAGGGGCAGGGCTGGAAGCAGGTGCCACGGATCGTGGGGCAGACACGGAAGACGATGCGGATGCCTCTGAAGCACTGGAGGACTGCGAACCGCCGGAGTTCTTGCGCTTCGCTTGTTTCAGTTCCACGGTCAGCACCTTGTTCCCGATCTGCCACACACACACATCGCCGCAGGACACACGGTCAAAACACGAACACCAGGGCGCGCGACCACAACAGCACCACGTGTTGCTGCCATGGTGCTGACACACGCCACATGGAGGGCAACGTACACGAAGGCCGTGCATGACAGCGATGGCATTTTGGGCATCGCGTGGGTTGTTGTAGCTGACAAACCCGAACCCTCGGCTTCGGCCAGTTCGGAGATCTACGATAATCCGCACACTGATGACGGTTCCCACGGTGGAAAACAGCTCGTACAAGTCTTGGTTGGTGACATGGTTCGGAATGCGAAACACAAAGAGGTTGCAACCCGGCGGTCCTGTGGTAAACGACAAAAGCCCGAAATTAAGGTGTGCACGCGCGCACGCGCGGACCAAGGTGTCAACGCAAAACCACGTGAAACGCCGCAAAATGGGTCTCTGCGCACCTTGCTTCTCGTGAGTGAGTTGAATCGGCGCTCCAACACGACAGTACGACCTGTTATGAGGAGTGGCCGGGGTGGAACCCGGAACGCGGTGTGCACGCGCCGAGGTAGTGGCAGGCCCGCGTGGAGTGGGTGCCACGTGCTCGAGGGGCAAGCCGGCAACGGTTGGCTGGGACAGCTTCGCAGCCGCCGCGGGGCCTGTGATGGTGGAAGGTGAGAAGCCAACGCGTGGCTGGAAGGTATCAGCAGGCGGGGCGGCGGTGTTCCACGACACGGCTGGCTCTTCATGTGCCGGGAAGTGTCTGTGGCAGCGTGCGCCACAATTCAGCGAGAGCACAAGCCTTGCCGCACCAACCCCTCCCCCCGACTCACGTGTACGCAGGTGCTGTAGGCGTGCCACTACTAGATCCAACCAATAGTATTTCTTGTGTTTGCGTGTTGATCAGCATGCGCTGACCAGAGGCGTTCACTCGTTCTACCCATTGCGGCGTCTGCATGTGCCACCGCAAATTAGGGAACGGCCCAACATTTCAAACACACGCTTACAACACGAGGCCACCGTACCTGGCTCGTCACTGCTTGAGAAGCTCCTAGATGTTGAGAGTGTTGCATATCTACTAACAACAAGCGGTGTGTGGGGCAACGCAACTGGGTGGGCAGGCACGCGCAGAAATGTCACTTGCGGTGCCTCACACGTATCGGACTCAACCTCCAAAGCAACCCACTCAACACCGCCAGCTGCTGTTTCGTCATAAATCACGTTTAAATTCGCTTTATGGTATTTTTGTGAGTACATCCATGGGGCCGGTCGCGTCGCAGCATCTCGGCAGCAGCTCCGACTTCGGGGCGCTGTGCCGCAGAGTTGCCACTGAGGCCATGTGGGTGCCACCACACAGGGGCTGTTCAAGGTATGGTGGTCTGTGACTTCGAACAACCGCCGACGCCGATTCGTGGTGCCAGCGTTCGGATGCGATCCGAAGTGTCAACTCGTCAGACGAGTCATCACTGGAAAGGACACGCCATCTTCTACAGACAGCAGCAAGGACGGTGGCGTGACGTGGCTGTTTGTAACTAGGCACACGCCAAGGTGGCGACTGCATGCTGCGGAGCGCGGGCGCGCAAGGCCGCACTGTCGAGGAAAGGACAACTACTAACTTGAAACGTGGTGCAATGCACGGAAGCGGACTACTACGCAAGTGCGTGCGGGTGGAATGTCAACGCGATTGTTTGATCCCAGGGCAACGTTAAAGATGCAACACAACCCCACCAAAAACACGCCCCCAATCACCCACAAATCAGTGAGATGTCACTCAGAGAGATGCTTACAGGTCCTTGGTTTCCATGCCGGCAACAGCCTCAGAGCCGCAGGCAGCCATGATGCGCAGAACGATCTCGCGGTCCTCGGGAAGCGAGTCCATAGTGGACTGCAGCTTCTCGCCGATCTCGCCAGTGGGGAACTTGACGTCGTCCTTGGTGGTGCCATCCTCGTCCATGAGGTTCAGGTAGCCATCTTCCACGCCCAACAGGGACCAAGAAGTGTTGGTCACAACGGGGGCGGTCATGTTGTGGGAGGTGGGGCAGATGTCGATGTACTTCTTGCCGGTGAAGATGTCAAGGCCGGTGATGTTCGCCTTGGCGTGGCCGTGCTTGCCGGTCTTCGAGGTGGTCACAGAGATAACCTTGCAGGGCTTCTCCTTCAGCATCACGTACATGCCCTTCTGTAGTTGGCTCAAACGCCATCAACGGAACGGATGAGCGAACCTGACCACGGTCTGCACAACACGCCACCCTTCACTGCACCGGCAGCAAGTGGACGCACCTTCACGGCACCCGCACGGATGGGGACAGTCTCGGACGCGCCAGCGCCGGCACCCTCATGGTCAGACATGTTTACAAAGAACGAAGGCTGTTTGGCGCGACATGGCACCCGACACAAAGCAGCAATCAAAGGGCAGACAACGCGCCACGCAACGTGAGGGAAAATGCATGCATACGCACTTCGACACACACGGACACACACACACACAAAGGATGCCGTGGGGGTATGAGCAGCAACACGTACAGGAAGGGGTGACGAGGTGCTCGATGGGATTGATGGGGTGAGATGATGGCAACACGACGGTCGTGGATTTCGTTCGTGGTGTCAATGGCGTGAATTTTATTGGAGCACGAAACTCAAAGACACACGAGCGAATTTCCAATTTAAATTGGAACATGTGCAAAGGAAATTTGCGTTGAACTTGTGTTTTGTCCGTCAACACTGCAGTGTGCTGACCTGTGGGCCATGCTCGTACCCGTCAGTTTCCACACAGCTGCTGCACTGTGACTCGATGTGATCATTCAGTACACACAAATGAGGAATATGGAGACACTGTGTGTGGCTGTGTGGATTGTTTGCCCGAGATTGTGACACCAGAAGGGTTGCACGTGGTCGTCATGAACGGACCCGCCTGGCTCGCAACGCTGGAAAACGAAGTGTGCTTGGGGCGTTCGGCCACTTTGGTTGGACCTGTGCTGCGTTCATCTTCCCCAGGCAAGTTTGGAGGCATCGGATCACCCCACACAAAGGTACTTGCGGGCTTGCTGTGGACATACCTGGAGCAGCTGAACTTGGTTGCATGGTGTCTGTTGACTTGGTCGCCATGTCTGCTTGCCTCCCACAGTCACGCCCCCAGTCTGCCAGCAACCATGGCGGTCCTCCACACTCTGCATTTGCGGGGCAAAGTATGTTTCGGATGCGGTTTCTGCTCCTCGCTTCCCAGGCGGGCCTGACATGTCTCCCTTCGCTGCAGGTGGTGCTACAGGATTCGGTTCGAAAGGAAGCCAGGATGCATTGCAGGAGGACGCACGCGCATTGATTGCGAAGCGCCAGGAAGCTGAGGTGGGATACCACCCCTAACGCATCGCGGATGTCATCATTGGCATTGCAACTTACACCCGCGCGTTTCGGCTGTGCTGTGGGGGTGTGTCTACGGTTTTGGGTCTGCACGCAAAACTGTTGCAGGCTTGTTGGGAAGCTTGGGTGGCTGAAAAGAACAAGCAGCGCAGGCGGCAGCAACGTCCAATGTCCGCACAACCGCAGTCACACCACTCTCGTCAGCAGGTGATGGGCGTGTTTGTACCACACACCCAAACATTTACCTCACTCAACATGGGTTCGTGTGGCATTCACTGGCTGGAGCAGAACGATGAAGCTTTTCAAGCCTGGTGCCGCGAGAAAGACCACCTTCGACGACAAAGGAAGCGCCGCGAAAAGGTGTCGTGTCCTCGCATGCTCCAAAATGCCCGTGCGCTGGCGTCATTCGGTTCTGACGTTTTTGGGGAATGGGTTGGATGTACTGGATGGGTGATGGGCGTGCAGGCTGTCATGGCGATGCTGGCTCGCAAAAAGAAGGCCGTCCACGACAGGCAGGCGAAGCTAGGCGTGCTATCCCGCCACGTGGACAAAATGATGTCACCCACGCCGCACCCGTCGTCGCCCAAACGCCGCCACCCCAAACGCCGCCACCCCAAACGCCGCCACCCATCTGTCGGACCTGAAGCAGGCTCAGATGCAAACGCACATGCAAACGCACATGCAAACGCTGGTACTGGGGCTCCCGAAGGAGCATCCAAGCCCAGTAGTCCCACGTCTCATACGCAGGCCAACGGGGTGACGACGACCGCAGCAACCCCAGCAGCAGGTGGCAGTCCTTCTGGGGCACACGGAACCGGGACAGTAGAAGCACCGCAGTCAGAACCAACAAGTCTGCCTCCCTCCCCCATCCGAGCCAAGGGTGGCCACTCTTCTAACTCTGCCAGGACTGGTGGGGAGCGCGACGACTCCACCGAGGTGCCTGTGTCGAGCGCGGCACCCCCCATCACTGCAGATGACGAGCGAGTGGCACCCGCACAAGCTGCCAAGGCACGACACCGGGCACGGCGCCGGCGCGCACATCGACACACCGGCGATGTGCGTGTGTCTGCCAAGAAAATGCGACGCATGAAGGCGTACCTGCGCCATTGTCCCTTCACCATGTAAGTGCGCGCCTTTGTGCATGAGGGTCTGGTCAGAGCCAAGCAGTTTGGTGGTTGTGGTTTGGGTGCGTGGTTGACCGTTGCATGCATGCATGTTGTGTGTGTGTGTGTGTGTGTGTGTGTGTGTGTGTGTGTGTGTGTGTGTGTGTGTGTGTGTGTGTGTGTGTCGCTGCGTTTGTATCCTGTGCATGTGTGTGTTTGGCTGTGCGTTCACCCCCACGCAATGGCCTGGCTGCTGCAGGAAGGTGCCGCGCCCCAACTACGCAACTGCTGCGTGGGAACTGTCGTCGCAGCCCCACCCTCACCCTCACCCTCACCCTCACCCCCGTCGCCGTGTCGGACGCAATGGACACGCCACACAGTCACACCATCCTCGTGACCCACGCCATCCTCGCGAGCACGCACGCCACCACCCGATCGCCGCTGCCACGGAGCACCACCAGCAAGAAGAAGAAGAAGAAGAAGAAGATCGCAGCCGCCCTCGGTCTCGGTCTCGCCCTGGGTCTCGACCCCGGAAGCACGGCGCAGCACCGGCGCACCGTGTGCGATCTCGATCTGCGTCGCCGGCTCGCAAGCGACGGGGTGGTGCTGGCGGCGGTGATGCTGGTGGAGAGGACAGCCATAACGAACAGAGCCCTCGGGGACGGCTGGGTGTTGTGCATGCCAGCAGCTCTGCACCCAACCTATGGCCGACTGCTGGGGTGTCTGGGGAGGACTCTGCTGCCAGTCGCACTGGCGGTGAGGACAGCGATGTGGACACCGCCAACAACGACAGTGGACACCCTGCAGCTGAGGTTGGCACGCCCAAGTCCACGGGCATGGAGCGGGAGCCAGAGCTACGGGCGGAGGCAGACACAACCCTAGGCGATGGGATGGGCCCTCACCGGGATACGGATGCCACCGGGAAGACGACAGGGGATGGGCTAGGGAAAAAGGAAGCGTGGCAGGGAGAACTTGATGGGCATGGTGGCAGCCCAGGTGGCGCGACACAGCCACAGTCGCGGGTGCGGATGCACATGCGGATGCGGTCTCGGCCACAACCACGGTCCCGATCGCGTGGTCGCTCGAGTCGAGCGACGGGTAAGGGGTCTCGCGGCCCCGCGTCGGCGTCGCGTGCCGCACAGCGCACGCGTCGTCGTGCCAGTGACGCCAGCCGTCACACGGACGTGCGTGGTGCGCGGAGTCCCTACGCACGTGGCGTGCTCAGGTCACGCCACCGACCACAGTCTGCGCCGCTCCGCGGTTCGCCGTCACCACCACCACCACGTGGACGTCGGCACCGCAAGCAGCAACAACAGCAGCAGGCAGCCCACGTGTCGGGGCTCCCCACGGGTAACTCCCAGCAGTTGAGCGGGGAGGAAGGAGCAGGCCACACGGCTTTGGGTGGCCATGTGAACGCGGTGGAGGCAACACAACCACGCGCTGTTGTGCGTGTCACTGACACCCCTGCTCCTGCCACTGCCACTGCGCATGAAGCTACGGGGCACCAACAACAGCAGCGACGCAGCCCATCCTCACGTGTGAGATGCCGTCGCAAGTCGTCCCCTGTGCGGTCTGCTCTGCCTTCGCGACGTCGCCGCAGCAGCGCGGAGTTTGCACCGTACGAAGAGGCGATGCAGCAACACCATGCTCGGCAACGGGAGCGGGAGCGGCGACACCCCACCGCCTTGCCTCCCAAACGCCGACGCCGACCACGCTCTGCACAGGCCAACCTATCCCCGGTGCGCTCACGCAGACAGTCACACGGCAGTGGGGGTGCTGGGGGTGGTGGTGGTGGTGGTGGTGCGGCAGGCGGTTTTCAAGTGCCTGCCCCTGTTCTAGCATCGCGTGATGCGCAGGTGGACCTGGCCGCTGCCTCTGTTGACGGTGACAAGGAGCGGGGTCCGTCACAACAAGGCGAGTCTTCTGCGACGACGGTGAAAGACGCGCCACCGCCACATGTTGTAGCGTCTTCGTGGCAGCAAGGCACGGGTGGTGGTGGTGGTGGTGGTGGTGGTGACGGAGACGGAGACGGAGACGGCGCTGTGAATGGGGAAGGCGAGGGTTGGGGTGGTGAGGGTGGTGAAGGTGGTCAGCAGTCGGCAGTATCGGCCGTCCCGATACACGGGAGGCCGTCTGCCAAGCGAGTCCCTAAGAGGAGAGGAACGAAAAGGACAGGAAAGAAGGCGAGGAGGGCAAGGAAGTCCAAGCCACGACGGCTGCTGCTCGCGCCACGCCAACGACGTTCCGCC
>Ga0213833_1002757_pt1 | contig 11162 bp, 9 predicted proteins | sample SWATP21_FD_160575 | JGI IMG/M metagenome (GOLD analysis project Ga0213833, IMG submission 160575) | Coastal seawater microbial communities from Marineland, Florida, United States - SWA TP2 #1 | ecosystem: Environmental > Aquatic > Marine > Coastal | place: USA: Florida | collected 2016-08-14
GGTCTCTGTCTCGGTCTCGGTCTCGGTCTCGGTCTCGGTCTCGGTCTCGGTCTCGGTCTCGGTCTCGATCGCCACGCCTTCCACGCGACGATCGACGGGACGAAATGCTGCGCCGAGACCGCACGGAGCGCATGGATCGCCCGGAGCGTGCCGTTTGAGGGGGCGCATCGCTGTCCGAGTCTGAGCTGGACGAGCCAGAGCCAGAGCCGCCGTCATCGTCGTGTCGTCGCTTGCTATCGCCGCCAGTGTCGCGCACCAACCGGTACGTGTCCTTGACCTCGCGGTGCGGCCGCAACAAAAAGCGCTGGTGCAGTGTTCCCTTGAGGGTCTTCTTCATGTCACCAGCCCCAGCTGCGTGCATGCGCTCAATTTGTCTTCGCCGCCGGTTCCACACCTTGTGCCCAAGCGTTTGCTCCCGCAGGACTTGGTGAAACGTGCGCAGCTGCTCGAAGGTTGGAAGGGCGGTCTGCTTGTATCCACGACACCAAGCTTCCGGTGAGTGAATCACGTCCCTCCAACAGGCTGCGAACCGCGCGTACAGCAGCGACAACAGCAACAGCAGCGACAACAGCAACAGCAGCGACAACAGCAACAGCAGCGACAACAGCAACGGCGCGAGCACAAGCAACTGCACGCAGAAAGCACACCACACCGTACCTGACTGAGCCTCTGAAAATCTTCCCACACCAACAAATGTGGCTCTCGGTCAGCAATTTCAGGTTGTGCCAATCGCTTCGTGTACACCTTGGACAAAGACTTCAAGAGCGGTACGGCAACGTACTTCCCGCCGTCAGAGTTCGGAACGGGAAAGCGGTTCATCACAGACGTGATGTCCAGAGCCTTCATGCCCGCAGAGTTGTGGGCGTCAGCGAGAATTTCAAAGATGGTGCGAAGCAGCTGATCTTCGTTCATGATGCACCAACGATCGATGGCAGCGATCATCTCGACGACGTTCAGCTGGTGTCTTCGCTTCGGGGTCACCACTTCCAGAAAACACATCAGGAAGCACGAGTACACCAAGGAAGGCGAAATGCGGGACGCCCACTCCGTCAGCTCCACTGGGTTGACAGTTCCACTGCAGGAGATGTTCATCTTGTTGAACACGTCGCACAAAAGCGTAATGTGGACTGAAATGAGCGGCAAGGGCAATTGCGCGTTCACAAAGTCAAAAATAACCGTGTCCGTGAAGTGTAGCGGCGCCTTCCGAAGCACATGGAGATTCGCGGCGATTAAACATGATTCCCGGCGCAAGTCAACAAGGGGCTTGAAGCGTCCGGACTTCTTTTGCTTCTCCAACACGCGGTGAATGAGCTGCACCTCCCGGGGCACATCCACCACATCCAATCGCGTGACCTGCCCATTTCGCTTCATCACGTCCACAGAGTACGCCCCGCACAACCTTCTCAACTCTGGTGGTTCACTTGCGTCCAAACGGCGGAGCTCCTCCAGGTACTCCACGCAGATCCATGTGTTTTCCTGCGAGAAGCGATCGAACTCCTCCGCGGTTGCAGGCAAAGGAACGTGCACGATCGGCAGGACTGGCTTGCAACCACAAGCGCCCATCCTCCCCAGTTGCGAAGGCAAGACAGGTACACCAGAGTCTGAGGTGTCCCCCCCTCCGGGTTCTGATGGCAGGTGGCGACAAGGACAGGGCACGCACGCAGGGTGCGAACGGAGAAGAGAGCCGCTGGGAGCACGGTCAACAACGGATCACGCCAACGCTAGCATCGCCCTGGAGCCGAGAGGAACAATCTGACAGCTGCGCTGGTACCACCAGAGCTATGCTGAAGTCTTGATGCGGGGTTGGTTCCCACGCAGCGCCGCGGTTCACGATGAGAGGCCGATGAAATGACACAAGTGCTGCCGAAACCGCTGTCTGCTCGCAATTTCGCACCGGCTCGCAGCCAAAAAAACCGGCGTCCGTGACAGCGCAACAAAAAGACAAAAACTCACGAAATACAGAAGTTTCGAGTGCCGTTGATACCGTGTTATTTTTGTGATGTGCTTTGGTGTTGCTTTGCGCCCGAGTCAACGTACGTCTACCATCGAGCAGCATCTTTGCCTGCAGTGCGACGTGCCAGTTCCCCTGGAAGGGATTGTATCGTGCAGCTCTGTTTGAGACTGTGGTATTTTGTCTTCGTCTGCAAACCTCTATGGTGTCAGTGTCGTGAGCACGTGATTGGCTACGCGCAGAGAGTGCATCATGGTGTTCACGGTCACCACGGTCCGTCCAACCACCCGTGCGGAGCCCCGCATTGGACACGGGTCCACGGTTCAAACCCGGCTAGTCATTGTGGTAGCTGTGTGCATTGCTGTGGTTGCGGAAGCCCAGCTTGCCGCAGCCTCAGCGGGCCCGGTGGTGTACTTCCGCAACCCGCTGACAGACTCCCTTGCCAAGTCTGTGGGACGCGTGTCGACGGACATTGCGACCGGCGGAAACGACCACCCCTTTGTCAGCCTTGCCCTGGATGCCAACGAGCAGCAAATGTTCTACACCAACGGGCAAGCCATCTCCCGTGCGTTGCTCGACGGGTCGAACGCGACCACCGTCGTGCCGAAGGTGGCCATGTACGTCATTGGTGGTGTGAACTTCGGTACCGAGCCGAGCGACCTGGTCGCCGTGGAGCTGGGTGGCGTGGCGTGCACAAGCATCCACTATTGGTCATCCACAAAGATTGGGTGCGTGACCAGCAACCCACGCCACAACGACGGCGCCCTGACGGTGTTTGATGTGGCGGTCGTGTCCACACACGGTGGGCGTTCCGGCCCCGCCACCACGGACCCCGCGTACGCTGTGCGACGTGTGGCAGAGGGGTACTCGACGCCCATGGTGTCGTCCATCTCCAAGGTGGCGCGGTCAGAGAACCCGCGGGCGGTGGCATACGACCCGTCCACCCGCACGCTGCTGTGGTCCGACACCGGGTCGGGCACGATCCACCGCTCGGACCCCGACGGCGAGTTCATCCAGCTGGTCGCCACGGGGCTGTTTGAGGTGTACGGCATGGCGGTGGTGTCAGACACGCTGTTCTACACCGACCACAACGACGGGCGAGTCGTCCGAGTCAACCTCACGGCGGCCGACGACATGTACGACGACCCAGTCCTGGCGGGTGCTGCCGGCGTGACACGTGTGACAGAGGTGTCCACGGGCGGGCTCATCACAGATGTTGCCACCAGTGACCGCCATGCGGCCAGCAAGGTGCTGCTGCGCGGCTTCTCGGGGCTGCGTGGCATTGCTGTCGACGCGGTGTCGGGCTACATGTACCTGACTGAGGCGACTGGGAACATTTACCGTGCGCGAGTGGATGGTGAGTGATGGTGCACGTGCCTAGAGAGAGAGAGAGAGAGAGAGTCTGGCGCGTCTTCCGGCGCGTTGAATGCGAGTGCACACCAGTCGCTCACGTGTGATGTGTGATTTATTGTTTTGTTTTGGAACCAGGTCGCAACATGCAACGCAACCCTCGCAAGCGTAAGGTGTTCGCCAAGGCCATTGTGCGGCGTCCGTCGACGGCGCGTCTGGATGGCATTGCGGTCACGCAGGGAATGGACGGAGTGAACCCTCGCCGTGTGTTCTGGGCGGAAGCCAACACCAACGCGGTGTTCTCTGCAACCACCTACGGCGCAGACGTGACCCAGCTCGCCGGCCAGGCCGCCGACATGGTATGGCCGCGTGCCGTGGCCTTGCTGCCGGAGAAGGGCTCCGCATACGTAGACCACCACCTGTTCTGGACGCAGTACATTGGGCGCATTCATAGAGCCTCTACAGCCGGTGCCAACCGTGTGGTGGTCGTGGATGAAGTGGATGCGGCGAGCGGCTTTGCGACTGTGGAGTCAGAAGTCAAGGCTGCACAAGTTGCGGGCACGCCCACATTGTTTAATGTGGAGTAGTTGCGCGCACCATCATGTGCGCGGCGTTGTTTTGTTGAGCGTCGTTTGTCGTTTCGTTTTGTGTGTTCTGTTCCATTTCTGGGCACGTGCTGGTACGCTTTGGAGGCGTGCGAGTGTGTGCTCTTGAATATGCTTGCACGCTGGTGCTTCAATCGATTGTATGAGTTGCACCAACCCTGCTGTGCCAGCAGGGAGTACGCCTAGCCTCTCACAAAAGAGTGCAACTGGCCTTCTTTCATGTTGCAGTGACGTCGTGCTGACGGCGAACACGGAATTTCATGAGGCTCAGAAACTGCAAATTTGTCACGCTGCATTTGGGTAACACCAGAACTGACCGCGTGACACTTCAGACTACCGGGTTCAGTGCAATGCCACCACGCGTTCCCAAGAAAGCAGGTGGGCCCATACGTTCCATTTCTGTACGTATTGGCTTGTGTGGGCTTGGTATCCGGATAGATGAAGCGAAAATGAAGGTGCTCGCGGACGCGAGGGTGCAGCTTCAGCAGCAGGATGTGGTGGTGTGGCGTGTGAGGCACGAACCGTCCTGGCATGTCGCTGATTTGCTCCACCATCTTCGATCCCGTGTTGCATGGCTCAAGCAGTTGTTTGGCACCGAGAGTGCCGTTGCGGCCGCCCTTGGGCCTGTGCTGGACTCCGAACGTCGCCCAGTGGGCGCCGGTGTTCTCGTGAGTTCGTTGACAGGACAGGCTGTCTTTGTGGGCAGCGCTGTGGAACCGCAGGATCGTGCAGCTGCACCGCCATACTCTTCGGCGTTTGTGCCACCCCTTGTCACGTCTGTCCCTGGCAGAAGAGCTCCGACGGCCACAACAGCGGCTCCACCGCATGATCCAGCGGCAGCTGCCATGTTTGTTCCAGCGTCTCCGCCGCCCGCACCAACATCGTCAGCGAACTGTGACCGTCTCTCTCCACCATCACCCGTGTTTCTTCCTTTGTCCCAACCCATCTCAGAAATTCCTTGACGCTGTCAGCTGACAGCTGTCCATCTCTCTGGCTCATGGCAGGCCCGCTGTATTGTTCCACTGGCGCCTCTGCTCACTGCGCAGTGATCAGTGGAGTCCACTGTCGTCTAGCGCCCAGTGTTCCCAACTTCCGTGACCTAAGACTATCCCTGGGCATGTGTGCGGAAGCGTGGAACTTGGAGCACGTAGTTGGTTCACGGCCACACGTGTCACGGTGCGGCGAGTGCAAGTGTACGAAAGGCGGGGCACGATGAGGTGGTTGCTTGCGCTTGCTGCGTCAACGTAACATGACAAGACGGAACATTTCGTACATGCATTCCTCGTTACGTTCGACTTCCCACGTGTTGCACTGGCCGAAAACAGGCGAGTGTTCCCGCCATGACCCCGTCATGCTGCATGACCCATGCAGAATCAACCTCATCCCGTGATGTACTCTCAAGCTGTGGTGTATGTTGCACATGCTATGTGCCAACCCCAACACGCACTTGCAAGTTGGACTTTTTTGTTTCTGCATCATCACATTTGTGAAGCACTGTGCGCTCTTGAAAAAAAAAATGCTTGCAACAGCGTGCGCATATGTCGTGGCCGCGAAGCTGCTGCAGCTGGATTCGGAGTCAGCCGCGAGCCGGCAGCCGAGGCTTGGAGCTCGGGGATTGCTGCCCATGTGCACCGAGAGGAGGTGATGCAAGACTCGGAAGTTTCGAGTCGGAACCTTCTTCAGCACCATCAATGTTTGAGTTGCTGCCCACGCTACCCTCTGATTCAGCACAAAGTGTACGAAACACGGCACAGGGTGCCGCACATTCTAATTCCATCACCTGGGGATCCAGGCTGGGGGCAGGCTGGGCCGCGGCGTTGTGAGGAGTGCATAGGAGTCACAGCGCGATTTGTATCGCTTCACACGATGTTGACCGTCATCTGGTGACGCAGAGAACACGTGGCATCGAAATATTTGGCCTGCAGCGACCAACAGCGCCGCCAGTGGCAGACTTCCACTGGTAGTCCACGAACCACCCAGTCTCACAGACTGAGTCACAGTCCCAGACTCGCACTCACATGTCACGCTGGTGAGCTTCGGGCAACAAGAAATTAATCTCCGCTGGCTCTTGCGTCGTCTTGTAGTGCTCAGTTCGGTTCTCACCCACTGCTTGTCCCCGATGCAGTGCTGTGCGACAGTTCAAAGTGCTCTGTCAATGACAGACTGACAGTCTGAGACTGTCCAGCAAACTGTTTGTAAGTTTTAAGGAACCAAGTGGTGTGATCAGCAGCAGCAGTCGCAAGCCACCGCGCATTCCGAAGGAGCAATGCCACCGCGTATTCCGAAGAAAGCAGCAGTAATGCCACCGCGCATTCCGAAGAATGCAGCTGGAGCCATCACGCGTTCCGTACATGTAGGACCGTCACATCGTACAGCGACACCACGATCAGTCCCGCCAATCGTGATACCAACACGGTTGGCAACACCACGGAATGGCGCCGGCTCCGCCACAACGTCGCGGCCTTCCCCTACAACGTCTCCTGTTTTTGCGCCAATAGTTCCGACGTCCCCGAATTTTGCTCCTCCGACATCCCCGAATTATGTTCCCTCTGCGTATTCTCCCCCACCGTACGCTCCGTCTCCAACGTACGCCGGGGGCCCGAGCTACGCTCCGACGTCCCCGAATTATGCTCCTCCGACATCCCCGAATTATGATCCCTCTGCGTATTCTCCCCCACCGACGCTTCCAACACACTTCGCCGGGGGCCCGATCTACGCTCCCGCGTATCCTGCTGCCTCACCGTCCCCTCCCACGTCTCCGACGTACGCTCCCACGTCTCCAGCGTATTCTCCGGCGTCTCCGGCGTACGCTCCCACGTCTCCAGCGTATTCTCCCACGTCTCCAGCGTATTCTCCGACGTCTCCAGCGTATTCCCCGACGTCTCCGGCGTACGCTCCCACGTCTCCCCCGGCGTACGCTCCCACGTCTCCCCCGGCGTACGCTCCCACGTCTCCGACGTACGCTCCCACGTCTCCAGCGTATTCTCCGGCGTCTCCGACGTACGCTCCCACGTCTCCAACACAGTTTGCCGGGGGCCCGATCTACGCTCCCGCATATCCTTCTCCCTCACCGTCCCCTCCCACGTCTCCGGCGTACGCTCCCACGTCTCCAGCGTATTCTCCCACGTCTCCAGCGTATTCTCCGGCGTCTCCGGCGTACGCTCCCACGTCTCCAGCGTATTCTCCCACGTCTCCAGCGTTAGGGTATTCTTCGACGTCTCCAGAGTAACATCCAACACCTCCAGGTTACGTTCCCACATCTCCGGTGTACGCTCCCACGTCTCCGTCGTTTGCTCGTCGTATGTGATGCTGTCTTCGTTGAGTGGCTCCCGCAAAAAGGCAGGCGCGTAGCACCCAGTGCTGCCGACAAGCAAGGGGATCAACAACGCTATCATCTGCGCGAGTGCGTGGAGGCGACTTCAATGCGGTGAACGTCCTGTTTTGCTCCATGTAACGCAATTTACGTTCTTGTCGCCCACTGCTGTGCCCGACGCATGCTCCCGCTCTGCGAATGCCAATTGTGCTGTGAGATCCCCTCGGACAGCGCTTGTCTCTTTGTTTTTTTTCTTCTTCGGAATTGTAAATGGGCGCATATGCTTGTAGTGCATGTAGCCCGCCGGTTCTCTGCACTGGCCCAATTGTATTGTCGATGCCGGTGCTGGTGAATAGCAGTGGGCAGTGTGGTGCTGTGCTACGAGGCCTTTTGCGCGAGGACAAATAACAAAATTACCAAATAGTGACGCCGAAAGCGCCAGGAACAGCGCCATGGTGGCGCAACACTGGCACAAACCTGGCCATTCGTTGATTTGTGCGACGGCGACCTTTGTTCCACACTTTGCTACCACACACACAAGACACCCTTCTTTCCTCCCCCGCCGCTCACCGCTTCAACTTTGTAACGATGTCCGCCGAGGATGCTGGAGACTATGGTGTCGCCGATATCAGCCTGGCTGATTTCGGTCGCAAGGAGATCACTCTCGCTGAGGCTGAGATGCCCGGCCTGATGTCTTCGCGCGAGGAGTTCGGCAAGTCTCTGCCCCTGTCTGGTGCCAACATCTCTGGCTCCCTGCACATGACCGTGCAGACCGCCGTGCTCATCGAGACCCTCGAGGCCTGCGGCGCCAAGGTGCGCTGGTGCTCCTGCAACATCTTCTCCACGCAGGACCATGCCGCCGCTGCCATCGCTGCCGCCGGCACGTGCGCCGTGTTCGCCTGGAAGGGCGAGACGCTCGAGGAGTACTGGGAGTGCACCCTCAAGGCCCTGACATGGGACGAGTCCAACGCCGGCCCCGACCTGATCGTCGACGACGGTGGCGACATGACCCTGCTGATCCACGAGGGTGTGAAGGCCGAGAAGGCGTTCGCCGCTGACGGCACACTGCCCGACCCGACCTCCACCGACAACGAGGAGTTCAAGATCGTGCTTGCCCTGCTGAAGCGCGAGCTGGCCAAGGACGCCACCCGCTGGCAGCGTTGCGCCGAGAAGCTGGTGGGTGTGTCTGAGGAGACCACCACCGGCGTGCACCGCCTGGAGCAGATGGAGAAGGAGGGCACCCTGCTGGTTGCCGCCATCAACGTCAACGACTCTGTGACCAAGTCCAAGTTCGACAACCTGTACGGCTGCCGCCACTCCCTGCCCGACGGCATCATGCGCGCCACCGACGTTATGCTGGCGGGCAAGCGCTGCCTCGTCGCCGGTTTCGGTGATGTTGGCAAGGGCTGCGCCTTCGCACTGAAGGCCGCTGGCGCCATCGTGTACGTGACCGAGGTCGACCCGATCTGCGCTCTGCAGGCCGCCATGGAGGGCTTCCTGGTTCGCCGCCTGGAAAACGTCATCGGCGAGATCGACATCTTCGTCACCGCCACCGGCAACAAGGACATCCTGACCGTGAACCACATGGCCAAGATGAAGAACAACGCCATCGTCGGCAACATCGGCCACTTCGACAACGAGATCGACATGGCTGGTCTGCTCAGCTACAAGGGCGTCACCCGCATGAACATCAAGCCTCAGGTGGACCGCTTCGAGTTCCCCGATGGCCACGGTGTCATCATCCTGGCTGAGGGCCGCCTGCTGAACTTGGGCTGCGCCACTGGCCACCCGTCCTTCGTGATGTCCAACTCCTTCACCAACCAGACCCTGGCCCAGATCGAGCTGTGGACCAAGCGTGACCTGTACGAGCGCGGCAAGGTTGTTGTGCTGCCCAAGGTCCTCGACGAGAAGGTTGCCCGTCTGCACTTGGACAAGTTGGGCGTCGAGCTCACCACTCTGAGCGACGAGCAGGCCGCCTACATCAACGTGAAGGTGGAGGGCCCCTTCAAGAAGGACTCCTACCGCTATTAGAGCGTTTTATACCGTCCCTCGTTTAGTATTTTGTTGTTTTTGTTTGAGAGTTCGTGTTGCAACGCCACAAAAATCACACGTCTTCTCGAACTCGACTCTCCTGACTTGCACTCCAAGCAAGACAGTTCGTTTCTCCGCATCAGCAACGCCCACCTCTGACAATATCCGCATGCTCTTTGTGGAGGTGCCCACCTCACCAGTTGTACCACATGTCACCGACCGGCGACTGTAGCAATCGCCTAAATCGCCACCCACCGGCCTTGGTGGTCTTTGTACACCCAGAGCTCTGCCACAACCACCACAACACCAACAGCAGCAACATCAGCAGAACCAGGAACAATGTCATTGCAGCCGCACAGCGCGATGGTCTGCGTCAGTGCATTGAACAACCGAGCTCACGCCGCGGAACAAAAGCAGACAGACTCAGTCTTGCGACCTACCATCGTGCAAGGCAAGTAGAAAGGCACACACAATTTGCTTCATAGGTGCGCCACACGACGTGTCTGAGCGAAGCGTTCGCACCGCCCCACCAACCCAAACACGCCAAGTGCACATGCAATAGTGCAAAGAGCGCGGACAAACTGCCGTGGTGAGTGTCGATGGCGCACGGCAAGAAACGGCACGTGGAGCAACCCACCCACTCACCAGCCCATTCCACCACCGCCTCTGTTGTGATCGGGCCCTTGCTGCGCACATGCGCAAGCACGTCTTGCCTTGTGAGCTTCATCGGTGAGGCAGCCATGGTGCCGTTGGCCTGCCACACACGTCCACGCAACAGAAGCGCCCCCCCCCCCCCCCCCCCAAAAAAAAACCCCCCCCCCCCCCCCCACGTGTGTCACACAAACAACACACAAGCACATGTCAAGACCCATACGACAGGGGGCGACGGTGGCGGCAACGATCGTTGAAAACAAAAAACAAAAAACAAAAAAACCGGAAACACAAAAGCCACACGCACCGCCAAGGCTGAGGCTGAGGCTGAGGCTGAGGCTGAACCTGTGCCTGAGGCGGCTTGTGGCGGTGTGTGCGGGGCACTGCTCTCCGGGGAGCGAGATCCGATGCGGTTACCAACGTGCACGCGGCGCTGGGGCCTGCTGCAAGGGCGCTTGCCCGCGCGCGCGCGCCCGCGCGGCAGCGGCGTGGACGAGGATGGTCGCATCAACAAGGACGACGACGACGACGACGACGGCGACAGTGACGATGAACGCGACCCCAGGGCGTGTATCGTTGCCGACTTTGACAACGCACCAACACGAGCACCAGCACCAGCACGAGTACCAGCACCAGCACCAGTGCTCGCCACGGATGATGGCATGGAAGACTGCCAGCTGGCACTGGCAGCACGCGCTGGCGCCGCGGCCTCCTCGCGTTTGCGCTTTGTGGTGGTTGTTGGTGCGAACGAGAACGTCGGCAAGTCGGGCGAAGGGGGGGCCATAGAGGGGGGTGGGTGGGTGGAGGAACGGGCCATTCCGATGGGGAGGCGGCGCCGTGTCGGCGTTCGTGCGCGGCGAGAAAGGTTGGCAGCGGTGTGGGTGGGTGGTGCCACTGTGGAGGTTCCTGCGGCACCACTGCCACCACCACTGCCACCACCACTGCCACCACCACTGCCACCACCACTGCCACCACCACTGCCACCACGGCCACCACGGCCAGTGGCAGACTCGTCGTCGCAGGTAGCACCACTGCCGTTGTAGAAACTCGTTGGTGCCAACTGGGGAGCACGGCATGCCACAGGAATCAGCATTTCGAGACGAGACGCAATGAACATCACGAACACCACGCGCGCGCGCGCAAAACAGGAGCCGTAACACTGTGCGTTGCACAAAAGCAAAGCAGGCGCGGGCAACATGAAGCACCCAGGCCAACAACCAGGTCGATCGACATGCCCGCCGCACGCAGACGAACATGCCAC
>Ga0213833_1002758_pt1 | contig 11162 bp, 9 predicted proteins | sample SWATP21_FD_160575 | JGI IMG/M metagenome (GOLD analysis project Ga0213833, IMG submission 160575) | Coastal seawater microbial communities from Marineland, Florida, United States - SWA TP2 #1 | ecosystem: Environmental > Aquatic > Marine > Coastal | place: USA: Florida | collected 2016-08-14
GACGTCGGCATGTGCGTGGAACGCCGATGGCGGGACAGGCTCTGGGACTTGGGCACCCTGGATGCACCGTTGGCTCCGACAGCTGGCAGTGGTCTGCGACGCCGCCGGCGTAGTGTAAGGGTGTGGGTGTGGGTGTGGGTGGAAGAAGACGGGGGTGGGGGTGGGGGTGGCACAGTGGAATGGACACCACCACCAGCCGTGCCAGTGGCAGTGGAGTCACCGCTGCTTCCAGCATCGCCAGCGGTGGTGGGTGCTGGCTTTGAGGAGGGTGGCAGTGCAGGGGGCGTCGTGGCAGCGAGCGCTCCACCACCCGGCCGCGCCTCCTCATGCCCGCCACCCGCACCACCAGGGGCACCTCCTCCACCCTCACCACCGTTCGGGCCACGGCTCTGCCCTCGCCCTCTTCGCCTGCCACTGGCAACAACACCAGCACCAGCACCAGCACCAGCACCAGCACCAGCACCAGCACCAGCACCAGCAGCACCACCACTACCACCACCACCACCACCACCACCACCACGTGCCCCACTGCCACCATTGGTGTTGCGGCCGCCACGAGCCCGATCGCGGTCAGCAGCCAGCTGACGTGCCTTCACGGCAGAGCGAATGCGTGCCCGGAGGCGCTTCACTTCGGTCTGTGCGCGCGCCAGTTTGGATTCGAGTTGGGTGGTGGCTGTGGTGCTGGACCCCAACTTGCGCCTCAAGGTGGCGTTTTTGTCCTGAAGAGACCTGCTTGGTCGCACGAGGAGGAGGAGGATGAAGGAAGTGAAGGGAATGGAAGGGGGCACGATGGGGAGGGAGATGAGCAGGTTCCAAAGCGCACAACGCACACACCAACACACATCAGACAAACAAGAGTTTGAAACAACAAAGAACAAAACAAACAAATGAGGGGTGGCGGCTCAACACCAGCGAGGCAGAGAACAGAAGCGACACAGTGGCGGAGGCAGGGAGTGGGATGGCACAGCACACGCAGACCACAACGCACTTGACTGTCGCTGTTAACTCGTCGTTGCGTCGTTGCAATTGCTTCATGCCACGAACGTCATTGTACGCTAGGTCAACGAGTGTGGCCAGCCGAGCTTCCAATGGCTTGCATTTCTGGGCGGGGAAAAGGAAGAAAAAGAAAACAAACGCTCGGCATGAAAGGCCCAAATCCAAAACAACAACAACACAGCTCACCATGGCAACACCACACGTGTGTGTCCGTGGGTGTGGTATTGTGGCGTCAAGTCACAGCACGCACCTTCAACACCATGTTTCTGGCGGCCACAGCCATTCGACCCATGGCTTCGACCATGAGCTGCTTGGCTTGCACCCGCTGCCGTGCGAACTCCTCCTGTCGCTCCCTCAAGCTGCGAGAGCGCTGTTGCAGCACCTGGTGCAACTCTGCAAGCTCTGCGTACAATGACACCACCTCTGCTGCACTGGTTGGCGATTGCTGGGGTGCCGACAGTCGACTGTGACTGGACGATGTGGACACCACGCTGCCGTCTGTAACAGATGCAAGACTTTGCAGACCGTCACTGACGCCTCCATGGTCGCTGAGGTACGCATCGTCGCTGGTGACAAACGCGGCGTCATCGTCATCACCATCACCATCACCATCATCATCAACATCGTCATTGCTGGCGTCTCCGACCAAAGGGTCCCTCTCACCACGAAAGCCGTCGTGGTGGTAGCGACGACGTTGTGGATGGCGGTGGTCAAGATGCCCAGTGTCATGATGGCCGTCATCAGGTCTCCTCCTGCCTCGCGTGGTGTGATCGTGCTGCCCACGGACTCTTCGGTGCCGTGATGAGTGCGAGGCGGCATGGGCATGGGCATGGGCACGGGCAGCCTGGGACCTCGGCCTTGGTCTCCCTCTCGATCGGGCTCTCTGCCTCGCTCTCGGCGTCGTGTCGGACACTGGTGAGACACTACGACGCGTCGGCGAAGGAGTGGATGCGGCCACCACATCGTCGCTGGCGTCGCCGTTGGTGTCGTTGGTGTCGTTGTCGTCGTTTTCTGGGCCGGACATCATTGCAGCGGGGTCGCGGTCGCTGAGGGAGGGAGGAGTGGACGACAACGCCGTGTAACGCTCAAGGGCACGAGCGTCAACGGGTGCGGGTTGGGTTTGGGGAGAGTGCGAACCGATGCTGCCGCGTAGGGCCGCAGGTGAAGGGTGGGGCAAGCCACCACCACCACCACCACCACCACCACCCACCGAGCTACCACCGTCGTTGCCGGTGTCGTACTGACTCACTGGAGCGGTGCGCCCACCCACGCCCACGCCCATGCCCATGCCCATGGCCACGTCCACATGGTCGGGGTTGAGGCCACTGGCGGAGGCAGCAGGTTCGTCTGCCCCTGCGTACACAGGGCCACCAAGGCGCCGCGACGACGAAGAAAGCGGCGGCGGTGCCGCCTGTTGTGTGGGTGGGTGCCATGCTGCAAACACGGGTGCTTGGGCGTGGGTGGCTGGGAGGTGTGCGTAGCGCAGAGACCCGCCACCACGACCACGATCACCGCCACCAGTTGCAGCAGCCATCGCCGCAGCACCAGCATCAGCACCAGCATCAGCACTAGCACCAGCACCAGCACCAGCACCAACACCAGGAGAAGAAGGAAACACACCACTCATCAATGGGTATGTCGCGGTTGCCGTTGCTATTGTTGTGGTGGCTGGAACTGGACGGGGTGGATGTGGTCCAGAGGCCGGATCTCGGGCGGGGCCCGTGGATGTGGCGGCAGACGCTGGCGGCACGAGTGGTGCCGATGGTGTGGCGGCCACGGGGACGACGGAAGGGACACCAGTGGTGTGGGGCAAGAGGGACGCCCCCACTGCGGACTGGATGTGTGGAAGGGACGCGGTCAGCACACCGCCACCGCCGTCTGGCCCTGCGGCACTGGGGCCGGTTTGGCGATGGCGCCACGGTCGGGACAGCTGTGGCGAGTCTTCCGGCGCTGTGGCCAGGAACGGAATGTGCTCCGGCGTCATCATGGGGCTGTCACTGGACCTGGCACAAGGAAACCAACACGGAAGCCAAAACCAAAACCAAAACCAAAACCACACAAAAACATTACATCATCATGCGATTGCAGCACATCACCATGGACCACGAAACGCCCAAGACGTCATGCACAGCAGACGGCGAGACGACCACATAGGTTGTGAAATGTGGTGAACGCACCCGGAGAGCAGGCGCAGGGGGCGGGGTGGGGTATTGGAACTTGTGGTGGCAACGGTCGAGACTGTGTTGGCAGCCAGGCCGGCGTGTGATAGCTGCGCATGCGAGTGTGAGGAAGGTGGTTGCACCTGCAGTGGCTGCGACGACTGGGACGGCGGTGGCTGCGGTTGCGGTTGTGACAGCGAAGACAAGGAGGAAAACACGGGCACAAAAGCACCCGTGTTCTCGCGGTTGCTGTGCCCAACCACATTCGGGGCATCGTTGCCAGCTGCAGTCATGCCCACACCCATCCCCACGCCCATGCCACCGCTTGCACTGTACCCTTCCCTCAACACGCCACCAACAACACCAGCCTCGTTCCCGCTGTTGTTGTCGTGGCTGTCGTTGCGACGGTGCAAGGCATCAGCACCAGTCGAACAAGACGCACAACGCCACCCGTGTGCGCGCGCAGCAGTCATGTCCAACGGACTGCTTAAACACGCCTCGTGAAACACCGCCCCGCACAGCCCACACTGTATCATCACTACCTGGTCCTGGTCCTGGTCCTGGTCTTGTGGCTGTGCCCCCATACCGTCGTCACGACGACCACCGCACACGCCGCACAGGCTGTTGGAGGGAGTAACCACGCCGCTTGCAGCAGCAGTAGCTGCAGCAACAGCAACAGCAGCAGCAGCAGCAGAAGCAGAAGCAGCAGAAACGGCAGCAGTTGTCGGTACATGTGGTCCGCGGTGGGGTCGTGGTCGTGGTCGCGGGTGAACGTGTGAGCGTTGTGAGGTGGCGGATGCGGCACCCAGCTGTGACTCGCTGCCCATGGAACCACCACCACCACCACCACCACCACCACCACCAGCGCCACCACCAGCGCCAGCCACAGTGCCCGCGACAACACCATCGGTCGCTACTGTTGCGATCCTCGCCACCATCGGACCTGTGGGGGCAGTGGCAACGGCAGGGGGTGATGGGGCCAGTTCGGTGGGAAAGGCCCCCCCGCCGCCGAGCAGGTACGAGGAAGCGGTGCTGAGGTTGGAACTGCGTCTTCGCTCACCCAGCCGGGACGGCGCACGGTCGTGGAGCCCACTTGGTAGCAGCGGTGTGCTACTGCGGTTACGGCTGGCGGTGCGGGGCACCGTGAATTGAGGGAGGGTTGGGGAAGCACCGATGTCCGCCCCCACACCCACAACCTCGGCACCCACAACCTCGGCACCCACACCGCCGACACCACCAGTGTTGCGGGGGTGTTCACCCACCATGCCCACGTCAACGTCAGCGCCTGTGTCAGCACTAACGTCATCGCTCGGGCCAAGGGACGCCACAACCAATGAGCGTGGCGAGGTGCGATGCAGCCGCAACAAATGTGGTGGCTCGCGTAGCCCGTCCGTAACTGCACCCGCAGCCCTGGCGCCGGGTGATCGGGTTACAGCGTCATCACCTGCACCATCCACAGCACCGACTGCGGCATCATTGGTCGCACCCAGTCCGGCAGGATGGGTGGCGCCATCGCCTTCAGCGGTGGTGGGTTGCGCACCATCATCGTCCTCAACATGGGCGTGGGTGCCGGCCACAGCGACCGTGCCAGGACGGGGGGACGTGTCACCATCGCTTGCAGACAGGTCTGTCATGAAGGTATGGTGGCTCTGCGAATGCGAGGTGCGAGTAGTGTAGGTCAGCAATGGGTGCCCGCGTTCTGCGCCGGAAGAAAGGAGACCACCCTCCACTTCTTCGTCACCGGTGCTACCGAGTTCATCACCAACGTCCTCAGCACCAACACCACGGTCAGAGGTGGGCATCTGGGGTGACGGTGGCGACGCTGCAGCTACAGTGGGGCCTTGGGGGACCTGAGAGCGACCCGGGTGTCCGGATGGGCTTGGTTCTCCGCGCTGCACGGCCAACCACCGCAGAGCAGCTCCCGTCAGCCGGGTGCTACCTCCTGTATCGCTGCTGTCTTCGCCACTCATGACTGCCGCAGCGTCAGGTCCCTGGCTTGCGTCGCTGTCTGACTCCCTCAGCAGTGGACCATCGACTCCTGCCACGCCGGTGCCGCCCCCAGCACGTGCGGCATGAGCCATGCTTGTGATTCCTGGCGAACGGGGTGGCGCGCCAGCTTCAAAGGGGCAAGGTGCGCGCACGAAGATAGATTATCACATTTGAAACTATCCGTGCATATTTTCACAAGTAGGCACGAAACATGCACGGTCTCGATCGTCACAACCCTGGTAGATCCCATCATGTTGGGTGGATGGCAGCGTTGCTCTCGCTGCGTGTCAGTGGTAGTACGCAAGTGCGGCAAAGCTACAGGAGTCCGGTGTGCCTCCAGCGCTCCACTATCGATCCCTGTGATTGATGTTGGACCTGCCATCAATAGCGCCGACGCACAGTCGGCTGGAGTGACGGATGTGGCAGCTGCGATAGCACATGCATGCGAGACTGTCGGATTCTTCGCTGTAACTGGGCATGGTATGACTCGCTCGACGTTACAGACCACATGGCAGACTGCATGGGACTTTTTCGACACCGTGAATGCTGTTGGAGGTGCGTGCAGTGGTGGTGCTAGTTTTTATTCCACTCCACAACAATGCAAGCAGCGAGTGCAGTCACCCGGCGTGCGTTTGTGTGCAGAGGAAGCCCTTCGGGAACAGGTCTCACTACCACACTCCACATATCCGTATGGATATGCACCCATGGAGTTTGAACGCCTCGCAGGATCGCTGGGCGCAGAAGATTCGCCGCCTGACCTCAAAGAAACCTTCAGCATCGGACCATTGACGCCGCCCGTTCCATTGCCGCAGGTGCGCTAGCCCCACTTCTTCCTTTGACAGAAAGATGGATGCCATGTCTTGCACGAAAGGGTGTTGGTGCGGTGCCAGTGCCGGGAATGTGACCATGCATGCACGCTGTGGTGGGTGTTGGTTGGGTGTTGGGTGCTGGCAGGATCCTGTCGCTGGTTTCGCGTTCTCGCCAAACTTGTGGCCTTCCACGCGCCATATCACGACAGCGACCTTCCGCTCAGTGATGGAACAGCACTACACAGCTTGCAACGATCTCTCAAATCAGTTGCTTCGGTTGTTTGCAATAGCCCTGGACCTTCCGCCAGACTTTTTTTCATCCAAGGTGCACTGCACTGCACAACAAATCCCCTTCCCCATCCCCGGCCCTTGTGATGCATCGACAGTCCGTTGACACGTTTCCTGCTTTCGTTTGGGTGGCGTGGCGATGTGTTCTTGTGCACAGGTTCAGCATCACATGAGCGCGTTGCGGCTCAATAACTACCCCGCTCTCACGCAAGCGCCACTGGATGGCCAGTTGCGGGCGGGGGAGCATTGTGACTATGGCTCCCTGACCCTCCTGCTTCCACACGACGATGAGTTCAATGGACGAGGAGATCGCAGCGAAGACGGGCTGCAGGTGTTCATTCAGGGCGAGTGGCGCCCAGTGGTGGTGCCGCCAGGCGTCTTCGTGGTGAACATCGGCGACTTGATGGCTCGCTGGACCAATGATACGTGGAGATCCACGCTCCACCGCGTTGTTGTGCCCCAGCACGACATGGAGCAGCAAGGTGTGGCAATGTCGGACGGACAAAGGGCACGTGTGGGGGCCGAAAACGTGCTTACGGTTGCGTGTCCATGGTGTTGTCTCCTGTACATCAGGTCCCGCCCCGCGCCGAATGTCCCTGGCGTTTTTCCATCAACCCGATTGGGATGCCGAAGTAGCTGTCCTTCCTTCATGTGTCGGGACCGCCGCGCGCTACCCTCCCACCACAGCCGGACAACACATCAAAGCCAAGTTTGAAGCAGCTGGTATCTCGGTGCAATGAAGGGCTCGACTGGCCACACTTAAGCGCGTGGATTTTCAAAACTAGACACGAATCAGCGCGTGCCAAGATTCACTGAACTCCACACGCTGCACAACAAGTGCCTCATCCGTGACAAGCTATCATGGCAGACGAAAGCAAAGCTGAGCCAGGTGTGGTGGTGACAGGCATTTCGACTTCGCCACGGGTTGTGGTGTGTGACACGATGGACGAGGCGCGTGTGCCTTTGGGTAAGTATGTTGCCAAGTGCGAAGAGACACGGCTGGCACAACAGTCCGCGGAGGGAGTGGAACGCCCCGTGTTCAACGTTGCCATCTCGGGTGGCTCCTTGCCGAAGGTGTGTTGTCGCATGAACGTCTCGCGTTGTTGGGAGGGTGTGTGGGGGTGGCTTGCGCGTGGCTGGTTGGCTCTGTGGATTGGTTTTGGGTTGCACGTGTGTTGAAGCTTCAGCGTGCTCTTCTTCTTGGCAGGTGCTTGCAAAGGCACTGGAAGACGCACAGAATGTGCTCCACTTTGATGTGTGGCATGTATTCTACGTGGATGAGCGGTGTGTTCCACTCGATCGTGCGTCTTGGTGTTCCAGCGCTGGTGTGTGTTCCAGTTGTGACTTCCTTCGGCATTGACAACCCTGCAGATCAGGACAGCAACCACCGTGGGTGCCTCACGGCGTTGTACTCAAAGGAGTGGTTCTCTGTCCCAGCTGATCATTTGCACCCGATCAACCCTGAGACCGGGAGCGGATCTGCCGCTGAGATTGCGTCTGACTACCAAGACGTTGTTCGACACAACGTCCCCACTGCTCCAGGCTGCAAGGTAAGGTGAAGCCTGTTTGCGTTGCCTCCCCGCTCCCGCCATCTTCTCAGCGCTCTTGTCTGTCCCCACACGCCCATACATGCACTGTCTTGTGCCGTGCGCATCACCAGGTTCCCCAGTTTGATTTGGTCCTGTTGGGCATGGGTCCTGACGGCCACACAGCTTCACTGTTTCCGGGGCATGCGTTGCTGTCTGAGACGGAGGCGCTCGTAGCTTCTATCGCTGACTCGCCAAAGCCGCCTCCCAAAAGAGTAACGCTCACCTACCCTGTCATCAACAATGCTTGGAATGTACGTGGTGCTTTTTGGAGTGCGCGTGGACCGATGCGCTGTTGACAGGTTTGCGGTGTGTGATGTGTGTCGTGTTCCAGATTGCGTTTGTGTGTGGCGGTGCTTCCAAAGCGGAGTCTTTGAAAACGATCCTCAACGCCAGCACAGCAACGAGCGCCGATGACCTGCTGCCTGCCGCGCGTGTGGTGGCAACTCGAAAGGGGTGCAGCGTGGTGTGGTTTGTTGATCGGGCTGCATACAGCGCTTGCACACCCGCGGCTGCATTGTAGACAGACCGCTGTTGTGAATCCATGACAAGAATCCATGACAAGAATCCATGACAAGGCGGTTTGCGCACTTTTTGGAGTTCGGTGCAACGAAGAAAACAGTTGCATCATGGGGCAACCGCGACATAAACAACAACCACAACAAACACAACAAACACACACACCACGTTCACATGCACGGCATCCAAGGCTGCATCCATCACTGCATCCATCACTGCATCACAGTCAGGCCACTCTGAATTTCTTGCACAGCGGCTGCCAATGCCTCATACTCAGACCGATCGTTGTACCTGGGAAGCGGGGGGGGACACCATCGGACGTCACATGTACGTCACACGTACGCAGCCAACCGCGCTCTCCCACAAAGGGGGGCACAACCCATGCCGAACATGCACTGCAGCCGATGCACGGCACGCACATCTGGGCAGAGAGACGAACGATGAGGTCTCCATTCAAGACACTGATCGGGGCCTCCACGCGGTACCTGCGAGAACGTTATGGGGGGAGGGGGGGGAGCAAACGTTACAAACGGTGCATGGCATGGCATGATGCGACGCCACGCAAGCGGTACGCACTTGTAGCGAAGGAGGCGCATGAGCCCCACTGCATCATCGTTGTTGGCCTTGAAGTGGCCACTGGGAACACGAACGGTGATGAGAGAGCCATGCGGACCGGGGGCATGGACAAGTGTGGTGCCCCATCGCTCCTGCAGCATGTCGCCGGCCCACACAGCCAAGTTGTGGTTGTACTCACGGATCTTGTCCACGCCAACGCGTCTGCACATACATGCACACGCGACGACACAGCAGACGTGATGCGATCGCAATGCAGCATGCAGAGCATTTATTTGCTCACACTGCAACGACACAGCACAACATGCTGCACACTGCCCCACAGAAATGCCTTCCGTGGCAACGCACTCGAACGCAGCAATCGCAGTGGACACGGCGGCATAAGCAGTAAGATCCATGGTGGCTTGCCAGAAGAACTCCGTGGCAAAGCCGAGGCCATAGCCATGGGACATGGTGGTGGGGCGCACGTGGTGCTGGCATCGTTCTGCAACCCACAAGAACGCACTGCCCTTCGGAGTGCACATCCACTGGCAGCAACAGCAGCAACAGCACACAGCGGGGGTGAGAAGAAGACAACGGCATGCCAAGTGCGCACAGATTGAGGTTGTGCAAGCAGGGACGCGCCAATGTGCGTAGCCCACCTTGTGCAGGTTGGAGGTGTAGTAGTCAGCTCCCAACTCCGACAGGTCCAACGGCAACTGTCCCACGGCGTGGGCGCCATCAACAAACACTTTGCAGTCCCGTGCGTGGCAGATTGTGACCAAGTCCTTGATCTGTGTGCAGCCACCGCGGCATCACATCAACAGCCGAATGGAAGAAACACGAAACACGGCAGCGTCGCGTCTGACAATCCAAACGAAAGCAAACAAACAGACACACGACGAACAGGCAACTCCACGGCAGGCATGCTCATCACATGATCGAAGAAAGCCAACTTGGCGGTGGGGTTTTCGTCCAGGGCTTTCTTGACAGCAGCCTGCACCACATAACCCGAAGCATGTTGACGACCCTGTCGTGTCGCGCGCGTGCACACACAGACACAAGCGCATTTTGCACCCACCTTGACCGCTTCATCAGTCACAGGGAATGCGAGGGGGATGCAGACTAACTTGGCACCGGTGCGACGACACGCGTAGTCGATAGCATTGTGGACAGCAGGGTAGCTCTTGGCCTGTGCAGCGTACGCACAGTCGAGGCAAAGAGAGTGGGTGGGCGTGTGGGTCGGTCAGTGTGCACACTCGGGAATACTCCACACGGTACACACAAACCCCTCACGCACGAAGGACAAAACCACGTCACCAGCCTTCAATGGGAACGAGCGAGCAACAGCATTTGCGCCTGATTTGTCGTGGCCACTGTTGGGTGAGAAAACGGCACCGGCACGCCATGCACGCGGCAAGCGAAGGGCGTACCAGTGGTGGCGTTGGGCACGAGCACGATGTCCTGGGGCCGCGAGTTAACAAATGCAGCGAGCTTGCGGATGGACTGGACCAAGAGTCCAAGGGATACGGCATTCATGAAATTCACGGGGTTCTTCTCCAGGTGATCTGCGCGCCGCACTGCCTGTCATCTGAATGCCCAAGGCCGCAATGCCAAGCACGCTACATACCCTGGAAGAAGCGTTGTGCATCCAGTGCATGCTTCAGAGTCCCACCGTACGAACTGCAGCATGGATCAAAGCACGCCGGGATCATCCTCAGCGAGCCAGTACGACGAAGCAACAAGCATAGGCACACCACCGTACCCATGGTTGAGATACTGGATTTCACGATCCACAAGGAACCAGCGCTCTCGCATTTCTTTGCCAAACGCAGGGACGGGCTGTGTGCGGATGAGGGTGTCGGCAGGGGCGTGCAACAGTGGTGGCATGGGGGGATCACGCTCCGGAGGCTCACCGGTACAGATCCACTTCAGCACTGGCAGGATCCACCACGGGTTGCTGGGGGTGAATCCATGCTCTGGCGTGGCAACGAAGCCCTCGCTTGACTCCCCAGCAGCATCTTCCTTGCATTCCTCTTGTGCTGACGAGCGTGGTGGTGTCGCGATTGAGGCCTGGCGCTCCCCGGCTCGCTTTCCGAGTGTCCAAGCCGCCAGTGCGACGCCTGCGGTCGCGGCAGCCACAGCAGCCATCGCCCGCGCATGGTTGCTCGGCAACATCTCTCCCCGTACTAAGGGTGATGACCTGGAAGCAGCAGTGGGTGGTGCAACACAGGCAAACAACTGGAAAACAGCAGGGGGGGGGG
>Ga0213833_1002759_pt1 | contig 11161 bp, 14 predicted proteins | sample SWATP21_FD_160575 | JGI IMG/M metagenome (GOLD analysis project Ga0213833, IMG submission 160575) | Coastal seawater microbial communities from Marineland, Florida, United States - SWA TP2 #1 | ecosystem: Environmental > Aquatic > Marine > Coastal | place: USA: Florida | collected 2016-08-14
GGACACTGCGTCGTCGCGTGCAATGGTAGCGGGAGCCAAGTTGGAATCAACTGTCATGCCGTAGCCGGTGAGCTGGATTGCAAGTTAGTTGTGTGTTGAAGATTTCAATAGAAAAATAAAATGCTAACATTATGTCACACTGTCACAGTCATAGTGCCACGCTTGTCCCAGTCCCCCCATCTACTTGGTCGTGTCACGTGCAGTGAAGTGGTATCAGCCATACACCGTTAATCGATGTGTACCCTCCAGCTTCCTTGCGATCATCCTCGCACGGTATCTTGACACTCTGCCAAAGCAACGTGGTGGCGCGCGCTTCCGACCAGATTCAAGTTGACAAACCAAAACACAACGAGCTTTCATATGCGTTGGGGACAGTGTCCTCAATGCTTTGACCACACGTCCGCGCCAGAGTGCAAGCGGTTGAACAGCAGCTGGTATTCGACACACCATACACTCGCGGAGCTATTTCCCACCTGCAGTGCAACCGTTGCGTTTTTCACAGGATACTCGGGCCGCACACGCAGCTTCTTCAGCACCTTGACGCATCCTTTGCGAGACAGTTTGGCTTTGACATCTATCGCATAACCTACCTGTGCAGCGACGCAGCGTGAGATGAAGTGCATGCGCAGGGCTTAAACAATCGGACCTTGTTCGTCGATAAGTCGACAGAATCCCCTACAGCTGCACCGCTGCCACTGACGGCAACAAGGGCCGCGCCCGCGGCTGTGTGCACCTGGGTGGCTCGCAACACTGCAGTGATTCCGGCATATTAATGTCACGCTGATTGGAAAAACATGTCACTGTTCACGTTGAACGCTCTCCATCGAGCCACATGGTCCTCCAGGATGCACTTGGTTGTCTTTTTTGTCGTGACAGGCAACAGCTTTGCCGTTGTGGACCCCACTTGAAGCACTTCTTGCACTCTCTAAGCGTCTTCACGTACTGGGACAGCGCTGCTGATCTTGACTACGGAGCAAGAAGTGGCGCACGTTGCCACGGCGGACTACGTAGACATGCCAGGTTCAAAGCACAGCTACCTGATGCGTCACCTGAGTCTTGTGCTTGACTAGGCTACACCATCCGCCACCAACCTTGTATTCCAGTCCACCATACTCCCTTCCTTGTGAGTCAGTCGCCGGGCTGCAGAGCCCGTCGCGTGCGTCGTGCGTGTCTTTGCCTCGATCCGAGTGAGTTCTCCCTTCGTGAAGTTTCCGTCGCGACTGTGTCACCGCCCCCTCCCGCGTCGGACCATACCGCGTTCGTCCGGGTGCATGTCAGCATGCGAACAGTCGTCGCCGCCACAACAAGCGCCGAGGCAAGAGTGGGCGGGGTGGCACATGTACACGGGCGTCTTCATCTGTCAAGAGTTCAGCCCCGATGACAGCGCTGGCGACGCGGATCAGTCCGCACAGCCCACACAGGATGATGCCGACGACGCCACGCCAGTACCAAATCCAAAGAGACCAAGCCGCACCATGGTGCCGTGTACTGGCGGTCGCGCAGTGGCAGAGCTTGTTCAGGAGGCGCAGCCTGAGCTTGATACTGCATGTTCCGCGTGGCTACCCTACAGCGCGTTCGCCCTCTGAAGTGCGCTGCCACGGCCACTTCCAGCGCCACTGCCGCTGTCTGGAGCAGCATGGGTTGAGTCTACACCGCTCCAGAACACCGTTTTTCCTGGCTGCTGAATCCAATGCACAGACTCGAACGCCTGCGGAGCAGTCGTAGAGACTAAGGATGGTGTCGCCAATGGAATGGCTGGTACGGGGCGCACACTGCGTCAGACAGTGAGGAATGGGGGCAAAGCTATGTGGGGGGCAAACGAACTCTGAGGCAAACGAGTGGAGACAACGCCCATGCTAAACGTCATGCTAGTGGAACCTCTGCGCTGCGCAGACTGCGCATCCTTCGGTACTCAAAGGCGCCTGGAGATTTTCCAGGGTGGTGGGACAAAACAAGAAACCAGTGCAGCTGCTGCGACCAGTCCTGGAGATAAGTCGATACGTATGCGTATCGAGTACGAATATCTGCAACGTTCAACTTGACACCGGCGCTGGCGCAGCAGCGCTGGACAATCAATCGCCGAGCACGATCGCCAGGTTTACCCACGCCCATCGTCGACGTGATCTTGAGCTACATGCACCACGCGCAACACTCATGCATTCTCGGACTGTCCCTGAGCTGGTGCTTTTATTTGTGTCCTGCATGCGCCTTTTGTGAGTCACGGTGTGAGTCACCGTGTGACTACATCACGTGGCATGGGTGTCGCACAACTGGTGCCCACTCGCCAGCACAAATATCCGTGATCGATTGTATTATTGTCCGGCGGCCTGACTCTGGCCCCACTCGTTGCCAAGCCCCCACGCAACCCCGAGGCACAATCGCGTTGCACGACGCAACACGCCAAACGAGGACAACTTTGCCCTGCACTGTCCGGTCCGTGGCCTACACTACTACTTGGTCACCCAATGCGCAACAATATCGCTACACAGCCGAGCTGGCAGCTCGCTTATCTTGCTCCCTTTTCAACCGTGCAAACATGACAACCATCACCGCTGATACCACACAAAACACGCAAGCAATCACAATGACCAAAAAATTGTCTTCTGCCGCTCCATCTTGATCAGTGCTGTTCGCAGTGCCGTCGCCATCATCATCATCGATGTCAGCTACATTGCAGCCGAGTTGTCCCGGCAGGATCGTTGGGGCACTCGTCGCTACAGTCCGCGGTCCCGTCGCCGTCAGAGTCCGAGCATGCACAGTACGTCTGGTCAAGAACTGTCTCGTTAAAGGCAGGTGCAGGGCACGAGGACTGGGTGCTTTGCTTACTGTCCCAAGCATAGACAAATGGGCACAGCCATCATTATCACAAAGCGACGCAGGTGGTGGGGGCACGTCGGCAGATGAGACAAGGAGCGCACAACGTACAGTGTTGTCAGGCTCGTCATGTTTGCAAAGATGCCTGCGGGCAGATAAGAGAAAGCGTTGTCCTGCAAATTTCTAGCTCACATGCCAAACAGCCACATTGTGGTTCCCACAGTTATGATGTAGGAACCCTTAACCTCAACAATGGCAGCAGCGGGGAGCGTGGCTACGCACAGCCAGGCCACGTTTGTCAGCGAGTCGAAGATACCGGTAGGCAGGGTTGTCAAAGCATTGTGGTGCAAAAGCCTGCCACAGAACCACAGCCACCGTGTCACGACCATAAACACCAAACACACCAAACGAAGAAAGTTGCTGCAGCAGGTCGGGCAACGTCACAACGTACAGAATCATCAAGCTCGATGTCGAATCGAAGATACCGGTAGGCAGGGTTGTCAAGGTATTGTAAGCCAAGCCTCTGCCACAGAGTCACAGCCACGGTGCCACCACCATTACCATCAAACAAAGAACTTGCAGCGACAGGGGTGGTAATTTCATAACGTACAGGACAGTCAAGCTCGTTTGCGCGTTGAAGATGCCGGCGGGCAGGGTTGTCAAGGCATTGTAAGCCAAGTTTCTGCCACAGAGTCACAGCCACGGTGCCACCACCAGTTTAATCACCAAGCAAAGAAGCTGCAGGGGCGGGTTGGGCAACTTCACAACGTACACGGTGCCCAAGTTCGCTGTCGAATTGAAGATGGTGGCGGGCAGCTCTGTTAGGGAGTTGTTGAACAAGTCCCTGCCACAGAACCACAGCCACGACCGCCAGCGCGGTGCCCACCACCATGAACACCAAACAAGCAAGTTGCAGCGGCAGGTCGGGCAATTTCACAACGCACAGCTTCGTCAAGCTCGTCTGTGATTTGAAGACGCCGGCAGGTAGCGATGTTAAGGCATTGTAGCTCAAGTCCCTGCCACAGAACCACAGCCACGACCGCCAGCGCGGTGCCCACCACCATGAACACCAAACAAGCAAGTTGCAGCGGCAGGTCGGGCAATTTCACAACGCACAGGTCCGTCAAGCTCGTCTGTGTTTTGAAGATGTCGGCAGGTAGCGATGTTAAGGCATTGTGGCTCAAGTCCCTGCCACAGAACCACAGCCACGACCGCCAGCGCGGTGCCCACCACCATGAACACCAAACAAGCAAGTTGCAGCGGCAGCAATTTCACAACGCACAGGTGCGTCAAGCTCGTCTGTGATTTGAAGATGTCGGCGGGTAGCGATGTTAAGGCATTGTGGCCCAATTTCCTGCCACAGAGTCACAGCCACGGTGTCACCACCATCAACACACCAAACAACATGTATGTAATTGCAACGGCGGGTCGGGAAGTTCAACGTACACATCAATCAAGTTTGTCAGCGAGTTGAAGATGCCGGCTGGCAGCGAAGTGAAGGCATTGTCGTCTAAGCGCCTGCCACAGAACCACAACCGCGCCGGCACCATCAATATGAATCGTGAATCTCGACTCAGGCGCGACATCGCCAATGCCGTGCCCGGCATCACATGATTTACTATTGGGTACCGTGACACGTGTTATCCGGCCCCAGCGACGTACACCGCCCCAATGGTGCTGGTCATGTTGTCAAAAGCGCCAACCTGGATGGCAGTCAGTCCCTGGTCTGCCAAGCTGAGGATGGCTGTGCCCGCACCAACACCGGCGCACGACACCAGCACCGTGCCGTCTGCCGTGCACCCGTCTGGCAACGCTGCCGACACGAGCATTGCTTGGCACAGCGCGGCGAGAGTTACCCACCACAGCAAAGTCCCATTCATTTTGGCCGAAACAAGTGCGCTCTGTGCTGTGCTGTAGTGGTGAGTCCGAACGTGCGGTGTGAGTGCTCGGGTACTGTACCCGGGGTACACCATGCGCGTTTGGGGTGAGGTGTAAAAGGTGCTGCTGACTCCACGAACCGGCGAATCAGCACTGCTGACTCCACGAACCGGCGAATCGCCGAAATGGGGGACGGCATGCAGGACTCCAGACTCTGAGGCCTGCTTGCCCCCCGGTGGGCGCCGAGTGCGCCCTCTACCGCCACTGCGGCTGCTGCCCTGTGGGCGTACGGCGGTGCGAAGCCCACGCCGACCACGTCTTGCCCCTCTGCGGTGCGTGGACCATGGACCATAGTATTTGCAAAACTAGCGTTTGACAACGCGCTGTCACTATTTTGTCGGTGGATGAAAACAGTTACAGCTATGTGAAAATAGTGACAGCACCAGCATCACTACTTTCACCGTCACCTGTCGAAAGAAAATAGTGACAGTGGAAAAACTGTGAGAAAACAGTGACAGTCGAAGAAAACAGTGACAGTCGAAGAAAACAGTGACAGTCGAAGAAAACAGTGACAGTCGAAGAAAACAGTGACAGTCGGAGAAACTCACACTCGAATGAAAATAGTGACGAAGCGATCGGTGACAGAATAGTGACATGGGGCAGGTTCCACCGCGTCACGTCCGGCACCGTGCCCGGAAGAAGACAAACAGGCTGGGGGGGAGTGGCCCAGATTCATCAGCTTCAACGTAGCATGACTAACCTCAGCATCACGTTGTGGGCTGGCGCGAGCAGGACTTCACACCAGCTGCAGAGGGTACCTGTGAGTCAGGCTGCGACATATCTTGTTTTTGTACGGCCGCAGAAACCTTGATGCTGCAAAACGTTGAGTTTGCCCTCGAACCGCCTGCGGGCTGAAATTTTGTTGCTGCCGCTGGGCATGTGCAGCAGCGAGCCGGCAAGGGACGGACAGCTGATGCACAGGAGGCAGTCCATCCAGCCAAAGCATGGTGTGATGCATTTATCTTGGTGTCCTCTCTCACGTGATTTGCAACACACGATGCGCAGCAAGTCTTTTGCTTTGTCGCTCGCAGCGGTTGTGCTTGCGCTTGCTGTGAGCGGTGTTTCGGGGTCGGTTCAGCAATGGCAGCCGGAAGGTACCGTGGCAGCTGTGCCTCCCTCACAGTGCAATCGCATTCACCGCAACCGATTCCATTGCAGACTTCATTTACATCACAAGCAACTCAGACTTTGGTGAAACCGCTTCGTGTGTCAATGACACTGTCATCTGGTTTGGTGCGCGTGCCATCACCGCTTGCTCGTCCATGTTTGGCATCCTCACCCTCGTTTGTGCCACACACAGGCTACTATCACCATTACAACCCTGATTTTTCCACCTGCCTTGACACACACCGTCAAGGCAAGCAATTGTGTACTCCAGGCGAAGTGTCGTGCACAAGCTATGGGCCCAACTGTGCCAAGGAGGACGAAGTTTGTGCGTCCGCGCATTGATGTGGTGCTTCTTCGCTGTGCGCATCGGAGGTGATGCCTGATGTCGCCCCCGCATTTGTGTTCATGGGCTTCAGACTTGCACATGGTTTGTGGCCCTGCCGAGTACCGCCCGAACTCTACCAGCCTTGGCGGTGGTTCTGACTTTCCTGCTGACCTAGTGTGTCCCTGGGGCCACGTTCTCTGGGGTGCACGTGCCCAAATCAGGTGCGGCCATTGCTTTATCCTACGCATGCCGCTCCCTCAACAACATGTATTTTTCCACCCCTGCTTGGTTGTGGTGCACTCGTGGTGTGTTGCGTTGCGTTGCGTTGCGCTGCGTGTTGTGTGTTGTGTGGTGTTGTATCGTGTGGTGTGTTCTTCCGTCGCAGTAATGACGCTGGGAATAATGATGGAGCGACTCCTGGATCTTGCATGGAGGCGCACCGTGAAATGTGTGAGCCTGGGCTGGACAGCTGTGGTTGGGAAGGGTGTGATACAGTGGGCAACGATGAGGGTTTTTCCGGAATCGTGTGCTCGGACGAGGCCACTGGCGCCCTTGAGGCGTTCACAGTCCAAGGAAGCACCGGAGAGGTGACGGGTTCATGTCCCACCGGCATGTGGGCTCTTTGGGGGTACAACTGGCACTTTACGACCAACACTGCGCTTGATTGTGACGCCGGGTGTTGCCAACGGAGCGTTACAGGCCGCGACTGTGTGGCGCAGACGTACTCTGCCTGGGGCGAGACTCTCGTGAATCCAGCTGGGCAGTGCTCTGGTGCAGCCTGTAACCACGGTGGTTCGGAGGCGCAGACGCTGCAAATGCTTTGCGTGTGCCTGCCTGGACATGCGCGGTTGGATCCTTCCGGTGGATGTGACCCCTGTGATCTTGGCCAACGCCCCGACGAAAACCGGGAATCCTGTGTTGACTGTGCCGAGGGCACCTACTGCTCGCGCCCTGACCGAGAGGCGTTGCCGTGCGGCGGGAATGACGTCTACTGTCCGCCCAAGACGCACACGCCCATCACTGTATCCACTGGCTACTACTCCGTGGGTGGCACCCCGATGAATCGAACCGGTCAAGCGCCATGCCGCGTACGTGTGCTTGTGTGTTGTGGGTGTGTGGCCAACGCTGGCGTTGGTGACGCCGTGCGTTGTCAATAGGCCGGAAGCTACTGCACAGGTGGTGTCATCCAGGGCGTGTGCGGCGCTGGAACGTACGCTGCATCTGGTGCACACGAGTGCACTCCATGCAGTGCGGGCACCTGGTCTGAGGCAAACGCCACGAGTTGTACGAGTTGCCTGGCCGGCAGTTACTCGCCAGAGCAAAGTTCCACGTGCTTCGAGTGCTCCGCCGGCACCAGCTCGGGGGCCGCCGCACCGACGTGCACCAATTGCACCGCTGGCGACTGGTCAGCAGCGGGCACCCCGTGCTATCCATGCGCTGCGGGCCACTACTCTCGTGAAGGTGCAGCTGCCTGCCTCGAGTGCCCAGCCGGAACATCCTCCTATCCTGGAGCCCCCAACTGCACAGCCTGCCCGGCCGGGACTTCGTCCACGGGCGGCGAAGCCTGCCAGGTTTGCGTCGCGGGCACTTTCTCTGCGAATGAAAGCAGCACCAGCTGTGATGTGTGCCCCGGCGGTTCATTCAGCGGGCCTGGTGCGACACAATGCCTCCCTTGTCCTGCTGGCTACTTTTGTGTGAACGGACTCGCATACGCGTGTGGTGGTCCTGATGTGTACGTGCCGCAGGAGGGGTTGGCGCGTGGCGTGTGACGCGCGTCCTGTGTGGATACGTGCGTGCGTTGAGTCCCCCCCCCCCCCCCCTGACGCGTGATGTGCGCCTTTCAGGTACTGCCCCGCGGAGTCTGAGTTGCCGGTTCTCGTTCCTGATGGGTTCGTTGGGTCAGGTGGCTCGGAGCCGTGGCTGTCCACGACGACCACTGCCTGCCCCAAGTGGTCGGTGTGCACACGTGGTGTGTCTGTGGCGTGTGGCCCTGGCTACCGGTGCCCAAGCGATCCGGGGAAGGCCTTGGGGGCGGCAAGCTACCGTGAAGAGTGTTCCTCTTCCGACGCGGCGGTGTATTGTCCGCCTATGGCTGCGGGTGCATCCACCGCCGCCGCGACCTCGGCGTCACCTGGGTACTACACGCTTGGTGGTCGCACAACGTGCACCGACTGTGGCCCTGAGCAGTTCCTGAGCTCGGGGGAGTGCGTTGGTTGCATGCTGTGCAAGCGTTTCGAGTACGAAGTGTCTGCTTGCTCGACCGACGCGGACAGGGTCTGCGCTGCGTGTGACTCGTCCTGCTCCTTTGGCTGTACGGGTCCCTCGTCCGGCGACTGCTTGTCTCGTGGCATGTTCGTGAACGCCAGTGGCGTGACAGTGGATTGTGAGCCGGGGTCGTACTGTTCCTCACCTGCGTCCCCCACATCGCAACGCGCATGCCCGGCGGGCGTCTTTGGGTCCTCAGTGGCGCTCGCGTCACCGGAGTGCGACGGTCCGTGCCTGCATGGGTACTACTGTCCGCCCGGCAGCACGACCCCAGATGCCAAGCCCTGCGACGAAGCCTGCTTTGGATGCACCGGCGCTGGCGCCGATGCATGTGTCACTTGTGCTGCCGGCTACGTGGACCAGGACGGCACTTGCGTGGAGTGCGGCGACTGTGGTGCTGCGAACAGTGACGTGGGTGCCTCATGCGAAGCGTCCACGCGCACGCACCAGGCCAAGTGTCCCTGGGGAATGTACTGTTCTGACGGCTTGCGACAGGGCTTCTGCCGCGCCGGTCACTACTGCCCGCAAGGTTCGGCTGTTGCCGACGCGGTGGACTGCGGCAATGCCACCGTGTACTGCCCCTCGGGGTCGTTTGCACCCTTCCATTTGGCGTCGCCGACGATGTTCACGACGCCAGAGTCGTCTTGGCCGTCCCGACGCACCGGGGTGGACGCCTGCCCGGCAGGTTTGCAGTGCCGCGACGGTTGGATCGTGATGGAGTCGTGTACGGAGCACATGCTGCGCCAAGACCTGCCGGCAAGCTGGTGGTATGCCATCGACCCAGCTGGTGATGGTTCCACCTTGCACCACGTGTGGTGTGACCAGTCGACGTCCGGGGGTCAGTGGACAACCCTGTTCACCTCCACGGGTGCCGCCGGAGAAGCAGGCTTTGTCAACAACGCAGGTGCCGTGGCTGCCACCATGGAAGATTCGCCCCTTGCCGCGCCTTTCCGCCTCCCTCTTGATGTCATGATCACGCTCTCCACGTCTGCCACGGAAACGTTACTGTGGCGAGAGGACGGGTCGTGGATCCTGGTTCAAGGTCCGCCACTGACGTCAGCTGCCTCGGCTTCCGATGGCCAGGCCGAGTTCGAAGTAACCGTCACCGCCCCCATCGCTAGCGGCGGCAGCGAGACGGTGTCTGCATTCATGGGCTTCCGTCGCAACAGCCCTTCCGGCGACGACTTCTACTTGTCCGCGTCCTCACGCCTTGCAACCACCGTCGATTTCGGCGACGCTGCGTGGTGTGACAGCATGTACCTGTACTCGGTGTCCTCCGGCGGCGATGCCACTGCCAAGACGTACCACTCGAGCTTCGCCCTCGGCGCTTGGTCAGCCACCACCTCTGGCTCCGCGTGTGCGACGACCTCATCCACTGGCATGCCGGTTTTGATCGCCACACGTCACGCTGTCGCCCGCTCTGACCACACCTCCTGCCGTGAGCATCTCGATGCCAACCCATTTGCCACATCAGGGTCCTACTCCATGCGCACGCCCGCTGGCGTTCCTATCACTGTGTGGTGCGACATGGTTACAGACGGCGGCGGCTGGACAATCGTCTACGCCACTGATGGCCGGGATGGCGACGCGGGTGTCACTGCTGACGACGAAGTTTCGGGCAACCCTCTGGCGATGCAGCACTACAGCCTTGACCGTGCCGCCAAGTCCTCCTTTGGCGCGGCGTCCTCTGAAACGCTACTGTACCGTAGCAACGCCATGTGGCTTGTTGCTGACCGGTCTCTGTTTGGGCCAACACTTGGCACGGCCTCCCATGACACCTCCCGCGTCTCGCTTCGCGCCTCTGACGGCGCCGTTGGTGCGGGTCGCATGGGCTGGAGCACCACAGGGACTGAAGATGGCGGCGACTTTGGTATGTTGCTTGGTGACACGGCGGAGTTTGACTTCCACGATCCCAGCGCCACGTTGGTGAACCCCGCCTGTGAGTCCCACCTACTGTTCAGTGTGTCGAGTGCGCAGTCAGATGGCGACGTCGCGTATGGGGTGAACACGGGACTAGGTTCGTGGACGCCGACGAGCGACGGCTGTGGTTCAGTGTCGGAAGGCAGTGGCATGCAGTTGCGCGTGGCGTTGCGTGATCGCAAGCCCTTGTGCCCCGCCGGCTACCAAGTGAATGCCGAGGGCACAACGTGCTTCACGGTACTGGAGACAGGACCGGTGTCCGCCGCAACGGCCTTCGACTCGTGTTCGAGTCGAGATGCATTCCCCGCGTCCGTGCTGTCCGAAGCGGACAACGCCGTCGTTGTTGCCGTGCTGCAGCGCGCCCAAGTCGCGCGAGGCTGGCTTGGTTTGACGGACGGTGCTGTGGAAGGGTCGGCGGTGTGGTCTGGAGGCAGTTTGGAGACTGGGTATAGCAACTGGGCTTCTTCTGACACCGGCGTTGCCGCCAGCCAAGAGCTTGATTGTGCTGTTGTGTCCAACACGACTGGCGAGTGGCACAGCGCCTCGTGTCAGGAACACGTTGCAGCTCCAGTTTGTATGGTTCCCACCGGTGCGTTCGTGTTGTGTGTGCTGGTTTTTTGTTTTTTGTTGTTTTTGTTTTCGTTTTGTTGCCAGTGCGTTGTGAGTTGCTTGCACAGCTTTGCTCTGACGCCGTGCGCGCTCGTGTGTGTGTGTGCGCGCTCGTGTGTGTGTGTGCGCGCTCGTGTGTGTGTGTGCGCGCTCGTGTGTGTGTGTGTGTGTGTGTGTGTGTGT
>Ga0213833_1002760_pt1 | contig 11159 bp, 9 predicted proteins | sample SWATP21_FD_160575 | JGI IMG/M metagenome (GOLD analysis project Ga0213833, IMG submission 160575) | Coastal seawater microbial communities from Marineland, Florida, United States - SWA TP2 #1 | ecosystem: Environmental > Aquatic > Marine > Coastal | place: USA: Florida | collected 2016-08-14
CTGCAGCGGCTGGCCGACCACGACGAATGGGACGGACATGCGGCTGGCGTCGATCGGTTGGTGAAGGACGTTGTCCTCGTCGACGCGCGTGACCACCTCGACGACGTCGACCGCATCGTGCAGACGGCACTGGCCACGTCGAAGGCGACGGGCGCGTGGCGGGAGGTGTTGGAGGTCGACGCTCTGCTCTTGCAGATGTGGCGGACGTTGCAGGCCGACGCCAGCGACGACGCGGCCCGGTGCCGGCCGTGCGTGGCGCTGGCCCGTCGGACAGCAGGTCGCGACGACGCCAGCTGGACGCCACAACGACTTCGGGCGTTGGTGTTGCTGCGGTGGCACTTGGCGCGCCCCACCGTCGACGTCGACAGCGTCGAGACGCTGCTGCAAACGTTCACCGGCCACGACTGGGCCCCCGTGTTGCAGGCAGAAGTCGCCTGGCGAACAGGCGACTCCCAAAAGGCGCTGCAGCTGGCCGGTGACGTCGTCAAGACGGCCGAGTCTTGTGCTGCTGAGCAGGTGTTTTTTCGGCAGCGTTGTCGCGTGCGTGTCGCTTGGGCCGCGTCGGTGACGACGCTGGCGGGGGGCGACGGCCGCGCCGCCTTGCAGACGGTGTGGCCCAACGCCGACGCTGCTACTGGCCCGCGGCGTCGTCTGTCAGCCGCTGACGCGCCCCTGCCCACACCGCCACCGCACAGGCCATGATGCCTCCCAGCAAGAGGTTGGCGTGGGCTTCGCGGGTGCCGAGGCTCAACAGTTCGACCTTCTGCAGGGCCGTCGGCGCTTGGGCGACGGCAGCATCGACCAACCGTTGTGACAGCCCGGCGCCAGCGACGGCGACGGCGCACAGCAAGGCGCTCCAGGTGGCCCCCGTCGAGGCCCGTGACGACGACGATGCAAGGTGCACGCGCACCAAGGCGACGACGAAGAGCACCAGGCAAACCACAGCAAACACGCCGGCTTCATTGAACAATTGCATGACCGATCTCCTTTGTTGCACCGCACCTACAGCGGTGCCTGCAAAGACAGAGGCGGCGACGCCGCGGATGTGACAGGCCACGGCTGATTTTTTGGGGAGATCTGCGTCCCGGTCGCATGCCGCCTGTCGTTTCGCGTGGCCGTCTGGAGGGGTACGATGCTGCATGCGTGACGTATTATTGCTTGTTCTGGCTGTTGGGGTGCTCAGCGGTTGCCCCCAGCCGTCGACGACCTGCACCGCAGACGCCGAGTGCGACGCCAACGAGGCCTGCGTGGTGGGCGCGTGCACTGCGTTGTCGACGTGCAACCAAGACGCCGACTGCGTCACCGCCGAGATGTGTGTCGACGGCTACTGCCGCGCCGCCGTCGAGCCGGAGCCCACGCCGGAGCCCACGCCCGAGCCCACGCCCGAGCCCGCTCCGGCTGTGGACGGTGGTGACGTCGACGCAGGGGCTGGCGACGATGCAGGCGCAGACGATGGAGGCGTCGACCGTCTGGATGCGGGCGACAACGACGCCGGCCTCGCCGATGGAGGAGCGCCAGACGTCGACGCAGGCGAAGACGCCGGTGTCGACGTCGATGGTGATGCAGGGGTGGTCGACGCGGGCGTCGATGGCGGCGTCGAGCCCACGCCTTTGCCCGCCCTGACGGACGTGTCCATCGTGTTGCTCGACCACACCGTTGTTCGCTCGATCACCAATGGCGACGTCGTGGCGCGCGACACGCTGCCGCCGCAGTTCAACATCGAGGTCGACGTCGAGACGGGCCCCGTGCTCGGCAGCGTCTACATGGAGCTGTGGGGCTGCACCGACCAGGTGCGCACCGAGGAGAACCCGCCGTGGAACTGGTACCTCGACGGCATGGAGCCCTCCACGCTTCCCGCTGGCGAATGCCACCTGCGGGCAACGCCGTATGAAGGCGACGGACGCTCGGGGGCCGCAGGCCCCGCACTGGAGTTGTCGTTCACGGTGGTGGAGTCGCTGCCCAACGACGTCGACGCCGATGGAGTGCCCAACGTCGTCGACAACTGCCCGGGGGTGTTCAACCCCCAGCAAGACAACGTCGACGGCGACTTGCGGGGGGACGCATGTGACGTCGAGCCCACCGTGAGCGACTGCGTCGACGGGAGCCAACAAACCATCACCGTCGCCACCAAAGACGAACTCGACATGGCCGTCGAGATGCTCGACGACGGCGGCGTCATTCGTTTGCTCCCCGGCACCTACAGCTGCGTCACGGTCGAAAACGTTCGCACCGCACCCGGCCGTCCGCTGGTGCTGATGGGCACGGCGCCAGGGGTGGTGATCGACGGCGCCGGCAGCCTCACGCCCTGCGCCGAAGCCTTGCGCATTGACGACGTGCGCCACGTGGTGGTGCACAACATCACCGTGCAGGGCGGTGTCACAGGCATCGTGGTCAGCAAGTCCAACGACGTCGTCATCGACCACGTCGAAGTGGCCCACACCGAAGAGCGCGCCCTCTTTGTGTTCGACTCCGACGAGACCTTGGTGTCGCGCAGCCATCTGCACCACACCGGAGGCACCAGCCCCTTGCTGGCCGAGGGCATCGCCGTCGACACCAGCGGCAACAACACCGACAACAACCGGGTGTTCATCAGCGCCAACCACATTCACCACACCGCCAGCTCTGAAGGGGTGCACCTCAACACCAACATCTTCGACAGCGTCGTGCGCGCCAACCACGTGCACGAACTCACCTTAGGTGTGGTGGGGCAAGACGTGTTCAACCTGGGCGCCATCAGTGTCGAGCCGGGGCGCACCTCAGATGGCACCGGCGACTTTCAACCGGGCAACCCCCGCGACGTCTGGCTCATCGGCAACCTCGTCGAGAACGTGCACCAAGGCCGGTGGGGCCACGGCATTCACGCCGGCGGCACCGGGGTCACCATCGTGGGCAACACCATCTCCAACGTCGACGAGGCTGGCCTGTACCTCAACGGGTTCGGCAACCTCGGCCACCCCGTCGTCGTCGATGGCAACACCGTGACCAACGCCCTGGTCGAGATGCGCCTCGAAGGCGGCATCTCCATGCAGATGGGCACGCCTTCCATCGCGCCGCCCAGCGACAGCTTCAACTGGTGGGGCTGCAGCGTCGAGGCGCCGTAGCCCAACCTCATCGCGGCCGCAGTCGGACAACAGCCCACCGTCGACGTCGTGCCACCGTCGTCGACGCCGACCAATGCTATTGCCAGGTCGTCGCTTGCCCGTAGCTGTCATCGCCCCAACACACCAACTCCCCAGAGTCGAGCAGGGCACATGTGTGGCCACCGCCGCCGGCGACCATGGTCACGCCACTCAGTTGGGGGTGGTCGGCTTGGCCAAAGCCCCAACAGGCAAGGTCGGTGTCGGTGTCAACGACGCACAAGCTGCTGGCCCCGGCTGCGATGTGGGTGGCGTTGTCGACCATGGCCGGTCCGGCGATTTGGCCGTGGGTGTCGAGACCCCAACACGTCACGTTGCCATCGTTGTCGAGGACACAAGTGAACACCGTCCCAGCCACGACTTGCGCCAAGTTGGTGACGCCATTGGGCACCTCGGTTTCCATGTAGAAGTTGGGGCCCCAGCAGTGGGCGTTGTCGTCGGTGTCGAGGGCACAGGTGTGGTTGCCTGCAGACACCTGGTCGAAGCCCATCAAACCCGCCGGGGATTGCCCGAACTCATTGCTGCCCCAGCAGGTCAGCACGTCGTCGCTGTCAATGGCGCACACGTTGTTGGTGCCTGCCGAAATCTGCACCACGTCGGTGAAGCCGACGGGGATGTCGGAGTACTGCCCATTGCTGCCCCAACACGTCACCACGCCGGCATCGTCGAGGGCACAGGAGTGGTTGTGTCCGGCCGCGACTTGCACGACGTGACCGAGGCCGTCGGGCACGCGTGTCTGCCCGAGCGTGTTGCGCCCCCAACAGAAGACGCTGCCGTCGCCGTTGACGATGCAGGTGTGGTCGGTGCCGGTGGCGACGTGGGTGACGGTGGTCGTTCGCGAGGGCACGTTGGTTTCGCTGTACAGGTCATGTCCCCAGCAGGTGACGTCGCCGTCGCGGGTCATGGCGCAGGTCATGTTGCCGCCGGCTTCGAGGTGGTCGACGTTGTCGAGTCCGTCGGGGACAGTGGTTTGTCGCTCTTGGTTGCGGCCCCAGCAGGTGACGACGCCATTGTCGTCGAGGGCGCAGGCGTGGCTGGTGCCCACGGCGAGGTTGACGACCACGCCCAAGCCCGCGGGCACCGTGGAGCGGTTGTGCTCGTTGCTGCCCCAGCAGGTGACGACGCCAAGGCCGTCGAGGGCACAGGTGTGCTCGATGCCGGCGCCGACCGACACCACGTCGGTCAGTCCTGCAGGCACATCCGTTTGGTTGTCCTCGTTGCGTCCCCAGCAGGTGACGAGACCATCGCCATCGACGGCACAAGTGTGAAAGCCGCCGGCGGCGAGGTCGGTGACGTCGTCGAGGGTGGCGGGAACAGTGGCCTGGTCGAAGTTGTTGAGGCCCCAGCAGTGCACGTTCTGGGTGCTGTCGATGGCACAGGTGTGGGTGCCACCAGACGCAACGTGGGTGACGTCGGGGAGGTCGTTGGGCGGCGTCGCGGCGTCCGCCGTGTTGCTGCCCCAGCAGGCGACATCGCTGTTGTCGTCGACGATGCAAACGTGGGCCGTCCCCGCCGACACTTGGGTGGCGACGCCGAGGTCGTCGGGCACCAACGTCTGTCCCAGGTCGCCACGACCCCAGCAGGTCACGGCGCCGACGTCGTCGAGCATGCAGGCAAACGACAGGCCCACGGTGACGTCGACGGGGTTGGAGCACGGCTCGGTGGTGTCGTCACGCGGCGCGCTGGGCCAACTGCAGAACGTGGCGGCAACGATGCCACCGGGGCAGTGCTCCCAGGTTTCACATGCTTCGCAGGCGCTGTTGGCCGGGGTGACGTCGTCGACGACGAGCCCCGAGCCTGGTGCACACGATGGGTACGACGTGCAGACGCGGTCAGACGTTTCGGTGGGCGGCGTCGACTCGTATTCGGTGTCGAGGCACGCGGTGAGGTCGGTGCACACGCGGTCGGAGGTGGGCGTGGGCACCGCGGCTTCGAACTGAGTGGCCGTGCACTCGGTGACATCGTCACAGGTGCGATCGGACGTGGCCGTGGGTGCCATCGATTCGAACTGCGTCGCGACGCACACCGTGAGGTCGGCGCACACACGGTCTGTCGTCGTCGTCGGGGCTGCCGTTTCATACTGCGTGTCGTTGCAGACGGTGAGGCCGGTGCAGGTTCCGTTGTTGTCGTATTCGTCGTCGGTGCATCCCTGCGGTCCCGCGTCGATGGGGGTGCCAGCGTCGTCGTCGATGGGCCCTCCCGCATCGTCGGGGGCACCTGCGTCATCGTCGGGGGCGCCCGCATCATCGATGGGGGTGCCCGCATCGTCTCCCACCGGGGCGCCGGCGTCGTCGCCAACGGGCGCGGTGCCGCCGTCGTCGTCGGTGGGGGGAGGAGGGCAGGCTGCGCAGAGGGCGACCACGGCCAGCAACGGAAGGATGTGCAAAGTTTTCAGCATCGACGGGCTCGTTCAGCTCAAATGGGGGCAGGTGAAACACCTGCAGGCGAACCCTAGTGGAGGTTCGACATCCAATGCTGTGTTGGGCCGCAAAAGAGACACCCGGCGTCGAGTTCGCCTACGCCGAGGGCACCGGCAGCGGGCCCCGTTCGCCGCGCACCCAACGCAGCACCTCGCCACGGTCGACTTCACCGACGTCGACGAGCTTGGCCAAGTCCCACCCAAACGAGGCTTGGTCAGCGTCGGCGTCTTCGTCTGCTGAGACATCCACATGGCTGTCGTCGACGACAACCACAGCCGTTGGCGACACGCGCAGCGAGAAGTACGGGCTGGTGGTTTGCAGCATCGCCCGGCTGAGCGCCAACACCGACGGCGCTCCGACGTCACAGAGCGCGAAGGCGAAGGCAACATGGGACTGCTCGTCGCCAGTGGCCAGCGAGGGAGGCTTCCACGTCTTCAGGTGCACGCCGCCGTCGACTTTCTCGTACGACAGCAGCACATCACAGCGGTCCCAGACGCTGTCGTCGTCGAACGCGTCAAGGACCACCTCGACACGGACGCCCGGCAACGCAGTCGTACACCAGGTGCGAACCGTGTCGATGTCGACGTCGTGCTCGAGAATGTACGTCACGTCGACGACACCTACGGTGCGTACTCGTCGTCACGGGCCAAATCTTCGAAGCGCGTGATGGAGTTGAAGAACCGGAGCTCGACGCTGCCGACGGGGCCATTCCGGTGTTTGGCGATGATGATCTCGGCCATGCCCAACTTGTCTTCGGGGGTCTTGTCTTTGAGGTAGTACTCCTCGCGGTACAAGAACGAGATGAGGTCGGCATCCTGCTCGATGGCGCCGGATTCACGAAGGTCAGACATCATGGGCCGTTTGTCGGTGCGGCTCTCGACGCCACGGTTGAGCTGCGACAGCGCAATCACCGGCACCGACAGTTCACGGGCGATGGTCTTGAGGCCCTTTGAAATCTCACCGACCTCGGCCGCCTTGTTGCTCTCAAAGCCAGGGGGCCCCGTCATGAGCTGCAGGTAGTCGATGATGATCATCTGAATGTCAGACTCGGCCTTCAGCTTGCGGCACTTGGTGCGCATCTCCGCCACCGAAATCGACGGCGTCTCGTCGATGAAGATGGCGGCTTCGCCCAACTCGCCCGCGGCTTGCGCCAACTGCGCCCACTCGTGCCGCTGAATGAAGCCCTTGCGCAACGCCGAGATGTCGATGCGGGCTTCGGCGCCCAACAGACGCTGCACCAGCTGGTCGGCGCCCATCTCGAGAGAGAAGAACGCCACCGCCGCTTGCGCCCGCAATGCGGCGTGGGTGGCGACGTTGAGGGTGAAGGCCGTCTTGCCCATCGACGGACGTGCCGCGACGATGACGAGGTCGCCCGGCTGAAAGCCAGCGGTGAGTTTGTCGAGATCGCGAAAGCCGGTGGGCACACCGGTGACGGCGCTTTGGTTGTTGTAGGCGGCCTCCAGCTGCTCGGTGGCCAGCTTCACCAACTCGCGCATGGGCACGATGCCTTTGCGCGTCGTCTGCTCGCTGATGGCGAGGATGCTGCTCTCTGCTTTGTCGAGGAGGTTTTGCACCGTGTCGGCTTGCTCGTAGCTGGCCTCGACGAGCTTGGTGCACGTCTCGATGAGCGCGCGCAACGTTGCCTTCTCTGAGATGAGCTTGGCGTAGGCCCCGACGTGGGCGGCGGTGGGCACCAGGGCTTCGAGTTGGGAGACGGCGGCGGCGCCCCCGACGAGCTCCAGCTGGCCTTTGCGCAACAGCTCCTCGACGACGGTGAAGACGTCGATGGGCTCGGTGCGGGCAAAGAGGTCTTGGATGGCCTTGAAGATGACGCCGTGGGCTTTGCGGTAGAACTGATCGGGCCGCAAACCGACGTCGATGACGCGGTCGACCGCCTCAGGCTCGATGAGCAGACCGCCGAGCAGGGCGCGTTCGGCGTCGATGGCATTGGGCGGCGTGCGCGTGTTGGGCAGCAGTTCTTTGACGGCTTCGGACGTCGTGGCCTTGCTGCGTTCGGCGAGCTCTTCGAGCACCATGCCGAGGGGGACGAGGTCGTCTTCTTCGTCGTACCCGTCTTCGTCATCGTCAAAGCCGTCTTCGTCGTCGTCGAAGTCACCGGCAGGCACCAAAGCTTGGCTGTCGGGGATGACGTCGGGCGCGACCTTCGGCAGGGCGCCGCCGTCGGCCGTGGCCACCGGCATGGGCGGCGCGGCCTCCCCGTCGTCAAACGCCTCAGGCGGCAGGGCACTGTCGTCGACGGGTGGCCCGTCGTCGTTCATGTAGTCGGGCATGTTGTCGTCGTTGTGTCCAGCCATGCCTGCTCTCTTCGTCGCGGGAGGGGCGTCTGACATAGCAGCTGAAAACCGGCTGCGAAAGACGGCGAAGGAGGCGCCGATGGGGGCTGGATTTGCGCCGGATTGGGTTCGACAGCGGCGCCTTTGTGTTCCACAATGGATGCATGTGGAGATGACATGAGATGGAGATGGATCATGCTGCTGGGGCTGCTCAGCGCCGGATGCGGAAGCGGGGGTGACGTCCCCAGTCCATCCGACCTCACCTGCGGCTCCCCCGAAGCCGAAGAAAGCTACAGCACCGGCATCGCCAACGCACGACGAGAGGCCGTTGCGCAACACAACGCCTGCAGCGACGACGACGATTGCGTCTTTGCCAACATCGCCGTCGATTGTGGCGACGACGGTGCCTATTCAGGTCAATGCCCTGTGGTCATCGCTGCAGCCGAACAAGACGCGTTCTCTGCCACCTGGGCATCCGCCGTCGACGATGGATGCAGCGTGTGGCCGGCGTGTCGCGAAGTGGCGTCTTGCCCTGAGCAAGTCGCGTTCTGCGATGCCGGCGTGTGCAACAGCCGCATGCCGTCGACAAACCCGGAGCCCGACGTCGACGAGAACGGGCAGCGCTTGTGTGACACCTCCACCGACGACGACGTCGAGCTGATGTTCGACCTCGTCGAAGACGCTGTGCACGTTGCCGTGCGCGACCACACCACCTGCCTTGTCGACGACGACTGCGCCATCGACGCCTACTTCGATGTCGAGTGCCCGGATGGCGCGCGCACATCTGTGTGCAACGTGGCCTACGCCGAAGCCGAACGCGACGCCGTCGACGCTGCATGGCAAGACACGCTGGCCGCCCAGTGTCTGTCGTGGCCGGCCTGCCTGGCCGGGCCAGAGTGCGAATCGGCCAGCGCCCAGTGCGTCGGTGGCGTCTGCGAGGCGGTGGTCCCTCCGGTGGTGCCGCCGGCGTGCGACTCCCCCGCCGCAGAAGAAGTCTTCACCAGCAGCATCCAACAGGCGCGTGAACAGACGGCAGCGCAGTCGTCGATGACTTGCGTCGTCGACGACGACTGCGAACTGGTGACGGCCGATGTCGATTGCGGCGACGACGGTGCGTATGACGTCGACTGCCCCATCGCCATCTCCACCGTCGATGTCGACAGGTTCGCGGCCACCTGGGAACAAGTCGTCAGGGACAACTGCACCGTCTGGCCCGCGTGCAGGTCGTCGGCGAGCTGTCCATCACTTGCAGCGGTTTGTGTCGACGGAAGCTGTGCGGCGGTGCCCGAATGAAGAAGCTGTTTGTCTTGTTGTTGCTGCTCTCCACCGCCTGTGCAGCGCCTCCACCGACGTGTCCTGACGATGGCGGTGACGACGTGGTGGCCGAGGTGTATGAGCTGCAGCAGTCGATGCGCGAGCCCTACGTTTCCTGCGACGTCGACGACGACTGCCGCGCGGTGTCGGTCGACGTTGGCTGCGGCGAAGGCCGACTGCAACTCAGCACCTGCCAAGAAGCCGTGCACGTCGACCACGTCGACGCGTTCAACAACGACTGGACGGCCGTGACAAACGAGAACTGTTCGACGTGGCCGGCGTGTGCGATGGCGGCCGACTGCGCCCCCGCGATGGTGGGCTGCGTCGACGGTGCCTGCGTCATGGCCGAGGTCGAGGCGTGCAGCATCGAAGCCTTCGCCGACGTCGACCGACAGCTCTACGGCGGCATGGCCGAGGTTCTCGTCGACAAAACCGACTGCGCCGTCGACGACGATTGCCGGCTCTACACGTACTGGGATGTTGGCTGTGCAGCAGGTGGCCCACGCACGTCACTCTGCAACGTGGTCTACGCCATCGACCAAGAAGACGCCGTTCAGACGGAGTGGCAGATGTTTCTCGACGACAACTGCGCCGACTGGCCGACCTGCGTCGGGGGGCCCGAGTGTGAAGAGAACGTCGCCCGTTGCGTCGGCGGCAGTTGTCAGGCGGTGGCGGAGTGAAGGCAGCACTGGCTGTGCTCTTGTTGTGCAGCGTCGTTGCCGGATGTCCCACGTCGACGGCACCCGCGCCGGAAATGCCGAAAGTCGACTGCACCGACAACGTCTTTTGGCCTGGGTCGCTGGCGCTTCCGTTTCAAACGCTGATGGACGAGGTCGCTGCGCCGTACAACTTCTGCGAGAACTTCCGCGACTGCCCGGCCGGCACCCAGCCCGACAACGTCGAGGTGGTCTGCGACGATGGCCGCTGCGCCTCGTTTCGTTGGCGGTGAAGTCTGGCTGCAGCCAAACAAAAGGCCCCGCAAGTGCGGGGCCTTCATCATTCGTCGTCGTCGACGTTGACCTCAGCGAGAGCGTGAACGCTTGGTGCGTTTGGCGTCGCTCTTGGTCTTTGTCGTCGTCTTTTTCTTCGCCTTCGACGTGCTCTTCTTGGGCGTGGGCGCCGAGCGCTTTGTCGGGGCGGAGCGCGATGGCGTCCGCTTCGCTGGAGGGGCCGTGCGCGACGGTGCTTTGCGCTTCGACGGCGGAGCCGTGCGCGAGGGCGTGCTGCGCGAGCGCGACGGTGACGACGGCGGGGGCGCCACACGGTGGGTGTTGGCCCCTTGGTTGTTCTTGAACTGCTGGCGCGACGGCGTGGTGCGCGAGCGCGGGGTCGGCGTGCGGTGGCCGGGCGTCAGATCAGGACGGCCGGTGCGACGCGGCACGTTCATGCCGGGGCGGTCGTCGTAGGGACGCTGCAAACCAGTGTCGGGCTTGTCGGCTTCGCGGTCGTTGGCGCGCACGCCGCCGCGGTCGTTGTCGTGGCGGCTGCGATCGGGTCCGCCTTGGCCACCGCTGCCTGCTTCAGGGTAGCGGCCACGCTCCGGCCCGCCTTGCGAACCGCTGCCGGCCTCGGGGTAGCGACCGCGCTCTGGCCCGCCTTGAGAGCCGCTGCCGGCTTCGGGGTAGCGACCGCGCTCCGGCCCGCCTTGAGAGCCGCTGCCGGCTTCGGGGTAGCGACCACGCTCTGGCCCGCCTTGAGAGCCGCTGCCGGCTTCGGGGTAGCGACCACGCTCTGGCCCGCCTTGCGAGCCGCTGCCGGCTTCGGGGTAGCGACCGCGCTCAGGGCCGCCTTGCGAACCGCTTCCGGCTTCGGGGTAGCGGCCGCGCTCCGGCCCGCCTTGCGAACCGCTGCCGGCTTCAGGGTACCGACCGCGCTCAGGGCCGCCTTGGCCGCCGTTGTCACGGCCAGCGGCGGGCGGGTTGCGACGGGTGCGCCCATCGTCTCCCGAGTTGTTGTTGGTTCGTCCGTTGTCGCGTCCGCGATCCCGTCCGTTG
>Ga0213833_1002762_pt1 | contig 11157 bp, 17 predicted proteins | sample SWATP21_FD_160575 | JGI IMG/M metagenome (GOLD analysis project Ga0213833, IMG submission 160575) | Coastal seawater microbial communities from Marineland, Florida, United States - SWA TP2 #1 | ecosystem: Environmental > Aquatic > Marine > Coastal | place: USA: Florida | collected 2016-08-14
GGGGGGTATCACTGTAAGGCATCGTTGTCCCACTGGTGTGCTTCACAACAGCCGCCTTGGTCTGCACGCACCTCCGTTGTCGTGCCAGTCACGAACAGTGCGCCGTGGCCGGCAAACGAGTTCACAATGGAGGCAATCAACCCGATCGGCATGTCGGTGATATCATCAACAAGGACATGCTGGTAGTCGCCACGCATGCTGCGCAGTACCTGTCAACAACAGACACCGTTACATTGCACGTGGCTGCGCTCGCAGTGTAGAACGCAACGAGCTGCACCTCGGGATGGATGCTGCCTGGTGCAACGGCACTGTTCAAGAACATGGGTAACTCCGACCACTCTACAACCCCCAACACTCGCTTGTGAGCTTGCCAAGCTCGGTAGGCTTCACCATACTCCAGGTTGTCCAAGGCCCTCGTGTCATCCGCGGAATCGACGTGGCGATCCCCAAACACGCCCGCGTGCTGTGGTGCACGGCAAGTCAAACACAGCATGCGGCGTGAGCGATTGCTCGCGCATGCACACGTTCAATCCAACAACAACAACGTTGTCTGACCTGAAGGTCGTGAAAACTCGCAAGAAGCCCTTCAACAAACGCGGCGCGAGACATCGGATTGCCGTAGTCAGCGAGCGGCAAGCATGGCAGGACGTCTACCAACAATGCCCGGGCCTCCTGCCAACCAACCATGCGAATCGGAGGCTGGAGGGCCGCCATGCTCCCATCATTGTCTTGCAAGCCCTCTTTCTGATTTCCTGTTTCTTGCACCGCGACGGAGTGAGGCGCGGTGTTGCTGAGGTGGTGAGAGGTTTGGCTCTCCACCTCCACACCGCTTTCGCCGTGGCGAGGCGCGCCCCACCCGGACAGAAAATCGGACACCCAATGCAGCAGCTGCACCCCGATGCCGCCAGGCAACGCTTCCATAGACGAAACATCGGGGTCACTCGGTGTTGGTGGCGGCGCCGCCGCCCCCACAGGCAACTCGCCCGCATCGGCGGCACCTGAGGGCGCATAACCATGCCCCGCCATCATCGCCGCGGCTTCTCGCGCCCAGGCATGGGCAGACAGAAACACGGGCGTGTCTTCGTTCACTGCCAAGAAGGACTCCTCCGCGCGAAGAGCCAGCTTCTGGGCGTGGGAAGACGAGGGCGCAAGCACCAAGATGGATGACGGGGCGACGCCGCACGAGTGGATCAAATGGCGCACACGCTCCAACACCTGCAACACCAAGCAACAATCCCAACACGAAGAAGCAAACCAAAAGGGTCAAACCCCACGCCCCACCCAACCCCACCACCCCACCGTATGGAACATGAGGACTATGCTTCTGCACGGACCGCCGTGGATTTTCCGGAACCGTCCACACCAAGCACCGCACACGGGGGGGCACCGAATGCCATGGAAAAGGACGCCTCGCCCGTGGCAGTGGTACTGTCAGCGCACACCGTTCCGTGCTGCACGATGTCTCGATTCACGTACTCGTCATGGCACGTGAAAGACTCCCCACCCGAAGCGCCTGTCACTGAGCCTCGCTGGGGGCTGCTGGGGCAGCTCGTGGCAAGCGACCTGCAGCCCATGGACCCCGCACCGCGGGCCGACAAGCTTGCGAGTGCGCGGACGCCCTGGGGACGAACCGGCCCTTGAACGCGGCGGTAGAGCTGTGCCAAGTGTCCATGCTTGCTACCACACGCGAGGTGGTGCCGTGATGCTGCCCTTGCAGCTGCCATGGCGTGTCTCGGATGTGTTGTGTTGTCACACCGCGCAGCATGCGCGCTCTCGTTTCCCCAATTTCCAACAACAAATTTGGAAATGTGAGGCGCGCACTCATGCGCAAGCGTGTTGTTCGACGAACACAACCTGCACCCTTTGCTCCAAACATGTCGTTTGAACGGTGCGTTGTTGGGGTTCGTCGTGTGTGTTGTGCATATGGCCTATTGTGTGCGGTTGTCGGGCGGTGGTGTGACGGAAGTTGCTGCCAGTGAGTTGATCGCGCCCTCCAAGACTGCCAAGATCACCGTGCAGGTGAACTACTGGTACGCACCGCCCTGCTGTGCTCCCCCTTCACCTGCTGTGCTGGGACCCATTTTGACGTGACAATGTTGTACACTCTTCCATGTTGTGTTTTTGTGTCCGCCTTTTGCATTCAGTGGTGGCTGAGGGTACCTGAAGCACCAGCGACACCTGGCTGGTGCACTTGACAGCGAATTTGGGTCCGATGTTGCTTGCATCGGTGTTGCCTCCCCCACCACCACCGGTGAGCTGGAGGTGCGCATTCTTCCCGGTGGTGCCCTTGTGCACTCCAAGTTGAAGGTGAGTGTGGCAGTTTTGTTGTTGGTGCCGAAACGAGATTGGAGATAAACCAACCATTTTTTGTTCGCATGCGCAGGGTGATGGGTACATTGACACCGAAGACAAGTTGAACAAGATCTTCGATGCGGTCAGTGACGCTCTTGAAGCAGCTGGCTCTCAAGAGGAGAAGAAGTAGTTTTGTGTACCTCTCGCCTTGCTGTGTATTTCTTCGGGTGCACCCATGTCAACTCATGTGACGCATCTCGGGCGATGTGAATGACGTCCCGGAGCCAAAAGCGACCGCTTGCTTCGGGGCTGAAAACCCTGTGGGATGTTTGTAGTTAACTGGTACAACTATCGCTGGTTGTATACCTAGCTCAAGCGTTGCGCAGCTCGTTTAGCCTGAACTTGTTGTGTGTCATCTTGGTGCGGAAGCGAAGAAACAGCGTACTCCCTTCATGTTCCACTGTTCACGTCCACGGCCATCGGTCACACCCATCGTCGCGCGTTCGGCGTCGGCTTAAGTGGGCCCTTCATGTTTGCGTTCTTTCAAAACGTTCTGAAGCATGAGTGTGACCTCCACGACGTGATACGACCTTCGTATGACGCCTGGTTCAATTTTGGTTCGTGTGGGCGAGGGGGATGCGGCAATGCCCGAATTCTACACGCCAAAGAACACAGAGAGGCTGAGAGCCTCCCCCTTCACTCTACTCAATGGAAGGGATGCTGGCGCCTGTGCTACAATCTTCTACGGGTTCAGTGTGATCCTCTGTGGCTTCAGTGTGCTCCTCTGTGGGTTCTCGTGGACCCTCGACAAGCTCAGAGCTGGATGCGCCAGTCACGGCACTCGAACTACCCGCACAGTTTCCCCCGTTGGTACTGTTGCTGGTTGCAGCACGGGATAGAACAAGCCCCACAATACCTTCAACTTCGCGCTGCTTCTCCTCAAACTCAACATTGGTCGCCGTCCCGTGGACGTCCAGCCACTCCATGGCGCCGGTCACCACACCCTGCACTCTGTCCACGTCGGCAGAGCTGAACGCGCCGGCACCCCCAGCACCACTGCTGGCATCAGTGGTCTGGATGGTGGACCGCAGCTGAGAGAGGTAGTTCTTCAGAGCATTCTTGGCATCCACACGCTCACGGTCGGCTGCGTGTGCTGTGTGGTGCCCCTTCGCCTCTCGCAGCATGCGCTCCACCTCTGCTGGACTAAAGCGCCCTGTGATGTCGCCAGAGTCGATGGCAGCCCGGATGGTGGCGCCGTACGCCACCACTTCATCAGGGTTGATGTCCTTGCACAGGGTCTTGCCACCAAAGAACTCCGACAACATGTGCTGCACCTCGGGAATGTGCGTGGAACCGCCCACCAGCACCACGGCATCCACCGCTGACTTGGGTGTGCCTTCCACCTTCAGCACGCGCTCCACAGGGGCGAGAAGGCGCTCGAACACCGGCGCGGCCAGCTGGTTGAACCGAGCACGCGTCAACGTGTGACAGAAGTCAACGCCGTCAAACAGAGACTCGACCTCAATTTCAGCCTCCTTGGCACTGGACAGGGTGTGCTTGGCGCGCTCCGCTGCCACGCGCAGTCGCCTCAACGCACGCTTGCTGGTGCGCAAATCCTTGTGAAAGCGACGCTTGAAGTCTGCACACAAGTACTCGACGAGGATACTGTCGATGTCCTCGCCACCCAAGTCATTGTCGCCATCGATGGTTATCATCCCGAATATGCCGTCGCAAATCTCCATCAGAGTGACATCGAATGTGGCACCACCCAGGTCGAAAAGGAGTGCGATGAGACTCTCACCCACGTTCTGATTCAGGCCGTAGGCGATGGCTGCAGCAATGGGCTCTGAAATAATCCGCGTCACGTTCAGGCCAGCAATACGGGCGGCCTCCCTGGTGGCGTGCCGTTTCCGGTCGTCGAAGTACGCTGGCACCGTCACCACAGCGTGGCGCACTTCGGTGCCCAGGTGCTTCTCAGCAGCCGCCTTCATTTTGCCGAGCACCATGGCAGAAATCTCCTCAGCTCTGAACGACTTGCGGAGGCCCTTGTAGTGCACGCGCACTCGGGGCTCGCCATCAGGCCCTTCAGTGACTGCGAACGGGAAACGCTTCTTGTGCTCTTGGACGGTTTTGTCCGTAAACGGGCGCCCAATGAGGTGCTTGACATTGAATACCGTGTTTGGCGGATTCAAGATTGCTTGGTTCTTGGCGGCGTCACCAACTAGGCGCTCTACACCGCTGAAGCCGACGCAGGACGGCGTGGTACGATTGCCGACCTCGTTGGCGACAATGTGGACGCGCCCATCTTGCCACACACCTACACAAGAGTGGGTGGTGCCGAGGTCGATCCCAATGGTGGCACCCTCAATCTTGGCTTCTTCGTCCATTTCGAAGGTGGGCAGGGTCGTAATGCAACGCTGTGGCGTGGAATGGGCTGCGGGGTTGGTGGCGGTGTTGCACGAAGACACAAACTTCGCCGGCAAGATCTCTTGCCACTGTCACTTCGCGACGGATACATTCGAGAACCTTGCTCGCTTGTGTGGTATATTTGTTATCGGCCATTGTGGATCGAACACGTGTTGCCACGTGAGGGCGCGACCTAGCTCTCTGCACGATACACACCCACCTGTTCCGCCACGCACTCGCCCACCCCACCCGTGCCACACCCTTTCGCCCAAGTGTTTGTTCTCTCGTGTCGAATTTCATACACGTCCTCACGTCAGCATGTCTCGGTCCTCTGTGAAGCGCAAGCGCACGGCGGAGACCGATGGCGCCACGGGAAAGGTGAACTGGGATGAGTTGGAGTACCAGACCGGATTCGGCAACAGCTTCGAGACGGAGGCTTTGGAAGGCGCTCTCCCGAAAGGACAGAACAACCCGCAACGTGTACGATGAGGAGTGTGTGTGCTGCGCTGCTACGACGCTGCAAGTAGGCGTTGGTCACCGTGTATCTTGCTTGTTCCAGTGCCCATATGGCCTGTACTCGGAGCAGCTCACGGGAACCGCCTTCACGGTTCCACGGGCTGGTAACCAGCGCACGTGGTTCTTCCGCATCCGTCCTGCTGTGGCCCACGAGAAGTTTGTGCAAGTGGAGCATGAGGCGTTCCAAGGCGGCGTGAGCAAGTTGAAGGACGACCCCAACCAGGTACGAGATGTTCATCTGGCCATGTTCCGCAACTGCTCACATGTGAGGAGGTGTGTGTTTTCTACAGTTCCGCTGGGGCCCCATCCCTCACGTGAAGTCTGGCGATAAGACGTTCATTGAAGGCCTGCAGATGCAGGGTGCGTGCCTTCGCTTTGCGACCACGAAGCTGGCCTTCGATGTGCTCACGCGGTTGTGTTCCCCACAGCCGGCTCTGATAAGGGGCTGAACATCTACGTCTACTCGTGCAACAAAAGCATGGACAACGCAGCGATCAACAACTCTGATGGCGACTTCCTGATCGGTGCGATCCTTGCTGCCACGCATACGTGCGCGTGGGCTGACAGGGTGTTTGTTGCGCTGTTCTCCAGTTCCTCAAGAGGGTGTGTTGCGCATCTGGACGGAGTGTGGTCCCATGAAGGTGTCCCCACACGAGATCTGTGTGATGCCGCGCGGCCTGCGCTGGTCCGTCAACGTCGACGGCCCATCCCGTGGCTACATCTGTGAAGTGGTGGGTCGTCACTACAAGCTGCCCGACCTTGGCCCCATCGGCTCGAACGGCCTTGCCAACGCTCGTGACTTTGAAATCCCCAAGGCCGCGTATCAAGACGTTGATGGAGACTTTGTCGTGTACAACATTGTATGTGCTTGTCAGGATACGTGCAGATGTGCTGCACTTCCCCCGAGCTGACCTTGTGTCGTGTGTTGTCATGTCAGTACGAGAACACGTTGTGGAAGTGCAACACGGACCATTCGCCGTTCGATGTTGTTGCATGGCACGGAAACTACGTGCCATACAAGTACAACTTGGACAAATTCAACTGCATGAACTCTGTCACCTACGACCACCCAGATCCGTCCATCTACACGGTTCTCACCTGCGCTTCCGAGTCTCCTGGCACCGCCATTGCTGACTTTGTGATCTTCCCACCACGATGGATGGTTATGGAGCACTCATTCCGTCCACCCTACTACCACCGTAACATCATGACGGAGTACATGGGCATGATCTACGGCTGCTACGACGCCAAGGTTGGCTTCGTGCCTGGCGGATCTAGCCTTCACAGGTGCGCGCTGGTCGACTTTTTCGTTTAGTATTTGTGCTAGTGTGGACGCTCATGCGACTGTGTGACACCATGTGCTGCAGTGCAACGACTCCGCACGGTCCTGATGTAGAGACGTTCCATGCTGCCAGTACTGAGGAGTTGAAGGTTCGTTGCTCCTCCATTGCGGCCGTCGTCCTGGGTTCCGCCTTGCCTGACAAACAGTGCCCTGGTGTGCCCACAGCCATTCAAGTTTGAGGGAGGCCTTGCGTTCATGTTTGAGACGTCGCTGATGCTGCGCGTGTCCAAGTGGGCACTCGAGGCTCCGCATCGCGAGGAAGAGTACGCCAACACTGCCTGGAAGAAGCTCCCCAAGCTGTTTGATGGCGTCACGAAGGATGTGCCCGTCCCACCGAAGCCAGCTGGACCGGCTAGCGGTGCCGGAGCGGGTGCTGGCGCAGGGAGCTCTTAGGTTGTAGCTTGATTCATACCCCTCTTCCCCCTCTCCCCACGCTGTTCGTTGCGGTGGCTCGTTCCTGTCTGTTCGAGGACATTCATCGTGAGAAAACAAAAAAATTGTGTTTGTCGTTTGAATGAAACAACTGGGAAACACAAGCGCCCCACACAGCAGCCACACAGTCCACCCCACTCATTCTAATCCAACACACAACTCAAGTGGCCGACAGTTGCAACGATCTTCCTCAACAGAAACAAGTACACACGGAGCCCGGTCCACGCCCCAGCTGCTATGGCTGCTCACTCTCACAGAGTCTCGAATGTCCAAGATCTCCCACCCATGACGCCCTCATGTGGAACAGCCCTGCACATGATGCCTTTCGAATTCATAAATCTGAGCACCCACGCACTCTGGTTAGTTAGGTTGGAACGGCGCGCAGTCGATGCCTGTGGGCACACTCACCTCAGACCGCGATCATAGCTCAGTTGAGGACGCCGCGGGCTCACTAACCACCGCCTCGAGCGACCACGAGTCAGGACAACACGATGCCAGCCACGAAACGGCTTGTGCCGCAACTCGTGAACATGGCAATCGCCGTTCCGACTGGTTGTGACGAAGTAAATGAAAATGCGAAGGCCACGTTGGCTGTCCACAACAGGGCGAAGGGTGAAACACACGCCGACACACACAACAGGAAGAACACACAAGCACAACCGAGAGTGCGCACCTGCATACAGGATCACAGACAGTGGTGTCCGTTTCAGGGTCACAATATAGTGCAGTCAAGTCCCGCACTCGCCACGAAGGGCGCAGCACAAACCGCTTGAGCTCGATGATGTGGCCACGAGTGTCCCGGAATACAACTCGGTGGACATACCTGGGCGGATGTCATTGGGTGAAAAAACACCAAGAACAAGAACTGCTGGCGCCCACACTACAATGACAACGAACACAGTACGCACCGCTGTGAAATGGCTACAGGGACACCCACAACATGCACATGGGCAACCTCCTGGACAACACGATGATTCACCACTAGCTGCCCGCCAGCTGAGACTCCAAACCCCTCCCACTGGGGCCCCGCGGCGCTATGCTGGCCAGATGAGTTGCTTTCATCCCCACCAGATACAAGTGACGGGGCATACTTGTGCAGCAAGGTCTCCACGCACCGCACAGCGAAGGCGACAGCCGCGTCGTAACGAGGATCGTCATGAACCGCCACCAAGAACGCGATAGACAGTGCGCAGGTGAGAACCATCGCGCGAAGAAACAAAGAGTGGATGATGAGCTCCCACCACAGCAACACAACGACAGCGGTGAGCATGCAAATCACGGTGGAGCGCACCAGGCGCATGGCGTCTTTCAAGCTAGACGACGCCTGTTCGCAAGACCAGTGCCCGGTGTGAGAGGGATCGGGGTTGCTCACGTTTTCGACATCGACGGACCTGTTGAAACTCCTCCACCATAGTTTCAAGCTTCTCCATGGTCACAAGCACAACTGCATTCAGCTGGGCAGTGACGCGTGCGCACTGCGGCAGCAGCCCACTCGCTGAACCTACTTACACACGAACAAACAAAATAATCTGAGATGGATGCGACCTTTTTGTGAGGCGTGTCCGCATGTGTGTGTCTCGGGGAAGTACACTGCAGCTGCTCCTCGTGCAAGGTAGGGAAGGGCAAAACCCTTGAATAACTGCCGTCAAGTTCGTGGCCACAGCACTGGACACGGGGCAGGATCAGCAGAGACGGAAGTGCTTGCAAGCGCGGCGTGAACCCAGAGCGTTCGTTCCGAAACTGACTCAAACGCAACGTAGTTCCGCAAGAAGCTGTGACAGTCACTGTCAGACAGTGTTCATCATACATGTGTCGATATTCATCAGACGGGCTCACACTAAACACACTGTGTAACACACATGACCACGCGACGCTGTGTGCACTACGACCTGTTCAAACACAACGGAAGCTCAGATTACCATTCTTGCTTCAATAATGTGCTTAGTGGCAACACTCGGGGTACTTGCGTCGACGATGATGAAGCATTGCTCTCTCGGCGTTGCTGCGCATGCGGATCGCCTCAGCCTTTCGCTTGGACTCTGATTTCTGTTCTTGGTATGCCTGCTTCCAGATATCGTCCGTCGCATCCCTCCCACCCTGTCTGGCTCTGCCTCCTGCGCGAGCACGCCCACCAGCGCCGGACTGAACCATTTGGTCCAAAGAATCGTGGGTGCCTGCTAGCACACGCCCAGCTTGTCTCACTGTTCGCGCACCGCCTGTTCGCCTGCTACTGTACGTGCTGTGGCCATGACTGTGGCCATGACTGTGGCCATGACTGTGGCCATGGCTATGACCATGGCTGTGGCCATGCCCGGCATGCCCATGCCCATGCCCGCCAGCAGGTTGTGACGCCTTGGCACTCTCCACCTTGCCTTTCATCAGCTCCACCCAACCGGACATCTTGGGCGAGTCACGCAGCATGTCCTCTGTGATAGGGTTTTGGGCTAACAGCTTTCGGTAGTGCTTTTGACACACTTCACAGGGGAGAGCTGTACGAAGGCTGGAAAAGAAGTTGCGCAGGTCTACTCGGCCGTCGGCGTTCAAGAACGGACCTGCTTGCAGCGCCGTCACTCGCATCACATACCAGAAGTGGTTGCCCCACTCATGCGTGGGCGGCCGATCAGACGACGGAATGGACTTGTGCGGCATGGTACTTTGACAACTGAACGTTGAAAGGAGTTGGGACGAAAGCCAGGAAGGCGTCTCCGCAATGCGCACGGACAAAAAGCAGAGATGCATCGCGAAGCTGCCGTTGAAGAAACGCCACAACAGATGTTACAAAACAACTTGGATGTATTACACAAAGAACCGAAGGGAACGCCGGTCGTCACGAGTTGCTTGGCACTACAAGTACTCTTTTGCTGGCGTGGTGCATGTGATACCTCGCGTTGTATCATGCAGCGCTTGGTGGATGCATGCTCGGTGGTGTCAAAGCAGTACGCGAAGGGTGTTTCAGTGAAAGTGGCCACATTGCAGCCAGTGGTGCAGGCCATTCGACATGTGGACTGTTCCGATGGTGCGCGGTAGTTCTTCTGATCGTGCCAGTGTCATCATGCTTGTGTGGCTTTCCCATAACATATGTTGTGGAATGGTTCAGTCGGCATAGCGACGCCGATGGCAGGGTTGATCAACCCAGTGTACATTCCGGTGCTTGAAGTTCCAGGGCAGTGCAGCATCGCGATGTTTGTGCTGCCTCCGGGTTCCAAGCTCCCTTTGCACGACCATCCTGGAATGGGTGTGGTCGCCAAATTGTGCGTCGTTGCTGCATCTGCTGCTGTTGTGACTACTACTGCTTGCTGCTATGGCGGGGCAATGCAGCGCGGAGATTGATTTTATAGCATGCGTACATGTCTTGCAGCTTGTATGGCCGTGCCCATGCCATCTCGTTTGATCTGCGGGGCAAGTCACCCACTGGAAACCTGACGGCCGAGTGCGCTGTGAACGATGTGCTTCCAGGTAGCTCTTTTGCTGGTTGTTGGTAATGATAAACACAAAGAGATTTGGTTGTGACTGACTGTTTGCCGCCGTGCATCAGAGCACAGCGTTGTGGCTCTCTCTGGCACAGAGTGCAACGTGCACGAGTTCCACGGTGTTGGTGTCGATGGATGTGCCTTTCTCGACGTGTTTGTTCCGCCCTATGACTGGGAGTACGTTCATCGTGCAGTTGGGTGAGGTCTTGCAGGGTCATACAGTCATCCAACGCACCGCTGTGGCGTCTGTGTTACCTACACAGCGACGACCGACCATGCAACTACTACAACGCGATGCAAGGCGGACGCATCGTCCAACCTCTGGATATCGCAGCAGGACAGAAAGTGGAGCTTGTGGAAGTGCCACCACCACGAGACTTCGTTACTGATTTTGCAGCGTATGAAGGGACACCTTGCCATTGGCCAAAGTAAATTGATCTCCCTGTGCAGCTACTTTCTGCGCCTTGCAACCACTGAATGTCGCGGTTTACTTATTTACTTGCAAAGTTTTCATGTGTTTCAAAGAATCGGCGCGCATCAGCGTCATGGTCCAGTCCCAGCTCAGTCTGCACCCAGCAGACCATGAAGCGTCAGCATCAGATGCACATCGCTCTCCTCTCTCCCCCCCCCCCCCCCCCCCCCCCCCCCCCCCCCCCCCCCCCCCCCCACCCCCCCCCCCCCCCACCTCCCCCCCGCCCT
>Ga0213833_1002763_pt1 | contig 11155 bp, 6 predicted proteins | sample SWATP21_FD_160575 | JGI IMG/M metagenome (GOLD analysis project Ga0213833, IMG submission 160575) | Coastal seawater microbial communities from Marineland, Florida, United States - SWA TP2 #1 | ecosystem: Environmental > Aquatic > Marine > Coastal | place: USA: Florida | collected 2016-08-14
TCCCAAACAACCTTCGCCGTCACCCCACCATCGGTTGGTCTCCAGCAGGTCAAGTCCTGGTGGGTACCAAACCAGCCGTTTTGGAAGCAGCTAAGCACGATATCAACCAAAATATCCCTGCAGGTAGTTTGGTGAACAGAATGCTGAAACGTCACACCACCAATAATCTGATGACTTTGTCTTTCCGCTTGCCTCCACAAGCCAAAAAAGACGTTGCCAGAGAGTTAAAGCTGGGCGGAAGAATTCTGAATCTTTTCAATGGATTAAAAGCTGCACATGCGAGTTTCCAATTCACTGGTGCACAAGCAACAGTTTGGACAAACAGTGCACAACACGCCAAAAGCTATAAGCAATTTACCGATGGTATTGCAAAGCTTCTCTTGGGTGCAGAGCACGGTGTCAACGCATTCTTGAAACTTGCAGACGCACTTCTGGATGCAAAAGATCCACATCTTCCAGGATTTATACGCAAAGTCCTGAAGTACAAAAAACCGATCTTCGCAGAGTTTTACAAGAGATTCAGCGGAAAGGGGCTCACTTACAAGCTGTCTACAAATGCGCAGCATGCAGTGAATTTCAAAATGGTTTCCAAGTCTGGTTCAGTGATCCCAGTGATGATGAATATGATCGTCCCAGGTGCCTTTGGATTCTTGCTCTTCGCCAAGTCTCCCTCTCCAGCTCGAGCTATCCCACGGGCCACAACAGCTGTTAAGGTCGCCCCAGCAACCAAACGTGTGGCTCCACAGCCAGCGAAAAGAGCACCTACTCCACAACCCGTCCAAAAGCCTTAAGGTGTACGAAAGTAAATAGAAGAGCGTACTTTGGTTCGTTTGAAAGTACTTTGCTGGAGGCTGGTTTTTGGACCGGCTTCAGCTTTGGGCGCCATCAACATCTCCACCACCATCCAAATCCCACCAACAGCAATGATCCCCCCACCAGCCGCGAGCAGAGCCGTGGCTCTTAAGCCTGTACCTTTTACACTCTCATAGGCCTCTTGGACTTTTTTGCCGCTTTTCAGAGGATCTTCAAGAAACTCCTTTTGGTATGTGGCATTTTCACTGTTGTACATCAATCCAAATCCAGCACCAGCAGCCAAACATACCACCCCAGCTCCTATAATGATAAGCGAGATTCGATGCCGTCGCAAAAAGCTCTGTTGAGGGACTTTCTTGACAGGTTTTTTCACTGGCCGCCTTGTGGGAACTTCCACAATGGTAAACCTTTTTCCAGGGCGCTCTTTGGGTTTCCTTCTGACAGGAGGCACCTTGCGATTTTTGAGCTTATTGACTGTCTCAAGCAACCACTCTTTTCTCACCTTTTCAAAGAAACTCACCACATTTGGCGCCTGTCCTTTGGGAAGTTTTGCTTTTGAATTCAATTCCAAAGCAGAACGAAAGTGCTTTTTGGCATTCTTGGGTTGTGCTTGATTGTAATAAGAGATGGTCAACCACAGATGAACTTGTAGTTGCTCTTCTTTGCTCAGCTCAGGTTGTTCTGTGAGCGACTTTTTTAAATGGGGGATGGCTTTATCGAAATAATAACTCTTGTATTGCTTCTTGCCTTTTAAATAAGAGGCATTGAATGCAATCGCGTGTAGGTGCCAGCCAAAGACTATCGCAAAGAGTAGCATTCTCGCTATCATTTTTCATCAGCTCCTGTAAATGGAACAACAGGTTCTTTCCAAATCTTGATAATAGTATATACTCGATCTTCAGGTGATTAAACCCTGATAAGTGGTTATTGTATCGAAACGGGCTAACACCTTCATACAGTGCAGGGAATACAAAGCTGTTTTTGCATAGGATACGCAAATGGCGTTACAAAAGGATTTTTTGATTGGCGGTGGAAAGTACAAGCTGCAACATCTGCTCAAACGAGGAGGGCAAGCAGAAGTTTGGGTCGCTGAACAACAAGGGATCGCTGGATTTAGCAAAGAGATCGTTCTAAAAATTGTCACACCAGATCCAGATCTCAAAAACCAACCCATGCAAAAAATGCTCTTGGATGAAGCACGTCTCGCAGCTCGCCTTCACCATCCAAATATTGTTGAAATTTACGATGTTGGCATCCAGGGAGATTTGGTTTATATCGCCATGGAGTGGATCCGTGGCCATGACCTGGAAGAGCTTCTTGAACAAAGCCTCAAATTCGATAACAGACCGATCCCATGGCCTTACGCTTGCTACTCCATCATTGAAGCGTGCAAAGGTCTGCACAATGCACACTCCAGCAAACACCAAGACGGCACCCCGATGCATCTGGTGCACCGAGATCTTAAGCCCAGCAATGTCCTGATCAGCCGAGAAGGTTACACGAAAGTCATCGACTTTGGTATTGCCAAAGTCGGTAATATTAGCAAAACTCAAACAGGTTATATAAAAGGCACACCAGCCTACATGTCGCCAGAGCAGATTCGCTCGGAACCACTTGATCGTAGAACAGATCTGTTTTCTATCGGTGCTATCTTATACGAAATTTGTTCTGGCCAGATCCCTTTCCAGGGCACCGATCTGTTTTCGATGCTATATGCCATTGCTTCGACAGACCCTGAACCCTTCTCTCATAGAATCCCAGGCTTCCCCAAAGAACTCGAAGACATCATCTTGAAACTCTTGAGTAAGGACAGAGAGCATCGCTTCGCAACGGCAAGGGATCTACAAAGGGCTTTAGAGCGCCTTTTACACAAGCACGATCAATACATCGATCAAGAGACTCTGGCAGAATTCTTCGAACACCTTGATACCAATGAAAAAAAAGGAACCCTTCCTTCCAACGGATTTTCAAGGCAAGCTTTGGGATTGTCCGATCGAGATGTCGATAACTTTCGGAGTGATATAGGCATCAATACAGGGAGTATCTCCACACCAGATTACGATCCCGCATACGACGATGCCGAGACCTTTGTTCCAGAAACGCCCTCGGCCATGTTAGGAGGTCATGAACCACCCAAAAGTCGACATACCCTGGAGCAAAGCGATCATTTCAATTTACGAGAAGCCACTCCCCACCACAATTACACCAAAAACATTCGTTCGGGTGGAAGCTCCCTTCGCTCTACTTCAGAAAGAAACCAGTACGACTCAGAGCGTCAGGATATCCCTACAGGTGACTTCACTGGAAACCAGGATATCGACCAAAGAAGTCCAACACCTTACCCTCCTGAGAATTCTCAATCTGCGCGAAACCCACTCTGGCGGCCAGAACCTCAGAAAATCCGCTCAGGTCTGAAGGCACCTCTAGCCAGACCTGAAGCCAACGGCAAAAAGCAGTCTTTGCTCATTGTTGTCGTGACTTTGCTGCTTTCTATCAGTGTGGGATTGGGTGCCTGGATCTATATGAACCCCAAAAGGAACAATGTAGCTGGTCCAGGCGATGCAGGTTCTCTTCCGCCCACCTCTAACAAACAAAACAGTTTGCTCAAGATGTTGAACGAAGAAGCGCCTCCCATCATCCCAGATCAGGCCAAAGAAGAGCCAGAAAAGGTAGCTGAGGTTCCCCCTCCACCAGAAAAAGCAGTCCCAACTCCAATCAAGCGTCCAATGGAAAGACGTATGATCATAAGGATAAGAAAGGCTCCTCTGAGTCGATATGGCTATATAAAGTTCCGGATCAGTCCCAGATGTTCTCTTTATGAACGGGGGAGAAGTCTCGGAAAAGCAGGCAGTCTGAAAGTTCGAAAAAGACCAGGTCGCTACAGCTTTGTATGTGTGAACAAGTCAAGACGCCTCATCAAAACCATCCGTGTCAGAGTTAGAAGAGGCCAAACCACAAGAGTGACCAAGCGCTATAGAATGGGTAGACTCTTTGCAATTAGCTACCCCTGGTCAGATATCTATGTCTCTGGACTCGGCAAAATTGGACAAACGCAAAGTCCCATCTCTCTACCAGCAGGCCGTTATACCCTTCGCTTCTACAAGCAGGGAAAACCTCCCATCCGCAAAATGCGAGTCACCATCCGAGCAGGAAGAACCACACGTACCAGTGTCCTCCGCTGGTAACAGAAAAGACTTGATCTTTACAAAAAATGATTTTGGTTAGATGACGAAAAGCAGCAGGTTGAACGCTGTGTTAGGGGCGGAAGATCTTCCAAATAAAAGCGTCCATTTTGCCCAGTGCTTTTTGAGGGATATCTCCAAAAAGTGCATCCTTTGAATGGAAAGCACCATATGCTCGCAAAGCAGAATCTGCTCCGACAGAGATACCTTGTACCACTTCAGAAAGGCTACCTGTTATCCAAATCTTCGATGTGATTTTATTGCTTGGGCTGACTTCCAGCAAAAAACTATCCTTCTCTCCTTTAGAGTCGATAGAGTCAGTCTTATTGACATCGTACTGAAATCTACCTTCATAAGAACCAGCGAGGTATACTGTTTTTCCCTTTGCACCGAAGGCAAATCCAGCAAAGTTATCATCACCAGGCCCGCCCATATGTCGAAACCACTTGAGGGGACTTTGTTTATCGCTGGGTGAGTACTTCACCACAATGATATCTCCCTTTCCACGAGAAGGCAGTATATTCTTTTGAGAAAGTGCGACAGCTCCATCGAATTGTGCAGCTGCGTAAACGGCGCCTTCAGCAGCGTGATACGCTAAAGCCTGCGCTTTCATGCTGCCTCTGCCGACTACTGGACGCAGCCAAACGCCATCTGTCAACTTCAGCATGTTGAATGCCAGCAGAAATAGATTTCGATTGCCCGTTGCTGTAAATTCGTTGACACCTGCTGAACTCTTATCAACAAGCAGGGTCTGGGAAAAGGTCCCCATTACAATCAAGTTATTACCATCGGGCGAGATGGCCATCTTGCGGATGATTCGTGAACCAGTATCCGAACCATCTTGCTTGCCTTTGATAACATAACTCCAATTGATGACGTTGTTTTTTGTCAGTCTCATCACATAGGCATATTTCTGCTTGGCTGTCTGTGTCTCGTGTTCCTTTGCGCCTGCAGTGAACTTTCCTGTAAAATAGCCTCCGATGTAGATGGCATCATTACGATTAATCGCGATAGCGTAAGCTGCATTTGTACCCAATTTGGGATCTACAGGTTCAAATAGGATGGGCTTGCTGCTCAGAATTCCATCGCCCTCTCTGAGCTTCATGATAAAGGTCGCAGAACGCGTATATCTCCCGAGAACATTCTCTTGCTGAAAAACAAAATCGCCCCAATAATGTCCAGTTATCACCAATTCATTGGTAGAGGTCAGAACGGCGCCTCTAGCGACAGCAGCACCTCTTTTGGTGATGCCACCAGTGAAAGGTTTGGCTTGATGTATCCAGACAATTTTATGCTCAGCACTCAGCTTCGCAGCAAACATAATCTCTTGGGTAGAAGTCAGCTTTTTGCCAGCAATTTCAAGTTCTTTCTTGAAATTTCCCACGATGTAAATGTTTTTTTTAGAATCCGTTAATAATGAGACAATACTGACGTTTTCTATGCCCTTATACAGCAGGAAAGAGTGGCAAAGGTCTTTTTTTTTTATTGGACAGGGATTGAACTTTTCGGGGGTGATCTCTGGCGTAACTTCAGGAGAGGCTTCAGGGACAATTTCGTTCGAACCGTTGTTTTCGGGAATCACCTCAGAGGCGGCATCCTGAACAGGTTCAGGGGGTTTGGGCTCAGGTTGTACCCGAGGCTCAGGTTTTCCCTTCTCTGGTTCCACTCCAGAAGCTTTGATGTGGGGGCACTTCTCCTTGAAGGAGTCTTTTTGGCTCTTGTGAATACAATAGCATTTTTCTCCAACAATATGAGGTACATAGTGATCCCCGTCGGGACAAGGACACAGACGACAATTGATGTCTGTTGTGAGTGGGATAGCGGGAAAACAACTGATGCCTAACAAACCGATAAACAACAAGACCTTCAAAAAAAGGCGAAAATCCCATCCAGATTTTTTTTCAACACTTCGTAAAAGCTTCAAGAACCCTCCCGATAACTCTCTATATCTGGACACAACCTTTACAAAAGACAACTCATTCGGGATGTCATTTATAAGAGAACTCTTATCAAGATACACATATCGATAGAAACAGGTTACGTCTTCACCTATAAAAACATAAAATCATTCATTTTCCAAGAAATGAACACAAGGTGAAAGACCCCAAGCCACATTCTTTTGCAAGAGTCTGACCTGGACACATTTTTACAGTGGAAAAGTCAAGCCAAAGCTCTCCAGCAAGGAGACCAACCGGATTAAGGGTAAACCGATAATGGCTGTATAATCAGAACCTTCAATAGAAGAGAACAAAGCAATTCCCCTCCCCTCTATCCGATACGACCCCGCACAGTCCAAAGGCTTATCCAGGGCGACATATTTCTCAATTTGGATATCACTAAGTGGCCGAAATGTCAATGTGTGTTTCTCGAGAGAAACCTCTGTTCGCCCGGTCTTAGGCTCATGAACAGCCAAGGCACTCCAGAGACGATGAGCCCGTCCAGACAGTTGTTTTAACTGCTGACAAGCCTTCTCTGGCGTACCAGGCTTGCTCAGACATTCTCCATCGATTTCAGCCACTTGATCCCCTCCGATAATCAGAGCGTCAGGGAACAATTCAGCCAAAGCCTCAGCCTTTTTTTGGGCGAGCAATTTCGACAATTCAGAAGGTTCGAGACCCTGGTTTTTAAAGGCATCCTCATCCACACCTGGAGCATGGGTTTCAAAGGGGATATCCAATTGCTCCAGCAATTGACGACGGTATGGGGAAGTCGAAGCGAGTACGATCCTAGGCATCGCAAAACCTCTGTAATGATGAGAGAAATGAATGAAAGATGGACCCGTGAAGGAAAAGGGAGGATTGGGGAAAAGGGGTGCTCACAATTGAGTTTATCGTCTTCTTCGGATGAACCAGACAGGCAACATCAAGAGACCCAACAAGAACCATGGAGCAGGTGTGTTGGAATTCTCAGGCATTGCAGAACAACCAAAGGCAGGTCGTGGTGGTGCTGCAACGGTATTATCTGTCTTAACACTCTGGTTGGTCTTAGGTGTTTTGATGTTGTAAGAAGCTGTTTTGTGCAAGATATTCCAACGAGACACCCTTGCATTACCAGCTTTGTCCTTCACTCGAATTTCGACGGACTTGTACTTCTTCTTTAGTGAGCCCAATGCCAGGCTTGGTTGGGACATCTCGACCCATTGACCTTTATCGACTCGATAAGCGTATTTCAATTCGCTTTTCTTGGTCACGTGGTCAAAAGCATTGACTCGCAAGATATCGCCCTGGTGCGTCAACTTCACTTTTGGCGCCAGTGGATCGAAGAGAAGAGGCAAAGTCACAGGCAAGGTCTCGAGTGTGCGGTAATCGCCTTTCACACGCGCTCGCAAGTGGATCTTGTGTTTACCCAGCAGCTTCAAGAATTCGCTGCGGACTCGCAAGACACCGCCAGGCGCAGTGTGGAAGTTGGACCAGGCACCGTAATTGACGTAGTACTGATACTCAAGCTCGTAGCTTCCCAAGAATTCAGGTACTTCGATAAGTGCTTCACCAGTTGGAACCAAACGGCCATTGACCTTTTTCACCAGACCAGGACCTGTGTGGTAGACCTTAGCGAAAGTTTGTGGGGATGGCATTTGTGGTGCTGCGCCTTTGCTCAAAGTCAAAGTCAAAGCCAACCAGTCTCTGTGTGCACCGTCACGTTGGACAGCATTCACTTTGACAGTGATCGGAATGCCAAGGGCATCAGAGAGAGGCTTAGACACTTCGATGGGGAACCCAAGCTTCTGATTTCCAAGGGTTTGGGTGATCAAATTCACGATAACAGGCAGCAGTTGTTTGACGTCTGCAGCTTCCACCAGGTTGGCCTGGGTGGTTCGTGCATTTTGCAATTTCAGTGTGTCTGTATCGATGGTGATTTCCAAAGCATTCTTCGGCGTGACCACAACAGAGATACCCAATCGGAGATCCACCAGCAAGTTGAACAAGCGAACAAAACGATCGTGCATCAATACGTGGAAAGCAACACCAAAGCTGTTCATATTCAGCTTCATAGTGGAGTCTGTTTCACAGATCTGCTTTTTGGGATCTTTTGGATCAGGCTTACAAGTTTTCTTACCTGTACCAAATTCTACAGTCGGTGGATTCTTCGGACTTAAGGAAATCATGACAGGTGCATCTGATGGCACCAACTCAGTCAGGCGTGGAGCCAATAAAGCCAAGACACCTGCGTTCAATGGGAATGCACCACCGCTCATTCGATTCACATCACTTGATGTCAAAGCGATACAAAGTGCGCCAGTGTGATACGCTGCCCACAAGGCTTGATTTGTAGCAGCCCGTGAAAGCGCAGCGCCCATCGAGTAAGAACCGACCATTGCAGGAACAGGACCTGGTTTGTCTGTGGGGATGGGTCGTTTCGGCACACAGGGGTGAGCCGTCTGAGTTTCGAAGCCCGCATCCATGTCAAGATTGAGACCACCTCGCTTGACACCTACGGTGTTTCCAGGGCCAATGTAAACGCCAAGGGGCTTGGCTTTGGACATACCCGGGAGACCAAGGCCTCCAAGTAGCGAAGATAGTGGAACTTCCATCTGCATCTTGGCCACAGCCAGCAAGTCGAAGTTCTTGATTTGGTCTCGAATCACACCTTCGAGCAATCTGAAGAGAAGTGGTTGTATGAACTTGGTACCATTGATCAAACCAGTTGCCAGTTTGAGGATACCTGTACAGAAAGAGGCTGGTAGATTGACAGAAACGGTGCGGTTGATGATCGGGATCTTCATGATGTGGACTCTCACCGCGGTACATCTATCCACATGCATTTCAAATCGAGTATTTCCACCAATGCTCACTTTGGAAACATTCAAACCGACCTTTCCAGTCTTGGAATTGGCAGTGAAGTTCATTTTCACGCTACCAGACAGATTGGTGAGCTTCAGACGAACGTTTTGAATACCAAGTGTCAAACCGCCACAAGCCGTACCCTTTGCGATACCGATGTTCACATTCTGCTTGATACAAACGCCGATAGTGGGTGCCCCACTTTTGATCTGGATCTCAGGAAAATCAAACGAAAGATTTAAGCTATTGTCACTTTCGTTCAATTTGATCTTCAGAGACTGCTGACTGATGGTAGCACAAGCACTTAATTTGCGTAACGCTGTGTAGAACCAGGTCTTATTGGGATTTGTACCTGCACAGTAGATCTTTCCAAGACCAAACTTGGAAACGCAGTTGCTTCCGCTTGGAGGAACATATTTTCCGCCAACTTTAGGACCATCACCAACGATCTGATCGGGGATGGTGAGACCTTTTCCACTACAGGAAAGTTGCTGACCGGCCTTTTTGAGCTGGGCCTCCAGGATAGGCTTCAAATTTTGGGTAATAAAATCGAAACCAGCTTGGGTCAACCGCATTCGAATACCGCTTTGTAAGGGCTTGCCTTTAAATTGGTAATTTGGATTTCCACCACATGCAGTAGCACAACCAGCGCAATTTAATGCGCTCCCGCCACTACCACTGGAACAGCTCACCAGCAAGATCGCACAGACCAAAAGGCAACATCGAAAACCGGCCTTTTTTCTCATGAAAACTCCTTCAAGCATGAATGCGCTTCTTCTCACAAGGATAAGAAAATATGACTTTCGAATAAATCAATGAATGTTGAAATTTCTTCCTATACACTCGAATTTCTTCGGGAATAACTTATTAATTGATGCAAAAGATGTCCACACAACAACACCTCAACCCATCCCACCAAACAGTGAACCACTGTTCAAAGTATGCATCTCCGCGTAGTAGACTACCACCTTCCTATGGATTCTGTCAACCGTTCAAGCAAAGGTAAGTCCATAAATTCAAATAGTGTTCAAGAATTGAACACAAAAAAAGTGAATAGTATTAACCCCCCAGGTCAGACAAAGAACTAAACTTGCTATGTACTTTCACATAGGATCTGTCGTGGAGGGTTTTCCCAAACGCAGGTGTTGTAAGAACAATTTAAAGAATTTTCGAAGAGATCCTCTTCGGGCAACAGAGCGTTCAGAGGCAGCCATGCGAAGAGAGATCAAGTAACGTGTGGCAGGATTTTTTTTCGCAAGGACCAGGACCTCTTCCCAGGCGAAGTCATCGTCATTGGTGAGAGGAAATCCTGCCCAAGCAGCTGAATCTGTGTGTAGAAATCGATTTTTCTTCCTTCGCAGGACTCGGGTTTTCATATGGGATCGAAGGGTGCCTCTTCGCATAGCATAGGATTCTGCATAACGTTTTAGCCATCTACCTCGAAGAGCTCCCTCTGGAAGATCTTCGGGAAGGAGATCCCTTCGAACTCGGATCTCAATGGAACCTTTGTTTTGTTGAGCAGACTTGGAAACCAGCAATCTCACCTCAAAACTCGTGGGAGCCTGTGCTCGAAATCGGGAAAGTCGCAAGCTGGTATTCGGAGGCACACAAAAAGAGAGTCCGGTACTCTGATCCACAAATTGTAGACATCTGGCTTTCTGTTTGAGTGAAAAACGATCTTTGGGATTCTGAACCTTGGTGGTGGTGTTCTTGACACAACCAGAGAGCAGACCACTCAAGACAATGAACAAACAAAGGGAAATTCTCAAAGCCACATGCTCTCCTCTGAGCTGATATTCCTTGTGAATTCTTGACATGCAAGCTTTACATCTAGTACCTATAATCACTATAGTTCATCTGAGCTCGGGATACAAAAAACTTCTCTCGAACTCATGACTCTCAGGCAAGGTTTCAACACAAATCCCCCTCTCGGGACTCGCATGTGTCAAATGAAACCGAAGGGAAATACCATGCAAAATTGGTTTCACACGTTTTTTCAGACGTCCCTTGATGCAAATGACCAACCAAGATTGGAATTGCAGATCCGTCGGAGAGATACCACCCTCTACCAGGGTGAAATAGGTCCTTCCAAGACCTTTTCCATCGGTAGCTCACAGCGCAATCCCTTTTGTATCCAAACACCAGGACTTCCTATAGAAGAATTTCAGCTGGTGCACTTCCATGAAAAGGGTCCACTTGTACAATTTACCTCCAATATGCGAGGCATTCTCTACCAAAACAAGCGCTCTATCCCACTGGATTCCTTAAAACATACCTTAAGCATTCATCCGACTTTATACGGTTATCGCTTTTTGTTCCCAGCGAATTCCACCCTGACCTTATTCCTGGATCAAATCCACATCTGCTTTAGATGGGTAC
>Ga0213833_1002764_pt1 | contig 11147 bp, 12 predicted proteins | sample SWATP21_FD_160575 | JGI IMG/M metagenome (GOLD analysis project Ga0213833, IMG submission 160575) | Coastal seawater microbial communities from Marineland, Florida, United States - SWA TP2 #1 | ecosystem: Environmental > Aquatic > Marine > Coastal | place: USA: Florida | collected 2016-08-14
CCCCAACCACAGGTATGGCAAGGGTTACCGACTCACAGTCGTGCTGCGCGGGGCGGCGGAAGGCGCTGATGTTTCCGCCTCGACTCAAGCACATCGAGTGGAGGCCTTGATGGATCATGTCAAGGGCTTCGTGCCCAGTGCATCTCTGGTGCAACACGACGCGGGCAACTTGGTGATCGTGTTGCCGTTTGACTCCACCGCGGATCTCCCTCCCCTGCTGGATGCACTCGAAGTGGATGCCACCGGCATGGTGTCGGAGTGGGGCGTGTCTTTTGCCACGTTGGAGGAGGTGTTCCTTCACATCACCGCTTCCTCGGGCTTCGAACTGTCGGCCAACGCGATGGAGGGTGGAAACACTGCAGAGTACAGCGCAGCAAAGCCGGCCAAATTGTCAAGTCAGCCCCAACGAGGTGTGGGGGAGGGCGGGCCACAACAGATGCCCGGTGCGCGCGCCCTTTCAGGTGTCGTAGACTCGAGGCCGGACACATCGGCGGCATCCGGTAGGCACAAGAGCAGGTCTAGTGGCTCCAACACAACGCGGGCACTTTGGCGGAAGAACCTCACGCTGCAAAAACGGCAGAAGGGACAGTGCTGCTGTCAAATCTTCACGCCCGTCACTGTGATGGCCTTGCTCATTGTGCTTCAGTGCGTGCATGGTGATGCAGTTGTGGGTTGGTGTGGCTGCACATGGGGGAGTACGGTGTCGCTGCACGGGGTGTGATGGCACCGTGTGTGGCTGATGCATAGTGATGATGCTGTTGGTGCAGGCAAGTGTTGAAAACGGAGCTGGGAACGTCACAAGCCACGGTTGTACCAGCCTTGGAAGTACCGCTGAACTTCAACTTGCTGCCGTCTTCGTATGACGAACTCGGGTCAGCCAAGTACCTCGGGTCCACTTTTGCACAACACCTCTTGTCACTCGCTGACACGAACGACTTTGTTCGCCTGACTCAATCTCCTGACAAGCTTCGCACCTGGATGTCCACTGGTGTCGAGGCTGATGTTGATGCCAGCGCCGCTCAGGCTGTTTTTCACGCTGCCACGCGCACCACACCAGCACCACATGGCGACACGTCATGGGAAGTAGCCGCGGTTCTTACGCTGGCTGGCGTGGTGGATCCTGTTGGAGTCGTTGGTTGGGCCGGCGCTGGAAGTGAGTGGGATGGCAACGGTAGGGGCAACGGTGAAAGCCCGGCAACAGCCGCAACAGCAGGTGGGTATGACGACGCAACCCACCACCACAGCGACCACCACCACCATCGTCCAGCAGGATATTGCCTGGAGTTTTTCCTTTCGTCAGTATCCCCCACACCGGGCACTCCTGGTGCTGACACCCTTGCCAAACGCGTGGGACACTTGCTGCGATCCGCTGGAAACAGCAGTCGCACCGGTGTGCTGGGCCAAATCCCTCAGAAGTCTTGCAAGCTCCATAATGACACGGATGTCATGGTTCCTTACTTCAATCCTTCGCCGTCGCTCAGGGCCGTTGATGAGAGTCTGTTCCACGACTTGACCATACTCAACAATGCGTCTTTGGACAAGCTGATGAAGCCACCCCCTTGTGATCACCTGTATGTTGGCGCTTCTTCGTTGATGCACGGTGTTGTTATGTTTGTCAGCCGGCTCTCACCTTGTTTTGGACTGGGTGGTGTGAGCAGGTATGAGTGCCCATTGTACCTCCTGCCAGATGGCTTTGGTGAGTTGTCGCCGGTCAGGTGTCGTCATTGTTCTTCCAACTGACCTTGTGCTTGTGGGGTTGTCTGATCTCAGTTGATTTCCGAGTCCTGTCAAATTCCTCGGACATGCTGTGGCTCGACTACGTCATGGCCGTCAACGATGCAGCCACGTACGACTATCACCGTCCCAACAACTTTACACGGCTACACTTCTACAACGACTCTGCGATGCCCAAGTACGTCCGGGACCAACTCTTGATCGTCACTCCAGCTCGTCTTGCGCTCGTAGACCTCGTCAACAGCGTACGTGGCCTTGACGCACCAACGTGCACGTCTCTCGTTGTTCATCTCACTCGTTGTGCTGCCTCATCACATTGCAGGGTTTCTTGCGCCAAGTCAACGAAGTTCCGGCCGTGGCCCCCAGCCTCCGCATGTTTACGTTGAACGTTGTTGCTACGATGCCCGTCGTCAACATTGTGCAGTACATGTGGATTGTAGACTTGTTTGGAAGCTTCCTGTACGCGGATGCCGGGTCTCGCGTGTTCAGGCAGAGCTGTTTGTGGGAGGTGTTTGGCCGTCAAGCCACACTAACGAATTTGCGGAATGCTGGAGCAGGTATCCACTGGCATTGACCCTGATGCTACCGTTGTTCGTATTCGTGATGGTACGTGCACGTCCCCGCCCCCGCCCCCCGCGTTTGCCCTGACACACTGGGACACGTTTGACCTTACGTTCTCTGTAGGTGATGGAGAAAGAAGAGCGTCTTCGCGAGATGCAAAAGAGCATGGGCTTGAAATTGGGGCGCTACTACCTCGCCAACTACGCTTTGAACATGTCAATCTACTGTGTTGTGGCGGGATTCTTTTGGATCTGTGGCGCCATCCTTCGCTTTCGCTTCTTTGATCAAACAGATCCCCTCTTGCTTTTCCTGTTCTTGTTTGGCTGGGGAATGGCTCTCGTTTCCATGGGGTGTGTACCGTAAAAGTGCATCGCATCGCTTGTGGGTGCGCTTTGATGTCACCTCCAATGCCGTTCCAGGTTTTTGTTGTGCTCGTTGATCTCTTCACGCCGCGTTGCCACGGTAGTGGGTTGTACGTGTTGTATTGTGCGGGGACTGCATGAAAGCGTGGGTCCTTTCTTTTCCAACAGCTGACACGCTTGGCCGCGGTGCTCAATGCACCAGATATCATTTGCTTGTTTGGAAACCTTGTGGGCATTTTCTTCAGTGATGTGGTCTACGGCGGCCTCCCGCCGTTCAGTATTGGGTCCAGGTTGCCGAGTTCGTGCCATGCCACCATAGGGCTGTGTAGTGGTGTGGATTGTACCGTTGAATGACCATTGAGTTGCCATGCCATGCAGCCCCGTTCTTGCTCTTCCCTGTGTTCAGCCTTGTCAGGGGCGTGTTCTTGATGAACTACAAGGTACCAGCATGCTGCCATTTTCGTGTTGTTACCGCCAATGTACTCCTCACCACCTCCTGTGACCATCAGTGTGCCGCCGACTTGGTTTGCATCCAAAGCAACTCGGCCCTTGACGCTTCGTCGGAACTTGGTGGGATTGTCATTTCCCTCTATGTTTGCGCCTTCGCGTACATGGTGTGTTAGCCACTTCCCCAGCGGATGCACCCACGCGTGTAACGAGTGTCTGTGCTTGTTGTGGATAATTTCAGGTTCTTGCACTGTACCTGGATGCGGTGCTTCCCCAACAGTGAGCTGTTGTCTTGTTGTTTGCTTGTTTGGGGCGCAGTGGACCCCAGCAGTCACAACTGACTTCCGCGCCCGTGTGTGTGCTTTGCATTGATTGGCTTCACAAATACGGCATCCGCAAGCACCCGTTGTTTTGCCTACGTTGGTTCACGCGGTCAGCTAGAAGCAAGCCTTCTCGGAGTGGCGGTGGTCTGGAACGACCGCTTCTGTCTGCAGCTGTAGCTGGTCATGCTGTCACTGTTGGCAACGACTCCGATCAAGAAGACGACGATGTGATCCAGGAAAAGCGAACTGTCGATGCTGACGATGGTGCGCCACGCAATCTGTAGTCTCCTCACTCGCAGATGTGAAGTCGAAGTCACACAGCTTCATGCTTGTATGTATGCATGTGGATGTTTGTATGTCATGTGTGTGTGGATTCGCAGGTACCCACACAGTGCAACTGTCACACCTACGCAAAGAATTTGGCTCCAAAGTGGCTGTGGCGGATATGTGCCTTCGCATTGACGCGCCCTGCTGTTTCGCATTGTTGGGAGAGAATGGTGCTGGCAAGTCCACAACCATTAGCATGATCATGGGTGTGTTCCCGCCGACATCGGGTACAGCGAGTGTGGCTGGACACGATATTCGCGAGTACGTTGGTTTGGGTCTCCATGAAGTGGTCTCGTTGTGGACTCCCAACATGATGCGCGTTTGTGCTTTTGGACGCAACAGCGACATCGACGGCGTGCACATGGTAACTGGACTATGCCCCCAGGTGGGTGACATGGTTGTTTGCTCTTGGCGCGCCCAACCGTGCACTCACACATTGTGTGTTGCTTCTGTGGCATGATGGAAACAATCCAATCACCCAGCATGATGTACTGTGGAACACGCTCACTTGTGAAGAAACGCTCCTGTTTTATGCCCGTCTCAAAGGAGTTCCGGCGGCCGAGGAGCAAGAGCATGTGGACACGTGCGTGCGACAGTTGAAGAATAGTGCCTGCATCACACCACACCCCTGCACACCTCACCTGCGCACACCCCAAGTGTGTACACGCGTCGCTGATTACCCCCCTATGTGTCTCTCTCATCACTTCCACAGCATGCTGAAAGAAGTTGGGCTTTGGCCATTCAAGGCACGGCTGGTTCGAGAATTGAGTGGCGGCATGAAGCGCCGCCTGTCGTTGGGTGTGGCATTGACCGGCGATTCGCGGTTCATCGTCGTGGATGAGCCCACCACCGGGTTGGATCCGGCGTCACGTCGAGCTTTGTGGCGCATCCTTGCACGCGCGCGTCACGGCCGTGCGGTTCTCCTTACGACACACGACATGCAAGAGGCAGAGACGCTCGCCAACCGCATTGCAATCATGACACACGGACGTTTGCGATGCTTGGGCAGCCAACAGGTGCGCATTGAAGCACAGGTCCCTCCTTTTTTTCTCTTGTTCTTTTCCCCCTTCCTGTTGTGTTGCGCTTGTTTCAGTGGTATGACGGGCCGTGCTGTTTGCTGACTGATCAGCATTTGAAAACGAAGTACGGCGGTGGATGCCGCTTGTTCATTAACTATGGTCCTGACACGAGTGCCGAGGCACTGGCCCTCGTACGGCGACTGTTCCCAGCTGCTCGCGTCGACGCGTTGTTTCGGTGCGTTACAGATTGATTCCGTGTCTCTCGTCGCCAGTGGCTGCGCTGCCTGTGTGCGTGGTGGTTTGCTTTGCCCCTGAGTCCGTTTTGTTTGTGTCCTTTTGTTTGTGTCGCAGAGGGTATGCGACGTTCCTGCTCCCCACGGCCCCGTTGGGACGCAGCGGTGCGGACAATGACGTGGAAGGGGACCGCGAGTGCAAGAGCTCCGCGTCACATGTTCGAGTTGCGGACGTGTTCCGCCTGATGGACGAGCACAGTGGCCAGGCTGGCATTACCGACTGGGGTGTTGGACAGGTGCGTTTGTGCATGACTCTCTTGGCGGCACGCACCGGTTACACTGCCATGCTTGCTTCTTTCTTTTTGTCTTGTTCTTCAGGTGACGTTGGAAGACGTGTTTCATCGCATCGTGGGGGGAAGCCAACGACCATCTACTCCTGTTCCTGCCCCTGGTACCACTCGGTCGTCTGCTGCTGCTCAAGCACCACGCACGTCAAGCCAGACCGGCACGTCCGTGCAATCCATCGTGCTGCCTGAGCGGCACTGATTGCTTTTGGTGTAACTTGTCCGATGGACAATGTCCATTCATAGATGTGGACCAATTAAATGAAACGTGGCATGTAGCACACCACTTTTCCTGCGCCCGTCGCTCGACTCGTTCTCCATGGGTGACGTGCTCATGGTGCGACTGCAACTAATCGAGGTCTGTTTTTTTAATGTGGTGTCTCGACCAAAACAGCAGCAGGCCAGTGCATCTCTTCACAACCATGGTTGCCAGAGGAGACAAGACAAACATACACCAACAGCACAAGGCCTCAGCAAGGCATCTACAACAAACAACAACAACACACTTTGGGGGTCGCACAAACACAGCAGTGACGACAACACATGGCACAAGGAGGAACGTATGTGCAAAGCGTCCCACACAATAACGGACCACCGTTCCTTCTCCTGTGCGCAGAAAACCAACAACACACTACCACACGCTGGGGGAGGCTACGCCAAACCCAAAGCGGCGTTCAACTCTTCGTCATCCAACGACTTCAGTAGGTCTTCATTCAACACGTCCAACACATCATGAGAGCTGGACCCGGCCGCATCATCGGACCGCTGTGCACCCGCAATACTCCCACCGCCACTGTCGAGGTCACACGCAACATCGGACACGCTGCGCGTGCTCGAACCACGCCCCAGCGCCTGATTCCCACGTCCACTTCCACTTCCACTTCCACTTCCACTTCCACTCGCACTCGCACTCGCGCTTGCACCCGATGCAGTGGATGCACCGTGGCGCACCCGCGCGGTGCCTGGTCGGGGTTTCCGTCGACTTGTCCCCCCCGTTGTGCGCTGTGAGTCACCCTGATTACTCCCGGAACTGTGGTGGCTGTGGTTGTGGCTGTGGCTGTGGTAGTCCGCCGCCGGCGGTGGCTGTGTACGCCATGTGGGGCTACCACGAGCGCGATGCGGCTGGCGGCGCCTCGCGTGAGTGTGCATGTGGAGGTCAGACTTGGACCGGGAGTACGATCGGTGGTGCGCCTGGCCGTGCCGTTCGCCGCCACTCCGAGTGCCACGCACGGCTCCGGCTCGGGTGCCAGATCGATATCCTCCGCCTCCACCACCACCACCACCACCACTACCACCACCACTACCACCACCACCCCGCCGCTCACTTCCACCTCCACTCCCCCTACTTCTGCCGCCGTCGCTTCCATGCGCACTGCCACTGCCATTGCCACTGCCACTGCCACCCCCACCCTGGTTGTGACGGTGGGAGTAGCTGCTCGAGCGGCTGTACCCGTCGCTTCTTCGTTGACGCGAAGAAACGTGGTGCTGCTGCCCGGTGTCGCGGTGCTGCGAAGAGGCACGAGAGGAAGAAGCACGGGAGGAAGCACGCGAGGAGGCGCGAGAGGAACCACGGCTCCAGCTACGCGCCCGTGTGAGTGACGCAGCGCCTGCACTGCCGCCACCCGCGTGCCCACGGTCGCCATACCCATCTTCACCCCCACTACTTCCACTCCCACCCCTGTGACGGGAACGGCGATGGTCATGGGCGCCGTACGACCGCGACTGTCGTGTGGACGGCCTCGTGTTCCCTCTTGCCGCCGATCCAGACGCCGGACCGCCAGCGCCACGTGTCGTGCGTTGCAAGGAGGAGGAGGAGGTCACCATGCGGGACACAGCCAACACGCCACCGCCACGCACGACACGCCGCTGCCGCTGCTGCGCCACACGACCCGCTGTCCAGGAGGAAGACTTTTTCAAGCACGACCGCAGTGGCTTGTGGGTTCGCGCGAGGGCAGCAGCCTGCGCGAGGGAGGCGGGGGTTCCAGCTGGCGCTGTTACGGGGGCGACACCTGCTGCTGCTGCTGCGGCTGCTGCTGCGGCTGCGGGTGTGGTGTGGGTGGGGGTGATGTCTTCGCTGTGCAGCGAGGAAGATGGGGAGAGGGAGGGGCCGGGTAGGATGAACTTGGCGTGCGTCGTCTTGGGCGACCGGTCCGTGCAGTCCTTGGCGGCATGGGGGTGTGGGCCACCCCTTCTTTTTGCAGGCGCGCCGACGGGCGCGTGTTCCACCACCACCGCTAGCGCAGACGACGGGGTGTGGTCTTGGTGGTCTCGCACAGACGCTGCAGCCGACGCAGACGCTGGCGCTGAGGTTGAGGCAGAAGCCGGCGTCTGCTTGTGCGGAACGCGGCGCTTCGACTTGCGCAGCGCGCCACGACCACCACCTCCACCCAGGCCGGCCGCAGCACGGCCGGACACCAACACAGGTGGCGCGGCCTGGCGCCGGCGGAACAGCAGCGAACGCAGGCGCGACAGTAGCCTGCGCACCGGTTGGCGGCTGCCGCCAGGTCGCGGGCGATGCGCCTGCTGGGACGCCACCCAGGAGTTCACTTTCACCAGGTTGGCGTGGGAGCCACAGGACGCAGATGACGCCTCGCTTCCGCTGCTGGTGCCCCCGTCCGAGTGGCTCCACAGGGGGACGGCGCTGGAAAAATGCGGTGAGGCCGGGGAAGGCCTGCGGTGGGCCACGCGTGCCATGTGCTGCCCAGGCTGCCAGTGACTGGCGGGCTTGGTGGTGGGCTTCAAGGCACCGCCCTTGCGTGACCTCAGCGTCTTGACGAGGAGGCCGACGATGAGGAGGAGGATGACACCTGCGACAATGCCGACGGTGAGGTTGTCAAGCGGCACGGCCGTTCCGGGCGTGTGCCCGGGCGTCGATCCAGAGCCCGCCGGGAGCCCGCTTGCTCCTGACCCCACTCCTGACGTGTTGGTCGTGTTCGATGGTGATACCAGGCGGCGCGGCGGCGCTTGGGAGGGGAGTGGGACGCGGCTGGAAGTCCTCACAGCACCCACGTCACGACGTAAACTGGTGTGTGCACGGTGTGAAGAAGCCATTGTGCACGTGAAGCACGCCGACCGCTGTGCACACCCCGCCCCTCCACGGAACGGAAAGGAAGAAGATGGGGCAACAGCGGAGTCCAATCAAACGGAGATGGGGCCACGACCCCCTTTCACTCCGGGGGAGTGCGTTGGGCGAGATGCGAGTGCCTGTAGCTGCCGAGCATGCGCAGCAATTTTACAGTTTTTGCTTCTTCATGACGCTGGCCGCAAAAAGCAGTGAAACGCATCAACGTTTGATGTATGTGTATTCATCATACCATCCCGGCGTTTCTGTTCTTGTTGCCAACAAGGTGTTGGTCAACTGTGTTGCACTCCACACACAGGGGTGTGGAATTCTTCTCTCACAATGATACGCTGCCATGCCAGCCCCAGCTCAAAGCGTCCACGGAGCCCGCGCATTGCTGATGCCACCATCGCTACTGCCCACAAGAAGCAGCGCCGCCGCGACAGCGGGCAGCCAGACGCTGCTGTCGACGGAACCTCACCTGCTTCATCGACAGGAGCGGCCAGAAAGGCGACAACAGCCACCTTTGTACCGCTTGGAACTGTGTATCTCGGCTTGATGGCAGTGCATGCCCCTTGTGCGTGCCTGCGTGGGCTTGGGCGGCGACGTCTGGAGATTGTGCCAGGCGCAGGCACCCACAACACCGTGGAAGCGGAGGTGCACTGCACAGCGCATCCAAGCGCTGGTGTGCACCGCTTTCGTGCACCACTTTCGACTCGTCGCCAACTTCAGCATGTAGCTGCTCCCTGGTCGTGCTGGGATGCCGTAATGTGGCTGCTGGAGCGCAGACTGGGGACGGTTTCGGCCTTCACCCAAATCGAAAGCAGCTCGTGGGTCCAGGATTCTCAGATTGGCGTTGCCGCTCACATCTCCGTTCACCCTGACTTGCTGAGTTTGTGCAAGCACGGTCCACTTGACGCACGGTGGTTTCCAGTCATGAAAGCTCTTCTGTCGCACCGAGTAACCAATGCGGGCAGCCACCGCGCGTCTACCTTCGCAGCAGACGGGCGTGACGATGATATGAGCGGCAGCGACGGTAGCAGCGATGATAGCGATAACCTTGGAATTGACATTCACTCGCTCTATGTAGCACTTCGTCAACCTCCTTTGGACGCTCTCATGTCGCAGCCGCCTGCGTACGTACACGCTCGCAGTGTGTGTGCGCGTTGTTGCAGTATTGAGCGCTGCTCATGTTCACCCTTGGGTGCCACACGCAGGATTATGACGCCACTGGCAAAGTACCAACGCGAAGCTGTCACTTGGGCGTTGCGATGCGAGCGAGCACCGATCGCTCAGGGGGAACGCATGCAGCCAGCCGCCTTTCCTTTCCCGCTCGTTTTCACGCGCGTTTTCCCCCGCGTCGAGCTTGCACGTCTGTTCACTGTGTCTACATCTGAGCTGTGCGAGCGGCCCGGGTCACATCTACAGTCCTCATCCCCTTCCCAAGCACACCGAACAAGCAATGGCACTGGTGAGTTGCCCCCTGTGTGGTGCCTCCCACGCACTGTTGGGCTGTACATGGTAGTGTAGTTTCTCAAACGTGGGTCTCGTGATGAGAAACGTCCTCAGCTCGACGGGTTCTTCGTCTCGCGGACACCGACGACCGCGTTGTGGCCATGGATGGTATGTTCCTCGACTTCCGAGAAGATGCTGTCTTGCACGGCAAGCTGTCCGTGGATGACGCCCTCCACCTTGCGGAACGATCGGGCGGTGGCAGTCACGTGGAAGTCACTCTTGTCCGCTCCGCCGGGTTCTTGCACTCTGGCCTGTCACCTACCCCTATCCCGCACCCACACGCCCATGCCAGCAAACCATTGGCCCACAGCTCGCACGGACAAGACAGCGACGGCCGCAACGACCACTCCATGGTGCCACCCGGCGACCTGGGGGTCCATGAGCGAGGACTGACGTTGGCTGGCGCGTACCGGCTGATGATTGAGGGAATCGTGCAGCAGTTCCGGCATCGTGTCGCCGAGGTGCCAGCAGATGGCGGAGTTGGAGGCCATGAGGGTGCCACAGATACACTGCACCCACTGTGGGAGAAGATGGAGTTGCCCCAGGGTGAGACGGTGTACTGGAATCCTGCAACCGGTTGCACAAGCACCACGCTTGTGCCGAGCGGTGTTCAAACGTCGGGCGGCATTCTGGCCGACGAAATGGGTGCGTACAACCCGTTGCCATGCCGTACGCCATGTGCATTTTTGAGCTTCCCTCTCTCACGTTCACGTTGGTGGTGCTTGACAGGTCTCGGGAAAACGTTGGAGGTGCTGAGTCTCGTGCAGCAGCATCCATTTTGTCCGGCGGTGATGCCCGCAAACATTTGCAGCTTTGAGCACGTGGAGCGTTCGCTGTTGCAGCGAGTGTCTCAGGACCTGCCACGTGTATCAGTGTCAGAGGCGTCCCTGCCTCCGTCATTGGGAGTGCCTGTCGACGACACCGGATCCACCTCCACCTTTGTTGTGAGCCGGGCCACGGTGGTGGTTACCCCTGCTACCATCGCCATGCAGTGGCGCGCTGAAATCCTCCGCCACTGTCCCACGCTGAGCATCGTCATGTACCAAGGCGTCAAGTCTGAGCACCCGACGTCCTTAGTGGAGCTGGCTGTGGCTGATGTGGTGCTTGTTACGTACGTGTCCTGGCGTGCTATGTATGTTTTGTCAAAGCAGTGGCGTGCCCAATGCAGCTTCCTCGGACCCGCCTTCAGAGTTGCTCCATGTCTGGTTTTTTTTTTTTTCT
>Ga0213833_1002765_pt1 | contig 11144 bp, 8 predicted proteins | sample SWATP21_FD_160575 | JGI IMG/M metagenome (GOLD analysis project Ga0213833, IMG submission 160575) | Coastal seawater microbial communities from Marineland, Florida, United States - SWA TP2 #1 | ecosystem: Environmental > Aquatic > Marine > Coastal | place: USA: Florida | collected 2016-08-14
GAAAAACTCAGCAAAAGCACCTACACTATAAATAGATAGAGAAAAAACACTTTCATGGTACAAGCTATAACCCACGTGGACTTTGGGAAGAAAACCGATTCTCTCTTCCCCAAAATGGTACCCGCCTCCTAAAAAGATGTCTGTTGAAAACCAGGAAGTCCAGGCTGGATCAAATGCTTTTTTTGAGATAATGATCACTCTGGGCTTCTTACGTTTTTTAGTGACTTTCCCTTTTGAATTTGTACCTTGTGACACTTTCTTTTTATCGGAAGTTCTTTCTCGGGAGGGTGTAGCTTGGGTTTTCTTGGTAGAGGCGGTGGATCGAGTTTTGTGCTTTTCGGCCGATTGAGAAAACGCTGGAACAGGCTGCAATCTCAAACCAAAAATAGGCGTTCGGCTCGCTTTAGCATCACTCCCCAATAGCAGCAAACAAAAAAAACCACACACACCAAACCATCTACACATATTTCCTTTTGAGACAGATGGACGCACTGTGGGTGGATACGAAAAAACATGCAATGTAGACATGAAAACTCCTGAAATGGAGGTCCTTATTGACCAAGGCATAGTTTTCAAAGCTGTTTTAAGATGGACGATCATACTTTTCCGATGCCTCCAGAGCAGAAGCTTTTCGGGAAGGATTTATTTCTTCAACAAAAAATGTGCAGTTACTGGAGGTGGAATTTTGAGCTTTAAATGCTTATAACCACTTATCTCCTGTTCAAAGCATTCCACCAGCTGATCCTTCTTGGTAAAGGTGACCTTCTTGACTTTATTTTTGTCCAAGATCAACATCCCACGGATATCATTGATATTCTTACCCGCAGCTTTCTTACAATTTCGGCTCACAAATACAAATAGCCTTACGATTTCGCTAAGAATTTTCTCTTCTTTTCCAGCAGGCTCTGTTGCCAGCAAGCCTGTCTTGTAGAGGCTTTTACCATAAAACTTCCACATGATATAGGAGGGTCTTTTGGTTTTTTTACGGGGTACTGGAGTAGCAACTTTGCGCTTCTTACCTTTAACATCCTTCTTCTTGCAACCCACAACAGCCGAAACACCACAACCCAATACAACCAGCAAGAGACCTCTAACGAGCACACGTAACAATGTATTGTACCTCAATAAATCTGAATATCTTCCAAGTCATATCTCAAACTTTTCCAAAGGACATACAAAAAGGCCGGGATGCGTGAACATACCCAGCCTCTTTGTTCAACATACGTTGAATATCAAACAATATGCTTTGCTTTAAACCACTTAAAAGCTATGGGATAAAGCAAAAATGGATCAGGGCGCACCTGCAGCAGCAGAGCAAGCCAGATCGTTACCTTGAGGAGTGCAAACGTATACTTTACGGAGTGCACCCAACAGGAACATATCGTTACGAGCGATATAAATCTTTCCTTTGTGTCCAGCGATTCCGCCGTAGGAACATCCAAGAGTACCGAGAGCTGCGCAAGAAGCGCCGAAGATGAAGAGCAACAGAGCTAGTTTCTTAAGCATGTTTCAAACTCCACTTTGAGTAATGATATAGTCAACATATACCATGAATGTTAACTACTGATAACTTCAGCTTAATTTATTGGTTGCGGATCACTGGTGAATTTTCTTCGCCGAGTATACTTAGGTCACAATTGGCTGTCAAGTTCTCCCATTCTCAAGAAATCAATCCAAATGAGTCTTCCCGATAATACAGGCTCATTTAATACATTTTCCTGCTTTTATTCATTGCCGAACAGCAAATTCTCTGAATAAAAACCCATCAAAATGATCAGGAGATCACAATTCCATCAACCCAATGAACTTCAGTCTAAAAATGACCTGATCGAGACAAAACAAACAAGACAAAATAAATTTACTTCCCTAAATGAACAACATTCTGTTCAAGACATCGAGGGAATTAAAATGGAATTCAACAAAAAAAACACCATCAATAAAATGCATTTCTCACAGAAATAATCTGAATCTGAGCAAAGAGCTGGTACGTTCGCTACAAAACTCATAAAAAACAGACAAGTATAAAACTCGTAAACTTTCTGACACTTGAGATGAATTGTATGGAGGTTTCTCAACCAAGATTGAGAATAGAGATCGAAACGTTTTTCTCCATATCAGATCTCGTTTGCATCAATGGACACACAGTATTCAAAAGATAAAAGTCTATAAGGGACAGGTATTTCAAAATGATCACCAAAAAAAATGCCACCAAAGAGCAAACTCTTCTTGACAATCTACAGCGATCTCGTTAAAACACCCTTCGACGCCGTAGTGGTGAAATTGGTATACGCGCTAGATTCAGGTTCTAGTGGGGGCAACCCCGTGGAGGTTCAAGTCCTCTCTACGGCACGAAAAAAAGCCCGGAAGTGAAATTCGCTTCCGGGCTTTTTTTGTTTCTGCACTCTTCAGACTCCCATCCACACAAACAATACAACCCACCGCCCTCTTTTGCTGGCTCTGAAAAAGCCACGAACTATCTTGAAGGAAAGAATCAAAGAGGAGCAAACTCGATTGCATTCCATTTTGCAAAAGACCCCAAAACCCTTCACGCTTCCAAATGACACTTCTATCCCCTATACTCTTTTCCAAACAGGGCATCTTTCGACAAAGGACAGATGAGGATATGGTTTGGGGCTGGTTTCAAAATTTGATTAGACAAAATTCTCCACAAGTAGAAGGGAGCGGGCCTTCTGCATACCAGGATGTCCCCCAAACAGCAGAGCCTCCCACTTCCTCTTCGGAAACACCTTTGGCATCTTTCTACCATGAAGAGAGACAACCTTTCCCTGCTCCAACACCAGGGGAAGAACGGGCTTTTGAGAAGTTATTTTCAGAACTCGCAGGTGGAAAACTAGAATTTCCTGACACGATCTCTCAATTCCCTTATCCTCCCAATCACAAACAATCTAACGGAAGCGAACGACTCCTGGGATGGGACAGAGAGGATGTCGAGATCTTTCAAGAATTCGGAAGATTCCAGCTCTTTCAATGCCTTCATACCAGCCCTTACAGCACACTTTGGCGAAACAAAACCATATTCAGCGATACCTTCTTTCAAATCCACGCAATGAAACACTTGCCTCCCATCCGGTATCGCCACAACCCCGATGTCTACGAAGCACTGATCCGAAGTGTCACTTTAGCCAATGAAGTGATCCATCCTGGTGCTATCTGGCAATTCGAACTTTTGCAGGAAGATGGTTCCATCTACATCCTTCAAGAATACTGCCATGGAGTCAGTTTGTGGGAGCTACTCAAACGATGTTGGCAACACAATAAACCTCTTCCGATAGAGTGGATTATTGGTCTGGCACTTAGTCTCACACGTCTTCTGGAACACACAGAGAATCTCCAAATTGCGCATGGCTGTCTTACACCAAAACACATCCTGCTCCCTTGGAATAAACCTGTACCAGGGATGTCAAAGGTCACCACTTTTGGACAAGGATGGCTCAAGAGAAGAGATTTCTTTTTGTTCCAAAGATTCCCACACGCCGACCTCAGCCCAGCGTATTGGTCTCCAGAACACCATCACTTCGTACTTCACCCGGGCAGTGATCTCTTTTCGCTGGGCGTCATCCTTTGGGAGTGTCTCGCCAATCGCCCTCTCTTTCATGACAAACGCCCTTTCCAAAGTTTTGAGCAGGTAACACAAGCCCGCATCGCAGATCCACAAAAGGAACGTCCAGATTGTCCAAAAGCACTGGCTGAACTTGTGATGCAGCTGCTACAACGAAGTCCTGAACACCGTGTACAAAGCGCATCAGAGGCTTACCAGGCGTTTTATAACATCCAGACAGACAACCAAATGCAGCCCTTTCGCTCAACTGAGTGGGTGCATGACATCGCAGCGCTTCCTCTCATGCCTCGTGGCCCTCATTCCCATTGTTTACCGGATGAAGATGTGAAAACCTGGCAATTCCAAAATGAACACAATGAGGCACTCATCCGGCAATTACAAGAACAGTATGAAGAAGTTTTGTTTGAAGAATAGCTCTAAAGCAAGCAACACAACTCCCCCTTGGGATCAAAAGAAGCAAAGAAATTTGATCCATTAAGTAAGAATGATTTAGGAGCTGTTCTAAGACTATACTGTATCTATTTCCAAAAGAGAAGTGAGCGGACAAATTCAGCCACTCAGCAAACACAAAGACATTCTAAGATCTTAGACAAAGGACGATGAATCTGTCCAAACTCGTGGACCCACTCAAAAGCCCCACAAAAATTCCATAACAAAATCAAAAAGAAAACGCGAGCATCACAATTGGCATGTGAATTGCTCTGTGTGAGTGTAAACAAAACAAGCAAACATTCACCGCATGGAGACTGAGAGATGAATCCAACAATCACTAGAAGTCAATTTGTAAACAAATTCGCTAACAAAGAATTAGATCTTTCTAAAGTCAATCAACAAGTTCGAAATGAACTTTGGTCCGCATCAAGAGCCACACTTCATGGACTTGAGCAAGCAGACCTCAACAATGACGGAAAAATTTCCGGTGTAGAAGAAGCCAAAGCACTTTTTAAATATGTAGATAGTTTTGATCAAAACGGTAGTGGTTCTAGTTTTACACATCATGTAGGCGGTGGTAGCACAGCAGCCCTCACTAAATCGGGCAAGCTCTACAATGTTCTTTCTTTGCAACTCGAAAGACCCGAGATAACAACACCTACAAGAGCCAATAGTCATGTAGAAGACAGTTCATTCGGAAATGCCCTAAGCCAGGGAGGAGCAAACTCCATAGCAGAGAAAATGGGAGGACACCTTCGCTCCATTAGAAATACTGGTGTAGGGACTTACTTTGGTAGTCACTCCGAAATGAACGATATGAGTACTAGGGAACGCCAAAACTGGATAGATGAACGCGCAATCCAGGGAACAAACCCACCCAAAGCATCTGAGTTGAAACAATCCAGCTGCATCCAGTGGGCCATGGAAAATGTAGAAGCAGCTTATACCAAAGCCGGAAAACCCGAGCGTTGGGCTGAAATCAAAAGAATTGTAAGACGAGATGGACTCAGAGGCACAACTTTAGCAAAAGAACTCCAAAAAGACGGATGGGAAGCAGTCTATTGGAACCCAGACGTCAACAAAAGTGCCGACGGTAGCGGAGAACACACATATAGCGCAAAGTTAGTTAGAAACAACAAACCCTATTACAAAATAGATATCGACCATAGTGTCACCAATTATCGCCCAGCAGAGGGCTCTAGAACAACAAAAGATATGAATGGCATCGATAAACTCGATCAAGTCCCCTTCTTCTTTGGTCTTGCACGCGGTGGTTCCCATACATTCGTGGGAAGAAAAGGCAAAGTGAACGAATTCCACTGGAATGACATGCCAGATGACAAAAATGCCATCGAAGAAACACCTCTCAAAGATTGGGATTGGTTGAGCGGCGTCATCATGGTCCCTCCAGGAACCTGGCCGAAAGAATAAAAACCATCCCACCAAGACCCCTTACCTCCTTAGAATTCAACACCCCCTAGCAGCAGTTTAAATACAAAATCACTGTAAATTCATAGAATATTCATGAAATCGCCCCGAACACATAGTAGCTTTCGTTTTTTTACATCGGAGGTGATAGATGGAACGATTTCTTATTGCGCTGGCTGGCTTGGTGGTACTTATCGCACTGCTCATATTCTTTTTGGCAGGAGTAGAAAAAACAACCTCTATACGGAGAGTGCTTTGGAAATCAGGTGATACATACTTTGTCCTCAAGGGAAACTTGCAAAGCACATTGTTGGATCCCATTTTGCGATTTCGCTTACAGCTTCATCAAAAGGGACAAACCACCGAAATAATGCGCTCGTACCAAGAAGGTGATCGATTTGAATTTGAAGCCATTCGTTTGCCCAGTGGGAGACTTGCCTGGTCTTTCTTAGGAAATGTATGCATACAATCGAAAAACAAGGCCATTGAATGCCAGGATCTTACTGCCAGAAATAAGGTCTTTCCAACTTGCTGTCCTCGGACATTCTCTAACGAGCTCCGATGTTCCTGTATTCAAAAAACGCCTTCATCAAAATTCAAAGAAGCTTACCAATGGCTCGCAAAAACCAAATTAAGGCAAGAGTACCGTACTACAGCGATACGGGCTCTCCAGAGAATGCGAAAACGTCGACGCCCCAATGCATCCATGTCGCAAAATTGGCGCTAAAAGCTTGACTCCAAAAAGCGAATACTTGCCTGAATTCTTCCTCCCATGTAACAATACCTGAGTTCCTCTTAAAAAGAGTGGTATAGACTTACCACCATTTTCACGAAGGAGCACCTTCTCATAAACAGCCAGGGAAACAGGCCGAATCCTGGCCAAAGACGATAGGAATGCGCAGATGAGATATGGATGGTTGATATGGGTAATCTTACTTTCGGTGTCTTTACTTTGGGGTTGTTCTGGACATAAGTGTGACGGAGCCAATTGCTCAGGACAAAATTGCCCAACAGGCGAAAAACGAGACGCAAGCACAGGAAAATGCATACCAGACAATCCTGGTGGCGGAGGCGGTGATTGTGGGATGAGCGCTCTGGAAAAAGAAGTGCTTTCGCTGGTCAATGCAGAGAGAGCCAAAGTCAATGCCAAACCCCTTGCATGCCACACCAAATTGGTCACAGCTTCGAAAGAATGGAGCCAATCACAATGCAAAGCCCAAAAATTATCTCATGACAATTTGCAAAGTCGAATCAAAAAAACAGGTGTAAAGTACTTTTCTATCGGAGAGAATGTGGCTTATGGAAAAAGCAATGCTGCAGGTGTGATGAGTCAGTGGATGGTCAGCAAAGGACACAGAGAAAACATCTTAAACGCATCTTTTACCCACATCGGCGTGGGTCACGATCCCTGTCAGGGTGGTATTAAGCATTTCTGGACCCAGATCTTTATGCAAAGCCAATAACCCCGTCTGTTCAGGATAATAGTGAGGGTTCATTGCCTTTTTACTTGAACTTCTGCCTATCGAAATATTGTTGATGAAGTCCAATTCTGGGCAAGTTAAAGATAAAGGCAGGCTGGATTTCTTTCTCTCGCCAAATAAGCAAAGATTTCTTGGTTTCGTCGAGTGGAAGAGCAGTTTGCTTTGTAGCGGTTCTCACAGCTTCTACAGTAAATCCTTCCTTTCTCATCAAGTCCGGCATGCCATCCTGACCAACAAGATGGGCCGCTCCAACCACCACAAAGAGCTTTTTGTGAGCAGATAAAGTCGTTAATAGCTTTTTGACCATATTGCGATTTCTTTCGAACAAAAAGACTTCGTAAATGGGCTTAAGTGCAGGATTGGACTTCAAACCCTTCAATGCCTCTCCTTCTATGCGCTCAGGATCTCCTGAAGCCCAGGCATTGAATAACACATCCAAATCAGAAGGGATCTGAACATACTCATAAAACAATTCGGGATCATCTCCCATAGCTGCAATTGAATCTAGCTGAATTTTCACCGTTTCCAGATCGATGACCTTTTTCTTTCCAGCCTTATTGATAAAATGAAGATCCACCCCCCACTTTGGGGAATAACCTGTCGCTGGTGTCTTTGGAGTAGGTGCACAAAGTTGGATAAGATACCAAAGGCGATACTGTTTGTAAGCACTTTCTGGTAGACCCTTCGATGTCATACAAGCTTTGACTTTCTTTTCTAAATCGGCGGATATGTTCTTTTTGCCATCAGGTTTTTCAAGGGCTCTTTTTCCCATTTCTGCCTGGATGGTCATCGTATCCACCTTCGTGATATCCACTTCCACCGCTAAAGCTTCGCTGCTTTGAAATGCGTCCATAATCTCTGAAGCCAAAGGGTACATCTTCTCTTTGCCTGTATGGATGGAACCCATGAGATGCACGGTCTGCTCACCTTTGGTGGCTTTCCACATCAACAAAGGCTGACCAGAAGGACCACACCCAATAAACAATGCAAGTCCAAATATCCAAAGGCAAGACAAGGCTCTCCATTGATAGATCTTTTTGCTCATTAAAAGCTCCTAATATTATCGATTTCACTTCGTCACGGAAAAGATACGGGCGTTATTTTCTCTATATACACCAAAACCCCACCAAAAAGCAAAGTAGAAGTGTTCACTTTAAAGACAGCCCAGCCTCATGAGCGGAGGAAAGATACTAAGCAAACATATTCCCAAAAACGAAATAGAAATCAACTTGCAAAAAAAGATGGTGAAAGACAAAAAGGCAAGCAAAGAAACCTGTTGAATGTGGGATTTTATGTTGTATGGGATGAGGGACTAAAGTGGATTCTAAACACCCAAGGCACCGCTAGATAAACTCAATTTCGATAGTCTTTTGAAGGACCAGAGGTGTTCCGCCAACTTCCGCGCAATTGGCTTTGACGGTGAGCAGTACAAATCCTTTGTCTTGACCGGCTCGAAGATTCAGTGAAACCTGACCTTGTGCGTTGAGATTCTTTCCTCCGGTGTATGTGAGTGTTCCAGCAGATTTCCTGGTATTCTTGTCCTTTCTGGTAACGGTGACTTCGATGGGAAGGCCTTCAGAGGGTTTTCCATTTTTTGTGAAGCGAAGTCCTTCGACAGTGATCTGAGTAGAATTATTACCATTAGCGGCCACGCGCAGATCCGTAGCTCGAATGGCCAGCTCTTCGGGACAAGAGCGTGTAAATTCAATACTGGCATTTTTGGTAAAACCACCTGCTAGAGCCGTCACACGGACAAATCCTGGCTTGGTATCACTTACCAAAAAGAAGGTTGCATTTGCGGTCACAGGATCACTTTTCAAAGTCGCAGCAGCAAGCGTACCCTGGGTGGTAGAGAGGGTGATATCAGTGGCCTGGCTGCCAACTGGCAATTGCACAGTGATTTGCATGGTCGATGCACCGTCCGCCAACATCTTGCCTTGATTTTCAAAGGAAACCTGAACCAGCTGATCTGCCCTTGGTGGAGGCTCTGGTGTACACGCAATACCGGACAAAAGCAGACACGAAGCCAACAGCAGTATATAAAATCTTTTCATCGTTTGTAATCTCCACATAAGCAACGTTATCGTCCGATTTTACGCAACTGTTGTCCAATGAATTGCCAGACATTGACATCGATACTCAAAGAGACAAATCCAGACACTGCCAACCTTCCTGTTTGGTGTTGTAAAAATGGGTTAAGGCTCTTGTTGGTATACAAGAAAGCACCGCCGCTGACACGGATAAAATCAGTTAAACGCAGACCCATTCCTACCATGGGTAAAAGTCCCGTGGCCCCCAAAAGACCAATGGCATTTACAGATTGGTCTTGCACTTTAAATGCGCCCAAAGTAAAGCCACCAAAAATGGAAAAGCGTCGCAAAAAACCATCTTCCAAACGAAGTGGGATATCTTTGCTGACAGGAACGAAATAAAAGTGAAATCCGATGTATGGCAGGACACCCGGGATCCAAATCTGCCCACCGAGTTGGCTATCAAAGCCCGGTATCATTGTACCAGCCAAACCGATATCAGTTGAAACGTAGTAGTCTATAAAAGAAGCGCCGCCAACAGCGATAGGTGCGCTGGAATTAGAAGCTCGAAGATTCACAGAAGACAAGTATGAACCAATTGTATGACGGATCTCCTTTTCGACTTTATGCAATTGCTTTCGAAAGAAGTGTTCGCGTTTGTAAGCATGATGGATTTCTTCAAAATAATGAGCGACAGCATACACATTGATACGAAGATTCGGGGCGAGTACCATCTTGCCCTGTTGCGTACGGAATCCAAAATTTTGGTTCACGTCCAAGATCTTCTTTTTGGAGAAGCGATGACAGCTTAGATAGCGTGTTTCAGGACTTCCAGTGACGGTCTTGTTGTGATAAGCCTGCCAGTAATTGGCTTGCCATCGAGGTTTGTACACCGTCGAATTTGGAATGGTCAGCTGCACTTTCATGGTTTGGACAAATTGATTGTACTTTTTGGCCCCCATACGAAGCTTGTTTCCACGCTCCAGAACACTTCCGCACACTTCTCTAAGCAACTCAGAAAAGCGATGGGTAAACTTGGGCTTGCTGTTCATCAACCGTTTCAATAAGGTCAGATTGAGAGATTTGTACTGTGAATAATAGTGCAACAATCCCGAAAGCCTTGAATTTTCGGTTCCATGATGAGGTCTTCGATTCACAGAAGAACGGATAAAAGAATTTGTGGTGTTTTGAAGATCATTGAGCAGAACACCCAATAAATCTTTGATGTAAGGTTTCAATAGCGCACCATGACTGAGATAGCGCACGTACTGTTCTTTGGAGGCTGCATGTAGATAAGCTGTAGCGTAAGCAGTGAGTTCTCTTCTCAAGATGTGTTCAGCAGATTCTTTCGGCTTAGAGCCCCGCAAATTCAGATAAGGCAACAAGCGACCTCGGACCATCTTGGCGACGAAGTTGGCCACAATTTGCTCTACCAATGCGTGTTCTTTTTTGGTGGGCACCAATCCCCGATTGAAGGAAAGCACTCTTTTCAAGTGGCCGTGCTTTGTAATGTCACGAAACCAGGGTCGCAGCACTTCTTTTCGAAGATCTTTCAACATCTCGGACAAAAGCGCATCCAAAACATGACCACTCAGGGAGCCATAATAAGCCACCTGGAAGCAATAAGGTGCGATACTTTCACGAAGGCGGGGGATCAATACTTGAAATTCATTGGTTTTTTTATTTCGACCGCGCTGCCACTCCTGGCAAGCCCAACCACCTCCTTCTTCACCTTTGCTTTCACCTCCACCTTCCGCCTTGGGACAGTAGGCGGTGTGTACATTGACCTTAGGGCAACCCTCTTTTGTTCTACGGCGGTAAAACACACGGATCGTGTGCTCATTGGGGTACGCATAGCCTTTAAGAATGAAAGCCTTTCCCTGAGGCAAGTTGTTTTCAATAGCATTGGCACCTCGGTTGTAAGACACGATGGTCAATTGTACAGGAGGCCTTCGGTAAGGTGTACTGTAACCAGTGGTTCCGGGCATTGTTGTTGTCGTTGTTGTGTTGGTGCGATTCATCCCAGGCATCCCAGGCATTGTCGAAGTCGTTGGGGAGTAAGGATTTCCCATGTTTGGGCTTGTGGATTTATTGGGATTCGACATGTTGGTATTGGGCGCATTCACAAAGGGGGAATTTGTGGGTCGAGTCCCAGGCATTCCGGTAGAAGTGGTTCCAGGCATTCCCATACCA
>Ga0213833_1002768_pt1 | contig 11129 bp, 12 predicted proteins | sample SWATP21_FD_160575 | JGI IMG/M metagenome (GOLD analysis project Ga0213833, IMG submission 160575) | Coastal seawater microbial communities from Marineland, Florida, United States - SWA TP2 #1 | ecosystem: Environmental > Aquatic > Marine > Coastal | place: USA: Florida | collected 2016-08-14
CACCACCTCCAAGAGCAGGTGACACACACACACACACACACACACACACACACACACACACACACACACACAAACAGTTGCACGACAAACCTGGACTTGGGATCGCATTTGCGACGCCCGGGCATGCCGCTCTTGGCGACGTGCTTCCTGGACACAACGTTCCAGAGCCCTCGGACTGGCCAAAGCACCCCCTTGAAACCCAGCCCATTGCCTGGGTCGCCGTCTGCCCGTTTGGGCCAGCGCCAGCCGATGTTTGCCACCCTGCGCATGTCGGCGGCGCACGGTTCCCTTGTTGCTCCGTGTGCGCGAACGAACGCGCGCGGATGGGCGCCGGCGCGTGCGCGAACCGTTACGGCTCGCCGTGGCTCGTGGTCGTGGTCGAGCTCGAGGTCGAGGAGGGCGGCGTGCCTCACTGGACGTCGCACTGCTGGCAAGCAGCTGCTGTGCCTCCGCCCCAGGCGCTTCCTTGTGCCCCTCCTGCTGGAGGTGATGCATGTCCTCATCTTCCTGGGGTTGGTGGGCTGTATGTCCTTCTTGACCCCATGCATGCCGCTGTCGCGGCAGAGAGGGCGGGCGCGTCTCTGTGGCATCGCGCGTGTCCGGGGACACGGGCGCTGGCGCCGCCGGCGCCGGTTGTGGTGCCGTAGCCGCTGATGTGGTGGACTGAGATGGCGCGGCAGGTATCGCAGCGATGCCTTCTTCAGCTGACAGGCTGGCGCCGTCGCTGTGCTGGGAAATGGAGGAAACGGGGCTGCCCGGGTGGGAACCGTTGCCAGACGACTTCGTCACGCCCCCTGCGCACGCGTCCCGCTCGCCCTGTGAAGCAGCATGGGCCTCTGCTTGTCCATTGTCTTGTGCACGTGGCTGCCCGTGGGTTGCAGCGGGGTGGGCTTCACCTTGGTGCCAGCCACCCGATTCCGCGTGCGAGTCGAAGAAGGCTGGGGCGTCATGAATCATGATCCACACACGCGCAGCCGAGCCATGTGTGAGGTGCAGCGCCAACAAGTCACACACGAAGCTGCCTCGACAAGAGAGCACACTGTGCACGTATGGCATCGCACCCAATCAAATCAAACTTACACGAGACGGTCTGAGACGAGGAAAGGTAGTCATCCACGTCGAGGAACGTCCGGATCAGCGTCTCGATCGCGGGGATATCGCCACGGCAAATGTCCTGGGCGTCGACACCTTGCGGCAACACAGCCGAAGGAAGCAGGCGACGCAGGGCAACAAACATACACGATGCATTGTGTTCATAGTCCTCCACCTTGTTTGGGAACCGTCGGACGTCGGCCAATCGGACACCGAAGATGGCTTCGAAGCTCGCCACGCACAGCGACGAAGCAGTGTCCTTCAGCTCTTGCTCACAGGTGAGGGGCTTATCATACCCAATGCGATGCAAAAGCACATTGGCTAAAGCGACACAATCGAGGTCCGGCTCGGCTACAGCTCCAGATGGGCTCGAGCTTGGCGCTGCGGGGCGTCACTCAACACAGCTTGTCAACGGCCTGCAGCAGCATCCAGGGCGACAACCGCCAACCCACAACGACAAACAAGCACACACGCGTACCGGCACTGGACATGGTCTGAACAAGTGGACGGAATGCACACACACACACACACACACACACACAGTCGGCCAACGCAGCACCCACGACGGTGGCACTGGAGAGTTGTGTTGCCTCGCGCGCGGCCGAGCCGTCGGGTTGACAATGTCGTGCTACCTTGACGTGACGTAACGTTCGGACGTTTGTCACGTCAATTTATACACCCCAAACTCTGCCCGAACATCCTGGATTGCGCGCAGTTCGCGTGGTTGAAAAAGTGACCGACGGTGTGACAGCGGGGCTGTGAGGCAAGGGCTCCCCCCTGCTGTGGGCTGCACCGCTGCTAGAAGCGGTGAAGCATAGTTGTATACATGTGCGGGTAGCCCTGTTTCACCCGGGCTTTCGCCTGCACTGATCTGTGGGTCGGGCAGCGCGGCACTGCTTGATTGAAGCCAGCTGCGCGTCTCGGCCCCTAATCGACCATGGTGAGACGTATCACCCGCAAGGTAGGGAGGGGTAGATGTGGCTGTGTATGTGTATGGATGCGGATGGCGTGGTTGAGCACCTTCGGTCTGTCCTTGTGTCGGTTTCCCAGAAACACAGCAAGAAGCGGGCAGGCACCGGCGCGAGCAGTCACGCCGCTGCTGGCGGCATTGCGTCGTATTTTGCCAAAGCCGCCAAACACCCGGTGGCACAGGCACCACCTTCATTGTCAGGTGTCCAGGCACCCGCTAGGTACGCCTCCCGGTCTGCTCATGTCCAGCCGAAGCGTGTGCGGTCGTCATTGCGTGCAGCCGCGGGGGCAGCGACAACCCCGGTCCTGCGTGGCAAGCGGCACAGTGGACCACGACACTCCTCGGCCTCTTCCTCCTCGAACCGTGGTGGCGGTGAAGTACCTGGGAAGGGACTGGGCAGTGGGCGGCCCCACGGTGGTTCTCATGCGCATGCTGAGCCTGCCAAGACCCCCCTCCTCAGACGAGGTCCGGTTTTCGCGGACTTGGCGCCCCAGCTGTTCGCCTCCCAGGATTCTGTTGCCTACGAAGAGGACCCTGGCACGGCATCATCAGAGGGCGAGGTAGAGGGACAGCACAAGGATGTGGCGAATCGGGGCAGTCATGCCGCCTCGCCAAGTGACGGCAGCGGCGGTCGTGGTGCCGCCGGAGCGGGTGACGATCAACGCATCACGTGGCACCTATCACCTTCACAAGACGGTGAAGTGCACGATGACTCGGACACAGAGGTGGACAGGTATGTATCTGGAAAGGCGTTATCTGGAAAGGCGTTATCTGGAAAGGCGTTCATGTGCATGTGTATGTGCTCGCGTTGGGCTGGTGGCGCATGCGTTTGTGGTTTGTGCAAGAGTTGGGCATGTTGTGGCATCTGCGCTCACCCTCTCTTTTTTTTGTGTGTGTCACCAGAGCGGTGATTGCACGAGAAGCATTGGGCATCGTCAACGCCCTTCGTGCTGCGATTGTAACCACACTGCCGCACCGCGCGTCTCGACCCACGGAGCCTGCACCGCCGTCACCCTCCACATCCCACTCCAACTCCCACCCCACGACCTCGTCGGGCTCTGGCAGCGCCAACACTGCACCCTCTGCACAACAACTCGCTGCGTCGCAGACTCCGTGCACCCGGGTTCCTACTGCTGGCGAGCAGCCCAAGCCATCCAACGAGCCGTTGGCTGCGGCCGCAACCATAGCCACAACCGCAACCGCAACCGCAACCCGGTCAGGCAGCTCTGACCCCGCACTTCGCACCTCCGAGCGCCTTCGCTCCCTCCTTCGTCGACACCCGCGCTCACGCAAACGTCGTCTGCGCATGCCATCGCACCATCAACAGCGTGCGCCCCTGGACGTGTCACCCATCGCCGCGCTCCACGCTGCCGGTGCGTCCTCCTCGACAACAAGAACATCCGCGTCGCCCCTCCGAAACAGCACCATACCTCGCGATTCCGCGGCGCCGCGGACGAGCCCTCCCAGCTCGACACTGGGTGTCGGTCGTCACAGCGCCGGTGTGGGTATGGGCGTTGGTGTGGGAGTCGGTGTCGGTGTCGGTGTCGGTGTCGGTGGGTACACCGTGGGTCGGCGACACAGCGGACGATCGTCCCGCCGTCGCAACAGGTTGCGTTTCAGCCGGGCAAGCCACCGTTTGTCTCAGCCGCTGCACTGCTCCCCCGTGTCGGTGACGCCAACTGAGGACCCTGCCTCCCAGGACCACCCGGACCAGCAGCGAACGGGTGCGGCGGCATTGAATGCGAGTGGTGGTGAGGCGCGGAGTGCACCTGTTGCTGCTGCTGCTGCTGCTGCTGCTGCTGCTGCTGCTGCTGCTGCTGTGGCGACGGCGGCGGCGGCCACTTCACGTCGCAGTTCCATGGGATCCATCCAAGCTGGCCGCGGTGGAGGTGGCAACAGTGCGTTGTCGGTGAGAGGAGAGGGCGCAACACCCACGATCTTGAACCTGTTGCAGCAGCTGGAAGCGTCGCTGATGGCACCCAGTCATGCACAGCAGCAGGGGCGCGCCGACTCACCGTTCCTCGACGGTGGTGCTGCCCGCGTGCATCACCGTTCTGCTGCTACTGCTGTGGGTGTGGATGTGGATATGGATGTGGATGTCGGTGCAGACACAGGTGTGGGTACATGTGCAGCTGCGGCAGCAGCGTCTGCGACGGGTACGGTGGCAGGTGTCGCTCCGCCGGCAGCCCCACGCGGCCAAGTCCCGTCCTTCGTGTCGCCACAGGCCCGAGGGCACAATGCGCGTGGCACGCGTGGGTCGGATGGTGTGAAGAGCCGCCGTGGAACGGGCGGAGACAGTGCCGACCATGCCGGTGCTGTGCCACAGATGCCTGTCCACAATCCACCGCCCCCGCCGCCACCACAGCAGCAGCAGCAGCAGCAGCAAGTTGCAACACACCCCGACTCGGGTCTGCAGTCCCGTCAGCTGCTTGTGCAGCAGTCGGGTTCATCTCGCCCTGAACGTGTCGTGAGCGGGAGTAGCAGTCCCGGTTGTACCACCACCATGACCGCCCATGGTGAGGTGTCCACGCCGCCACTGCGCCCGCAGGTTGCCATGCAGCGTGGCGCAGGCGGGGGTGTTGGCGGTGCCGCTGCCTCAGCATCACGACAGCGCCCGTCGCCACAGCAGCTGGCCAAGGCCCTCGGGGTGGTGCGCCGCACGCTTGCTGCCGCAGTGTCCCCTCCACGGAGGCCGCGTGCCGTGCGTGGCGGGGCGGACACCGCGCATGGCGGAGCGGGCCACAACCACCCTGCTTCGTCCCCTTTCGCGCCGAGTGGCTACGAAGCTGGCGCCAGCAGCGGTGGCGGTCATGGTGATGGCAGTGGGAGTGGGAGTGGGAGTGGGAGTGGGGGTGGCTCGCAGCAGGAAGTGTCATCACAGCAGCTGCTCCTGCTGTTTGAACGCCTCGAGTCCGGTTTGCTTCACGACCACGGCACCACGTCGAGCCGTGGCAATGGCAACAGTGTTGCTCAGGACGACCCCTCCCCTCCAGCTGGCACGTCTGCTGCGACGGGCTCTGTCGGGCAACCACACCAACGGCCGAGCGCGAACGCAGGCACCGTGCTGGAAAGGTGTGGTCCATCTCGCACGGCCTGCGTCCTGACCCACAGCTCTGTGCGGCAGGGTGGGGGTGCTTCTTCGCGCGCGGCACAATCTGGTGCATCGTCTGTGCCAAGGTTGTCCGCTGCGGCGGGTGGGATGAGCTCCGTGAAGGACGGGGTGGGTGACGGTGTTGGCAACGGTGAAGGTAGAAGTGGTGGCGGCACCGGCGGTGGATGTGGTGTGGACATGGAGGTGTCTGATGACATGCTCACAGCCATGATGAACGCTGTGGAGGAGCAGCTTGCACGGCGAGTTGGAAACCAACCCGTGACCGGTGCTCACGTCACCCCATCCAGCACTGTTACACCCCCGCCCCCGTTTGCTGGTGTGATCGCCCGTGTGGGAGACACATCTGGCGCAGGCACCGTTGCCTCGTGTGAGACGTCACATGCACCCCAACATGCGACTGCTGTTCCTGCCGCTGCTCCTGCCGCAGCGACCCGTGCTGCGACCTGTGCTGCTGCCGTTGACACCGCGTCCACATCGGCCATGTCTGTTGCGCCCAGTGAGGTGCGTACGCGTGGCAACCACACTGCGCCGAGACCTGCCCTGGCAGCTGCACAAAATGCACCGACGGTGCCGGTGCGAGGACAGCCTGTGCGGCCGCACCCGCGCACACTCCCGTTTGCTCGCCCACCACGCGTCTGCTTTCCCTTGGGGGTGTTTGGGCACAACGACCCGCGCTTCCGGCGGTTTCGCGTGCGGGAGGTGCGTCAGGAGGTGGATCACACCACGGGCATGCTGCAGCGTGTTTTGGTGACGCACGAAGCTGCTGTTCGAAGCCGCGGCGCGGCAATGGATGCCGGCGGAAGCGAGGACAAAGAGGTCATCATCACCCTCCGAGATGTGTGGTACGTTGGTCCCTGTTTTGTTTTGTTTGCTACTTTGTTTCCCTTTTGTTCGGGACGGTGTCCTGCGCTGTGCGCTCATGCCTGCTGTCCCCTACTAGGTTTCAAACTCCTGCGGAAGAGGGTGATGTGATACACGTGGTGCTGCACCCCTGGTCTGAGGCCTTGGTGCATGACTCCACGCTGCTTGTTGATCGCACCCAGCACGCTGTCGTGCTTCTTCCGGACGTGCTCGTGTCCCCTACACACATTGGTGGCTCCTTCCCTTGCACACGACGCGCAGTGTTGTCCGAGCTGGTGCAAGACAGCTCCACTTCTCGCCCCGCGCTGTTTGGTCAAATGAAGCACTCGCTGTTTGAGGCTGCGTTGTCTGCGGGGCGGTTTGAGGGAGAGTTCCTGGCTGACACGGCGCTGGAGATTGTGCGCCAGCCGAAAAGCATGCAGGTAGGTGCGGGTGTAAAGTGTGCTGCTGTGTTGCGCTGCATCACATGGCATTTCGTTTCGGACTCGCGCCATGCCTCGCACCGTGCTCTCCATTGTTGTGCGGACTCCGCATGGGCCCTCGTCCCACTTGTTCATCCACCGTGTTGTGTTGTCATTGTTGTTGTTGTTGTTGTTGTTGTTGTTGTTGTTGGGACCGCACAGGGCCTGTACTCCATTGACTGTGGCGAAAACGACGCGCTGATGGAGTTGCGCAAGCTCGTCCCTGCCGTTCAACGGTGGGGGCGCACCTTTTTTGCCTGCAACAACGCGCCCCCCGGCGACCGGCACACCATCGCCGTGGGGCGCCACACCTGGGTACGCATGTCCGTGCGGCGTGCCATCGCCACGGAAGACGCGGTGTGGTCCCCTGTCTGGGGCCTCAAGGGGCAACTGGACGCCGTAGTGTCGACCAAGCTTGCCCCGGTTCCCACTGGCGGCGCGGGTGGAGCTGCCGGGCCGCAAAAGTGGAGGACGGCGGTGCCGGGAGCGTCGTCAACAACAAAGCAGCTGTCGCGCCCCGCCCCACGGCGAACTCGGCCGGCCGACGTTCGGGACCTGACGTTGGCGCTGGAGTTGAAGACGGGTCGGGAGCATCAGTCGCATCACGCGCAGGTGGGTGTGTGCAGTTCGGGGCGTGAGTACGATGGGTCGGGTGTTTGGGCCAAGGGAGTTGTGTGTGGGTTCTCACGCGTAGTCTCTGCCGTTGTCCCTTCTTCTGCTGCTGCTTCCCCTCCTCCCCCGTTTGTACGTGGGGCTGGCGCATGCTGGTTTGCTTTTTCTTTCTTTTTTTTTGCTTTTTGGCAGGTGAGCGTGTATTCCTTGTTGATGGCTGTTCGATACGGCAGCATCCAGGACCTGCCGTCCCCGGTTCCTCCACCCGCCCCACAACACCACTCACACTCCTTGAGCCGCTCTCACACTGCGCCACCCACACCGACCCATACCACCCGTTTGGAGATGCGCAACGGCCATGTGCTTGCCGGCCTGCTCACGTACGTTCGTGCCGACGACGTCGTCATGTCTGGTGTCGCCGTCAGTTGGAGCGAGGTGGCGTCACTCCTTGTTCGACGCAATGCCATCGCGAAGGCGTTGCACACGTTCAACCAGCATGTGGTGCCGACAGCCATCGCGTCTCGGCTGGGTGTCCCCGCAGACGTTCGCGATGGTCGTGATTGTGGTGGTGGTGGTGGTGGTGGTGGTGGTGGTGGTGGTGGTGGTGACAAGATGTGCGGCGGTGATGGAGGGAAGAAGTCACTGAGCACGGCGACGTACAGTGGTGATACCGGTGGCTATGGCGATGCAGTGGCGGTACAACCACGCGAGTCGACACCTGGCCTTCCTGGAATGTTGAGGGACCCGCGCGTATGCTCAAGGTGCTTTGCGTTTCGCTCCTGTGCCGTGTACCATGCTGCGCTGGAAGGTGGCTCTCCCGACAGCAGTGGTTTGGGGCCGTTGTTTCACGACGCCGTGTCCCATGTACCGCCGCGTCACCTTGCGTACGTAGCAGTGTGTCAACGTGAACGGAGGTTTTTTCCTGCTGGCGTGCTGTTGTGCTGGCATGGCGGATGACATGTTTGTTTCATTGTGGACTGCGTGAATGTCCGTTGTTGTTGTCCCCATGTCGCGCGATTGGTGCACCCTTCCGGCGTGCAGGTACTTTGTGAAGTGGGATCGGCTGCTGGCGTCAGAGGAAGGCACAAAACTGGCCGCCGATGCCGAGCTGTGGGCGACGCCGGCCCACCTTCGTGCGAAGCAAGGCCGATGTGCACACAACCTCCGCCTTCGGTCCTGCCGTGCCGCACCCGCACCACGGGACGCCGCGTCGCAGTTGTTCACGCCCGTCACGCCCGCCACCCCTCCTCATGCCTCGCCACCCCCCTCGAATCTTCCCGACGACGCCACCGAGTATGTGTACACATTCGAAGTCTTGCCGCCGGAGCAGACGATGCACACCGTGCCCGGTGGTCGTCATGGCGCCTCCTCCACCAGCCACGACCGACCTTCGTTGTTGGAGCTCGCGCTCTCCGTGGGCGACTGGGTCATCGCGAGCGTTCACTCGGGCCACGTGGCTGTGCTACGTGGCACGATCGCTCGCTTGACCCGCTCAACCCTGTCACTGCGTGCCGTGCAGAAGCCTTCGTTCCTGCTCCCAGGCGCCACTGCCACTTCTTCTGCTGTAGGCAAGCGCATTCCATCAACCAAGGAGGCGGCGTCGCACATACCCATGGGTCACCCCGTTGCAGACGGCAAACAGGCCGGGGTGGGGGTGCCAGACATTGAAGACGCTGTGGGGAGCGCAGGTCCACGCCCGGGCGCGATGCGGCAACAAGTGGCTGTCCTGCAAAGGTTTGTGTGGCGCGTGGACAAAGGCGAGTTGACGAGCTCGGTAAAGCTGTTGCGCAGCAACCTGGTGAACCTGATTGCTGGGCCAACGATCGAGTGGGGCGATGGCATGGATCGTGGTGATGACAATTGCCCCGGGTCCAGTCAATCCAAACGCGCTGCCGAACCCAAGGCGCGGAGCTGTGACGAAAACATCGTGCCAGGCACAGCCACGGCACCGAATGCAAGGCAGCAGGGTGTGGTTGGTGGTGGTGGTGGTGGCGCATCCAAACGCAAGCCTCCCCCGCAAAGTGCCCCCACGTTTGGCGATGTCAAACGGAAGCGCCTGATCATTGACCTTGCGCCACCCAGGTTTTCCACGGCCTCGTGCCTGCCTTGGGAAGCTCCAACCGTGCCACCCTCCGCTGTTCTGCGGTGCAACGAGTGGCTACCCTTGGCGTCGCCGGCAGAGCTGCAAAATCTTCGCACAGACTACGAGCGGTTGAACGATGATCAGGTGCGTCCGTGTGTTTGCGTTGGGTCGTGCCATGTCCGTTCCTGCGTTTCCTTTGTCATGTCTTTCTCTGCCCTGTCTTGTGCGGTTACGTTGTGTGTGTGCGCGCGCTGTGTGCGTGTGCGTGTGTGACATGTCCTTTTGATGTACCTCACCCTGTGGACATGCTTCCACAGAAACGTGTGGTGGGCAGAGTGTTGCAAACTCGTGACTACTTGTGCATTCAAGGCATGCCCGGGACTGGAAAAACCACCACCCTTGCTTTTTGCATCCGAGCCCTGGTTGCAAAGGGGCTATCGGTCCTGGTTGCATCTCACACTCACTTGGCTGTGGACAACGTGTTGTTGAAGGTACGACATGTGTCTTGCGGGGAGACAGGGAGGGAAGGGGATAGGATGACGCTGTTTGTGCTTGCTGGTGGCCGCAGCTCAAACAAACGGGTGTGAACCTGTTGCGTCTTGGCCGCACCAACCGTGTCCACAAGGAGCTTCGTGGCTTCACACTGGCGCCCTCCATCGATTCGGGCGCTATCGACAGTGTGGAGGCGCTGACAGCGACGCTTCATGACGTACCAGTTGTGGGGACGACTTCCTTGGGTATCAAGCACGCCGTGTTCAGCCGTCGCAAGTTTGATGTATGCTTCGTGGACGAAGCCAGTCAAATTTTGGAATTGGTGCGTTCGGCGTCCGCCTTGCGCCTTCCTTGCGCCCTTCCTCTCGTCGTCAAAGGATGCCTGATGAGAGTGTTGCCGTTGTGTTCTGTCGCGTTGCCGTGTTTCACCTGGTTTGATTTGCATTCACCATGCGCCCATGTCCCCATTGTGCTTGATCCTTGTTTCCTGCATGCAGGGTTGCTTGGGTCCCATCCGCTGCGCACGAGCCTTTGTTCTGGTGGGCGATCACCACCAACTGCCACCGCTGGTACGCACCAGTGCAGCACGCGCCGCTGGAATGGACGTGTCCTTGTTCAAGCGTCTTTCGACTGCCCATCCCCAAGTACGTCGCCGAAGTGTCCCCTTCGCACACGCCCACACCCACACCCACACCCGCGCACGCATTCGCATTCACATTCCGTCGCACACACCACACGCGTCTTTGGTCACGCGTTGCTGTCTTCTAACACACCAATCCGCACTTCCCACAGGCGGTGGCGACACTTGCGTTGCAATACCGCATGAACACGGATGTCCAAGCGGTGTGCAACAAGCTGGTCTACAACGGCGCTCTGAGATGCGGATCACCCGGTGTTGCCTCCTCCCGTTTCGTGGTTCCGGCCCCCGATGCCGCTCCATCATGTGATGGCCCCGTTGACTGGCTGCAGCACATGCTTGACCCCGAGCACACCGTCGTGCTGGCGAACACGGACACGATAACTGCGTCGTCGGTGCCGCTGGAGAGTCGTGGTGGTGGTGGCAGAAAACGGGGGCGAGGAGAGGCCGAGCAGGGCGGCGATATTGTGGTGGCTGGTGCGACACCGCTTCCTGTGTCCCAACCTCCCGCCCGCAGACGTGGCATATGCAACGAAACGGAAGCCGTGCTAGTCGCCACGGTTGTCCGCACCCTCGTTATGTGTGGATGCGCTGCCTCCGATATCGGTGTCATCGCACCGTATCGTGCGCAGCTGCAGCTCATTCGCCAGCTTCTTTCGCGCGAGTGCGCTGGTGTGGATGTCGAGACCGTGGATCGCTTCCAGGGGCGTGACAAGCGCTGTGTGATTGTGTCCCTTGTCCGCTCCAACAATATTGCAGAGGTATGCAGTCTACAAACGCGCAGGGGGGGGGGGGGGGGTGGGTGGAGG
>Ga0213833_1002769_pt1 | contig 11127 bp, 12 predicted proteins | sample SWATP21_FD_160575 | JGI IMG/M metagenome (GOLD analysis project Ga0213833, IMG submission 160575) | Coastal seawater microbial communities from Marineland, Florida, United States - SWA TP2 #1 | ecosystem: Environmental > Aquatic > Marine > Coastal | place: USA: Florida | collected 2016-08-14
TGTGACATCGTCTGAGATCGCGGCTGATGCAGTTACGTCGTCAGAGATCGCGACGAACGCTGTGACGACAACAGAGATTGCTGCCAACACGATCGTTGCCGATGATATTGCGACTGGTGCGGTGGGCAGTGATGAATTGGCAGCTGATTCGGTGACGTCGGCAAAGATCGCGGCGGACACGATTGTGGCGGGTGATATTGCTGCAGACGCTGTGACATCGTCTGAAATCGCAGCTGATGCAGTTACGTCGTCAGAGATCGCGACGAACGCTGTGACGACAGCAGAGATTGCTGCCAACACCATTGTGGCTCATGACATTGCAGCTGGGGCTGTAGGTACATCAGAGATCGCGACGAACGCTGTGACGACAACAGAGATCGCTGCCAACACCATTGTGGCGAACGATATCGCGGCTGGTGCTGTGGGCAGTGATGAGTTGGCGGCTGATTCGGTGACGTCGGCAAAGATCGCGGCGGACACGATTGTGGCGGGCGACATTGCTGCAGACGCTGTGACATCGTCTGAGATCGCAGCTGATGCAGTCACGTCGTCTGAAATCGCGACGAACGCGGTAACCACAGCAGAGATTGCCGCCAACACCATTGTGGCGAACGACATTGCGGCTGGTGCTGTTGGCAGTAGTGAGCTGGCTTCGGATGCAGTCACAGCAGATAAACTTGCATCTGACGCAGTTGTCTCTGCCAGCATTGTTGACAACACCATCACGGGTAGTGATGTGTCCACGTCGGCGGCATTGTCAGTGGCGTCTCTTTCGGCTACAGGCGATGTTGTTTCAACAGGTGGGTACATCAGAACGACTGCCACGGCTTCAGCGTCTGCTCCAGCTTCTTGCACATTGGGGGATGTTGTGATCGCCACGAGCACTGATTCTATTTGTTTTTGTGTCGCGTCTAACACTTGGAAGTGTGCTGCTGGTAGCGCATGGTAGCCGGTGCAGTGGAGACCTGTGTTGTAATACACGTACACGTGCTATGTTTTCATACTCGAGTGCATCTTGTAAAAGCCACTTCAACGCAGCAAGAGTTGTTAGTTGGACGTTTGTGCCTTTGTGCGCCCCCGCGGTTCCCTCGGCGAGACTTGTTTTCCAATAATTGGGCAGACAGACTATGTATGCTTTGGATGTGAGACGAAGCCATGTGGAGTTCCAGTGGAAGAACGCACGTTTCTGCTTCGACTTCTGAGGTGCACCAGTTCAGCGACAAAGCATACCTTTCAAGCCAGGGAACTGCCTTGCAAAAGGGCGTTTGCAACAATGCCGCGAAACACGCACCGAGATCGCCCCGTACAATTGTCACATGCATTCTGTTCGCACCCCTATCTTTGGCGGTTGCATGCTTCGCGTCAAGGCACAGGTGATGAGCGGAGGGAACAGGGTCAGCTAGTTGTTCGTGACGGTATCTCACATGGGGCACACATGTCCCGCTGTTGTGCTCGGTGAGCGCGCTGCCCACCATCATCACCATCACTACCACAGCCATGAGGAAACCGGAGAAACTCCCTCGAGTATCTGAAGGAAGTTCCACCGCCTGTAGTTGCAGGTTGCAACCCACTTTCACGAGTTGAGTAACGACACCGGGCCCCTTTCCACCTGATACAGTACATGCACGTTTCACAACAACGTCTGAATTTCGTGGTTGCGCGGTTCCATGCACCTTGGACACGAGGGCTCCACTTCAGCACCGTTTCCAATCCAGATCGCACACGTTTGCAATCGCAGTCAATGTGGGTACGGTTGCCGTGTTGCGTTGCACGTCGAGGGAAGCGCGGCGGGACTCCGCGGGAGGAGTAACAGCCGCCTTGGGTTGTCCTGGAGACCCGAGTTCGCACTGGATATCCCTCCTTTGCCACCCATATCCCGTTTGGGTCTGCACCGCACCATACCTTCAGCGCTTGTCGCTGTCACACGTGGGTCGCGGCTCCAACCTGCAAAGTGTCGTGTTGTCGGCGACAAGGTGGCAAGCCTGTGCGGGGTTACACAGAGTTTGCACTGCACGACTGTGTACATACATACATACGAGCCGAGGCAAGTACGCAAGAATCGCACCACAGCCACCTGCCCATCTACTGACGCCTCAGCTTCATTGTTGTGTGTTGCTACCCCTGCTCAGCGCTGCACTTGGCGGGACGTCGTCCGTGTAGCATGACACGCGATCGTAGTGTGCAAGAGACACACGCAATTGGTGTTGTACTGATTGTTGCTGGTGATGTCGCCGTTGTGGTGCTCTTGTGCAGCGATGTGGACTTCCGCAGCAGCAGCTACCGAAACGTGGCCTTGAACGTGTCGACTTCTGACGGATGTTGTCACATTGTTGTGGTGTCCTTCTACAGTCGAAACGGAGCAACGCATTGCAACACGCGCCAACCTGAGGCCAGTTAGACACCGTCATGTTCATCTCTGACAACCTTAATGCGCGTGGGTACAAGCGCTTGGCCATCTGACTTGACGCGTTGCAGCAGGCGGCAAGGAATGGCAGTGCGATTCGCGGCGCTGTGCGACACATAGTCATGTTCATCAGTGACAACGTTCGTGCACGTGGGTACAAGACATGCCTCTCGGTGGCAATGGGCTGTGTGGCAGTTCGAGGGTATGCTGCCGTTGCCAAGGCCATGTACGACTTGCCGTCAACACAGCACGCAGCAAGCACGATTGGGATGCAGCTATCAGTCGTCATGCGGATCTTGTGCAACCTTCCTGGTGGATCGTGGTGTGAACGTCGCTGCAGCGCTCAGTCCATTGCAAGGAGTTGTTGAGCATGGCCATGCGGTCGTGGTGTCGAGGTGTGGACACCAGCACGAACAACTATGCGGCATTCACGTACATGTACATTGTACATTGTAGGTGTTTGGATGATACCCAAGGTAGAGTCTACATGGTTGGAGAATTGCGTGCTGCACTTTGTGGTCGGGATGCGTGGCATGATGTCAGTGTTGCAAGCAGCTGTGGACGAAGATGAGTTGGAACTTTCGCTTTTTTCACCATGCCCCGTGTGTCACACACGGTGTGTGCCTGCCCAATGTGAGTCCCCATTGGCAATGGGCCATTGCTCAGTGAGAGACAAGGTGCACACATGGCCAGACTCTGGCCGCCAGAGCCGTTTGCGTCTGTGGTTCGGCATGAGCTTAGATGGCGACGACGACGTCCCCTTCTTGCCGTCGCACTGTTGCGCATCGGGCGCGCCTCTCTTCGGACTCCGTTGTATGAAACGCGGTCGGTGTATGGGGGTACTTCACCACCGATATGGGACCTTGAAACACCAAAATGTTTGCTCGAGCACGCACCATGCCGCGTGTGCCGGCATGCAGCTAGCTGTTCAGCAACCATGGCGGCTGTCGCGGCAATTCGTGCATGCAAGGCTGCACGTGCGGATCCAACAACGGCACCACAACATGACAAGGATGGTCTTCTTGTGATTAAGCCTGGAGTGCGCCAGTTCAGCGACCCACCGAGCTCAGGCTTGCTGAGCCCACTCTTCGGTACCTTGTCATTGCTGATGTTTGTGGGGCTACCCCTTGGACTGCTGGTGCGGACGGTTGGTCTCAGTTTGCACGTTGGCGGTGTACTTACTGTTTTATCCTGAATTTGTGCAACCACAGGCCCTCATCGGAGCTTCTGTATTCCTGAACAATCGCTACTTGTGGGCGTTCACCGCAATTGTGTTTTCGACATCTGTCTGGCCGGTGACAACGCACTGGCAGGCGTTTCTTTCGTGCTGGGGTTTCAAGACGTGGCGCCAGTACTTTGATTTTTCGTTTGTGTTCACCAGCAAGCTACATGACAACAAGAACTACATCATCGCCGAGTTTCCACATGTTCGTGCAGGGTGCGACATGTGCCACTACATGCTGCACAGACGTAACCCTACTTCACTGCCGTTGGTCACAGGGCGTCTTTCCGCTCGGACCTCTCGTGGCTGGGACAATTGTGGACCAATTGTTCCCGAACAACAAGGTGTTTGGACTGGTTGCATCCTCTGCGTTGCGTGTACCGCTGTTGCGTCAGTTCATGGCCTGGACCGGGGGTCGGCCCGCAACATCCAAGAACATGAAACGGCTCCTTGACAAGTACGTGTATTGTGTTCTGTGTGGCATGTTTGAGCGACGCAAGGCGTGGTGGTGGTGGTAGTGATGGTGATGATGGCAGTGGTTATGTGGTTTTCTCACCGCGTTGTGCCGTTGATGTTGGTCGCAACAGAGGCAGCTGCGCAGTTGTTGCTGGAGGTATGCCGCGTAAGGCTGGGAACTGCGTGCTTTGTTCCGTGCTCATGTTTGCTGCCACTGCAGGTGTTGCTGAAATGTTCATGGAAGATCCTGAACGCGAGCGAATCAAGGTCATGTCGCGTCGTGGCTTCATTCGGGTACGATCGTGGCAGTTGTTTCGTCCTGTTGTTCGTGCTGTGGCGCAGGTGTGAGGGTTTGGGCTAAATTCATTTGTTCCTCTGGTGCAGGTTGCTGTGGAGAAGGGTGTGGAACCAGTCCCTGTGTACCACTTTGGCAACAGCCAGTCGCTGTTCATTATCGGGAAGTGCCTGCAAGGCTTGTCACGCAAGCTCCGAGCATCCATTTTGATTATGTATGGTCGTTTTGGACTCCCCCTGCCGCACCGAGTTCCCATTTTTATGGTGAGTTGTTGGTGCAGTGACGTTGGAACGGTGGCAGCACCATGCCGCAGTCCGTGCGTGGTGACGCTCTTGTCGCTGTGTTCATTCAGGCCGTGGGGAAGCCGGTGGCTGTGAAGAAGATTGCTCCTGATGCCCCAGGTTTTGCAGAAGAGGTGGAGCGTGTCCATGCTGCTTTTGTGAAGGAACTCTTGTCCACATACGATACGTATCGTGGCATGTATGGGTGGGGCGATCGTGAACTCAGCGCTGAGTAGCTTGCTTCAACGGACATAAACTCGACATAAAATCTGTGTCAGTCATCGGCTGGCTTCACTCACGAACGATGTGATGCGGGGTCACGTGTGACGCTTGCAACAGCAATGTGCCATTCCCACCGCCCACCACAAAGTCACCCCATTGCGAAACGAACCATGATGAACTATCCCCAACCCACTGAAGCTTCGCAAGATGCCACCCAAAAGCTGCTGGAGCGCTACGCCTTCTTTCGCACCATGAAGTGTAATGCAGAGGCTGAAACGACCTTCACACAAATTCAGCAAGCTGTCACGTGTGACGCGACACTGAAGCGCGTCTACTGCTTTGCGGTAGCCCACAAGTCGTTCAGTTTAATGAAGATGTGCGCTGACCATGCGCTAGAGATAAATACAAGCAGTGCTGCGTCCCGCATGGCTGCGGCACGACATGAGGCCGATCTTGTGTTTCAAGCTGGTGCCCTGCAGAAGGAAGTGATTGCACTTCGCGCCCAACTGTCTGAAGAGCAATGCCAACGCCACCAACTAGAACGAGCACTGGCTGAAAGCAGCAAGCGGTTCCACTTTGAGGAGCAGCGGCTGAAATCGGCGCTGAAGACGCTCGTTGGACGCATGAAACAGTGTGCCACAGCAGCCGTCCAGGACAGAGGGCTACACAGCGACTGTGGAGGAGACGAGAACGGATTGAGCCACAGCGCGAGCTACGAACACGGAAGCGAGGAAGTTGGGACTCAAACAAAGCCTGTGGTGTGCCAGAAGTGCATGGCCTTGGGACGGCAACTGCGAGCTGCGGCACAGCAAAATCGCCAGCTCAGCAGCTTTGTCTTGAGCACGTTGCAGCAAGTACGGCAGACGCTAGAGCGCCGGCACTCCACACCAAAGCAGAAAGTGAATGATATGTGTGAAAGCAGCAGTTGTGTTGAGTTTGTGTCCAAACAAAAATCATGACGACTCAACAGTGCTTTCCTCGCTCTTCTCTGCACCCTCACAAAACACAATACCTGGTTGTCGCAGCACTTGCCACACACTCCTCCTGCACAAGCCTAGTTGATCGTTGGGACCCGCCCGCCCAGCTTGTAGTCCTTGAGGATAATGTCTTCCGGCTTGTAGCCTGCTAGTTGTACTGTGTACCGCTCGTTAACACCCTCATCGAGAAGCTCCTGCACCTTGCGGTCACGGATCCTGCGCAAGCGCTCCAGGTCTGCCTCACGCTGTGCCTGCTCCGCCTGTGCCTGTGCCAAGAACGCCTTGCGCTCTTGCTTGCGCTGAACTTCACGCCGCGCAATCTCATCCAAAATCTCGTCCTTGTGCCTATGCGCCGCATGCAGCTTCGAGTCCCGCTCCGCCTGCTCGCGAGCCATCCATTCCTGCTGCAACCGGCGGTTGCGATGGAACTCTTCGCGCTGGCGCTTGGCTTCCAACGCCAGTTCCCACTCCTTGTCTGCCTTTTGCTTGGCCCGCGACTCGTTCAGCTCTTGCTGTGCCTTCACTCGTCGCTCTGCCTCGGCCAGCATTCGCTTGCGGTATTCTCGCTCAGAGGCTTCAAACGCGCGCTTGGCACGCAGCGCATCCAACTCGGCTGCCTTGTCCGCAAACTTCTCCTGCTGCGCTCGCAGTCGTGCAATCTCCAGCTCACGCTGTTGTTTCACACGCTCCTCTTCCTCCTCACGACGACGCTTCTTTTCGTCTTCCTCCTTGAGGTACGCCATAATGCGCTTATCCTCCTCGATCTCATCTTGTTTCTGCACAAGGGCACGGAACGTGTAAGGGAACGGCTGGCGCACACGCAGGCGCACACAACCGACATCACGCACAATCTTTTCTTTTGCTGCAATCGCTGCTGCGTTGGCTTTCAGCACTTGTTCCAAGTGCTCACGCTGCTTTTCTTGCTGACGAGCAAGCTCCACCTTCTCTTCCTCTGCTTGACGCTCCATTTCCTTCTTCCGCTCCAGCTGCTCCGCACGGATCGCAGCCTTCTCCTGCTCCCGCTTCTTGGCGCGAAGTGCAATTTGGTGCTCGATCACCTTGCGGTCTTCCACCATTTTGCGTTTGCGCTCGGCTTCTCTGTCTTGGTACATCTGGTAGTTCCGCAAGCCGCGTCACATGCTGACATATCCACCTTGCAGGTGCATACACCACGCCACAAACGAACCTTCACCACCTTCAATCTGTCAACTTCCATTGCAATGTCTTTCACACGCTCCTCGTCTTGTGCCCGCCGCTTAATTTCTTGCTTCTCCTGCAGCTGCATGTTGCGGATCGTGACCGTCTTGGCGTATGCGGCGAACGCATTCATCGTCTTCACGTCATCCAGCTCCTCACTCATGAGGAACGTGGCGTTCTTCTTGATCTTGGCCTTCTCTCTCTTTGTTTCCAACTCCAACACTGAGGGCGGAGCGTTACGCTTGCGCTCCTCTTCCAGCTTGATCATGCGCGCCTGCATGACAATCACGTCACATCGAACACGTGCAGTGCAGAGGTCAGCTTGAACCCACCCAGCGCCGCGAAATGCCCCCTCCCCCCTCCTATCTGTCGCTAACCAATCGTTGCTCAACTGCCACAGTAAAGGAACGAACCTTGCGCGCCTTTGACACGGCTTGGCGCTGCTCTTGACGTGCAGCAGCCTGCGCCTTGTCGCGCTTGATGTCCTCAGCTGTTTTGATTGTGGTGGAGTGCTTGATGCGCGCAAGCTCGGACGCACTGAGAAACACTGGGGGTGCTGCGGCCGCATCTCCGCCGACTACGCCCTTGCCGCTTGCGCGCAGAACGTCACTGCGTGAGACGACGGAAACATTGCCACGCGAACGGGCAGATCGGCGCTGCGGGTGGGGAAAAGCCACACATTTCAAAGCGGAAAATGTTACCAAGGGGGTGGGGCGACACAAACACGGCTATCACATGTTAAAGCACCAACAATAATGCAACCCACCTCGCCGAAGAGGGACTCATCGACCTCTGAGCCAGCTGCAACACGACGATACCGGCCACTTCGCCGTCCGCTGCGTTGTGCGTATGCCATGACGGCGGATGCGAATGGGAGCGAGGGCTTTCGGCACGTGCCTCAAATCACGGCACGCAAAACGAAGGAATCAAGCCCCAATGCACAAGCAGTCGTCGTGGGCGCGGCAATGGTCTGATCCAATGCCCGTGAGTGCTTGAACGCAATCCTCGTTCGTGCTCAACAACGGACAGCCAGGTGCTTTGCTTCGGAAAAACGGGGGCGTCGAGTCACAATATCCAGAATATTTGAAAAGATCGACGAGTTTGACGGAAGTTGTCATGACGGAATCAAACCTGAAAGCGAATTTGCATCCTTCTCTTGAGTTGTCGGTTGGCGAGCTGCTGCGTCGTTCCGGTTTCCACTCCACATCCCTGCTGCGTCTTTGCGCGAACTTGAGCCGGCGGAGGAGGTGACTGTGCACACCAAGCCAGTCGCATATTGTAGTTGATTCCAGTGCTGTACGTGGCGGCTGTGTGTGTGACTGCGTCGCCTGGAGTGCTGGTGGCTGTTTGTTTTTGGTTTCGTGTCGCGGTATCTGGGCGACCGTACACGTTTGAGCACCCGCCGCCATTGCGTTGCTTGTGCTACGCATCCTGTTCACACAAATCCGTGTTCCATGCTTCACAGTACCGACCTACAGCAACAATGTCTGCCGACGAGAGCAAGGAGGGAGCTCCGCTGAACCTGGCGGGTGTCATTGGTTTTGAAGGTTCTGTGCCCAACGGCTTCACCGCCCATCCTGATGGCACACACGTGGTGTACCCCCTGGGTTCCACGGTTGTGATCAAGAATACGAAAACAAACAAGCAGGCGTTTCTGCAGGGCCACACGGATCGCGTGTCCTGCGTGTCCGTCTCCAAGGACGGCCGCTACATCGCTTCCGGTCAGGTCACTGCCATGGGCTTCAAGGTGCGTTCGCTTGCCTCCGTGGCATGTGTGTTGTTACCCCTGGCCCAGTGAGCACTGCATGCTATTCTGTGTGGTGGAGGGTGTCGCTGCCCCTCATGTTGCTTGCGCGACTCATTCGTGTGTGCGCTTTCAGGCCAGCGTGATCGTGTGGGACGCGGCTGCCGGCATTCGGAATGCCAACACAGCAACCAGAGACGGCGAGGAGGTGTACCGCCTTGAGTTGCACAAAGTTAAGATCCAGGACGTCGCGTTCTCACCCTCTGGCGAGTACCTGGCCACTTTGGGTGGTCCGGACGACAACAACCTGGTGGTGTGGGACATGGCCACCGGCAAAGCCATTTGTGGTTCCCCTGCCGCCAGCCATTCGGCACGCACCGTGCAGTGGTTTAACAACGCAGACGATAAGCTGATCACGGCGGGCGAGTACAACCTCCGTATCTGGGATTTTGACCGCTCGGCCCGGAAGCTTCGCCCCACCGACGCCCACTTGGGCCAGCTGAAGCGCGTGATCAACACCGTGCTCATTGAGCCCACCGACACCGTGGCCTACTGCGGTACGCAGACCGGCGATATGTTGGAGGTGAACGTCACCAACGGCCGGTTTGCACGTGCTTCTCGCGAGAGGTTCTCGCTCGGCATCCAGTGCCTGTCCTACGCGGAGGGCTCCACCAACCACGTCATTGTCGGTGCGGGTGACGGCACGTTGGCGAAGGTGGACACAAAGCGTTTGGCAGTCCGCAAGGCCGTGCAGATGATGGGATCGATTTCTTCCATCTCCAACCACGCAGACGGCCGCACTGCGGTGCTTGGTACCGACCAGGGTAACACGTACCGCTTCAACCTGGACACACTCGAAGCCGACTTGTTGGGCACCGCCCACTACCGCGGCATCACGGACATCTGCTTCCCCGCAGGCTGCTCGGACCTGTTCGTCACGGCTTCGTCGAACGACATTCGTGTGTGGAACGCGAACACCCGGCTGGAGCTGCTGCGCATCCAGGTCCCCAACCTGACCTGCAACTGCGTCGCCGTGCTGCCGAACGGCAAGTCCATTGTGTCTGGCTGGAACGACGGCAAGATCCGGGCGTTCTACCCCGAGTCCGGCAAGCTGCAGTATGTCATCACTGACGCACACTCGGAGAGCGTAACGGCCATCGCCTGCACGCATGACAACACCCGCCTGGTGTCCGGCGGTAAAGACGGCCGGGTGCGCGTGTGGGATATTTCTGGTCGCACCCAAACCATGCAGACGTCTTTCAAGGAGCACAAGGCACAAGTGAATGCCATCATTGTCAACTCCACCGACGAGGAGGCGGTGTCTGCCTCTGCAGATGGGTCGTGCATCGTGTGGAACATCAAGCGCGGCGTCCGCACCAACGCCCTGTTTGCCTCCACTCTCTTCCGGCGGGTCTTGTACCACCCCGATGAGAGCCAGCTCATCACATGCGGCTCTGATCGCAAGGTTACGTACTGGGATACCGCTGACTGCAACGCTATCCGCATCCTGGAAGGCTCCACTGCAGAGATTAACGCCCTTGACATCTCCGCCGACGGCGTACTGTTCGTCAGTGGCGGCAATGACAAGTTGGTTAAGGTATGGCATTATGACGAGGGAACAACGGTTGCATCAGGTGCCGGTCACAGTGGAGGCATCAACAACATCACAGTGAGCCCGGACCAAAGGAAGATTGTGTCCGTCGGTGCCGAGGGTGCCATTTTCGTGTGGGACATGCCGCACGCGTAAACAGGGCAACTACTTTGCGTGTGGGTGGACACAGACCAAGGGAGTAAAATTGCGCGCGTGTTTGTGTGTGTGTGTGGGAGAGGTAGAGCAGCAGAGAAGCGGAGAGAGAGAGAGGCGCGGTGATAGTCGTCATTTTCGCTTGGACGCGTGTCCTGACAACACGCGGGTCAGGCCAACCCAAACAGCACTTGTTTTCTTCGTCGCAATGCATGACTACTTTTATAACATAAGCACTCTGGCTTTCGGCTCTGCGGGCCGCATGTCACTCGGTGCTGGCTCTCCTGTCGCACGCGAGGCACGATCATCGCGAGTCTCGGGGCTGCAACCGCATGCTTGTGCATGTAGGTGCCACATTTTTGTGTGTCCAAGTGCTTGCAAGCAGGTTTCCGGAGACCTGAAGCTTGGACACCCTGGTGACTCGTCGGTGTCATACATGGCGATGCTTCCCAATGCCGTGGGTTGTGTGAAGAGCGAAATACACAATGTGGTGTCCGCCATGCGGCTCAGTCGGTGGGCCAGTAACGCACGTTTCAAAGTGGAGATCCCACTCCAGGTGGGATGGAGCCAGGAGGGGGGGGGGGT
>Ga0213833_1002771_pt1 | contig 11122 bp, 1 predicted proteins | sample SWATP21_FD_160575 | JGI IMG/M metagenome (GOLD analysis project Ga0213833, IMG submission 160575) | Coastal seawater microbial communities from Marineland, Florida, United States - SWA TP2 #1 | ecosystem: Environmental > Aquatic > Marine > Coastal | place: USA: Florida | collected 2016-08-14
GGAGAGGGGGAGGGGGGGGGGGGGGGGGGAGGAACACAACGGAACAACACAGGACAAGACAAACAGTACAACAATCCAGGATGGCGTCGTCAGGCAGGTGAGTGGAGGCGTCACAGGCAAGCAGGGTTCCCTCACGCATGATCTCACGCACGCAGCCACACGACACGACACGACACGACACGACACTGACACGACACTGACACGTTGTTGCACTCTTTCCACACAGCCAAAAGTCCCACCCCGGTCCCATCCACACGACTACACACCTTGGCACACACCGCCGGTACACAAGCCGCCCGAGTCACAGTCGTCGAGCGTGGAGCACCCATCACCGACCGTGCAGCGTGCGGCACAGTTCGGTCCACCGGCGTCCACACACGTCTCGCCATGGTTCAACTGCCCGTCGTGGCACGACGGCGGCACACACACGTCCGACATGCATATGCCCGACGCACACTCCTCGTGCACCGTGGTGCCGGGCCGCTGGCGGCACACTTTGCCGTTGGCGCACGGCCCACACGGCCCGCCACAGTCCACGTCCACCTCCAACTGGTTCAACACCCCGTCACTGCACGTGGCGGCGCCACACGTGCCGTTCACGCAGTGCAGGCTGACGCAGTCGACGTCCAGGCGGCAGGTGCTGTCCGGGTGCGCGCACGGCACGCACGGTCCGCCGCAGTCGACGTCGCTCTCCCCTTGGTTCTGCACGCCGTCGGCACACGTGGGGGCCACGCACACCCCTTGGTGCAGGCACGACGGCGGCGGTCCCATGTCGCACTGGGCTGGCCACACGCGCACGCCGTCGGCCAACAGGAACCGGGGCTGGCTGTAGGAGCTGGCCACGGCCGAGTGATCCGTCATGCAGTCCATCCACCACTCGTAACACGTCGCGTTGGCGTTGGACAGCGTGGCGTTGAGGCTGGCGTACGTCACCACACACATGCCGCTGCTGCACTCACTGGAGTGGGTGCATGCCAGTCCAGCCGTCACGTCCACACACGCATCCCCACACACCTCCGCGATGGAGTCGTTGACCCGCGGCTGCGAGAACAGCACTGGGTACAGTGAAGCGGGTGGGGAGGTGCCCTGGAGGGGTGCCAACATGCGTCGTCGTCGTCGTCGTCGTCGTCGTCGTCGTCGTCGTTCGGTGGCGTCTGTTGCTGCACCGTCGCTCAACCGACGCGAGCTCGTGCTGTTGCTGCCGCCGGTTTGCGTGCTGTTGCTACCACCAGCCTGCGTGCTGTTGCTGCCGCCGGTTTGCGTGCTGTTGCTACCACCAGCCTGCGTGCTGTTGCTGCCGCCGGTTTGCGTGCTGTTGCTACCACCAGCTTGCGTGCTGTTGCTGTTGCTGCCGCCGGTTTGCGTGCTGTTGCTACCACCAGCTTGCGTGCTGTTGCTGTTGCTACCGCCGGCTTGCGTGCTGTTGCCATCCGTGCCCGTGCCCGCGCCCGTGCCCGTGGCGGTGGTGTTGATCACCGTGCCGTTGGCATCCACGGGCAGCGGCAGCACCCGCACCAACGGCGGCGGCGGGTACTCCCCCGCCAACGCCGCGTGGTGCGTCAACTGCAGTGCCTCCATGGCGTGCTGCAGCGCCGCCGCCAGCAGCCGCGTGCGCGTGGCCAGGTGCGAGATCTGGTGGTTCGCCGCCACGAGTTGCGCCACCGCCACCGCCTTGTCGGCCACCGCGTCATCCCGCTGCGCCTGCGCCTCAAACTTGAGCCTCTCCGCCTCGATGACGGCAGCGTCCGCGGCCACGTGCGCTTCGATGAGGTTTTGCTTGTCGTCGCGGGCGGTGGCGAGGAGGTCGTTGAGGTCCGCGATGTCCGTCGTTTTCTGCGCCAGCTCGCTTTCCAGGGTGAAGATGCGGCTCTCGTACAGGTTCGCCTCCACGTCCATCTTGTTGTCGCACTCCTGCCACGTCTTGGCCACCTGCACCAGCGTGTTGTTCTTCTCGTCCTCCCACAACCCCCGCAGCGTGTCCCGCTCCGTCTCTGCCACCGCCGTCGCGGACTGCGCCAGCGTCAGGCGCGAGTTGCAATCCGCCGCGTCGACTGCGCGTTGCGCCTCACACTCGTCACCACGAGCAGCCACCGCAAGGGCGGTGTTCACCTTTTCCTGCTCCCAGCTGGCGCGCAGCGTGGCCTTCTCGCTGTCGCACGCCGACAGGTCTGACTGGACGTCCGCGACGCGCGAGTCGCACGCCGACGCGTCCACGCCGCGTTGCTGCTCGCACTCAAAGTTGCAGCGCTCCACGGCGGTGATGGTGTTTTGTTGCTCGTCGCGCCACAGCTGGGTGATGGTGGCGTGCTCGGTGCTGCACACGGTCAGCGCGCTGTTCACGTCCGCCACGCGCGCGTTGCACGTCAGCAGGTCACCCGCGCGTTGCACCTCACACTCTGCGCCACGTTGCGCGACGGCGGCGTCCAAGTCGTCGGCCGCCTGCTCCAACAGCTGCTGCATCGTCGCGTAGTCCGTCTGGCACGCCAGCAGGTCGTTGCCACAGACCGCGACACGCGCGTCGCACTGCGAGCTGTCCACTGCGCGCTGCTGCTCGCATTCCTCGCCGCGCTGCGCCACCGCGTTGGCCAGGTCCGTGGCGGCCTGGTCCAAGTTGCCCTGCATCACGCCGTAGTCGGTGTAGCACCCCGACAGGTCGCTTTCACACACCCCCACCCGCGCGTCGCACTGCGCGCTGTCCACCGCACGCTGTGCCTCGCACTCGTCGCCACGCCGCGCCACCGCCCACGCAGTGTGGTTCCTTTCCGCGTCCAGCAGCCCGCTCATGATGCCGTGCTCCTCGCGACACGCCGCAAGCTCCATGCCGACGGTGGTGTTCACCTCCGCCACGCGCGCCACGCACTGCGCCGCGTCCAGCGCACGAGTGGCGTCACACTGCCGAGCACGCAGCGCCACCGCCGCCGCGGTGTCGTTGGCGGCGACATCCAACTTGGCCTGCATGACGCCCACCTCATGGTACGCGATGTCGATCTTGTCCTCCAGGCACTGCACGTGCGACGTCAGGTTCGCCACAGCGGCGTCGGCGGCGGCGACAGCCCGCACCGCCTCCTCCACCTGCTCCACCAGCGCCGGGACGCCAAAGTCGCAGCTGCCGTCGTCCAGGTTGGCGGCGGCGTCGAAGTTGGACGCGTTCGGGTACATGCACCCCGCCACGACGTCCATGTGCGCCGTGGCGCAGCTCATGTCGTCCGCCGTCGCCCACGGGTCGTAGTTGGACGCCATGGGGCAGGTGCAGCCGAGGATCAGACCCGCCGGCAGCGTGCAGGAGCCGTCGTTGATGACGGCGTCGGGGTTGTAGTTGGGCGACACGGGGTAGGTGCAGCCGTAGGGGCTGGCACCCGCCGGCACCCACACCCACGTGCCGTTCATGACGGTGCCGTTCACGACGGTGCCGTTCACGACGGTGCCGTTCACGACGGTGCCGGTGCCGTTCACGACGGTGCCGTTCCCGCTCACAACGGTGCCGTTCACAACGGTGCCGTTCACCAACGTGGCGTTCTCCACCCACACCCACCGCCCCTCCTCGGGGAACTGACACAGCGCCTGGTCGTGGGACGTCACCAACTCGACGTAGTTCAACGCCGTGGCGTTGCCACACCCCCGCACCGCGCCTGGTAGGGCTCGCGACGCGTTCGTCACGCCGTGCAGCACGCCGTGGTTGGTGATGGCCACGTCCGCGCCGTAGTGCACGTACGGCGGCAGGAACACGGCGCCGCCGCCATGGACGCCGACATTCACCTCCGTGATGCGCCCCTCCGGCGCCGTGCGCACGGCGGTGGTGGTCACCCACGCCCGGTCCGTCGCGTTCAGGAACTGGACGCGCGTGGAGGAGTAAATCGGCCGCGGCTGGCCGACCGTCGGCAGCAGCTCCACCACGACGCTGGGATCGACGCGCAGCCACCCGGAGCGGTCACCGCTCAGCGCGCCGATGGCGACGTGGGCGTTGGCCATGACCTCCTGCGGCTTGGTGAAGCCCAGCGTCGCACTGCCGGCCAGGTGCAGCTCATCCAACAGGCTGGCGTTGGCCAGCACCGCGCCGCTATCCACGACGGCGTGGCGCAGGTCGACGTAGGCGGCGGGGGAGGTGGACGTCATGGCGCCGCCGGTGGAGTGCCCGCAGTTGTTGCTCCACAGCCGCCGCCGCCGCCGGCCGGTGCTGGGGGACACGTCCGACACGTGGTACGTCCCCGCGCCGCCGTAGCCGTACTGGCTGGAGCCGCCACACACCTGCCACACCTGCGGCGCCCAGTCACTCGCGTCCGTGGCCGTCACCCCGATGCGCCCGCCGCTGCCGGCGCCGCTGTACCGGTAGTTGTTGTAGTACCAGTACGCCCGCGCGCCGGAGCCGCCGTTGGCGTACAGCGACGGCCGGCCGCGCACGGTCTCGCCCCGCACCGCAATGCCGCCGCCGGCGCCGGCACCCTCCACGCCGCAGCACCCACGGTTCTGCGCCGACGCGCCGTTCACCGTGACGGTGCCGTCCAGGAACAGCGAGGCGTTGGAGACGAGCGCCAGCGCCGCGCCGCCGGAGCGACCACCCACCTCCCAGCTGCTGCCGCCGGAGCCCATGTCGAAGGGGAATGCGTGGTCGCCGCACGGGGTGTTCAGCGTCGTGCCCGGGTACGACCGCGACCCGGTGCCGCCGTACGACCCGCCGGCGCCGGAGTGACCCGACCGCACACACCCCGCCGGCTGTTGGTTGGAGCCGTAGCCGCCGTAGTTGCCGTTCAGGCTGCAGTCGGCGTCGATGTGCAGCACCTCGGCCGCCTCCACCCGCAGCTTCCCCGACCAGCTGGCCGCCACCTGCGACAGCCACACGCGCGGCGCCCGCACCTGCGTCGTCTCGGTGACGGCGCCCACCGACCACGTGGAGGTGTTGGTGACGGCCAGCTCGACGCCGGCGGTCAGCCGGTGCAGGCCGGACGTGGTGAAGGCACAGTCCACGAGGCGGAGGGCGTTGGCAAAGTCAAAGTGCCCGCCGCCGCCGGTTTGGTTGTGGGTGTGGCCGGTGGACGCAAACACGACGGTGGAGCGCGCCAACAGCAGCGAGTCCACCCCCGCCAGCTCACCCGCGACGGTGAACGTCAGGCCGTCGCCCACGACGGTGGACGGCAGCACGGCCTTGCCGCCGGCGTCCACCACCAAGTGCGCCGGCAACGCCAGCGACGTCGGGTAGTACACCTCCGTGTGGGTGGTGGTGCGCGCGTAGCTGTTGGCCCACGCGTGCGCCTGCGACGACGGGGTCATGGCCAGGGTGTCGTCCACGGGTCCCAGCACCACCACCTGCGTGCGCGGTCGCGCGCGCAGGGTGCCGGTGCCGTCCCCCACCAGGGACTTGAGCGTCAACGTCGCCGTCGCCGTCGCATCCGGGTCTGGGGTGGGCGTGGCGATGGACAGGCCCCCGAAGCCCACGAGGCGCACCTGCTCAAACGTGTACGCCGCCGCGCCCGCGTCCGTCAGGTGCGCCGTCTCGGACGTCGACCGCCCGCAGTTGTCCACGGTGAGGAACCGCCGCGTGGCCGGGCACGCCGTTAGGTTTTGGCCCCCCACACGCCACACCACCGTGCCGGCACCGCCGGTGTACGCCGACGTGGCAGCCACGCCGCCGCACGCAAACGAGGCGCCGCTCCACTCCGACGCCATGTCCGCCACCACCGCGATGCGGCCGCCGGAGCCACCCCCGGCGCTGCCGCCACTGGCACCGCCGCCGTGCGCCAGCAGCGTGCCGGTGCCGGCCAACGCGCGGGCGCGCACCGCCAGGCTGCCGCCGGCACCGCCGCCGCCAGAGCTGGAGCCGCCACCGCCGTTGACATCCACCTCGCCGTCGATCACCAGCCGCGACTGCAGCGTCGCGTTCACCAGCACCACCAACGCGGCGCCGCCGGCGCCGGCGCCGCCGCTGCGCCCACCAGCGCCGCGACCCCGCGGCCACAGCATGTCGTCCGACCCGCACGGCGTCATGCGGGCATTGGACCCCGGCGCGCCGCCAAAGCCGCCGTGACTGCCGCCGGCGCCGGTGCCGCCGTCGTTGGCGCAGTCGCCCTCGGCGCCGCCGGCCGACAGACCGCCGGCGGTGCCGGTGATGCGTGCGTCGGGCGCCACGGTGGCGGTGCCGGGCACCTCCAGCGTCAGGTCGCCGGTGAAGGCGAGGGTGGAGGCGCCGGCGAGTGCCAGGGTGGGCGTCGTCAGGCGTGCGTGGGTGAGCGGTTGCGCGTGCAGCGTCGCCACCGCGTCGCCGACCAGCGCCACGTCGCCGGACACGTTCAGGGCCACCAAGCCGCCGACCTCCAGCGTCCCGTCCGCCTCCAGGTGCAGCGTCTGGAACGACAGCTCGCCGCCGGCGGTGGCGTTGGTGGTGTGGCCCGTGGCGGCAAAGGTCACGGCGCCGCCCGCGCCGATGGTGAGGTGGTCACACCCGGACAGCTCGCCCGCCACCGCCACGCTCACCCCCTCCACGACCGTGTTGGACGCGACGACGCCCACGCCGTCGGCGTGCACATCCAGCCCCACCGTGTCCAGCCGCAGCGCGTCCATGTAGAACACGCGCTCCAGGACCGTGACCCGGGCGTAGGCGCCCTCCCAAGACGACGACCGCAGCACGGGCACCAGCTCCGGCTGGTCCGACAGCGGCCCCAGCATCAGCACGTCCGTCCCCGGCCGCGCCACAAAGGTGCCGGTGCGGTCGCCGGCCACCTGCTTCGCCAACAACGACGCACGGCTGCCGGCGTTGCCGTCGGGACGGGCGACGGACAGGCGGCCGTAGCCCGTGACAAACACGCGCGGGAACTCGTACAGGATGCGCCCCGGGTCCGTCAGCTGCGCATCCAGCGTGTGCATGCCGCAGTTGTCGATGTACAGCACCGGGTCCCGCATGGCGCGGAACAACCCCACACGCCACAGCACCGTGCCCGGACCACCGCCGGTGCCGCTGCTCAGACTGGCGCCCCCACACGCCGCCGCCACGCCCGTGAAGTTGCTCGTGGCGGCGTGCACCGCGATGCGACCGCCACTGCCGCCCCCCGCCGCGCTGCCCGTGCCACCGTGCGCGGCGACGGTGCCGCTGCCTTCCAGGTGCCGCACGTCGACGTACACGCTGCCGCCCGCGCCGCCGCCGACGCTGGAACCCGCGCCGCCGTGCACCAGCAGCTGGCCATCCAGCCGCAACACCGTGTCCAGGGACGCGTTGGCGCGCAGGTGCAGCGCGCCACCCCCCAACCCGTTGGCGCCGCCCGTGTTGCCGGTGCCAGGCGCACCCAGGTGCGTCGGCGTCTCGTAGCTCCCACACGGCGCCTGCAGCGCGTTGGCAGACGACGAGTACCAGCCGCCGTGGCCGCCGTAGCTGCCCCCGGACCGGGTGGAGCCGCCCGTGGCACACGGCACCAGGTGGTCCAACGGCGGCGGGGAGGTCGACGACGCCGGCACCCACCCGCCGCCGGAGCCGTCCATCGTCGCGTCCGCGCCGACGGACAGCAGCACCGACACGTCCAGCGTCCAGGCGCCACTCCAGGCCAGCCGCGACGCGCCCTTGAGGAACATGCGTGGCACGGTGGCCAGGGCGTCGTGCATGTACCACAGGTTGAGGGTGGAGTCGGTGAGCAGCACGCGCTGCCGCACCTCCAGGCGCGTCAGGCGCGACAGCGTCAGCGTGGAGGCCTCGGTCATGCGCAGCTCCTGCAGCACCCAGTCACCCGCGGTGCGGTTGTTTTGCGTCGCGGTGGCCTCGACCGTCATGGTGGCGCCGCCCTGCAGCACCAGCCAGTCCACGCCGGACACCTCGCCCGCGAGCCGCATCACGACGCCCGACAGCACCGTGGACGACGGGAACACCACCCGCCCACCGACCGCGACGTCCACGTTCGCCACATCCAGGTGGTACGCCGTCGGGTAAAACGTGTCGTGCCGGCTCACGGTGCGCGCGAAGCTGTCGTTCCACGCCATGGCGGTGACGATGGGCACAGCCGCCGGCGTGTCCTCCACCGGCCCCAGCACCAACACCTGCGTGCGGCCCCGCACGTCCAACCACCCACTCCCATCGCCACCCAGCTGCTTGACGTTCATCACCGTCGCGCCCGCCACCTCCGCCGGCGGTTCGCACGACAGCCGAGCGCCGCCGGTGATGGCCACCTCCTCAAACTCGTACACGTCACGCCCGGGGTCGTACAGGTGCGCCGAGCCCTGCACCGACGACGACGACGACGTCGTGGCGCCGCAGTTGTCCACCACCAACAGCCTCCGGCGCGTGGGGCGGTCCCATCCCGTGGACCACAGCACCGTGCCCGCGGACCCGCGCGCCCAGCCGGCACCGCCACAGGCTGACCCCCAGGCGGCCGCACCCGTGGCGCGCGACGTCCACGCCACCTGCGCCGCGTGCACCGCGATGACACCGCCGGCGCCGCCGCCGCCGTGACCACCGGCGCCGCTGCCGCCCTTCGCCTCCAGCAACGCGCCGTCGCCGATCAGGACCCGCGCGTCGATGGCGATGGCGCCGCCGGCGCCGCCGCCGCTGTAGCCACCCGTGGCCGGCGCGCCGTTCACGGACACGACGCCCTGCAGCTGCGCAAACGTCGTCAGCGTGGCGTTGGCCAGCAGCGAAAAGTAGGCGCCGCCGGCGCCGCCGGCGCCGCCGTTCCAGCTGTGGCCACCCGCGCCGGCGTGCACCGGCCACTCGTACGCGTCACACGGCAAGCCGGCCCCGGCGGCATGCGATGGGCGGCCGCCCCAGCCACCGTGCGAACCGCCGGACCCGGACTGAGGGTTGGCATCGGGGTGCCCGGGGCTGGCACAGCCCGGCAGCTGGACGCCGGAGCCGAAGCCGCCGCCGTCGCCGGTGAGGGTGGCGTCAGGCGCCAGCACGAAGGAGTGGTTGACCGCGACGTGCAGGTAGCCGGTGAAGGACGTGGTGGTGGTGTCGTTGAGCTGGATGGTGGGCGCGCTCACCCAGCCGTCCACGTCCGGCAGCGCCCACGTGGACCCGCCCTCAATGAGGATGGAGTCCTCCACCGCCAGGCGCCGCACCGAGGTCATCGTCACCGACGACCCGTCCCGCACGTTGAGCTGCGAAAACGCCCAGTCGCCGGGCGTGGAGTTGCTCTGGTGGGCGCTGGCGTGCAGGTGCACAGAGGCGGCGTCTTGCGCCGTCAGCCACTCCACACCCGCCAGCTCACCCTGCACGTCAAAGTCCACGCCGTCCACCACCAGCTTCTTGGGGAACATGGCCTTGCCGGCGGGCTGGATGGTCATGGACACCACGTCCAGCAGGTACGCGGTGGGGTAGAACGTCTGCAGCGACGTCAGGGTGCGCGCAAAGGAGTCCTCCCACACCGTGGCCACCACGACGGGCACCGCGGACGGCGCGTCCGAGATGGGGCCCTGGATCACGACGTCCGTGCGATCCAACGCCCACACACGACCCGATCGGTCACCGCCCAGCTGCTTCACGTTCAACACGGCTCGCGACGCGGCTTGTGCCGGACCACCACCACCCGCCGCCGGGGGCGGCTCGAACGACAGGTGTGCCGCACGCAGCACATACACACGCTCGAACTCGTACACGCGGCGGCCGGGGTTGTACAGGTGCGCCGGTTGCGCGGCGCGGTCACAGTTGCTCACCGTCAGCTTGCGGTACCGTGTGGGGACGTACGTGCCGATGGAGGTGAACACCGTACCCGGCGCTCCCGCTTCGACGGTCCCGCTTCCACCGCATGCCAACACCGTCGGCTCCCACTGCGCCACGTGCGTCGCAGGCGAGGTGGTTGTCGTGGTGGTGGTGGTCGTCGTCGTCGTCGTCGTCGTGTTGTCCGAAGCCGTCGAGTTGCTGGTGGATGTGGCGTTGCCGCCAGCCGTGGTCGAGTTGCTGGTCGTCGTGTTGGTGGTGGTGGTGGTGGTGGTGGTGGTGGTGGCGCTCAGGCTGTCCTCCTCCGGTCCGTGTGTGAAGGACGAATGGATGGCCAGGCGCCCCGCACTTCCACCACCCCGCCCGGCACCGCCATCCACCGACAGCGTCGGACTGCCCGCCAGGTATCGCGTCGCAATAGCAATGGAGCCCCCAGCGCCGCCGCCGCCGCTGCCCACGCCGTTGCCGCCCGCCACCGAAATCAGGCCGTCCAGCAGCGCGTACGAGTGAAACGTGGCGTTCACCAGCAGCGTCAACGCGCCACCGCCGCTGCCCGCGGCGTTGGAGCTCCACCAGTGGCCGGCGGGGCCCACCAACTGAGGCCACTCGTAGTCGTCACACGGGTGCGACCGCGCGGAGCTGGTGCCCTGCCCGCCTCGACCGGCGTGGCTGCCACCGGCGCCGGACGACGACCCGGCGCTCGAGCACTCCGGCAGGGAGTGGCTCGAGGAGCCGCCGCCGATGGAGGTGAGCGCCGCACCGGCACCCACCACGAGGCGATCCGTCACGTCCCACGTCATGGTGCCGATCCACGTGACCGCCGCGGTGCCGTTCAGCTCCACCGACGGCGAGGTTACCCAGGCGTCCGACAGCGACGCCAGCGCCACGGTGGCTTCGTCGTTGACCTCCAACTGCACGTCCAGGTGCAGCTGCTGCAGCGACGTCCACGACACCTGCGCGTTGCGGACGGCGCGGAGGGAGGTGAACGACCACACGCCCGGTGCGCGTGTGCCGTTGTGCACGCCCTGCACCGCCGACGCGTCCACCGTCAGTTGGCCATTCAGGCCCACCAGCATGTACGCCACGCCCGTGAGCTGGCCCGACAACCGGAACTCGCTGTTGGTGATGTGCAGGTGCGGAGGCAGCGTCAGCCGCGCGCCCGTGTGCACGTTCACGTTCACCATGTCCAGCGTCAACGCCTCCGAAAACCAAACGCGCTCCTCGCGCGTGACCTGCAGGCTTCCGTCGCCGGGCAGCGCAAACGCCGACGCCAGCGGTCGCTGCACCAGCGCCGTGGCTTGGGGACCCAGCACCATGAAGTCGGTGCCGGAGCGTACGTTCAGCCACCCAGAGCCGTCGCCCAGCATGCGTTTGATGAGCAGGAAGGCGCGAGCCTGGGGCGTTCGTCCGCGCACGCGCACACGCACACGCACACACACACACACACACGCACACGCACACGCACACGCACGCACACGAACACACACGCGT
>Ga0213833_1002772_pt1 | contig 11121 bp, 12 predicted proteins | sample SWATP21_FD_160575 | JGI IMG/M metagenome (GOLD analysis project Ga0213833, IMG submission 160575) | Coastal seawater microbial communities from Marineland, Florida, United States - SWA TP2 #1 | ecosystem: Environmental > Aquatic > Marine > Coastal | place: USA: Florida | collected 2016-08-14
GTTCTGCCTCTCTCTCCCTCTCTCCCTCTCTCTCTCTCTCCCCCTCCCTCCCTCCCTCCCTCCCTCCCTCCCTCCCTCCCTCCCTCCCACACACTCACTCCCTCCCTCTCTCCCTCCCTCCCACACACTCACTCCCTCGCCTGCGTGGCTACCTCTTTTGCCCATACGCTGCGTGGTGGACTGTGCAATTCTGGTCAACAGTGTTGGCCGCCGCGGCAGTCCCGTTCTGCCTGGCCGTGTTGGCCAAGAGCCCCACGCTGGTCCAAGTCTTGCTCGATCTGCGCGTTACCCTTGCGGCCCCCACCGTCCCCGTCGTGCTGCTGGCCATGGTGTGGCCTCGGGTGAGCCCAACAGCGGCAGCTGTCGGCATGGGAGTCAGCACTGTCGTGGGTACGTCGCCAAGTCCGTGAGCAGGTGTTCATTCACCCGCACCACCACCACCACCATCGGTTGCTCGCCCCGTTGCACCTGCTGCTTGTGTTGCTGTTCACGACTCTTGTACAAACCGAAAAAGGTGTCTTGTGGTTGTTGTTGTCGTTGTTGGTGTGTTGTTTGTTGCCCTTCCCGCAGTGCTTGCGCAAGCCGCGGGAAGCTTGGCCGCCGTCCATATCGCACCCGTCGCCACCCCTTTCCATGGCCGAGGCACCTTCGACGCCTTCACCTTCACGGCGGTGCTGGGCGCCACGACTGCAGTCATCACTGCGCTGGCCTCCATCTCCTTCCCGGCGCAGCCCACCGGCAGTGTCGGTCGGTTAGGGTCTGTGCCACCCGTTGTTCCGAGTCGTTCGGCCTACACTCACCTCCAGCCGGTCCATGCACGTGAAGGTGGCCCGGGAGAGGACGAAGAGGGGGAGGGAGTCGACAGGGGCTTGGTGGAGCTAGACACCGGCATGGAGACAGATATGGTGATGGAGGTGGGTGAAGCGCACATGCTGGAGGCGAGCGACGTTGGTGAGCCCGCCACAGACGACAGTGATGGTCATGTTCAAGGCACTGACCACGGCGGCAGTGCTGGCAGTGTCAACGTTGGCGACAACTGCTGTGCCGCCGCTCCTCAACCACCGACAACAGCGCCGTCTTCGTCCGCAGCGCCAGCCAACAGCCCGCCAGTTCTGCCGTGTCCCGGTGGTGTCGAGGCGCAAGCCACGATGCACGAGACTAAACTTCATGAAGCCCCCTCCACGGCCGTCGTCATTGGACCAGACGGCAGTGGCACAGATGGAGCACATGGCGCACCAGTGCCGTTGGAGCTGCACGATGTGGACATCGCCATGGGGGTGTACATGTCGGACACGGAATCGGAGTTCGAGTCCCATGTGCGGCCTCCGCAGCGCCAAAACGCAGCAGACGCGCTGAAAGAGATGCACGGACGTGCCAGGGTGGTGGCGCCTGCTGGTGTTTGGTTGCTTGTCCTTGGATTTGTCGTGTGGCTGTGGTGATGGCGCCACCTGCACACAGCTTGGCCAGTCCCGTGGATGTTTGGCTGGCTACACGCACCAATGTCGTACATGCAGCAGCGTACATGAGGTGTGTGAGTGTGAGTGTGTTTTTCTAGATGCGGCGTATCGCGGGGTTGCGCACGTCCGCCATGCATAAAGTGTACAATGTAGTAGCCATAGCCATCCCCATGTGCATGATTGTTTTCCTTTCCAATGGCGCACAAGCACACAAACACATGTCAGGTCAGTCCTCGTTCTCAGTCCTAGTTCTCATCATCGGATTCAAACTCCTCGAACGCGTACTCGTCCTCCGCGTACTCGTCCGCACCACTTCCACTTCCTCCACCGTCTGCACCCTGTTGTTGCATGGCGCCGCCAGCACCTGCACCTGCATCTTCGTTGCTGGCCTTTGCTGCAACATGGTGGCTAGACTCGGCATCAGTGCCTGCGGCTTCAAAAGCACGGCACAACGCATTGCCACTGTCAACACACCACATGCCTCACACACCACATGCCTCACACACCACATGCCTCACACACCACATGCCTCACACACCACATGCCTCACACACCACATGCCTCACACACCACATGCCTCACACACCGTGTGCCACACGACACACCGCAAGCCACACACACCACACACACCCGTAACTCAGCTCCACATACGGCTCTCAACCCACTCACCTTCCTCTGTTTCCCTTGCCGACTCTGTCACCGTGTCGAATCCATCACCGTGGCCGTCAGACGCGGACTGCTTGTCGCGGCGATGGGGGGACTCTTCCTCGGAAAGATCCGACATGCCGCCGCTGTCAGCTGAACTGTGCCTCCGTCTTCTGCCTTTCTTGTGCCGACGCTTGGACGAACGCTTCGAAGACCTCGACCGCCGATGGCTGCGTCGACTGCGGCGGCGGTGGTGGCGCTTTCGTGCACGCCCACCGTGGCCCCCATGCCCCGGCGAGGAGAAACCACCACCATCATCACTCCCATCGTCGTCCATGTCGACATGGCCTAGCACATGCAGTCGGTGCTGCGACTTGCTTGTCAACGACTTTCCAGACTCGTCCCACTGGGAGCTGTACTCGCCTTGGTTGCGACGGTGCCAGTAGCGCGCAAGATCCGCGTCCCGGCGCATGGCCTTCAAGTACTGCTCCCGCAACTGCTTCTGCACCTTCTCTGCCTCTTCCTCGCTCTGCACCTCGCGTCGCTTCGCTGCTCGAGCTGCCAGCTTGTCCCGCAGCTTGTTGCGACGCTTGATGTGGGACTCGATGGCGGCAGCATCGTGGGGCCCGCGTCGCGACCGTGACGTGTACTGGCCGTGCATGTAGAGGAAGCTGGCATCCGTCCGGGATGTGTGCGCCCCGGAACGAGCCGTGTACGCGCCGGAACGCGCCGTGTGCTGAGGCTGTGCGTAAGATCCGGGAGATGCTTGTTGGTGCTTTGCGCCTTTGTTGTCTCCCTTCTTGCCGCTGCGAGGGTACGGCCTCATGCCAGCTCCAGGCGACTGCCGCTGCCGGCGACGATGGCGCTTCCATGCGGGGCCACCACTGCGCGAACACACGCATGTGCAGCAACACAGCCAACCATACCAGCACACCACGCGCATCGCATTGCAACACGCATGGCACAAAGCAGGCACGACACACAGATCAAACGGCAACCAAGGAAAGGCAACCAACACGTCGTCAGTGGCGCCACGCCACAACCCGCACACATCCACAATGACGATGTCGCCATGCCACAGAACGAACAGCACGGGCCAAACGCAACCAAACGGCACCATGCAGCACGTACTACGCCTGCCCAGGTTTCGAGTACGCCTCGAAGGACTGTTTGTACGCCAGTTGGTACTTGGAACGGTTGCGGCTCCTCCGAGGCTTGCGCTGGCGCCGACTCAACGCAGGATCCGAGTGCGAGTGTGACACGCCAGACACCCGGCCTGCACCGCCCGACACCAGGCGCCCGGGGCCCAGGTCGGGAAGGATTGGAACACTGCTTGAGCCTGGAAGCGTCGCCTCATCCTCGTTGTCTGTGTCCACCACAAAGTCTGCGCCGCCTGCCACCAGCCCCTGCCCCACCATGGGTGACCCGGCCCCATGCTCCAACCACGACGCGTCGTTGCTAGCTTCTGGCCCACTTTCATGGCCGTGGTGTGCATGGTGTGCATGGCGACTGCGCGTGGGACTGTGGTGTTCAGCACCCCCTTCTGTCAACGCCACCATGGACCGTGTGTTGCGTTCCCGCCTCTGAAGCAAACAAGCACAACCAAGCACCCGTTGCATGGACATTCGTCATGCACATGCCCTTTTCGACACCTATCTCGCGCAACAACATGATTGCGCCGCGTACCCGACGTCTTCGCTTCTCCTTGCTGTTCGGCTGTGTGCTATACGTGGACTTGACGCTGCGAACACGCGCATGGTGGTGTTTCCTCAGGTTCTGTCTCTCCCATTGCTGCTGCGCAGACAGCCCCACCATCCTGCGCGAGCGCATGGCAATCCAGCAACCGTACTGGATGAACAGCAATTACGCAACAGGAGGGTCGCAGTCGCAGAGGGGCGTGTGCCCAGGCTTGCACTGCCTCTGTCGCCCCGTGTCGATGTCCCTCTCCGAAATGCAACCACCGGATACCCCCGAAACCGTCAGGAAGGTGGTTTGACATAAAATGTTATGTCCGTTTCGAAGCGCTTACAACTTGTGCTTGTGTTTCAGGTTCGCAGCGATTCTGCGCTTTGCACTAGCTGGGCTTGAGAGACGTGAGAGGGAGAGGAGGTTTGTTCGTTTCCAACCAAGCATGGAGCAAGCAAGGGCTTGCGCACAATGTGTGCAATAGAAGCATGGCGCGTGTCGGCGGGCCATCATGGGCCATGATTCATGGCGTGTAGCCACCCACTGAACGACCGATTTGAGTTGAGTGCGACCGCTTCGCGGAGACGACCAGGGGTGACAGATGATCACATGCGTGACATGACCTGATAGAACCATTACATGTATGAGCACATGCACATGCATGTGTACGTACGTTGTTGAGCTCGCATTTAGAGGCTGCACAACTGCGCTACAGGACTTGTTATCCGCCGGAAGTGCATGGCATGAACACCTACTGCAGCTGACAGAGTTGCTTGCTCACCGTGATTCCCGGGAGCAGAATTTCGACAGCCATAGCACGTACATTACGTGACGTACTGTACGTCTCCTCCCAGATACTGCGTCTGACGTATCAAGTACCGACCTTGATAATACAACTGACTGTGGCGGTGTTCCTGCGTTCGCAACGGAAGGGCCTTTGAGGCGGACCAGGTGGACGCGCGAGTATGAATGTAATCTTGGAGGCAGCAATCATACTCGACGACGTATGTTTCGTCGTTCCAGCCTTTGCAGAGACTCGATCAGTTTCTATCAACACGCGGACGAATCGCGGCTCTTGCACACCTGCAAATAGAAGGCAGCTACTGAGTTGGGCGAGGGATGGTCCGGTGTGCTGATTGTGGGGAGCAACACAATCCATGGTGATTTTGAACACCAACGAATCAGAAGACAGGGATGGTCCGGTGTGTTGGTGTCTGTGTGTGGCGCTGCCTAGCACGTAGCGGCCGGGAGCAATGCAATCCATGCGTAAGCTTGATGATTTTGTACAATACCGAATGAGAGACAGGGATGGTCCGGTGTGTTGATGTTTGTGTGTGCGCTGCCACCAGCACGCAGCGGGAGCAACGCAATCCACGGCGATTTTGTTCACCATGGTGATTTTGTTCACCATGTAATCAGAGCCAGAGATGTTCCGCTGATGTCTGTGTGCGCGCTGCCACTGGCGGGAGCAATGGTGATTTTGCAATGACCATCGCGTTAGGGAGCTTTCTTGGGTTCGTTTGTGCATTCGCAAGCAGTGCAGTGAGCGACATCCTGGTGAACGGCACCAATGCCGAGAAGGGATGCGCAACCAGACCAACCGCTCATTCCAGTGAACGGCACCAGTGGGCATCCAACAGCTACCCCAACCACAGCCTGGTGAACGGCACCAATGCCTAGAAGGGCAGACCAACCGCTCATTCCAGTGAACGGCACCAGTGGGCATCCAACAGCTACCCCAACCACAGCCTGGTGAACGGCACCAATGCCTAGAAGGGCAGACCAACCGCTCATTCCAGTGAACGGCACCAATGGGCATCCAACAGCTACCCCAACCACACGAGAAGCGGCATACGCACATAATGTCTTCGACCAGTGGGCATCCAACAGCCACGAGAAGTGGCATAGGAACATCACCAGTGGACATCCAACAGCCACACCAACCGCAGGGGTTAGCGGCGTGTACGCCATGTCTTTCAACCAGTGGACATCCAACAGCCACACCAACCGCAGGGGTTAGCGGCGTGTACGCCATGTCTTTCAACCAGTGGGCATCCAGCAGCCACACCAACCGCACGTGTTTGAGATGTTGCACACAAGGAGCGAGGTTCGTTCAAAGAAGTAGAGTAGAGGTCAGCAGAGCTGCTTGTTGTGTCACGAGCACGGAAGAACGAGCGTACCAGATGACGAAAGACAGGATGTGCGTAGGCGTGTGTGGTTCATGTGGCTGTGGGATGACATGTCAAGACGTTAGAGCAATGCCGACTTTCCAAAACGCGAAGAACGGAAACGTACGGAGGACACAAAACGTTGATGCTGCAGCAGCTGTCGCTTGAGCTCGTGGTACACCGGTTTGTCAGACTCTGCACCAGCAATCACAGTGCTGTGTTGCTACTCAACTTCCGACACTCACATGCGGAGGGAGTGCCACCGAGCACGTTCTGTCGAGTCGAACCGACTCCTACTGGGGCCGTGTGGTCACTGTCCGCACGGCTACTACGGATTCATAACGAAGCCCCGGTCTGAGTCTGACCGACGGGCCGTGCGGTAGCTGTCCCCGTGGCTAGAACGGACTAAACGAAGCCACTGGAAACCGCTCTCGCCACACGAAGTCGTTCCTGGGCTCGGTTCGATATTGCAGCCGTGGCACCAGGTGGAAGCAACATCACCACGTAAATCGTTCTCGCCGCAAGCAGGTTGCAGCCACCAACATTGTCGCTCTTTTACGAGTCGATGGGTTAAGAAGGTGCATTTCGAGCAGGTGGCGCTGCGTTACATGCGACAAACGCTAGCCAACGAAGGAAACATACGCAAGGCTCAGAAATTCGGAACGTTCGGACATGGGTGGTGTGACGCGTCGATGCTTCCGGTTTCATCCGCTGTAAACACCTAGCCAACAACCAGTGAACACATGCACACGTGTAGGTGTAAAACGGCTGTTGATTCGAAACAAGGGTGTCCACAGGCAGTTGGGTAGTCGCATCTCCTTCCAGATGAGCATCTTTCATTGAGTTCCTGCTGTTGACACCAAACACCTAGCCAACATCCAGTGAACACATGCACACGTGTAGGTGTAAAACGGCTGTTGATTCGAAGCAAGGGTGCCCACAGGCAGTTGGGTAGTCGCATCTCCTTCCAGATGAGCATCTTTCATTGAGTTCCTGCTGTTGACATGCAACTGTTTTGTTGCTGCCAACCCTTTGACACTTACGCATCACCATACAACGCTACAACAACACAGCACAAACAGGCAAATGGCATGGCAACAGCGCCACTTTTCAGACAAACCAAATTTCTACACTCACACAACGCCTTCGACTATCCACGACAAACGGCATGTGAACCAATCACATATCTACACTCACACAAGCGCCATGGTAACCCTTGACTTGACTCATACACCCTTGAGGCTCCAGACACTCACTCCACATGCGAACCGTTGAAGAAACGGGACTCTCCACACCACGTACGCTCACAAGCTGAGCAATGCCGATGGCAGGAGCCGAGAGCCGAAAAATAAAACTCAAAGGCAACATCAGGGTTGTTGCCATGTTGTCCGCGGCAGGCACGGTTTCACATCAACATTGCAGCAATAGTAGTGGAGGCTGCAGCTCCATCAGCGTCTTCACGGCTCACACGCGATCTTGCTGCATTCACGGAGGGTCGCGGTTGAGCGGACGCAAAACTGCGGCGACGGAAGCGTCGCGGTCGGCTATTGCTCGCACGAGTGTGGAGCGGGTTCCTTGTCACAGCGTTTTGTCGCCGAAGGGGATTCATCCTGACAGGAGCATGGCTAGCATCAAGCTTTCGCAGCAGCATAGGATTGGAGACGTAGCTGACCGGGGTCGTGCCTGCTTGGCCCTCTGGTTTACTCTCACTGCCAACGTTCGTCCGTTTCACACGTTGCATCCGTGCGGTATCCCATACTTGCTTCTGTTGCGGAGCACTTGTTGAAAACTTTATGGAGGACGTACGGCGAATTCGTCTGTGTTTTGACCGGTTGGGGGTCTGAGGCAAGGGACGATTGCGTGAGAGCGAGGTTGCGCGAGCGGGACCTGCATCGAACATACCTTGCTGGCCAAGCTCGTCATGCGAACAAACAGCTCCGCATAGCGCACTTTGTACACAATTGTGACCACAAATGCAGCGAATGTCACCACATTCACACCGATCAGCACCACAGTGATCAGCGTCTCGTGTTGGGGAAATCGCCAATACATCATCGACCCCATCTGCAGCAACCAAGTCGCACACGGCATGAGCACTGACCCCCGCGAGGAGGTGACACCTGCTTCACTTACTTGCGTCACTTGGCTGGCAACCAGGGAAAGCAACTCCAAGTTATTGTGCACGTCCGACGTGAACGGCGACACGTATGCTTGCGCAATCAGTGCACCGGTCAACATGAACGAAGCAGCGTAAACTTGGAGGAAGCTATCATCAATAAACACGGCGATGGCGGCGACACATGTTTTTCGAAACATAACGACTGCTTCCCACCAGCTCCATCCGCGTTGGGCATCGTACCCATCAAACCTGGATGCAACAAAAAAATCACGTCAGCACCAGGCGCCCAGTGGAGTGTGGCTGGCGCATGGGTACTCACAAGAAACCGTATCTGTCGAACGCAACAAAGCAACACAGACAAGGTTGTTAGTACAACGCGCTGGGCACGACAACAACAACGCCGACGACGGACTTGCGGCGGAATGATTGTGACCCCGACATAATCTTGCGTTTCTGCTTCGCCAAGAACGCTGCCGTCGCAAGAGGGACTCCGAAAATGAAAATGACGATCATGATAAAGCCAAACACCATGGCCAACATATGCTCCGGTGTCAACGCGGTGATTGACATGTCCGCTTTGAGCAGCCACTTGTCATTGATTTGCGGTGTATACAACTCAAACACGGCCAACACTTCACGCGACACCTTGATGTAGACAATAACAATCATCACTGTGCTTGACATTTTGAAGTAATCAATGTACCTGAACAAGGACAAGGCCACGAACAACAAAGTGGGACAAAGTCGGTCATGTGTGTACAAACTGTAACGGTGCAGTGCTTCACGCACTGGCGACGCAACTTGCGGCGCAGAGATGGCGATGGTCGCAATTGCAGGAGCCGTGTACCATACAGCAGCGAGGTGGTCGTAGCACAGAGAAATACAATCGCGAAAGGCAACTGAATAAGAGCAATGTGAGAAAAGCGCGCGACCGAACACACGCAGCCAGCCACGGACCGCGCAGTACGAGTAGAACAGGGAGTAGTAGTCAAATCCAATAGCGCACTGGACACGCAGCGGAGCACACCAAAAACAAGCAAAAACAAAACAACAAAAAACAAGAAGGCAGCAGTGAGTTGCGTTTTTTTTTGCCTCTTTGTTCTCAAGGTGTACCTGAACAAAAAAGGCATTCAGAGACACTCCATCAGCAGCCGAGCTCAGGTTGAGCATGTCTCGCGCCAGAGCGGGAGCGCGCAGTGCGAACGTTCCGATCGCTGCTGTAAGCTGCACCCAGTTAAGAAGAATGCGCCCGATGGCCATGATCTCGTTGCGTCGGCCTGTTTGGCGCTTCACCATGACCACCAAAGCCGACACAATCACGGCCACGGCCAGCGCTGTGGCAGACCACGACAGGCCCTGGGACCAGCATTGTGTGCATGTTTCCCCCGCAAGTGCCCAACCCTGCTGACACAGGCTGCACAATGGGCCAGTGTGACCCGGGGCACACTCCACTTCACCAGATGTTTCGTTTGTGATGCAAGCGCCGTCTGGGCACTTGTGAAAAACAGACGTCGGGTCCACACCAGTGCTGACCTGCTCCGCTGGACGCCAAAACCCTGGAGAGAAGATGACGGACCCACCGTTGCAGTCCACACCGCTGCTGTCGTCGCCATCACCGGGACACTCGAGGCACTCCGCGCTGCCCTCAGTACTGAAGGTGTTGGGGGGACACAGCGTACACGTGTCCAAGCCATGCGCGCTGGCGAAAAAGCCCTGTGGACACACTTGGCATGTCGCCATGCCGCGCTGGCCAGCAATGGTGCCCGGCGTGCACTTTGTACACGTCCTCTGCAACGGGTCGTTGTTCACGAAGCCAAGATCGCACAGCTTGCACTCCACGTTGCTCAGTGCGACAGAGCCCGGAGGGCACAACTCACACATGGTACGTGCGGCGTTGGGAACCGTGCCCACCTCACACGCAACGCAAGAGGTGCGGTTCCAGTCCGCATTTATGCGCCCAGGTGCGCACGACTCACACTGTTTCCCCTTTCCAGGCTGAAACGTGCCAGGTGGGCAGCCGTGGCACGTGAGGCCGTCCGACGCCCACGTACCGGCCGGACACGGGGTACATGCAGGCGCGGCGTCACCAGAGACCTCATTGAAGTCACAGCCGCGGCACTCCACACCCAGCGAGGCGTACGTCGATGCATTGCACGGGAAGCACTGCACCGGTCCGATGGCTACACCATACCACTCGTCCTCGATCGTCGCGTTAGGGTTTGGAGTTTCACCACCATTCTCTGGGTGTGTCACTGTGATGTGGCCGTGATCACACAGCTGGCACTGCCCAGCAGTGCCCTGCCTACTAAAAGTGCCTCCTGGACAGGCAGCACACGTGTTTTGCCCGTCCATGGCATACGTGCCCGCGGGGCACGCGACACACTCTGTTGGCCCCAGCTCCACGCCATACCACGTGGAGATGGTGGTGTCGTTGTGGGTCGTTGCCATGGACAACGTCACTTCCCCGGCCGGGCAAGGGGAACACGACGTGGCACCAGTTGCGCTGGTGGTGCCCGCCGGGCAGGTAGTGCACACGTTCTGGTCAACAGCCTTGTTGTTACGGGTGCCAGCGGGACAGGCAACACACTGAGTGGGACCCAACTCCACGCCGTACCACGTGGGTGTGGTACCGTTGTTGGTCAACGCCATGGACAGCGTCACCTCACCGTCTGCGCAAGGGCTACAAGCCGTGGCTCCGGTGCCACTACTAGTCGTGCCAGCAGCGCAGGAGCCACACGTGTTCTGCCCTTCCATGGCATATGTACCGGCAGGGCAAGCGACACACTCGGTGGGGCCCAACTCCACGCCGTACCACATGGGTGTGGTACCGTTGTTGGTCAACGCCGTGGACAGCGTCACCTCGCCTGCTGGGCACGGGCTACAAGACGTGGCTCCGGTGCCACTACTGGTCGTTCCCGCTGGGCACGTGCCACACGTGTTCTGCCCTTCCATGGCATATGTACCGGCAGGGCACGCGACGCACTCGGTGGGGCCCAACTCCACGCCGTACCACGTAGGTGTGGTACCGTTGTTGGTCAACGCCGTG
>Ga0213833_1002773_pt1 | contig 11117 bp, 13 predicted proteins | sample SWATP21_FD_160575 | JGI IMG/M metagenome (GOLD analysis project Ga0213833, IMG submission 160575) | Coastal seawater microbial communities from Marineland, Florida, United States - SWA TP2 #1 | ecosystem: Environmental > Aquatic > Marine > Coastal | place: USA: Florida | collected 2016-08-14
GGGGGGGGGGACCGCTGGCACTCAACTAATACTCGTCCTTCTCCTGTGGTGTGTCTGCCTTCGCGGTGGCAGCGGGCTGAGGGTTGTCCGTCTCCTCGTCATACTCATGTGCATCCTCCGCATCGGATGTGGATGCGGCGCTTGTGTGAGTCGTGGATGTGCCACGGCGCTTGGGCGGTGCTCGGATGGGAGAGCGAGAAGCGGATTCCGGGGTCCTGTTCCGGCGCCGGGAGCGTGTCGGGGACATGGACGAGGAGGAGTTGTATCCGAAGCCTACATCGTCCATTTCGCCGTTCTCGATCGCCCGAGCAAGCTCCTGGACACTGCGCACACGCTTGGGGACTGAGGTTCCAACATCGTAGGCTCCAGGTCCAGGGAGCTGCGCGGCGCGTTGGATTTTCCAGTCCAGGTCGGACTTGGGCTTGAAGTTGCCCATCGAGAAGGAGGGGGTTTCTGGCTTGAACTCTGCAGAAGAGTACGCCGCAGGACCGGGTACTTGGCTAGCGCGCATCATCCTCCATTCAAGGTCTGATGGCACAACTCCCTTTCCAAACGAGGCAGAAGGACCCACTGTCTTGTATCCAATGGCCTGATACTCTGCGGGACCGGGCATCTGCTTGGCGCGGTGGATGATCCAGTCCAAGTCTGACTTGGGGTTGAACTTGCTCATCCGGAACCCAGTCGATGCATCGATAGTGCTCGGGAGGTTGTACTCACCAGGCCCTGGCAACACGTTGCGCTCGGGGATGGTGGTGGCCTCTCGCCTGATGAACAACGCAGCAACGGTGGTCAGCACCATGCTTCGGGTCGTGGCACACGCAGCACAACACGCAGCACAACACGCAGCACAACAACGAACTGGTGCTTCTCGATGATGGCTTTCTTGCGTTCGGCGGCACGCTCGGCGAGTAGCGCTTCTTGCAAGTCCTTCATGCCGCGCAGGCGCTCCTCCTTCACCATTAGTTTCTGACGAACCTTTTCCAGCTCGAACCTGCAAAGAAGACGGAACAAACAGACAACAACAAAACACAAAGCAAGCAAGACCAACACCACTCAGGGCGTGAGAGGCGGAATTGCATTAAGGGCAAGCAACGGATGCACCGGGACGCACTCCTTCTGTCGACGAATGCGCTCCACGTTCTCGATCTTGTCTTGGTGCTTCAACCAAGCCTCCTCACGTCGCAAGGCCAACTCGCGTTTCCGCTGCCGCACAGTCTCACGGAGTTGCTGCTCCTTTTCTTTTCGCCGTTCTTCGATCTCCCGAGCGCGGTCCGCCTTGGCTTTGTCTGCCTCCGCCTTGACACGGGCGCGGTACTCCTCTCGCTCTTGCTCCTGCTGTCGCTTGTGTTCATCATCCTCCGCCTTGGCGTCAAGGAACCGCCGCGTGCGGTCCTCTTTCTGTGCCACCTTTCGCCGCAACTGGGCCAGTTTTCGGTCTTCCTTGCGCTTCTTCTCCGCTTTGGCGCGCCGTTGAGACGCCTCGCGCTCTGCGGCACGGCGCTTGAGTTCCTGTTGCTGCTGCTGCTTTTCTCGCATAATGCGGGCCTCCTTGGCCGCAAATCTGATGCAACGAAGGCAAGCACGAAACAACAACACAAGGGGCGGGGGTGTTAGCGCGCTGCGCAACTCATGTCACTTGAACGTCGGCGCTGGTTGTCGTGCACCTGGCACGTACACTTTCTGTCGCTGCTCAAACTCGAGACGGCGTTGCTCCAGCAGCTCATTCTCAGCCAACAACACGTTCTTGATTCGGTCTTGGTTGCGCTGCAGCTTGGCTTGGCGGGCCGCTTCCTGGTCCATCGCTTCTTTCAATTGGCGAACCTGCTCAGCTTTGGCCCGGCGACGCTGCAGCTCTCCATACTCGTGCGTCTTGGCGATGCGGAACATCTGCACCAGGTTGGCCCGGCGTTTGCCGGCGTCGTGGCGGTAGTGGAGCTTGACTGCGGAGGGCGTCAGCGGGCGTCGATGCAGCGTCGAGGTGGAACGCTTTTGCCACTCGCTCATGGACAGCGGGATGACATCGTCCGGCAGCAGTCCCAGTTCCTTGAGCGCCACCTTCACGAACTCGTTCTTGCAGTAGCTGCGCACCTCTTTGGCGCCCATTTCTTCCACACGCGTCATGGGTTCGTCAAAGGCGGAGCGGATCTGGTTCTCTCGCGGACCCTTCGACTTGCTCGTGTGAGGCACCGGCCGTGCTCGGAACTGCTCGTGCCTGGTTTCACGCAGCAACGCTTGCTCACGAAGCTGCACCTGCAGCTGTTCCTCCAGTTCAGCCTCCGTCATATCCTCCAGCCGGGTGTTCTTCCGCTTCTCCTTCGCAGCCCGCGCACGCGCGGCGCTGGACCGTCGAGACCGCGAACGGCTCTTTCCGTTGCGGTTGTTGGCACTCGCTGAGCGTGGGCGGCGCGTGGGGTGTGACTTGCGACCTTTGCCCGGTCGAAGCGCGCCGGCAGACTTGCCATGTGTCAGCTTGTGCGGCCCGGCGGCCTTGCCACCCCGCTTCTTGCGCCCCGATGTGGTGATGGGATGGGGTGCTGCGTTCGGCGGGCCTGGCACGTTGTTGTGGCTCGAGGCGCCACTTGAGCGCGATGTGGCGGAGCTGCGGCGCTTCTTTTTGGTGCCGCGGCCACGGCGTCTTCGCACACCACCTGGCTCCGCCACGCCACCACGTGTCCCCATCACGTTGCGTTGTGCCATGTACGGCGACTGCTTGCGGTGGTTTGTCGGTGGGGGGCCAAACACACTGTCGGGGAGTGGTGCGACTCCAGACAGCTGCTCGATGTCACGCAACTGCTTCTCCACATCCTGAAACAAACCAAGTACACGGGCGTGTTGGTACAAGGCACCAGAGCACGGCACGTCACCACACGAACACCAACCTGAAGCTCTGCTTGTAATTTGTGAATGAGGCCTGCCTTGCTGGATGGCCGGTTCGAATTTGCAGCATCCGCGGCAGCCTGGGCTTGGGCGAGTAGCCGGGCTTGATCTTCGGCCTGCTGGTTTACCAGGGGTGCGTCGCCACCATACGGCTGTTGGCTGGCTGTGGGCCGGGGTGAAACGGCGGGAAGCGGTGACGAGGAATGGTCACCTCCCGTTGGGTGTGCCATGGCTTCCGCAATGCCCAGGAGATTGGCCTACGACCGTCCGCACGGAGTAACCGAAGCAGGACAACCTGTCGCTTGTCTGCTAGTCCCAGCAGCGGCGTTGTCCGCTCAGGCAGCTGGACGCACAACCAGCGTGATACTAGCGTGAAACACCACGGGTGCAAGAGATGGCGGCGGGTATGGACAGCGTCTGACACCGCTCGGCGCCCAATGGCTGGATACCAGCAGTGTGCTTCGTCAACCGCCCCGGGCACGTCGCCAGTACCCTTTGAAACAGCACAGTCAGCCCACGGGCGCGGTAACACCTCGCAGCAGCGGTTGCCAAGCAGAATACACTTCTCCAGTCAATTGCAAATGAGAAAGCCACGTGCAGCAGCAAGCAGTACGCCGGCGCTTGGTGGTTGACAGGTTTGTCCGAGCATGCTGGAGCCGTTTTCGCTCCCGCAGTCACTTGACGTGATGTTTGAAGCATCAACACCGTCGCGAAGCGTGGTAGTTATGGTATCAACAAATACACATACATCAAATCAGTTCGCTCCCTTTGCGTTTGACTCGCAAACGCCAGTACAAGCGCGTGGCCCCAAACCGGTAACGTAGACACCCGACTCCCCCACTACTCCACCTCTGTGTAGTGTGTCCGTGTCCATCGCCATCCTGCTTGCTTGCATCCTGTAAGTTTGCTCGTCCTTGTTTGGGCGCTTTCTTCTGGATTGGACACCGTTGACGTGCCGTACAGACATCAACAATGGTTCGTTTCGCGCTTTCGCACGCGCCGCCAGGCAGCTTGCTCGGTTGGTTTGGCTTGGCCGTCGCGCCGATTTCATGTGCGGTTGTGACACACATCGTCTGTGGTTACATGCTCACTGGGCACTGGGACCCCTTGAGGTGGTCGTTGGGTCGCATTCTCACTGGTGTGGTGTTGTTCCGTTTTTCGTGGCTGCAGGCCGCCGAAGTCAAGACACAGGAGGTGAAGGATGTCACACGCATCGAGCGCATTGGTGCCCACTCGCACATTCGTGGTTTGGGTCTAGATGACTCGTTGGAGCCGCGTGACACGTCACAGGGAATGGTCGGCCAGCTGGAGGCGCGCAAGGTACGTGGGGGTGTGGCTTCGCTACCAGCAGCAGCAGCAGCATGTAACGTGCTGCGCCTTGCTGTCGATCTCCCAGGCCGCTGGCATCGTCCTGAAGATGATCGAGGAAGGCAAAATCGCTGGTCGCGCTGTCCTGATCGCAGGACAGCCTGGTACCGGCAAAACTGCGATTGCAATGGGCATCGCTCAGGCACTCGGCGAAGACACTCCTTTCACCATGTTGGCTGCCAGTGAGATCTTTTCTTTGGAAATGAGCAAAACCGAGGCCCTCACACAAGCGTTCCGTCGTTCCATCGGCGTTCGCATCATGGAAGAGACAGAGCTCATCGAGGGCGAGGTTGTGGAGATTGTCGTACGTCATGCGTGTGTGTCGGGGTGCGCTCGGGTGTGTGTGGTTCTCACCCGCCCGTTGATTGGAGCAGGTGGAGGAACCAACAGAGGGTGGTGAAAAGGTTGGACACCTCACGTTGAAGACAACAGAGATGGAGTGTGTGTACGACTTGGGCACCAAGATGATTGAGGCATTGACCAAGGAGAAGGTCACCGCCGGCGATGTGGTGACCATTGACAAGGCCAGCGGCCGTGTGTCAAAGCTGGGTCGCTCCTTCACGCGATCTCGGGACTTCGATGCAATGGGTCCCCAGACTCGTTTTGTGCAGTGCCCTGAGGGCGAACTGCAGAAGCGCAAGGAAACAGTCCACACCGTTTCTCTGCACGAGGTGGATGTCATCAACAGCCGCACGCAGGGCTTCCTGGCCTTGTTCGCGGGAGACACAGGCGAGATCAAGTCCGAGGTGCGCGAACAAATCGATGGCAAAGTTGCGGAGTGGCGTGAGGAAGGCAAGGCGACCATCGTTCCTGGCGTTTTGTTCATTGACGAGGTCCACATGCTCGACATTGAGTGCTTTTCGTGGCTGAACCGAGCCTTGGAGAACCCCATGAGCCCTGTTCTGATCATTGCTACGAACCGGGGTATCACTCGCATCCGTGGCACGGATTATCAGAGCCCCCACGGCATCCCCATTGATCTGCTGGACCGTTTGTTGATTATCTCCACCTCTCCGTACACCGAGCGTGAGTTGGGACGGATTCTTGACATCCGTTGCCGGGAGGAGGATGTCGAAATGACGGACGAGGCGAAGGAACTTCTGACTCAGATTGCGATGGACACGTCACTACGATATGCCATGCACATGATCATGGCGTCGTCGTTGGTATGTGCCAAGCGGAAGGGCACTGAAGTGGACATGGAGGACATCAAGAAGGTGTACTCGCTGTTCGTTGATGTCAAGCGGTCCACACAGTTCCTTGTGGACTACCAAGAGGAGTTTATGTTCAACGAGATCCCTGCTGATGAGGACCTGGCAGATGATGACGATGACGACGAGGACGACGATGATGATGATGACGACGACGATGACGCCGATGAGGACGATGATGGGGATGCGTTGATGTCGTAGGCGCCATTGTGGTAGCAACACCGAAAAATCACATCTGATCAATTCAACTCAACAACGACGTGTTCACAGAAAGGCACTTGCTCGCCAAAAACGGAATGAAGCCAGCCTAACATCATCATCTACATTGGTCCGCACGCTCAAACGAAAATGTCGCTGTGCTTGCCATTGATAAGCTCCAGCAGCTGGTTGTAGTTGCTCATGTCTGAAGGGAAGCAGTGAAGTAACCACTCACAAGTCAATGATAGGACACACAGACACCAACGAACGTCGATAACGTACCAAACTTGTCCCCAAACATCGAGGTGCGCACTTCAGTGACAGTACCATCGGGGTTGACAGTCCCCACAACCTCGACAAACTTACTGCATGGCAGCAACAACACATGAGCACACGCCCGTGCCCAAGCCCCAACACCACAAACAGGAACATACGTTGGCAGGTCATTCGCGCTCGACATTGTCACGGCGACCTCGGAACCGTCCTGTAGCAACACTTCGGTTCAGGCGAGCACCACAAACATCCCATCCAACATCGTGCCCGAACGAACGCACCGCCGATCGCAGGGTAACAGAGGCACCAGACTGGCTGACAAGCTCCCCAACAACGCAAACGTTCTGTCCCACATACTTAGACAGCATCGTGCCTGTGACTCGCCGTGCTACTTCCATTGTTGACGACAGCAAAACGATCCGTGAGGTGGTACGACAACACTCCACTTTCCCGCGCGCGAGCTTTGCCATAAACGTCACGCCAAGTTACATTGATTGCAAAAGTAGCATCCCTGTGCCGCATGTGATGATGTTGCCCGTGACGCGAAGGGCTTTCTTGTTGTAGTTTGACCCTTTCCCGCTCCTTGCTGCCTCGTAGCCATCATGAACGTTCTCGTTGACTCTGGTGCGAAGCGCCATGGCGTGGAATCGGTTGCGCTGCCGCCGAATGCCACTGTTGGAGACCTTTTGGACGCGTACAAGCGGTTGCGTACGTGAGTGTGTGAACATTTTGCGATGCGTGGTGCGTTGACCCGGCTGCCTGCACAGACGGCCTGGATGTCACACGGCAGGCGTACAAGTTCAAGAACGGATCGTCTTTTACTCGGTTCTCTGTTGTGCACAAGCAAAAGACATTGAAGTCCCTTGGTGTGGCGAATGAAAATATCCTCGATTCCAAACCCAATTGTTGCGCGTGTCGTGTGCATACTTGCGTGGGCGCGCGTTGCGGCGTGCGTGGCGGTGTGCACAAGCGTTGTCGTGTCGTTGTATATCCATTTCGTTTATTGGTCGCCCTTGACTAGCACACTGGTTGTGTTTGTGAAGGATGTCGGACCGCAGTTCAGCTACCGCGGCGTACGTAAGGCTGGCCGTGGCCCGTGTTCCGTTCATGCAACGTTGACAGTGGTGCCCGTCTGCAGGTGTTCTTCTGGGAGTACTTTGGCCCCTTGGCAATCATGCTGTTTTTCTACACTCGCCCTGCCTTTATTTATGGCGATGACGCGCAGCAAGCCGCTTTCGAGTTCCCGGCTGCGTGCGTTCTCGATGATGCGTGTGCATGTGCCGGCTCAGTCTGGTGTTGCTCATGCTTCTGTCGGGCGTGGGGTTGCGCTTGCCTTTTTCAGGTTGGGTGTTGCTTGCTGGGCAGTGCACTATGCGAAGCGCTTGTTCGAGACGTTCTTCGTGCATCGTTTCAGCCGGCCCACCATGCCGCTGACCAACCTCTTCAAGAACTGCGGCTACTACTGGAGCTTCACTGTGCTGGTGCGTGCATTGCAACAGCGCGTGGTGGATTCCTGCCCAAGGGTCATGGTTGTTGTTGTGCGTTTGGTATCGATGCACAGATTGCCTACTTTTTGTGCCACCCCGGGTACAGCACACCAACCTCGCTGGAGGTGTTCGCCGGTTTCGCCCTGTTCACTGTGTCGGAGATCCTGAACGCCGCAGTGCATCTGTACCTGCGTTCCATCCGTCCCGCGGTGCGTGAAGTGCCCAGTGGTGCCATGTTTGGCGACTGTTGTTCACAGAGTGTTGGTCTGTGTGCTCGCCCAGACCGACACCTCCCGCCGCATGCCCCCGACTGGTCCGTTGTTTGCACTCGTCACCAGCCCGAACTACACCGCCGAGGTGTTTGCTTGGATTGGGTTCGCTGTCATGGTGCGCCTTCTCTCTGGTACGTGGCTGGCTGTTGCGGTAACAAGGTGCCTTTCCCCTGGCGCTTACGTGAATCATTGGTTTGCTTGTGTTGAATGATGAACAGTCTACGTGTTCGTGGCCGCTGGAACCTACCAAATGACGGTGTGGGCCCTGGGCAAGTACAAGGGTTACCTGAAGACTGACCGCGCGTACGCCAAGAAGCGCAAGGCGATCATTCCGTTTGTGATCTAGAAGACCCCGAGAGCGATGCACACAACAACCCATTGGATACACGCACTTGCTTTGTTGCTTTGCAAACAAAAAAAGTGAGACTCTCTGAACGCTGTCGCCCTTCATGCTAGCAATCAACTGTGTCGTGGTCGCTGTGGGCTGTCGGCAGGATTACAATTGGGCTTGGCGGATTGTCGCCAGTTACAGGTTGTGGTGGCTGCTTCTCCAACGTGCTCGGCTCGCGAACACCGCTGGCCTTGGTCGGCAGAGGCGGTGTGGAGCTGGGCGAAGCGCTACGCTCCTGAGATGCGGCCTTGCCGCTTTTTGCAAAGGCGCCAGCATGTCGCTGCAAGAACTCGTTCAAACGACTGCACACTTCGTCGCAAACAACAGTGCTCTCTTCATACTGCGGCGACAACAGTGCGCTTGTTTGGCTGTCCTCATGGCTCGGATGGAACGCCACGCGGACGTTGTGGCGCGTGTAGGCCCGTCCCTGTGAATCACCCGTTGGATGGTACTCAACGTATCTGCCACACCACAAAACACCCCACACCCAGCTCAGCACAGGGTGGCAGTGTGCTGAGAGCATGAAAAAAGTCCTGCAGGAACTGCGTACGTGACAGTGTCGAAACGAACAATGCTGTGCAAACTTCTCTGCCATGTAATCTCTGGCGACACCAGGTGGTGGTACCGTGTGTACCTGTTGCAGACAAAGGTGAGGCGGGTGCAGCACAGAGGTGACTGCCATCGCACCAACCTCAACTCGCCGCTCTTGGCATCTAACTCTATGGTTGCGCGTGGCCACGACATCCACAGGACCACAGCCGCAACCAGACAGCACACTGCCGTGATCAGGACACCGACAACGACGGAAAAACTCCCATCAAGAACGTTGCATGCCATCCCGACCAGCGCCCCAATGCTGAGCAATGACAGCACTAACAGCACCAACTTCGCACCCGTCATGCCGCCTGACATACTGACGCGCAAGAAGCCGCCGGCACTGATGTCAGGCTGCCAGGTTCGTCGAACAACCCACACGAGAGCTCCGATGCCAACGCCCAGAAGAAGCAGAACGACACAGGCTGCCAGGAATCCTGGGCTGCTGCTCCAACGAGGCCCTGCGTCCATGGCTCACTTCGGCTCTCTACCACATGCTGCCAGCAAGAATCGCACGAGGAGTGATGTGTATGTTTGACTGTGATGTTGCAGGCTGACGGCAGTTGACACTGCTCAACTTGACAGTTTCGTGGAATTGCTATGTTTGGAAGAATTCTGTCACAGTGTCACAGTGTCACACTGTACACATGTGTCAGTGTCATGTGTGTGTGTGTGTTGTGTAAGTGCCAGTTTGTCTGTGTGTGCCTGTGCCTGTGTCCTGTGTCAGTGTCAAGTGTCAGTCTGTCCCATGTGTCATGGTGTCAGTGTCAGGAAAGTGTCAGGCGTCCCAGACTGGGGGGTTCTCCCACCGCGAGTCTCCCACTCAAGCATACACTGTGTACCAGTCCCACGTCCCAGTCCAGCTGTCCACATCTGGTCCTGGTGGATGCGAGCGAGTAAGCTACTCGGAGCCCAGACCGTCTGGGTCACACGCTGCGTGTGTCAGGGGGCTCGGAGCTGACTCAGAGCTGGCCGCCGAACCGCGTTAACTTGGCTGACAGTGTCAGCCTGACACCCGGCGGGTCACACCAAGTTAGCACAAACTGAGCCGGCGCTGCGTCTTGCAACGCACCAGCAGTTGACGCGCAGCCCCATGCGTTGCTCGTTGCCCTGAAGCTGTTGGCATGGCTGTTCCAGCTCCATACACTAGCCGCTTGCAGGATGTGGTCATGGCATTCATGGTGGGTGAAGCGACGGTGGATGCAGTCCACGCCGTGCTTCAAGAATCAGATCTCATCGCCACCTCTGGAGTACTGTGCACAGTGGACAGCTCAGCTGCATCATGGGCGCGGCTGACACAGCTGCACGGTGCATCATTTGGGCCCACCATATTTCCTTTGTTGCGTGTCACTGGTACGCCCAGCGGCATTGTTTTTGCTCGGTGCATTGACGCGGCTGACGTCGCTGTGTGTTGTGTGTTTGGCTGTTTCGTGAACAGGGAAAGCCTTCGGCCTGGAAGGAGCGACGGCGTTGTGTGCACAGTTGGGCAAGCTGTCGAACATGCATGCACTGGACCTTTCGCGTCCGTGTTGTGGTTTGATTGTGGTTGTGGATGGGGAGGCATGTGGCATGTGTGTATTTGATTGGGGTGTGATGCATGAACAGGGAATCGCATCGGCCCGGAAGGAGCGGCGGCGCTGGGTGCACAGTTGGGCAAGCTGTCGAACATGCACACGTTGAATCTTTCGGGTCCGTGTTGTGGTTTGATTGTGGTTGTGGATGGGGAGGCATGTGGCATGTGTGTATTTGATTGGGGTATGATGCATGAGCAGGGAATCGCATCGGCCCGGAAGGAGCGACGGCGCTGTGTGCACAGTTGGGCAAGCTGTCGAACATGCATACGCTGGATCTTTCATGTGCGTGTTGTGGTTTGTTTGTGGTTGTGGATGGGGAGGCATGTGGCATGTGTGTATTTGATTGGGGTGTGATGCATGAGCAGGGAATGGCATCGGCCCGGAAGGAGCGGCGGCGCTGGGTGCACAGTTGGGCAAGCTGTCGAACATGCATACGCTGAATCTTGCGGGTCCGTGTTGTGGTTTGGTTGTGGTTGTGGATGGGGAGGCATGTTGCATGTGTGTATTTGATTGGGGTGTGATGCATGAGCAGACAATGGCATCGGCTCGGAAGGAGCGACGGCGCTGTGTGCACAGTTGGGCAAGCTGTCGAACATGCATACGCTGGATCTTTCATGTGTGTGTTGTGGTTTGTTTGTGGTTGTGGATGGGGAGGCATGTTGCATGTGTGTATTTGATTGGGGTGTGATGCATGAACAGGGAATCGCATCGGCCCGGAAGGAGCGACGGCGCTGGGTGCACAGTTGGGCAAGCTGTCGAACATGCACACGCTGAAGCTTTCATGTGCGTGTTGTGGTTTGGTTGTGGTTGTGGATGGGGAGGCATGTGGCATGTGTGTATTTGATTGGGGTGTGATGCATGAGCAGACAATG
>Ga0213833_1002774_pt1 | contig 11114 bp, 6 predicted proteins | sample SWATP21_FD_160575 | JGI IMG/M metagenome (GOLD analysis project Ga0213833, IMG submission 160575) | Coastal seawater microbial communities from Marineland, Florida, United States - SWA TP2 #1 | ecosystem: Environmental > Aquatic > Marine > Coastal | place: USA: Florida | collected 2016-08-14
CTGGTCCTCGACCGCACCACCCGCACCGCCACCACTTTCATCACGACACACTTCCTCAGCCAAGGGAGTCGCGGGCAACGCCGAGCCGGTGCTCTGCTCGCGCTCCTGTTCGGTTGCACTGGGTGTAGGGGGTATCGGCGAGGCGTCCTCCGCAACGACACCCGCACTCGGGACAGGCGCAGCGACGGCAGCTGCACCTGCGGACGACCCCACGCCGCCTGTGTCCATGGCAGGCAGGCTCGATCCGCGACCGTCGTCGGTGTTGGTGTTGGTGTTGGTGTCGGCGCAAGTGTCCGCGTCGATGCCGGTGTGAGTGGGGGCTGGCGCATGTGTCGCGCCCGGACCGGTAGCATCGGCTGCACCAAGGTCGTCATCTCCCATGCCAGAGGATGAGAGGTGGTGTGTGGGGGGCGACTTCATCGGTGGCACCGCACCCTTCAGCGCTGGCTTGGTCTGCACGTCTTCAGCAGCAGCAGCAGCAGCAGCAGCAGCAGCAGCAGCAGCAGCGGGAGGCAACCCAGCGCCAACCAGGGTGTGATCCGGTGGTGCACCTTGGACATACACGAGGGAGCCATGCGACTTGGGCGGGGCGCCAGAAGCATCTCCTCGTGACGACTTCTGCTGGCGGTGCCACGTGACCGCAACCACGCCCCCACAGGCGACAAAGGCGCAGGCCACGGCGCCGAGAAGCAGCGGACGGTCCACGAGGAAGGTGAAGGGGTTGGTGGTGGTGCTGTCTTCCTCGGGCATGGCATTGGCATTGGCATTGGCATTGGCATGGGGGTGCTGTCGGGAAGTGGCCACCACCACCACAAAGCCGCGGCGGTGGACCTGACACGAAACGGTGGTGGCATGAGGCCCGGTGACGTTCACCGCCGTTGCCAGCGGGACAATGGGGTACACGGACGCAGTGGTGGTGTTCACGACCAGCACACAGCGCGGTGTGCACGTGAGCGCCCCACGCTGAGCATCCGCGTAGGTGCCGGGGCACACCACGTCCATGGGGTCGATAGTGGCGGTGAACGTCAGGTTTGCGCCGTTCACGCGAGAGTCATGCGTCCACATCCCGGCCAGTTCCTCTCCAGCAACGGAGGAGAGGTACGGCCACACCGCTGGTGTCAACGCCAGCGGTGACACGGCTGTGCCTGGAACCTGCACGAAGCCAACATCCACGGCCGCTTCCTCATCGGCATCGCCCGTGTCACCGTCGACAACAACCAACCCAGAGGCGTTGGCGGCTGCAACCAGGTGCTGAAACCCGAGCGTCACGCGTGCTGCTGACGCCACATCGTAGGGAAGTGGAGTGGAAGAGCGGTTGTTGGAAGCGCCGGTGTCTGTTGCTGTGGGGAAGGTGTTGAGGGCGGGAACATTGGACACAGTGACACGGAGAAGGTTGGAGCTCGAGGAAGGGTCATCGCCGTCTGAGGGAATCATGAACCCGGGTGCAGACAGGGTGTGCTGGGACGCAAAACGAAACAGGGCGGCAAATGAGGAAAGGTAGTCCCACGTGCCGGGCAGCGACACAGTGGTCGGCATTTGAGCCAAGGCCTCGCCGTTCACGCCCAACGCAGTTGCCACGGCAAAGGGGGAGGAGAGAGCGGACACTTCCTGCGGATCGCCGCTCAACAGGCTGCGATGGAACGCGTGGTGGAAGCACAGTGCCGAGCATGGATTGTGGCACCCGGATCTCCCCGTCGCAACTGGAAGGGCGCCCTCTTGCAACTGAGGGCCGTCCGTGCCACAAACATGTTGAAGTTGAAACCCTGAATGATGCTCCCGCGACTTGGTGTCGCTGTGGCGCAAGCGTCGTCGAGTGGGGGTCACTCGAATCGCCATCTCCTTGTCCGTCCAATACACCACCGTCCGCAGATTCAGTGCCACCATCGCCTGAAACAGCATCCTCAATTTGCCACTCGTGAGTCCGTGAAGTCCTGACAGCCAATACCCGCGCTGATCTGCCGACACCACTCCGCGCACAGCAGAAGCCATAGCTGGGTCGCTGGGCGAATCAGCAACAGAGGCCGTTGAAACAGCAAGCATTCGGATAACACCCACGGTGTCATCTGGGGCGATGGCATACTCCAAGAACCCAGTCATGGTGCCGAGAATGCTGGATCGTAGGGAAACAAGCGGCGCAGATGTGTTACCGCCCCGTGACAAGGCAAAGACACGAAGCAAGGCCTCAGACAACATTTGCACAGCTATGTCAGTGCCGATCAACTCGCCGTGGGCAGACAATCGAGTCGATGCCGCCCGAAAAACCTCAGCGACGGACACCCTGGTGTAAGCGCTGGTGTTCACTTCCACGCGTACCCACGTGGCCGGCAATGGCTGAGTGGTGGAAAAGCATGCGCCCACAGAAAAGACGCTGACATTCGTGAGGTGTTGCAATTCCACTGAAAACGACCCAGGACCTTTGGTTTTCGCCACGTTGACAGCATCGATAACAGGGTTTTGGTTCTCCTGCACGCCCAGTAACCCTGCATCCAAGGCCAACCACCAGTACACAACGTCCCCCACCTCCACATTCGGTGCCAATAGCTCGAGCAAGACCTTGTGTGTGCCATTGTACTCTGGCATCACTCCGGCACTGACCGAGATACCCTGGGGCCGCGGCGTGGCAACAAACTCAAGTGTAGTCGTCACGAGGACCCCAAAACTATTGCATTGTACTCCTGCGGTCGTGGAGTTGCCGACTTGACGAAACACGCGCTGCCAGAAGAAAAATTTCTGTCCAGAGTTGAACACACATGATTCAGATGCGCATTCAACTTGTGTGAACGAAGCGCCAAGAACCACACAGGTTGTGTTCGTCGATGCCCAGTTGGTCTTGAGAACAAGGGCACTGTTCGAGTCGATGTTGATCACTTTCGAAGACAACTCGATACGCAGTATCCAGGGCTGGATTTTGATCGACTCTGACACAGCTCCACGCTTCGTAACGCCTGGCACGAGCGATGAGTTGCATACCACGGTCTCAGCAACGATGTTGACACCTTCATAGGGGGTGTAGAACGGTCGAGTCGTCATCCCGGACCCAAGAGCAATTGGGTGTCCCTGCAGCGATCCATCTTGGTGAAGGCAGTCCCTGGCAGAGCAGCTGACCTGCCACTCCACCGAGCAATCGTGAAGCCGGATGGCGCGACGCATTGAATGCTCCCGCACGAGTAGTGTCACAGTGGTGGGAACAACACTGGGTGGGGTTGCTTTCAGGTGCAGTCCGAGGGGTTCGGGTGGGACCCAAATCTTGGCCGCTCGGTGGAGAGAGAATCCGTCCGTCGCTGTGCACGTCACGTTCACATGGTGCGTGGTCGCGGGCAAGAGGAACACATTGACAAACGTGGGGCGCTCGATGGTGGTGCGCTCGTCGAGAACAGGTGTCCATATGCTCCACACGCACTGCTCCAGCACCACCCCGCAGGAACTGCCACCAAGAATGTTGTGGCGTAACACCCGTTCCTGTGGGTTGTAGGTCACTTCATTAACTGCCACCAAGCTGTCGCTGTCGCGACGCGCCACCGCAGGCACCTCCACATGCACCTCCCGCCCGAATACGTCGCGTAACCATACCCACACGCGGATGACGGTGTAGCTCAGTCCAGGCGTGGCGGCTGCGTGGTGCACTGTCCCATCCAGAAGCCTGTGATCCACGCTCAAAATGCCTGGAAGACTGCCAACATGGCTTGCACACGGAGAGCATACCGACGTCACATTTTCTGCCCCGCCCCGGGTCCATGTGGAAGACAGTATCACGGTGGCGTTGGTCACGTTGCCGCCACTCACTGCCACCGCCTGCTGTTCCACCTCCCAATGCACCGCGTTCCAAATGCTGTCATCAAGGAGCTCCACCTCCACGACCAACTTGCGACACGTTGAGATTCGCGACGGGGCGGTGTAGGCAGCACGAAGGACTGGATACGGAGGGGGCACCGGTGACACAATCAAGCTGGGCAGCGACTCCATGGGTGGACAGTCAAAGAAGGCCCTCCGCAAGGAATTTTTCTTCCAGACGAGCACGCTGCCCGGTTCCACCTTGGTGTGGCTTCCCAAGTGCAGCACCAACGTCCGGTCCGCTGGAGTGACTCGACAGGGTCCAAGCAAGGCCATGGTGACATTGTCGAACAGCTCGTCACATCGCCAGGTCGTCAGTTGCAGATTACCGTTCGTGAAGCCAAGTACAACCTGCTTGTGGAGGTTCAGCTGTGCTCCCGTCGGACTGATGGTGAGGTCCAGCAGCAAAGGGTCCGAGCACTGTGACTCAAGTCGAACGTGGATGGACGCCTTTGTGAGTCCGGTGGCGACCCGGGTGAAAACAAGCAGCCTGTCGTTTGACGGGAGTGCAGAGGACGCGTCCGTACCGATGTTGATCCGATCGACGGCCTGCAACACATGCCGGAACGTGCCCGCTACAACCAAAGCTTGAACCTTGTTGGCCACTGCAGTCGCGTGTGACGGGCTGTACATGACACCTTCCACAGCGGCTCCTGAAACACTGATCAAGCGAGTCGCCAAGGAGCTGATGTAAACGGAAACCCGCTGGTCCACATTGGGATCCTGTATGGACACCCATGATCCCTCCGAACCTTGGAGCTTGATCGAGTTTCCACGAAACATGATCTGCGTGCCGAACCCTGGTTGCGAAGTGCCGTCATGACTGTGCACCGTGACTGTCGTCGGGTAGTCCACAAACGTGAGCTGGATGGGGGTCAGGAGAGAGGCTTCTGCATACAGCGTGCCGGACACCATGTCGGTGCCCAACACCATTGCCCACGCGCATTCGTCACGTTGCCCGCTTACTGGGGCCTGGTAGAGGCTGTGCACCAGGGCACTTCGCAGTGCCGCCGGGGTTCCGGTGGCCGCAAACCAACTCGCCGGGGTGTCACCGGTAGCGGTGACAAGAGTGCCACGCGCACAGGTGATGTTCACAGAGTACACGAACGTCGCGTGTGAGCCGCCGCTCAAGAACCAGGGGCGCATGCGCACAAGGCCAGCGACGCTCAATGAGTGGCCCTGGCCAACCTGTGGCAGTGTGGCTAGCACGTCCCACGGAGGGTCTTTGCCGTACCCAAAGGATCCAGACGTGATGCGAACGCTAACTGTGGTGTGTTGCTTCAGCCAGCTCACGCCACCACCGTCGCCCCATCCTGCCGTTGTGATCACGCTCGCGTGCCGCCGAGTTGCGGCGCCGGGCTTCAGCTGCAGGTGCCAATGAGGAGACCCGATCAATGGGAACGAGGACGGCAGCGGGGTCACGGCTGTGATGTTGAGCTGGCGGCGATCGGCACTCCACACACCCTCGAACGCGCACGTGTAGCAAGGGAAGTCCAACACCGTGCGCAGTGCGGTGCTGTTGAGAGTGTCGTGGGGCTCGCCATCACCAAACTGAGACGGGGTGTCGAAGGTGAGGTGCATGATGTCCCCTTGGGAAGGGGTGGTGTCGCTGTTGTCAGGATCACTGACGGCAAGGTCCACGACACGAGGCATGGGCACCACGGCCAGCCACGCAGCAGGCGTTGTGTGGGTAGTCGCAGCAGTGTTGCCAACCCATGCCATCCGGCAAGAAATATTGAAGGCGCGGTAGGAAACCTGCCAGTCGCTGTCACCCAGTAGCGCGTGCATCGACGACACGGATGCCGTCGTGATGTCGGCCGGGTTGAACCTTGGATCAGACACCACCCGCGTTGCCACCAGCCAGGTGTGGCCTCCGACCTCATCCACGCCCCACACCTGCACATCCAAGCGACCAGACACAACGAACGCGTCGGGTCGGGGGTTGGCAGGTGCCAAAGTGGGAGCGACCCAGCTGAAGTCCACCTGAAAATCGCCGTCCATGCCCGGAAGTGCCGTTGCACGTATCGTCGGCGCTGCTGGGGTGTTCCACTCCGCGGGACCGCCAGCGGTGTACGTCGTCGCGCCGTGTACCACGTTGTCCACCTTGGTGGTGAGGTGCACCGATACCGTCACACGGTGCTCCGGGTACGCTTCCACAAATGGGAACCTCACGTGGACCATTCTGTCCTCTGGCACCACTGGCTGGCCGAAAGACGGACCAAAGGCATGTAATGGAGGAGACACAAGCTCGGAGCCGTCAATGGTGAGGTTGGCGAGTGTAGCATTTGTCAGGACGGATCGCACCACACACGTCCATTGGAAGGCGGGGAACCCCCAAGACTGTGTGTAGTGCAGCATGGCTGCCGCAGATGCGTTCACAGCCAGCATGGCACCGACGCCACCATCATCAATCACCCGCCAGGCTGGGGGCAGCGATTCGTTGCAGTACCTCCCACCGTACCCCGTGTGTGAACATGCGCAGGAATAGGACCGCACGCCGTCCACACAACGTGAGCCTGGGCCACACGTGTTGCTTGTGTTGGCAAAGTTGCAATCATCAATATGTGTGCCACACACGTCGCCCTCGTAGTCCGTCGCAGAGCAATTGCAGACGTATCCCAGTCCCTCAGGATCTGTGTCATGCAACATACATGTACTTCCGAAAAGGCACTGGGCACTGCACATGCAGTGAGTGCCAGTGTCCCACGACTGCGGAGGACACACACAGTGCCCATTGTGGCTCAGCCGAATCTGATCGCCTCTGCACAGGTCAAGGCACTGGCTCTTTACCATTTCTTGCCCCGTTGGACACTGGCACACGCCGCTCGTTGAGTTGAACGTAGCAAGTGTGGGGCACACAGAGTCGCAGTAGCCCCCCTGGCTCGCTGTGTAGCCAGGGTCACAGTCACACTCGCCGGAGGTGGCGTTCAAGGTGCCGTGGCCGCTGCATTCCACGCCACCTTGTCCCTGCAGCCCTCGACCAACACGCGGTGGTGGCACCGACGGCACAGAGCAGTCGTGCACAGAGAGCCACGCGGCATGGGGGGCAGCGATGCCAAGCAGGGTAGGGGGCGCCTGACCCGGGAAGAGGAAGAAAAGGAAGGGACGTATGCAACACAGTGTGGAGTGGAGTGCGCACTGGGTCAAAGCCAACACAATCATCATAAAACACCATTCTACCCTGCAACCCCAAACACACCTCGGCGACATGGCACAGCGTCTCTTGCAGATCCCACGGTGCCGCTGCTGTGTGGACAGTGTTTCGTGCCGGGTGCTGCCAGAACATGAGCACGTTGCTCAGCGCCAACGCGTCATACAAGGACGCTGCCTGTTGTGCCACACACGGTTGTTACTACACAATGGTTTGCATCTCGGAACACTCGCTGCTATCCATTGTGACGAACCTTGGCTTCGATGGAGGCTGCAGATAGGTTCGTTGACGATTCAAACACAACGACAACGACATCATCTTCCCTGCTGACACGAAGGAGCACGAACAGTGAAGTTCCTGGGCAACACCAACGACAAACAACATGCCAAACCTTGTATGGTGCCTGGCCATTGGCACATGCTCGTGATGCAGTGCTACAGGGATGGTTTCGACACTCCAACCTGGCGGCAGCGCTCTTCGTTCACCACAGCACATACAGCGGCGGCAGTACAGCCCCATACCTGAAGCGGATTCACTCAAGCTTTCCGTTGACTGTGACAGAACAATCATTGATGTGGCTGCATGATGCCAGCCTTGGCGGGTGTGGTCAGAGGTAGCCAGCACCGCGTGGATCGCAGTTGATGACGCAATCAGCAGCAGCGACAAAGCAGCGAAAACAGGTGCCCCGCTCGGCATGTTGACGCCAATGACTCCCAAGCGTTTCACCAACGATTCAATCTCTGATCAGCGCCCAGTCTGCATCTTTCAGCGTGGTGTACGAGCACGAGAGTGGGGTGTGGCGTTTCAGATTCGCAAGTGAGCCGTGGTGGCGCGACTCGCGAGTCGAAAGTGCAACAACATGATCCGTGGGGAAGTATCGAGCCGTCGTGTGGTGAAGTAGTACGGTCGGCATATCCGTGCCGAAGTGGGATGATCGGATCATGTGGGTTCCGTGTATGCCGAGACTTGACACCGCGACATTGTTGGCAGTCGCTGGAGCCGGAGTGGCGTACTTGTTGGAAGCACCCACTACTTCTTTGCTTGGTTCATTGCGTAATTCAATTCCCTTGCCTGTAATACCTCCATCATGGGAGTGAAAGGCTTGCGTACCTTCGTCAAGTCACGCCATGGCTGTGCGTCGTGTGACGTGGTGTGCACCTCGCCACACACCACATACACTGACAGGCCTGTGTGTGCAGTTTCGTTGCTCCATACAGACGATCTCCGTGACACATGGCTGATTCTTGACGGTGATGGCATTTTGTTCATGCTGTGGGAGGCCCCGCCGTTCGGACGCAGCGTGGACTGGGAGCATGGTGGCCAGTACCTGTACGCTGCTGGTTCAGGGGCAGGGTGAAAGTAAAAGTGGTGTTCTTTCCATCCTGGGTGGAAGCGTGCCTTTCTCCGCTTACACCGATTGCATGTGGCTGCTTTTTTTCTTGTTAATGTTTGTCCGGCGTGGTGGCTTGTTGAAGGCACTTCGCGTACAACATCCATCGGTTCGTGCAGACTCTGCAAGCTGCTGGCGCACAAGTTGCCGCCGTGTTTGATGGGTTCAAGCACGCGATCAAGGGCGATGAACTCACGAAACGGTACGCACACTTGCGCTGGACCTGGTTGTTCTCCCCCTCCCCCCTTGGGCTGTGGTGTATGACATGGAAGGACGATGCAGGTACAAGAAGCGTGTCCAAGCGCTGCAGAGTCTGGTGACGCGGGCTGCGCCCAAGAAAGGCAAGAAGCAGCAAGTGTCCTTGACTGCGATCCCGCAGCTCGCACGCCGCATCTTGATGCAGGAGCTTGTGGCGTGTGGAGTGGAAATGCAGTGCGTTTGTCCCTCACCTGCGCGCACCGGGATTGGATGCCCTTTCGGGCCTGGACCTGACGTGCAACCTGCCTGCTGTGTTTCCCCATTCCCAGCGTGGCACCATTTGAAGCAGATCCGATGTGTGCGGAGCTGGCAATTGCCCGTGAGGGCATTGTGCTGGGCAGTGACAGCGACTTTCTCGTTATGCCTTGCCGCTATGCAGACGTGTACAGCATCAAGTTTGCTGGCGTGGGCGTGACCATGAAAGTGTTCAGTCCCGAACAGGTAGGCGCACCCCCCACCGTCGTGCTTGATGATGTCTGTGTAAAGTGGGTGTGCACTTCCCCCCTTTTTATTTGTTTATCTTTCTCCAGACGGCACATGTCCTTGGTATCTCGCCCCACCTGCTGCCCGTGTTCGCTTCGCTTGTTGGCAACGACTACGTGTCCAGCAAGGAGCTGCAAGGCTTTCGATCGTCGCTCGGACTGACCCAGGCGTCACGCCCATCCGAGATCATTCAGACTGTCGCGCAGTTCCTTGCCGCTGATCAACCGGTGTCCATGGCGCAAGTGTTCCCAAGACGCAACGAAAGACGCCGCGCGGCGCTTGTCGCACGCCTGCGAGAGTCTGCCGCGATGTACCTGGTGCCAGGAACACCTGAGGACGCCATCCGTGACGTCGTTCGCGTGCTCGACACGGACGACTCTTGTGGCGAACCGGCGGTGCGAAAGTACCGCACACAGGTGCTGCAAACGTGCCAAAGCATGGTGCTGCGTCTGCAAAGTGGTGGCCTCATGGCGCGGTTGCAAGCGGGCAAGGCGGGTCGTCCCATGACCAGTGGCATCCTCCAGGTAGGAGTGGGTGGCTTGCGAAAGAGCGAGATGGTGGCAGCCTTCCTTTCGCCCAATCCAATGCGTGTTTGCGTGACAACATTCCTCCCCTTGTGTGTACCGTCTGTGGTTCTGTTTCACTTCTTGCTGTGTTTGCCACCCCCGCTCCTCTGCCTGCTGCACCTGCTGCCGCACTGCCGGGTCTTTTCGCGTTGCACGCAGGGTTACTTGTCCTGGCCACTTGGGTTTGACCTGCGTGGCAGCCTGACGAATGAAAAACTGCAGCCCTGTCGGAGCGTGCTGTACCGTATCTTGCATGCCCTGCATGGCGCTCCCGCCGTGGTGCGTCGGGCGTGCGTCGCTGTGACTGCATACGTTGTGTTCTGTCCTGTCACGTTGGGTTGCCGCCCCGCCGGTGTTGTTTTGACGCGCGGTGTGTGTGTGTGTGTGTGTGTGTGTGTGTGTGTGTGTGTGTGTGTGTGTGTGTGTGTTGCAGATCACGGAGCGCGTGCTCTCTGCGTTTGGTCGCCCGAAAAAGACCTTGTTGGGCAACGCTGGTGCGCCACCCATTTTTTCGCCAGAGTTGCTGTTGGCTGCCGACAGCGACACTTCCGTGGTGCATGCCACTCGGTTCTTTCACCTGGTGGAACACACGTCGAGTTCCGCTGGTCACGACCGCTGTGCCGTTTTCGACACGACGCAGTGGGATTCGACTCCTGTCGTGCCCACCACTGTCCATGGCTCTGGCAACAACTACGACGCGTCGCAGGACATGACGACGAGTGACAATCAGGATGACGGTGTGGTTCCCGAAGCAGGCACTGAGGATGGCGTTGACTCTGTGGCGGGTGCCGATGCTCATGAAGGCACCCCACCCCCCTTTGTGGCAACGCTGAAGGCAGCATGGCAACGTGGTGATCGTGATCTTGCGGCACTGGTGTCTGCCCTACGCTTGCTGTTTGGCCACGACGCCCTCCCAAGTGGTACCACAGGCACCCCGGATGAACTGCGCTGCATTGCGTGCGTCCTGCAAGCAGCAGTGCTGAAGCGGCGACTGTCGATGTCGGAGAGGGCTGTGAAGCTGCGCACTGTGCCTTGCAAGGTCATGGTTTCTGTCATGGCGTCTGTGCAGCATGCCGTGCAGCTGGTGTCACTCTTGGACGACGCCATGGTGCGTGGTGCAGCTGCTTGGAAACGGGGCTGCTGCCTGGACGTTGTGTGTGTGGGTGTGGGTGTGGGTGTGGGTGTGTGGGTGGGTGTGCCTGCGTGTCGGCGCGTTTGGTTCGGTGCTGACTGGGCCTGGGGGAAACTGTTGGTCGTCGAGCAGGGTTGCCCACTCGGCGTGGCTTGGGCAGACGTTGTGGACGGACGCCTCGCGCACGCATTGTTGGAGGGCAGGTTCGTGCCAGGGTTGATAGGAACACAAAGAGGCGTGGTAGTTCTGCCGCGACCTTGTCCCCCGATCTCACATCTCTCCTCGTGTTGTACCTGTATCCCC
>Ga0213833_1002775_pt1 | contig 11114 bp, 8 predicted proteins | sample SWATP21_FD_160575 | JGI IMG/M metagenome (GOLD analysis project Ga0213833, IMG submission 160575) | Coastal seawater microbial communities from Marineland, Florida, United States - SWA TP2 #1 | ecosystem: Environmental > Aquatic > Marine > Coastal | place: USA: Florida | collected 2016-08-14
CCCACGCCATTGGTACTGCCCGGGCCTTTGAGCGCAGTCCGGTCGCAGGCGCATTTTCCAGTCTGGCCCTGTGCCTCACCGGCACCTACAGCGCGGTCTTTATCCCGCTGGCACTTTACTGGCTACGCTAACCATTGACGGCAGCCACAAATAAAAATGCCCGGTCGAACCGGGCATTTTTTGTGAGCACTTACTACCTTGAGAATCAGCCTTCTTTAGCGCCCTTCTCGGCAATACCCAGCAACTCAACCTCGAACACCAGCGCCTGATTCGGTCCGATAGCGCCCTGTGTGCCGCCGGGGCCGTAGGCCAGGTCAGACGGAATATACAACTCCCATTTGCTGCCAACCGTCATCAGTTGCAGGGCCTCGGTCCAGCCTTCAATAACGCCATTGACCGGGAAGGTGATGCTCTCGCCGCGCGCATAGGAACTGTCGAACTCGGTGCCATCAATCAGGGTACCGCGATAGTGCACTTCAACCACGTCTGCAGCCGCAGGCTTGGCGCCATCACCGGTTTCAACAACCTTGTACTGCAAACCGCTTTCCAGCGTAACTACACCGTCTTTGCCGGCATTTTCGGCGAGGAAGGCCTCAGACTCCGCCTTGTTCTTTTCAGCCTGCTGCCCTGCTTCAGCCTGCATTTCAGCCATTTTCTGCTGCTGGTAGCCCTGCAAGGTCGCCATCATCTCTTCTTCGGTCAGCGCTGTTTCGCCACCGTCGATGCCGGCGCTAACGCCCGCGCTGAACGCCGTAACGTCCAATTCCATGTTCTCGCCAATGCGCTTGCCCAAATCCACGCCAAAGCTGTAGCTGACTTTTTGCATTTCCGAGTCCAGAACGAGCTTGTCGGACTCTTTTGCGCCGTCGCAAGCAGCCAAAATCGAGGCCATTGTCATAACGGCGAAGACTTTTCTTTTCATTACAGTACCTTCTCGTCTACTCTTACAGAAATTTTGTGCCGGCACCCCGACACGGGAAAGGGCACAGTCTGCCACAATTTGGGTGGCCGACAATAGATAATCCTTCGCAAGTTTGTATAATGGATTTGATGTTTTTTTAAACATTTTCGAAAGGTTAGGAAGCATGCCCAGCAATAATAAGAAGGCAAGCAGCGTGGAAGCTCTCGAGCAAAAGCTCGCCGCACTGCGGGAAAAACTGTTTAACACTCAGGATCAGCAGCTCAAAAAAGCTGCCAACGCCGTCGAACAGGCATCCAAAAGCGTCAAAAAGCAGAAAGAGGCGGTCGACTCTGCCGCTCGTCGCCAGCGCGCAGCAAAAACGCCGGCGCAACGGAAAACGGCAACCAGCGCTCTGGGCAAGGCCGAAAAAGCACTCGCTGCGGCAGAATCCGGCCTGCTAAAGGCCGAAAGTGCGCTGGAGGGCATCAAACAGGACGTTGCCGCGGAAAAAGCGGCAATCGCCGCAGAGAACGCTGCAGCCAAGAGCCTTCCCAAACCAGCGCCCAAGGCTAAAGCCGCTCCCAAACGCCAGGCGGCCGCAAAGCCCAAGGCTAAAGCAGCCCCTAAAGCCAAACCGGCACCGAAAGCCAAGGCTCAAGCTAAAGCGGCGCCCAAGGCCAAAGCAGCCCCCAAAGCGAAAGCAGCTCCCAAGGCCAAAGCCGAGCCCAAGGCAGCCAAGGCCACCGCAAAAGCAACCAAGGCTCCGGCACCTGCAAAGACAACGGCAAAGACGCCCGCAAGCAAGGAAAAGCCCGCTGCCGAGGCGAAAGCAGCCCCCGTCAAGAAATCCGCGGTGGTCGCGGCACCACGCCCAGAGCCACCGGAACCGCCGCCTCCACCGCGCCGAAAAGCCCAAGTGCTGCCCGACACGATCAGCCAGCCAAAGGCAAAGGCGGACAAGGTGGCATCAGTATTTGATTTGCCGGAATAGCCGCTTATCCAGCGGCGGCCGAAAGCCAGTCAGTCAGACTCTCCGGGCGGCGCAGCAACCACCGCCTCAACCAGCTCACCAAGCTGTGCGTTCCAGCCCAGCTTCAGGTGGTCAAAGTAACGGTGAATATTGGTTTGTGCGCACAGTGAAAAGGATTGTTTTTTGGGTTGTACGTTAGCGTCACACCAGTAACTGTACATTTCATCTTGCTGCCAGCGTTCCAGAGCCATCTCGAAACGCTGCGCTTCCTGATAAATATTGGCCGGGGCAAGGCCCTTCAATTTGCGGCGCAACGCTCTCGCATCCAACAGGAAGTCGCTTCGAAATTTCTGGCTATGGGCAACCATGTCGCCCACCTGCGCCTGAGTCCAGACAACCCCGCGCTTGGCCAGCCAACAGGCACACAGCAGAATATTCACGTCAGCACCGTGCTCGTCTTGCAAGCTGATACACAGCGTCTGCACCTTGGGCTGCGAATAAACCAGCAAGGTATATTGCCAAAGGGCATTGTCGACCACAGCTCCTCCGTTATAATCGCCGCCCATGATTGAACTTCAGCAACTAAGCTTACTACGCGGCGGTAAAACTTTACTAGAAAACGCCGACTTACGCCTGCACGACGGCGATCATGTCGCTTTGATTGGCGCAAACGGCAGCGGCAAATCCAGCCTCTTTGCCCTTCTGCGCAATGAACTGGAGCCCGACAAGGGCAGTTTAAAGATTCCCGCCAACTGGCGCATCGCCCATATGGCGCAGGAAGTATCTGCCAGCCAGCGACCGGCCGTGGATTATGTCATAGATGGGCACACCGAGTTACGCCGTATCGAAGCCAGACTTGAAGCCTGCAATGACGATATGCATATGGCCGAACTGCTTGGCCAACTCGACAACCTTAACGCTTACGCCATTCCCAGCCAGGCAGAACAACTGCTCCTCGGGCTGGGATTTAGCCAGAGCCAGCTGCAATTACCGGTCAGCGACTTTTCCGGTGGCTGGCGCATCCGCCTGAATCTCGCCCAGGCACTGATGCGCCCCTCAGATTTGCTATTGCTGGACGAACCCACCAACCACCTGGACCTGGACGCCAGCCTGTGGCTGGAGCAGTGGTTGCAGGCCTATACCGGCACACTGTGGCTGATTTCCCACGACCGCGACTTTATCGACGCAGTATGCGACCAGGTTGTCCATCTGCACCAAAGCACACTCACAGCCTACCGCGGCAACTACAGCGCCTTTGAAGTTCAGCGCGCTGAAAAGCTGGCACAACAGCAGCAGGCCTTTGAGAAACAACAGGCCGAGCGGGCGCATATGGAAGACTTCGTGCGCCGCTTCAAAGCCAAAGCCACCAAGGCCCGTCAGGCCCAGAGCCGAATCAAGGCACTGGAACGCATGACACTGATCGCGCCGGCCCATGTCGACTCCCCCTTCAGCTTCCGCTTCAAGCCCGCCGAACGCAGCTCTGACCCGCTGCTGACCCTTACCCAGGCCTCGCTCGGCTATGGCGACAAGGCTGTGCTCACTGATATCACGCTGAGCATCCACCCCGGTACGCGGCTGGGCTTACTCGGCGCCAACGGCGCCGGCAAATCAACCCTGCTTAAATCGCTGGGCGGACGCCAGCCGCTCGTCGGCGGCAAGCGCACCGAGGGCGAACATCTGGCGCTGGGCTACTTCAGCCAGCACCAGCTCGAAAGTCTCGACCTCGACGCCAGCCCGCTGCTGCAACTGCAGCGCCTGTCGCCAAACGCCCGCGAACAGGACATTCTGAATTTTCTGGGCAGCTTTAATTTTCGTGGCGACATGGCGAGCGGGCCCTGCCGGTATTTCTCCGGCGGCGAAAAGGCCCGGTTGGCGCTGGCCATTATTGTCTGGCAGCGCCCCAATGTACTGCTGCTGGACGAGCCCACCAACCACCTTGACCTGGAAATGTGTCAGGCCATTACCGTAGCCCTGCAGGGCTACGAGGGCGCGCTGATACTGGTATCCCACGACCGCCACCTGCTTAGAAATACCGTTGATGAACTAATACTCGTACACGATGGCGGGGCCGAAAACTACAGCGGCGACCTCGACGACTACCGACACTGGATCTTAAACCGCGACAAGACCGGGGCCGCCGAACCAAGTCAGGAAAACAAGGCAGGCGCACCACCCACCCAGCCAGTCGACAAGAAGCGCGCCCGCCAGGACGCCGCAGCGGCCCGCGCACGACTCGCACCGCTGCGCAAAGAGTTGCAGGCGCTTGAACGCCGCATGGAACGGGATAACGCCACGATGAAAGCACTGGAAGCCGAACTGGCCGACAGCAGCCTCTACGAAGCCGGCGGCAAAGAACGCCTGCAAACACTGCTGCAACAACAGGGCCAGCTACGCGCTTCGATCGATCAATGCGAAGAGCAATGGCTGGAGCTACAAGATACCCTCGACAATACACCCTCATAAGCTTGATCCGGCACCAGCACTCCTGTTTACAATAAGCCTCTCATCACAACAGCAGGAAACCGGCCATGATCCCTCTTATAAAACACATTACACTGGCGATCAGCCTCTGCCTCTTCAGCCTCGGCAGCCACGCGGCAACCAAAGAAACTCCCATCCAGTTTGCCGACAACCTCGGTTCGGCAGTGCTCTACACCCCGCGCTGGCGCTCACCCGAAACCGCCGTGATTGTTGTACATGAATGGTGGGGGCTGAATGATTACGCCCGCAATCGGGCAAAGCAGCTTGCCGGTGAAGGCTACGCCGCGATAGCCGTCGATATGTATGGCCACGGCAAAGTGGCCGAGCATCCCGAAGGTGCCACCGCCTTTATGAATGCCGCGCTGGCCGAGCCGGAAAAAATGAACGCCCGCTTCAATGCCGCCAAAGCTGAGTTACTGGCCCTGAAAGGGGTTAAGCAGGTATTCGCCATTGGCTACTGTTTCGGCGGAGCCGTCGTACTCAATCAGGCCCGCATGGGCAACGATCTGGCGGGGGTAGCGAGTTTTCACGGCGCACTGGCGACTAAAAATCCGGCCCAAAAAGGTACAGTGAAAGCGCGCGTGCTGGTCGCCACCGGCGGTGCCGACCCGATGGTTCCACCTGAGCAAGTCGGCGACCTCGTCACTGAAATGGGCAAAGCCGGCGTCGACTTGACGCTCATGAGCTTCCCCGGCGTATTGCACAGCTTTACCAACCCCGGAGCCACCGCCAAAGGCAAAGCCACCGGCCTGCCGGTTGCCTACGACAAAAATGCCGACGAGCAAAGCTGGGCGGCATTGATGCGGTTTTTGCAGGGCGAGTAGTGACACCAGCCCCCTGACTACCCGCGCTACAACTGGAACCGTATTGCGCTTAAAATCAAGCAGCAGCGTGAGGTCCTTGCCCCGCACTAGTCTTTATTGCATGAGGGCGCAATCGGTTGGGCAGCATACCAACGACAGGCATCGGCGCCCGACCCTGCCCACTCCGCAATCATCGCTGCCATTTATCCAATTCGCAGCCCAAAATCAGGCTGCCCTGCATCCGGCAAAAATCTTCTCGCACAAGCGTCCGTCCAAACTCATAACGCCTCCTGAATCCCGCCAACGCAGGAGCCACCAAAACTGCTTAAAGGCAGCAAGGTAACGACAGGCAAAAATCTTGCCAGCAACTTATAAACATCCCAATCGAAGCAGCGTTTTTTCTGCGCGAATAGCGGCAACACATCGGCTGCGTTTTGCACACTGCCAAGATAAGACCAGCAATCAATTACGTGAAAATCGTGGTGCTCGCCGCGCTCCTCCAGCACCACTACCGGACCTTCGTAAGGCCACGGGCCTATGCGCTCGCGCGCCATTGCCGACAACAGTCGTGCATTGAAAACAGAAGCAGCCTCCTTGCCAACACAAGCCCCGGAGCAGCGCTGCAACTGATAGGCAAAGCAGGCGCCCGCGCCTTTTTCCAAGCCCAGTCGGCGTGGGCATAGCTGATGCTCGGCCGCCAGCTTTACCAGCGCTTCACGCGCTTGTTTACGCGTCTTGCGAAAAGCGTAGACCGCTTCGCGCTCCCCCCAATCATCCGGTTCGCCCTGACACAATAGCGGTTGGTGATACCGACCTTCAGTATTAAGTTTGTAATACCACAATGTGCGAAAGCCTCGCTGCCGGCGGTTATAAACCGGCGCAAGTTGTTTTATCTGCTCGTTTTCCTTCAGCAGGGCACCCAGCTCTCCGGCCGTCTGCTCCCACTCAATAGAGCGCACCAATAGCGCAAGCTTCATTTCCTTGGCACTAGCGTGATCAGAACTAAAATGAGACAGCACGCGGCTACGAAGCTGCGTACTTTTTCCCACGTACAGCAGGCCGTCGTTTTCTCCATAAAAACGGTATACACCGGGCACATCGGGAATGCTGTCTATAATTGCCCGATCTATATGCACCGGTAGTGCAGGCAGCGACCACTGCGCCCGCACGCAGGCTTCAACAATCTGCAAGCCTTTGTCATTAATAGCAAACTCCAGAAAAGCTTTCATGGCAACCACATCAGCCATCGCGCGGTGACTTACATCGCGTCGGTAGCCTATTGCACGGCAAACATTGTCGAGACTGTGGCCCGCCCATTCCGGATAGAGGCTGCGCGCAAGACGCAGTGTGCAGAGTATCTTAGGCCTGAAGGCCAGCCCGTCGCGTTCGAATGCACGGCGCAAAAAGGCACTGTCGAAGCGCGCATTGTGGGCAACAAAAATACAGCCTTCGAGATAGCGGTACAGCCCTTTGGACAAATCTTCAAATCCGGGAGCCTCGGCGACCATTGCCTGAGATATCCCGGTGATCTTGCGGATAAACTCCGGGATCACTGCATAAGGGTTAACCAGCGACTCCCAGTACCACTCACTACCATCTTCGTGCCACAGGCATAGGCCAACTTCAGTGATGCGATCACGCACCGGATTACCCCCTGTCGTTTCAAGATCAACAAGCGCCAATTGCCGGCCGAGAATCATAGCAACCCCACAATATAAACTGTACAAAAATACAGTATTTATACTCCCATTTACTTCGTCAAGCCAAACTCCGATAAATTGCCAACGCGATCCTCAACAGAGCGCCCAGCAGGGGAACGACAGGTAAAATCCACGAAAATCAATGCAATATAAGCAGCTCGTCCACTGCAAGCCTTCGATCGGGTGATTTTCTGTTGTATTTTGGGAACATTTTCAGTAACTTGAGGGGAAGCACTATCAATAATTCTAGAATAAATTTCTGCTAGGCATCGCTGCCATCAGGAAATGGGCATTTCTTGCCGCGCAATGGAAACGCAAAGGTTATCGGTTATGAAAAAAGTGATGAGATTGCTCGTACTGGGGCTTACCGTTCTGGCCCTCAGCGGCTGCCCCAGTGGCGATAGTGATAACCCGTCTTTCATTGGCGGAAGCTCCGAGGAAAGTCCGGGCACCGCCTCTGCCAACTCGAATGAATCGGCTCCCACAGTATTTCGCATTGGCTCATTCTCAGGTACAACTTTTACCCAAGGCGCGATAAAGGCCAATAAATCGTCTTTGAAAGCAGGAGAGAACGCCGACCTCTCCGTTTCCATTGTTGACGGCACCGGAAATCTGGTGACCGCCCCCGTGGACATCATCTTCAGCTCTAATTGCTTTGCCTCTGGCCTTGCACAATTTGACCCGGCCACTGCCGAAAATGCTACGGGCACAGTAAGCGTCAAGTATGCACCCATAGGCTGCGACGGTAGCGACCAAATCCGGGCGACGACAGCTGTCAACGGCCAAACGTTAACTGCCTCTGTGACGTTACAGACCGCACCTGCAAAGATTGGCGCAATCACCTTCTCCTCTGCCACTCCATCGCTGATCGGATTAAAGGGCTCGGGGTCTATTCCCGAGCAATCAACCGTTATATTTAAGGTAACTAACGCCGCTGGTGGCCCGGTGCAAAATCAAGTCGTAGATTTTGAACTGCTCCCCGCTACCGGGGGTGTCACACTCAGCAATGCCCAAGGAACCACTGCCGCAGACGGAACCGTTCAAACAATAGTCAATGCCGGCGAAGTAGCCACAACGGTTCGTGTAAAAGCCACTGCCACACAGGATGGATCCACCACGTCAGCAAACTCGAGCGGGCTGGCCGTAAGCACCGGCATTCCAGACCAGGACAGTTTTTCCCTCAGCGTGGAAACGCTCAATATTGAAGGCGGCGAAATAGATGGCACCACGACCGAGGTCACCATTAGGGCAGCCGACCGGTACAACAACCCTGTCGCGGATAACACCTCAATAAACTTCATCGCGGAAGGCGGATCAATAGGATCAAACTGCCTGACCGTTAACGGCGCGTGCTCTGTAACCTTCACTTCACAAGAACCGCGACCAAGTGACCACCGAGTAACCATTCTCGCCACGGCAGTGGGCGAAGAGACCTTTGTGGATTCATCACCTTCTAACGGCCGCTTTGACGATGCCGAAACATTCACTGATATAGATGAAGCCTTTCTTGACGAAGACGAAGATGGCATTCGAGACGGCAATGAAAAATTTGTCGACTACAACACCAACAATACCTACGACCTTAAAGATTCACTTTTCAATGGCCTGCTTTGCAATGGGCCACGATGCGGAGCAGGTGCCGCAAAAACACTAACGGTTTCAGATCAAGCGGTTATTGTGCTGTCCGATAGCACCCACACAATTACGGCAACGCCTTCTATCGTAAACCTGGATTCCGGAGCCACAACCACGACGGCTACAGTAAGCGTCAGCGTGTTCGGTTCAAAAACACAGGTCCCCCCTGCAGGCACCAATATAATCATTGCCACAACGCACGGAACGCTCATTAGCGACAACCTACTTACCGTTGACAATACTTCCGCCTTGGGACCCTACACGTTCTCAGTGACAATTTCGCCTGAGGCGACTAAAGGGTCCGGCATCCTGAGCATATCAGTAGAAACGCCGAGGAATGTTGTAAGAAAAGCAGCATTCAATGTTATTCAGAACAACGACTCTCCTCCCTAGCCCGATTGATAAGCGAAACAACTTCGATAGACTGTGTGCGGGGCGGGTTGCAACACCCGCATCCGCGGCTCCAGCTCACGCTCATAGATCCTTCAAAGTCTGGAAGACACAAAAGCCAACTCATCCCGGGCTCCATCACCCGTCTGTGAAAGCACAAACTTTTCCACCTTGCCTCCCACCAGAGGAATCTTGGCCTTGCAGCTGTGAGTCACACTGTACACACAACCTTTCTTGGCAGGCTTGAGCGAGAACTCGCCTCGAATTACCACGGGCTGGCCCTCAACGGTAATTTCCAGATCCCCTTCCCAGCCTTCACCATCCGGGCGCCAGGTTTCAGTCATTTTCAGGGTTTGCACCGGATTAAACATCTTCGCCAGAAAAGAGGGAAGCTCGCGCTTCACTCTGCGCTCGAGATTGATAACGGTTTCGTCCTCGTACTCTTCAACTTCGCACTCGCAATGTTCTTCGCCAAGCGCGCTGCTGCGCTCAACCAGAAAATCGGGGTCGGTGAGCAATTGGTAAATCGTATCGACGTCTGCCGGGAAATCAACGGAAACGGCCATGGATAATCCTCTTGTTGTTATCGTTGCTGCCGGCGATTATCACACAGATCGATCTACACCCGCGCGAGCTTTATACAAATTTCGCAGACAAGAAAGCGGCCCCATCGCACGAATGGACGCCGCAAATAATTGAGCGGGCTTAATGCCAAAGTCCGAACACTCCGGTAGGCCTGATTAAAGCGAAGGTGTATCAGGCACGCCCGATACGCCGCTGGCTTAATCGGGCCTACGCTTCGCTCAGACGAATCTGTGGTGATCCCAAAAAGCCGCGCCGGACTGGCTTCTTAAAAGTCGTAGGAAAACTCCATTCCAACCGTTCGCGACTGCCCCTGAACCAGCGTAGCTGCACCCAGCAAGGCACTGACTGCAAAACCGCTTTTAAAGTACTCTTCGTCGGTTACGTTATTCACGAAGGCGGCCACACGAATGTTTTCGCCCGGGAAGTAATTGACGCGGGCATTAATCAGGGTCAAATCGTCGATAAAAGATGACTCATAGTTTACAGCCAGGTTGTCGATACCGGTGAACAACTCATCGCGGTAGTAAACCGTCAGACGCGGCACTATCAATCCGACGGACGTTGTCCAGTTATACTGGGCCGCCAGCGAATAGGTTGTTTCCGGAACCAGCGCAAAGGGCTCGTCGCTACGATCAACGATGGATTCGCCCTGCCCCGGCGTTACAATAGTTGCGGTATATTTGTCGTAGCTCGCATCGGTATAGTTGGCGTTTGCATTGAATACCCAGTTACCCAGCAGCAGTGTAGTTTCCATTTCTACGCCCTGGATTGTGGCCTCACCGGCGTTGGATAAAAACAGAAAGATGTCACTGATGCGCTCGCCCTGCTCGGCAACACGAACGTGGATATCGGTATAGTCCAGTGAATAAAGTGCCGCATTGAAACGTAAAGTCGAGTCCAGGCTATCGAGTTTTACCCCGAGCTCGTAGTTGACAACTTCCTCCGGGTCAAAAGAAACAAGCTCAGGCCCTCTGGGCTCAAAGCCGCCTGCTTTAAAGCCCTCGCTATAGGTGGCATACCACAGGGCACTGTCGAGGTTCATCACCTCAAGCCATTCCTCGCTGGCTTGCACGGCAAGCGTCACCGCCGGCGTAAAGTTATTCCACTCTTCACTACGCACGTCTGCATCCTGTCTGACATCAACGGGCAAGTCAGGCAGGTTTTGTCCGAGCGCATCGAACTGGGCGCGGGTAATCGGCGTGTAAAATCCTGCCTGATCAATATAGGCAGCACCAATTCTCGGGCCGTAAATCTGCTCGTTAATATCAATCAGCGTCAACGCCCGCTCCCGCTCTTCGTGGGTGTAGCGCCCGCCCACTGTCAGCTGTACCGTGTCGGTAATGCTCCAGGTAAACTGGGAAAACAGCGCCCAACTCTTGTTCTCAAGTGAACTGAAACCGCCAAACAGGGTGGTCAGCGGGAATACCGCTGCGCCGCCCAGCGCCGGCAGGCCGGGAATAACGGCATCGGTTACCGTCGAAGGGTCGATACCCGCCAGCCCCTTGGGGCCGATAACCTGAGCGAAGGGGTTGTCGTCGATTCGCTCAAGCGAGGCAAATGCGCCGAAGGTATAGCTCACCCTGTCTTCAAAGGCCGAACCGACAATCTGCAGCTCCTGACTGAACTGGTCACGGGTCTCATCGCGAGTT